>Ga0209988_10001581_pt1 | contig 14846 bp, 10 predicted proteins | sample N075metaG_FD_183115 | JGI IMG/M metagenome (GOLD analysis project Ga0209988, IMG submission 183115) | Deep subsurface microbial communities from Kermadec Trench to uncover new lineages of life (NeLLi) - N075 metaG (SPAdes) (version 2) | ecosystem: Environmental > Aquatic > Marine > Ocean trench... | reverse complement strand
CCCGATGAGGAGCTGGACGGCTCCAAATGGGGCTCCAGCAATCGCGTGCGGTCCTGCACCTGAGACAACTAGATTGCCACCGAAAGTCACGTTACCAGCGTCAGTGATGGTAATTCTGTTGGCGAAACTAGCGTTGTCAACTCTGCTCTGCAATGTCCATGTGGAAGCACCAGCGTTTGAAGTAACGTCTATGAAACTCTTCCATTCAATAGTATGTTCTCCGAAGCCGTTGCCATCATTCGATCTTCCACGGACCAAGAAAGAGTGCGAATTGCGAGTACCCGGAGTCTGAAGTTGGGCAATGGATAACTGGAGCAGATTTTTGGGAGATGTTGAGGAATTGCCGATTACTACGAAAGCAATAGGCATGTCAACAGTATCGCCAGTCAACAGAATGTCAAAATTGTCTTCTCCGATCTCGATTGCACCATTTGAATCTAGGTGAATAAGACGAACATCGAAGTCCTCCCCGTCAGCACGAGCGGAGACCCCCTCCAGGTCTGTTAATCGTACTGCACCTGATTGCGCAGGAGCAGATCCAATGGCAACATTCCCCCCGAATTGGCTCAAACCACTTGTCACACGAAGCGCATAGTTGTTGACCCCCTCCGTTGGCGCACCGACGATCAGAAGGCTCTGGGCATTGGTGACCGTGTCTCCAGCCCCTATCGTGATATTGGGTTCTTGAATAATGACCTGGGCAACGTCCGCGATGGTATTGGAGGCTCCCTGCGTGGTAATCGAAGTATCCGCAAGCAGAGCAGCGAGAGATAGCGTGTCTGCGTTGAATCCAGTGACGCTCCCCCCAAGGAATATCAGCTCCGCGTGGTTGGATGCGCCGCTCGAAACAAAAGAGGCAAGAAAGGTCATCCGCGCATGGGTTTGAGGCACTCCCGATCCAAAAGTGATACTGGCGGAGCCACCTGGCTGAGTGATGTTACCGAAGAAATCCGCTACCCCATCCGTGCGCATACTCGCGGAATTGAAGATCCCGTAATTGTTGGAGCTTCCCTCAGTTGGCGCACCGGAAATTTGCAGCGTAGACGCTATGGCTACTGAGTCGCCGCCGCCAATGGTGAGGTTCGGCTCATCCAGGAGCAGAGTTGCGACACCAACCGACTGGCCCACGCCTGGAGTGGTTAGAGAACCTCCACCCTGCCCCCCCATCCGAACATGACTCAGGGCGGCATCCCCATCCGCGCTGGTAATGTCTGAAGCGAACAAGGCCCCGGTTGCGAAGTTGGATCCTCCTCCGGAAGTGAAAGAACCCGTGTAGAGAAATTGGACGAAATCAGAGGTAGAGGTTCCACCAAAGACGTGCGGCCCTGCGGCTCTAAATAGAATTGAACCGTTGCCCAGGACTGTGAACCGACGACTGAAGTTGGTGCTCAGGTTCAGAGGGACATTGGCCTCTGCCACTATGTCAACCTCGGTGCCACACTGGATAACAAATGGAGTTCCAGGGCCGGGCAGCTCCATTTGGCTGCTTCCACCGCCTGTCGTGAGGTGTTGCAGGGTCATTATGTCTGCAAATCCAGCACCGTCTATTCGGGCTTGAACGGTAAGCTTAGAACGCTGTCCAGTGTCCAGTGCTGCGTCCACAAACATCTTCCAGTCAACGTCGTGGGGGCCACCATTCTCAGAATCAAAGCCTTTTGCTGTAAACAGAATGGAGTGAGAGTCTCGTACACCGTCGCCAACGAGATCCGCAGAGTCGAGAACGATAGCGTCTATAGGGCTGGTTAATTGTAGGCCATGGACAGTAGCTCCATCTGGATTAATTCTGACCTTCTCGGACAGTACCCCGCCGGTTCTGGAATCCAGACGCATATATCCTTCAGCGGTCGAGCCCAACATAGCCCCACCGATAGCTGCCATCGGGAATGTCGTGATTCCAAGTTCAATAGAAGATCCCCGATCCGCTCCTCCAATATCGTTGGTAAAGCTCGCTGCGGGGGCAAAACCCGTGTTAGCTGTTCTTCCTTCTAACAGAAATCCAGATTGAGTCCCGAAGATCGTTACTTTTCGAGCGGCCGTATCAATAAGGACAGTTCTAGTGTCAGGGGGGAAACCCGTCTGATCGCTCCCTGAAACGACTACGGTCTCGTTGACCGTATCAATGATGAACACATCACCGGCATCCCCATCCTTACGGACCAGGAAAGCTTCCGTGTCGTCTACGTCGATGATCGTTTGACCATCGAAGGTCTGCCCTCCTTCGAAGAAGCTCATGCCTAAAACGATCAGGTCTGTTGAAACTACAAAATCAGTCATATTCTTAAGTAGAGGTCTTGATCGTCAGGTAATGAATCGTAATTCGAATCTCGCCGGCTGTGAAATCCACTCCGTCTGATGTAAGCACCACATCGTTTGCAGCCTGGAAGGTCGTCACAGCCCCAGAGGTGAAATCTGTAATATCTGTCGTCGTCAACGATCCGCCCGAAATGGAATTACCCCAACGGTCCACATCAATTCCGTCGCCTACGTCAAATCCGCTTGGACCGCTAACAGCATTCAGAACTTTAACTGTGACTCCGAATACTAAACTTCCAGCCGGGATAAGACCCACAGCCGTTACTGAAGATCCAGAGGTTGTCATCACATCAGCAAACGTGCTCTGTATTTGAGTTTCTGCCGAATTGTTGGTTATGCTTGCTACTATGATTAGCCCGTTGTCAGCAACCACTCGCGTCGTATTTTGACCGACTATGAAAAGCGACAGGCCGCCTGCGGTACGAACTGAAAATGCCGTGCCATTGTCCGTAAGAACCTGCACATCATCTGTGGGTCTTAAATTTATCGTGCCAAGAGAGTAGATATTGACGCTCTCAAAATCTCCCGACCCTACTCCCCCAATTTCCAAGATGTTGCTCTCAGCGAGTGAGAGAGCGGTGAGATCAATGGAGTCGCCCGTGTCTCGGAAAAGGAATGCCGCGGAATTGGCTATTTGAAGGTCCCCACCAAGGATGCGGAAAGCGTAATTACTAACCCCTTCCGTGGGTGCGCCTGTGATCAGCAGGGATTGGGCGTTGGTGATGACTCCACCACCGCCCAGGTTGTTAAGGATATCTGGCTCGTCAATTTGGACCTGGCTGATATTCGCTATGCTCTCCGTGGCAGCTTGTGTTTTGAGGATGGCATCAAAGACAGCTCCGGCAATATGGCTCGTTTCTCCAGGAGCGGCTTGGAGTATTGCATCTATGTGAAGGATGGCGGAGAAATCCGAGGCTCCCCCAGAATTGTACTGAGAGGTGAAGCGAACCATGACATTGTCGAGAAGATTAGCTACCGGGAAGAAACCACCCACCATCAATTTGAGGCCCGCGTTTGCACTTTTCCCGATCCGGACAAAGGCATCTGGTGTCCCACTTCCGTCCACAATCAACCCATAGTTCTCTGTACCTACTGTCGAAGCGCGGTCGACCTTCAGAGTAAACGTCTGCGAAATTGTATCTCCCGCTCCCAGACTTATGATGTCGCCCCGGAACATACCCGTTCCTACTTCCTGGATATTTTGAGTGGCCCCTTGGGTGATGATGCTCGCATTAAGACCGGCCACAAAGATGATCTGTTTGCTCGTGCGGCCTGCATCAGCCGTCTGGGAACCCTGGATCTGGAACTTAAAGGTGTCGGTAGGCCCCCCCCCATAGTCGTCAATGAAAGCTCCGGTGATGTTCACCTGGACGTTATCGAGGAAGGTGGGCGAACCGATGGACACCTGTTCCGGTCGAGTGATAGCGAAGCGGCCCTCATTGGTCACTTTTAAGACTTCGATTAGGCTCGCGCCATCTATGCCGCCAATGAAGGAGAGTTGTGATTGCCCATCAAAGGCAGTAGTGCTGAAGGGCTTGACGACCATCCTCCAGTCGGAGGTGTGCGGCACGGCTCCGGAGGTTTGGGTTCGGCCCTGCATCAAGAAGGTATGGGATTCTAGGGCAACAGAGTTCCCGGAGGCATTATTCCCGGTGATGATGAACCGATCCACAGATGTGGCAACTTGAAGGGGTATAGCTTCACCGACTATCACCTCGTTCTCTATCGTATTGACCCTGAACATATTGAGCGAGCCATCGGTCTCGACAGTGAAAGCCTGGGTGTTGGAGTCAACGATACGGATCCTGTTGGACTGGAAACGAGAGGCAAGCATGTCGATCCTCGGCATAGAGGAATCGCCAAAGCTGAGCAAATTCGACTCTGGACTCGACAGGATGTTCAGATCCCCGTTGTTATTCGCGTTCCTCATGGTGATCGAGGAAGCATTGGACAGTCGGATTGAGCCACTCAGAGCAGGGGTAGCACCTATCGTAAGAGCCGCAGAACCAACAACTTTAACCAAGGAGTTGGTTGTATCGACATTAAACTTGAGAACAGACGAGCCATCAAGGACACGAAACGCCGAGGCAGAACTTCCACGGATTTCAAATCTACCCGCAGGAATGGACACTTCTGGACTGTGAAGACGGATCTGTGTGAGGGCGGTTGGCGCACTGGCGTCACCAATGTCAAAAATATCGGAACTACCAAAAGAGAATACGACGATAGTGGCGTCGTCTGAGTTGTTTCGCCAGACAATATCGCTCGAATTTGGAAGTCGGATACTACCTGTTACCGGGGCGCTTCCCATTCCAACGGTAAGGGCGTTTCGTACCTGGACAATGTTGTTGCTGGTGTCAACAATTAAGTCACTGGCGTTCCCGTCGTTGTTAACCTCTAAAGCCACTGTGCTGGTCTGGGTAATTCGGAGTCGATTTGATTCCAAGCGACTCGCGAGGATGCGAATTATGGGCATCTGGGCGTCCCCGAAGTCCGCCTCATTCGAGTCGCCAAAATCAAAAATGTTCAAATCCCCATCGTCGCTCAGGTTCCGGGCAAGGATCGAGTCAGCGTTGGACAATCGGATTGTACCTGTGGCCGCAGGAATCGAACCAAATCTTAGATTGCCATTGGTGATTACAACATCAGCATTATCAATCGTTACAAATCCGCCGTTGTCTGTATCGACAGCGAAAATGGGTGGATCGGTGCCAGCGCGTACGCGAAAAGCTGTATCAGAAGATACTTGCACCAAGGTTTGTCCGAGGAGTTGAATCTGCTCATCCGAGAAAAGGCGAATAGCCAGGATACCTCCACCCTGGGGACCAATGTCCAGAGTGTTCGAGTCGTCAAAAGAAAGAACGGCAAGATCCCCGTCGTCGCCAGCGTTCCGGAAAACGACTGAACCCGAATTTGGCAGCCTGATCGAGCCAGACAAAGCAGGAGTGGTTCCGATCTCAAGGACCGCAGAGCCAATCACCTGAATCAAGCTGTTCACCGTATCGACGTTGAATACGTCCCCACCATCACCATTTTTGCGAACCAGGAAAGCCTCCGCGCTGTCCACGTCGATGATCAGGCCATCAATGGTGAAGCTGCCGGGAACAATGAGGTCTCCGGTGTCAGAGAGCGTGAACACCGTGGTTGGGCCTCCAGTGTCGATTTCAGCGGTAATCTTGAAGACCGATTGCCCATCAAAGCCTGTCGTGATGAGAGGCTCAACGTACATTCTCCATTTGGCATCATGGAGTGCGCCGCCAGCTTCTCTGGCCTGGCCCTCCAGCAAAATGGCTCCTGAAAAGACCACAGAGGAGTTCCCGTTCCCGACGATATCTCTTCCGAGGATCTTGAACCGATCCACGACAGAGTCCAAACGCTCTACATTCTGAACGAGTTCCACATCATTATTGACCGTATCGACAGCGAAAATGGTGCGAGTGGTGCTGCGGACCGCAAGGGCCGTGGTGTCATCAACATTGATTGACATTTCATTGTTGACGATGAACTGTGCTGGAACTTCGATGAAGGGGATCCCCGCCTCACCGAGGATCATTTTGGACGACTCTCCAAAGGAGAGGGCAATGAAATCCCCGTCGTCGCCCTCGTTCCGGTAGCGAATATCGTCCGTGAATTGAAACCGGACAGTTCCCGCCTGGGCAGCACTCGCAGAGGGTCCAAAGGCCAAGGCTCCACCCGTTGAGCCAGGGCCGATACTTACGAGTGTGGGAGAAGTCGTAGCCAGGATGGTAAATTCGTCCACAAAGGACGCACCATCAATCCTGGCCTGGATGGTGAAGATCGAACCTGTGCCATCGTTGGCGGTCACATCCACGAACTGCTGCCAGTCGATGGTGTGAGGTGAGCCATCATGGGATTGGCCTGTCAATATAAAGAAGTGAGAATCCTGTTGACCCGGAGCACCCAGATTATCGGCGGTTACTTGCAGATCGTTAAAGTTCCTGGTCAGATCGTTCCCAACGGAGAACTGGACCGTGGCATTGGTCAGAAGATTCACAGACGCCGTATCATTAGTGCCAATGTGAACATTGAACCCAAAGACCTTCATGTATCCGGTGATGGAAGTACCGATCAAGTGGAGTTCTGACGCGACAGATGAGTTCCCTATAAAGACAATATTTGAGTCCGGGCTAGTGGGCGGCACGTTCGGAGATTCTGAGCCGACCTCATGGCCGATCCTCAAGATATCGCCAAATCCACCTCCATCAATTTGGGCTTGGAACACGAACTGCGATCGCGTACCGTCATCCTCCTCGGCATCAGCAAAGAGTCGCCAGTCAGTGTCGTGAGGCGTGGCGGTCTCGAAACCTTTGGCGGTTAAGATGATCGCACCTGAATCTTGCTGACCATCGCCAGTGAGGTCCGTGGCCCCAATGGTGACGGCATCATAGAACGCGACCTGGTCCTGGCCGATAAAGACGCGGTTGGTGAAAACGTCCCTTACCGCTAGAAGTGTAGTTCCAATGTCGTATCTGTTGGTGATAAAGGGTGCGAGTTCAAAGTCAAAGCCTCCACTCCCGGCTCCGAAGAACCAGCGTTGCACCCCATCAGTCCAGATCTCAATAGAACCCGAACTCGTGAACAGTTCTAAATCGAACCGACCTCCACCCCCGCCTCGTTGAGCCCCAACTCTGGCTTGATTAGTGCCGTCGGCAAAAAGTTGCAGCCATCTCGCGCTTACATCGTCCCTGGCGACAATACGAAGTTCGTTGCCGTTTGCACCACCAGGATCGGAGTTCATCTGAAGAACACGCGCCGAAACTCTCTCCAAGATAACGTCACTGGAACCACCGAAGGTCAGTAGGGTCGTATCGGAACCCAACCTCACCAAATCGTTGACCGTATCGACGATGAAAACGTCCCCGGCATCCCCATCCTTCCGGATCAGCACGGCTTCGGTGTTGTCCGTGTCGATAATGAGCTGGTCCATGGTGAGGGTCGCACCACTGACCGTCAGGAGCCCGTTGTCGTCGATGGTCAAAATGTCGGTGTAAGGAGCCCCATCAATGCGAGTCTGGAGGGTCCAGAGCGAACCTGTCCCATCGTCGGCGGTTATGTTGACGAAGGCTTTCCAGTCAATCGTGTGAGGACTTCCATCGTTGGAGTGGGCTTTCCATATGAAGGCATGGGAATCGAGCTGTCCGGGCGCACCAAGGGGTAATGCGTCAAGAATGATCGCATCAATGGGCGAGCTTTCAAGGGTTCCCGCTGTGAGGGACCGTTGGACAACCTTATCTTCAGGAAAGGTTGCCGCCTCGAAATTCCCGCCTAGTATCGCTACGCCGCCTACTGCGCCCATAAGTCTCCTATATCAAGGCTAGAAATTGAACATTCACACCGTCTAATCCGACCTCACCGTGAATAAAGATCTCATTGAGGTTGATCGTCGTATTTCCCGGAGCTGGAAGCGTGGTGAAGGGCAACGTATTGCCGATGATCGGAGTTTGCAGCTCCACGCCGGCCAGTCCATCGTTGAGGACCGAGCTGTCCCCGACAAAGATCTTCCCGTTATTGCCTCTCAAGACCTGGAGCAAGACCCAAACGGCCTCGATGGACAGACCACTGAGGACCGTGGCCGATGGAGAAGCGGGCAAGGTGATATTCGAAAGCAAACGAATCGGCACTTACCGACGCCCTCCAATCAGCATCATGAAGCCTTCAGGGGTATCCGGATCCGCTTCCCGATCTCCCCCGTCCGAGTGGGACTTGTAGATGAAGCGGCTCCCGATGAAGTAATCCCCTTCATTCGGCTGCCGAACCGGAATCTCATCTTCCATGTCGTTCTGAGAGTTGAGGGACAGCGGCTTGGCCGTGGTCTTCATCCCCTCAGCATTTTCAAACTTCTCTTGTTCGGTATGCACTTCTTTCATGGTTTCCTCCTTAAGGTAAAACTATGGTGACCGGGACCCTTTGCATCCCAAGTTCTCTCGCTGCTATCAGCCGATGGTTGCCGTCGATCAATAAGGCATCCACGTTCATCCTCTCAAGCCTTGGTCCGCTGCACTCAAGTCGGAGCGGCTTTTTGATACCGTCCTTCTTGATCTGTTTCTTTAGCAAATCGACCTTGATTCGAGACTCGTCGGTGTTCGGTGCCTGTTGCTGCAGCTTGTCCACAGCGAATTGCTCCAGAAACTCGACGGGTATCTCGTCCCCGTACAGACGTCTGTACTCATCAACCTGTTTGCGCAGCCAATCCTTCAAGACTCCTCTTTTGCGATCGCATGAGGGTAAGGACAATGCCGACTCCAGCCTCATATCTCGCATGACAATATTTCTCTCTAGCCAAGTCCTGGCCCTCACCCTGTTTTCCAAGCATCTTCTCGAGTACACCGTAGAGGATGTAGTGAAAGAAGGCCGGAGTGATGTTCAACAGGTCCGCAGAGGTGGTCAGCGTAGCGGGCAGGATCGTGTAGATCAGGGTGAAATTCTGGCCTACGGGCCCAATGTCCCGATCCACTTCAAATCGCTTGGTCAAAAGGAGGTCCTGGTGGTACTGCTTGGGCACACCCGATGGCTGGTTCTTCCAGTTCCGGTCCTCCATATCGAGCATCCAACGGTCTGTCCGGTGCAAAGGGACCTGGTTGAAGGTGATCCGATCAATACTCATGGAATCGCTAGGTTCCAAGAACACACGATCACCCGCTGTCGCACCCACGGTATCTATTCTCTTGAAACAGCCCGTCCTGTCGAAGAAGTCCTTCTCAACGTCGTTGATGTAGTCGATGATCTCTGCTTCGGTCCAGAAGCCCGATGAGAACGTGGCATCCTCCTGGGTCATGAAAATGATCTGATCGAGCATATCCTGAACCGATTGTGGCCCCGGAGCTACGGCCACAGATTGGGCGTAGACGATATTGACCCCTTCCCCGGTATTATCCACGTCGATGAACACCGCGTTCAGGTCAATGAGAGCGTCTGACCGCTTGCTTTCGATGGCTTCAAAGGGCAGGGACATACTCGGAAGTGGTGCCTCAAGAGTGATCCCGCCCAGGTCCGTGTTGTTTACGGTGGAATCTCCAACGTAGACCTTCCCGATGTTGGTCCGAAGCACCTGGATGAAGACCCAATTCGTTTGGATCGACGTGGCCGATAGTGGTACGGCTGTCCCGGCCGTGGTCGCAATAAAGTTATTGATCGTCGCCAGCGTCATCGTCTACCGCTTCCCCTTTTCGCCGTTCGCTTCATGCTCCTTCGCGGTTTCTTCATCCTTCCAGGTTCCTTGTAAAAATTGGTGCTCCTAACTCCCCTTCTCCGTTTCCTAAAGGCCCTTCCATCGTTCGAGGCAATGAGGGAACCCTTATCGTCAAACGGCATACTATCGCCGGCCGTAGATCCCAACGAGGTCTGGTAACTTCCTCCCCCGGAGGTTCCTGGAATGTCTCCTGTGTTCGAAACCATTACCTTCCTCGATCCGGAGTTGAGTAGGACGGTCCAGTATCCAGGGCCGGTTCTGCTGTCCAAATGACGGGCTGCTGGCTGTAGACCTTCCGGGCCAGATCTCCCATGCGCCCCAGGGCGTTCGTGAAAGCGGTCATGGCGTTTGCGAACTCGGGACCGCCTTCCTTAAACCGGGCAATATGGAAGGTGTAGTCCTGGATCGACTCGATGAACTCATCGTCCATATCAATAGGATCACTGTTGTCTGCGATAGAGGCCGGGAGCTTCATGACCACGAAATCAACCGTGATTGCCCCTCCTGCCACCGTAGGCCTGGGGAAAATGGCAAAGAGGTTGCAACCGATGGGAGCCCACCGCTTCAGGATGTTTCCTGTCTTGCCTTCCCAGAAACGATCCTCGCGATCCAGGTCCTCCAGGGTGACCCGTTCCAGCGACTTGTCTCCAACGGAAGCCGCCATGACCGCGATAGTGTCGGTGGGAGGAGCGTAGAAGTTGTCGGTGGAATCGGTGACGACACCGCTCTCCAGGTGCAGTTTAGCTGCTAGGTTGTTCAGCTCCTTCATGCCCTCGTTGACGTAGATGAGCATTTCCGGCCGAGTCCAGAAAATAGGGGCAATAGTCTCTTCCAGTCTTTCGAGGACCGTATCTATCACGTCCGTGCCTGATATCGCCATTCGCTATACCCATCCCGCGTAAGAATCCCAATCGTGGCTCTGATGCCAATCGGCGCCAAAGCCTCCGAAGGGCCAATCCGCATACGACCACTGTTGCCGCATGATCATGGTGTTGTCGTCTTCCATTTCCATTGCTTCTATATCCACAACGGCCTGAGACCTGAGCGTGGCTGATTGCTGTGGGTCGTAGTAGATCCCCCCCTCGATGACCTTGTGCTTGGGCCAAACGAGAGCGTCCGCTGTGGTCAGTCGCACAATAACGTCGGAGCGGATCCCGTTGGGAAGAATGTCCCCGTCGTCCTCCAGTGGAGGAAACTGATAGTGATAAAAGAACGGGATGGCCTGTTCTGAAGTGGGCCGGGGATAAAGCTCATAGAGCTGAGATCCCGCTGGATCAACCTCATGACTCACGACCATGTAGGTCGTCTGGGTGAGAGTCCGGTGCGGATCCGAATAGTCGATCGTATCCTTGGGCATATGGATGATGATCCGATACCGCCGTTCCAGGTTGACCACGGAGATCAACATTTTCAGGTCGGGAGCAAAGTTGGTGTAAACCAAACTGAGCGAATAACTGGCGTCTGTCTCGGCGGGCTGCGCAACAATGTCTTTAATGATTAGACGAGTCGGACTGGAGATCCCGGTGACCGTGTAAAACGGCGACAGGATGCCGATCTTCATCTGCAAGTTGCTGAGTGAAGATCTGGTGACCGTTTCGCCAGCAAGGTGAGTTTTAGTGAAACGGGCCTTGAAGGTCGTATCCGTAGTGTCATAGACGTAAACGCCTTCTTCGTTGGCCCCTCCACCGTCGATCAGCATATAGGTGTTGGGTGCAACCCCCACCATTGAACCGGGGGTGGCGTCGAGGACCTCGGCTGAGATCACATCGGCTGAAAGAGTGGTGCTGACCACATCATCCACAGGCCAGCCCGTAGCATTTCCTATGATTACATTGGAGCCAGTGACAGCGTCAATCGTACCGTCAGCGAAGGCAGCGGGAACGGATAGGATCAGCTGCTTGGTCAGACCACTCCACACCCGCTTGGAAGTGATGAGGCGGAGGTTGTCGTTAATCTTCCTGCGTATCAGCTGTGGGGGATATTTCGGGCAGACCGTTAGAATATGATCTTGCATCTCCCGAAAATTCTCTTGGAACCGTCCACCTGGCATTCAACACCCCGAAACCCCTATCCGATACCCAAAGCCAAGATGCGCACTGTCAGAGCCGACAGATTCGTTGCGTTGATAACCTCTGCCATAGCCTGGGCAGCACCAGCGGATTCAAAGGCCAGTAGCAGCTCGTTGTCACGGTCGTATTGGATCACCCTTCCGTCGGCGGCTCCAAGCCCACCTTGATCGGAAATCAACTGGTTAATCCTACCCAACCCCAAATCGGCAGCTGTCAGAGCCTCGCCACCTGTGGGATAGGAAGCATCGAAGGTGATATCAACCCTCACACCCCGCTCATTTCCTACTGACAGATCTTCTCGGTTCGCAAAAGTCAAAGGCATAGTCACACCTCTCCTTCGTTAAAGTAGGAGGGGCCACAAGGACCCCTCCCGTTGTGCTTGCTTTACCGCTGCGCGCAGCCTACCAGTCGAGATTCGTGAGAATCACGGAGTTCTGGTTGCTTACACGCGCGCTGATCACACCACCGTAGACGGTGTCGATAGGTGCAGCTCCCGCTACACTTCGATTAAACGTCAAATCGGTTGAGCCACCAACGACCTTGTCTCCAGCTGCTGTGGAGGCAGCGGTGTTGACCAAAGCCACACCACCAACCTGCAGGTAGCAGAAATTGCCGTTTGTGACGACATTTCCATAGATTCCAGCAACGGCATTGGCTCCACCGAGACTGTCGGATTGGTCGGAAGTCACGGTATAGACCCCGGTCTCGGGATCCAACACCGAAAAATACGCGACTCCACCAACAGTAACGGCTACAGCCCCCGCGCCTTCGTCATGGAGAACATAGCGGAAAAGGTTGCCATCAAAGCGGACAATCGTCCCTAAGACTCCAGGTGAAACACCAGGTGAGGGAAGACCGGGAGACTCCCGGAATATTTCGCCCTCGTTGACCGTTCTAGGGTCCCCGGTGCTTACCTGAGCAGTCTGTGGTGAAAGTCCAAAGCGAGTGCTTGACATAATTTAACTCCTTCCTTTCACCTAATTGGCAATGTCCGTCAGAATGAAATTGAGGCGAGGAGCGGGGAACAGCAAGTTTCCTGCGAACAGGTACTGGCCGGCCACGTCATCCGTGTTCTGGGCCTCTTTCCATCCGGTGAACCCAAACTGGTACTTCCGGTTGGTGGTGATCCAGAACTGCGCATGCTTCGTGTTCATGCCAATAAGCTGTTGTGCAGGTTGGTACTGATCCACGACCATCTGAGCTCCATTCCATCGAAGCGACATGAACCCGATCTTTGCCACATCGGAAGATTCCTCGAGGAATCTCTGTTGCGGCTGGATTTTATTCCAGAACAGGTTCCACACTTCTTGGTCTGAAGTCATCAGGTCGACGTGCTCTGCACCGAACCAGGCCGCACCAAACGCGGTTTGCACCCCGCTCAGTGTCAATGTCGGAAGCGAGTTCTGAAACCCGTTGATCCCGGCATTGTTCGTCCCGTCAGGAACGATATCGCTCCTGTCGATGCCGCCGTAAGAACCGAAATTGTTCCCGTTGTCGAAAGCCGCCGACATTCCGTCCAACTGGAGAGTTGAACTGTCGGTTCCCTGGCCGTCCAGGTACATATCCGTGGCTAACAACTTCGCCATTTTGCCTGCGGCATTGACGAGTTTGCTCTCCACATAGGACATGGCAGCCTCCGGACCTCGATTGAGAACATTGTCGGTGCCGAAGAGGGTGACGTTGACGTAGTAGTACTTGACGTTGACCTCGACAGCGGTGTCGGTCTCAACATACGACGTATCAAACGTCCCACCTCGACTAAAGGCATCACCTGTCAACTCAGCGTAGATAATCGGATGACGAATCGTCCGACCACCCTCAAAACGCTCAGCGTTTCGAGTACGCAAACGAGTGAAGACTGGAGAAGCCTCGTAGACGTTGTCCACCAACCGCGGGATGATGAATCGGTTCGTCTTCGAACTAATGTCATCAAAGGTTAGTGCCATACTTTCCTCCTTGAGTTACAACAATAAAAACAACAACAAGTGGCTTGCTTTGGCACTTTCGACTTCCCGAACAACCTTTCCACTTTAGCTGCGTGGCTTGCGGCTGGAGCTAACAGCCTTTCCACATTCGTGGATTGCGGTAACGGGCTGCGACGGCGGGGCCATGCAGACCTTCCCTTTTTCCCTATCCTTACTCGGGGGCCACCTTCCCTTCTTTCCGAAGCTCGGCAGCAGCGGCCGAAGCCGCCTGCGCGGTTGTCATCTTCGTGCCGAGTCCTTCGGCCTCCTGATTGAGCTGCTCAAGCCTGGTTTGAACAGGACCTTTAACGATGGATTCACCTCCTGCGTTATCCAACGGAAACTGCATCTTGGACTCAACTTTCTGGCGTTCATCGGCGCGCGCGTCCGTGATCTTGACTTCCACGCGCTTGTCCTGGACGTAGAGATCGTAAGCCGTTTTCAAGTCCTGTTGAGAGCCGACCATGTTGCGCTCGGTCGCATACTTGATAAACGCATCACGGTCCAGGAGTTCCTTGAACTCCGTGTTGTGGCTTTGATTGAGATCCATCAACAGGAAAACATTGTCGTAGATGTTGCCAGCGAGTCGGTTGCCACCTTCGAGCAACATTTTTTCAGCATCCTCCTTGGTGAAACCATCACTGGCGGATGACGCTGTTCTCAGATCTTTGATTTCGCCGCGAAGGGTCGTGACTTCTTTGAGCATTTCGCTCTCTGATCCTTCGGAAAAATCACCCGCGCGGAGCTTGTCGCTCAATTCGGTGATCTTGTCATCCCTCTCCCTCAGTGACTTTTCCAAGGTTTCAGAGCGATTCACGTTGTCGGCAACGATTTTGTCGGCATCACCCTTCCACTTGTTCCAATCTGTCGCTCTTTGATCGACCTCAGCGGTTTTGGTCTTGAGCTCCTCTTCTTGCTTTTTGAGGGATTCCTTCCCCTCGTTCATCGTACGGTCGTAGTCAGCCTGACGTAGCCAACCCGCCTGAAGCGTATCCGGGGCATTTTCCATGGTCTTGAGGAGCTGCTTCCGGTAGGTGTCAGTCATCCCCTCGGTCTTTTCGATTGCTTCTTTCAGTTCCGGTCTTAAAGGCATTGTTTCCTCTCCTTCAGCTTCCCTTGGCTTTCCCCGTAGGGCTTGCGCCAATGGGCTGCGCGTAGGGATTAAAAATATTTAATCTGGAGAAGGACTATGCTAGGATGGATTCGTCACAAACCATCTGGAGTCCTTCTCCAGATCAACGGCCCTGGGGGAACACCCCCCGGGGCTTTTGCGCTTTTACACGCTAATGG
>Ga0209988_10001580_pt1 | contig 14848 bp, 22 predicted proteins | sample N075metaG_FD_183115 | JGI IMG/M metagenome (GOLD analysis project Ga0209988, IMG submission 183115) | Deep subsurface microbial communities from Kermadec Trench to uncover new lineages of life (NeLLi) - N075 metaG (SPAdes) (version 2) | ecosystem: Environmental > Aquatic > Marine > Ocean trench... | reverse complement strand
TAGTACCGCACCGTCCTGAATGATCTGTATCTGAACCGACCCGTTGCCAAAGTTGACAATGCCATCGTAGAAGGCCTCAGACCCGCCGGTGCCCTGGATGATCGACCCGTCGAACAGATGCTCGGCCGCATTGGCGTCGATGTTGTACTGGCCTTGCAGCGTGATGATGTTATCGGTCGAGCGATCAGCTGCCGCCGGATCCGTGATGTCGTACTCGTCGTCGCCGGCACTCGCGGCGTCATCGGACAATCCACCAAGGAACCGCCTGAACTCTAACACCGTGGCATAAGTAGGACTCGCGCCGCCGTGGTCGTCTCCTATATAACGGATGTTCCCGTCTGCACGAGTGATTGTCCAGTCAGTTGCGTCAATAGGCATATCTTACTCCTAAGAATAACTTAGCGTGAGCCTGTCATCCCACACATTATCAAATTTAGCATCACCGTCGGCCCACTCAATCGTGGTGTCATCTTCACCGACAGTGGGGAAAGTAATTCGTTGGATCTGCCAGACGGCGGCAGACTCGAGTGAGCCCACCACTGCCTGAGCGCAGTAGTACACGGTACTACTGGCGGTGTCGTCCAGGCGCAACGCACACGGCGTCGGCCTGATGTCACTGACAATTCCTGAAGCGAGACCGCCCACGGCCTACCCCAGGACGTCGCGAATATGCTCGCCTAAGTTGGCGAGCTTCGCTGTATTCTCCTTGAGCTCTTGTTCTCGCGTATCGAGATCAGCAGCTCTCTGCTGGAGTAATTGATCCTTAGCCTTCAGCTGTTCACCGAGTGCTACCGCCGCCTTCGTCGCAATCCCAGACTCAGACATAACGCTATCGGCAGTTGCCATGACAGACTCAGCTTCTTCGAGAGTCTTCTTGGCTCGCTCGCGCATGTCCTTAGCAGTGAGCTCAGCCTCGGTGACCCTACGTGCCGCCTCCGCGATAGCCACTGACTTGACTTCATCAGCCTCTTGACGCGCCTTAGCACTAGTTGCATTGGCATCGGCCAGTTCACGGTCTACCTGAACCCTGAGGTTGAGTATCTCCTCCGCAGAACCGACGAGCTGCGTGGCAGCTATGGCAGCGGCCTGTGCAGCCTCGAACTCCTTCAGCTTCTTGGCGAGCTTCGGCGAATCCTCCAGGACGAACCTGGGAATGGCTACAGAGTCGGAGTTGCCTGACATCCCCGCTCCTGCTATGCCGCTCACGATATGGCTCCTGCTTGGACTAGCTTCAGCCCGCCGGTACCTGTACCAGAGTTGGTCAGTAGCCTCACAGCCGTGGGAGGCGCGGCCAGGTTGCCGTCCTCGTCTGCCGTGACATCAGCCAGCGTCGGGTGGTCTACCCAGGTATGCAGCGCTGAGAAGTCATCGGTGAAGATGTCGTCGAACGTGTGCTGCACCGTAACGTCTACAGTTCCAATGACAGTCACCATCAGACCGATGTTGGTCGGCGCTAGATAGATGTCGATGGGGATAGGTATAGAACCCCCGACAGTGTTAGTCCCACCCTCCACGTCGGTGCCCACTGCAGCAGATACAGCGATCTGCGTAATAGTAAGGAAGTCCAACGCCGTTGAAGATAACCCGGCGTTGGGGCCTATGATGGTCTCGGAGATAGCCCTACCCTGCTCGTCGGTGCCAGTGATAGTGAAGTTGATGCCGGACAGATCCGCCGCCGACTCCAACTCTACCCTCCTCTGCACGTCAAGAGTAGCGACACCTCCTGTTACGAAGGTGCCGTTAAGGGTCAGATTCCCCGCACCACCGATCTGCTGGTCGAGGAAGATGCCATTGGCATCCGCCGCGTCCAGCTGTCGCGATTGTACTACGGGTCTCATAGTCTAGCCCCTCTCTTTCGCCGCGAAGATGTAGTCGAGCGTCATGGTCTTGGCCACGGCCTCACCATTCTGGACTCCGTAGCTGACGGTCAGCTCGGTGGTCACGATGTTGGGAGGATCTAGCCTACCGAGCACGGTGCCGTTCACGCCGTAGTAGATACGGTCGATCCCGTCGAAGTACCACTCCACGGTCAGTTCCGTCGCGTCCACCAGAGAGAAGACGTCCAGAGCTGAGGTCTGGACACTGCCGATAGCGTGGTGGAAGTCTAGGTTGTCATCGCCATCATCGTTCTGGAACCAGATGCCGTCTGACGCCGCGAGTGGCGTGGTGTCCAGATCCTGCAGACCCATGACGTGCTCGCACTGCACGGCCAGGTTCACCTGGTAGCGTGCCCTGAAGTAGGACTTACTGCCAGCCTCTAGGGTGAACGACTCGCCTACCTTCTGAGAGAAGGATGAGTCGTTGTCGGCAGCTGCATTAGTAATGAGCAACAGACCTCCGTCGCCGTCGGTCAGCACCTGCGTGGCCACGCCAATCTCAGTGACTACCCACTGGGCCGCCAGGTACGTGTCGAAGTCGTCGAAGAAGTTGTGGAACCGCGTCGGGTCCAGCTGGGCCATGTTACCGAATATGTTGTTGGCCCTGCGGTTGGTGACACCGTTCTCGAAGTTGGTTATCAGTGCGTCTAGTAAAGGCATGATGTAGTACTCCTAAAAAGTTGGTTCCCCCGTTTCACGTCCGGGGGAGTTAGGGGGCCGTTTACGTCCGGCCCCCACCCTCTTATGTCGTAAGGTCGCTCGTTCAGAGACCCGGGGTACCGAAGACTGTCCTGGCATCAGTCCAGGAAGGCCAGTAGCGCTCCGTTGCCTTGTAGCGCATGGAGTCTGTTTCGAAGTCTCCCTCCATGCTCTTTTCCAGCGGGCGACGCTTCATCATCTGAAGGCCGCGCGGTGCATCGGTGCCCACCCACCACGCCGTGGTGCTGGTGATGCGTGACAGGTTCGCCTGTCCATCGCTCAGCAGACCCATGGAGTTAATGGGGTTGATGTCGTTGTTTGCCGTACCGGTCCTCAATACGCTCTTCAGGAGCACCTCCGCCTGGAAGATCTGGGACGGACCCGCGACGATCTTCTTGGGGGTGAGCCTGATTCGCTTGCCGTTGTTATCGACGGCGTTGCGGACCTGGATCAGCATCTGCTCGAGCGACGTCTGCGATAGTGCAGCAGACGTTGACAGCAGGTTGGAGAACGTGGCCTGCACGCCACCCGGTGCTATTGGGTGGTTGGTCACATTCAGTGCGACGCCGTCACCTCCAAGGAACGCACCGTTGAAGGAGCGGTTGAAGATGTTAGCGCAAAGCGTCTCCTTGGTCTCGATCATGCTCTGAGCAAGGTGCTCGGAGTAGATCGTTCCGATCTTGATATGATCCCCGTCCTCAACCAGTACCTTGGTGAGTGCGAAGGCCAGACCGTAGACTCGGTAGACGTACCGTTGGATATAGAGTATCCCGCCGGACTGGTAGGTCACAGGCAGACCATCGGGCAGCTCGGGAGCTGCGCCGAAGCCGAATAGGACAGGCTCTTCGTGATACGCGCGTTTGATACCCTCGCGCTCCACGAAACAAGACTTCCATTCATCGGCCCTCTGATCGTAGATGCCATCGAACACCTCATTGAGGATCGGCTCTACTACCGACCTGAAGTCGGTGCTGCGCATTGGAACAGCCATAGTTCAGATCCTCCTTAGATGGACGCTACGTCAGCCGTTAGCTGATGCTGGGAAATCTGGCACAGGACGATCGGGAAGTTATCCCCGAATTCGTTGTCCGGTCCCGGATTGAGCCCAATCACCCGCAGCCCGGCGTTGGCAGCTGTGGTGGCAACATCCAGAGCGACACCTGACAAGCCCGTCGTAAGGTTGCCGGCTAGTGTCGTCCAATCGAACTGCTGACCGATGTCGGCGATTGTCATCGTCGTATCAGCCTGCACCTCGTAGACTATGCTCTGGTCCTGGGTGTAGTAGGCGAGAATTTCGGTAGCGACCTGGTCTGCAGTCCACCTGTTGGAGTAGCGCCTACGCCCCTCCCCATCAGTGAACTCGACACCCATGAAAACACCCATGGCCGTCGCGCCTGCCGCGGCTACCGTCAGTGATCCGTCGGCGATAATACGCACCGGGGAGTACTGAAAGATAGTCGTATCGTATGCAGACGCGATGCTGGCCGTAGGCCCAGGCCGGAGAATACCGGATGGGCTCTGCGATGGTCGCAATCCGAATGGAGCAGCATTTGTACTCATAGCTGGTCTAACTCCTCATCAGATTTTAATCACCCCTAACCCACCTCACCCAACGTCTGGGCGAATGGAGGTGGCTCAGGGTCCGCTCCCAGTTCGGCCGTGCCTTCCTCGACTGTCACCTTAATCCCTCTGGCGCCGCTCTTAGCGGCTCGCGCTGCGTCCTCGCGTATCACGTCAATGATAGCGGATAGCCTCTGCTCCTCAGCCAGTGGCTGAGCGTGATGCGCCTCATACATGAATGCTTCGTACAGACGCATGGGCAGTTTGAACGCGACCATCTCGTTGACGCCGATGCAACCCGCGTACTCACCGGTCTTGAGTGAGGCCTGCGCCCAACCTGGGACGTCCTCCTCCTTGACCGGGGCGTACCCGAGGCGCATACGCGCCGCGATTGAGTCCCTGGGATTAGTGGTGGTCAGCCAGCAGACATGGAAGCCGTCGATCGTAGGTAGATCGGGCAATACTGACTGGAAGAATGATTTGCGAAACTCATCGAGCCTCTCCTCATCTGTAAGCACTCTCTCCGTGGCCAGCGCCTTCCTGGTGTCGCTTACCGCACGGTTTCTACGCGCTTTGCTAGGAGCTCTTTTACGTCTCGTACTTTTCTTACCTACCCTGGTATCTTTAGTCACTTCGTAACCCTCTCATTCAGTGAGTTGTTGTATTAGTCGTTAGCGTGAAGTTTGTCGTAAGTGGCATACTGCCGCAGGTACTTATCACGCTGTGCCTTATCATCCCACACACCAGCGTCCTCGAGTGCCTTGCGGCGCTCCCTGCTGATATGTACCTCGTTTGATCTTAGCGACCTGTCCTGGCCACCCACACGGAACTTGGGCCCGCGTGCTGGTGTACGTGTCTCCGCACCGTTACCACCTCCGTCACCGCCATCGCCTCCGTCGCCGCCGTCGCCGCCGTCGCCTCCGTCCACCGCTCTGTGTGGCAGACGCCTGGCTATGCGCTCGTCCAGCTTCTCGTAGTACTCAGGAGTGCGCGGGTCGAACCCGTCCCTCAGCAGCATGTCGTCGATGGCCCCAGCTATCGCTGAGTCCTCGTCACGTCGTCCAAAGTCGAACCACTTGTTACGTCCATGCCACGTCTTGACCTCTTCGACCAGCAATGGGTCTGGCCCTGTGTCTGCTGCTGGGGTGTCTACCCTGCGGGCCTTAGCATCCTTAAGTGTGGACAGCTGGTCTTTGAGGTTGTCCCGTATGCGACCGGCTTCCTTCGCTCGGTCCTTGTCGCCTGCTATCAGTGCGTCGTCGTGTATGCCGTCTGCGTTACGTATTGCAGACTCGTGTTTGGAGATACGGGAGTCTATGCCACGTGCCTCCTGCGCGTCCAGCCGCTTGGCGAGGTCTGATAGCTGGCCCTCTACCTTATCATTACGTACCCGCAAGAACTTCAACTCACGCTGGTCGCGCTCTCTAGCATCCTTCTGCCTGGTGCGCCTGCTGCGTCGCTCTAACCGGCGGGCTTCTTTCTTGGCATCATCGTCGACCTCTTCGCCGGCACCGATGCGCTCGTCGCCAGCGTCTAGGACGTCTTCAGCATCCTCGGCGTCAGCGGCCTTGTCCGCAGCCAGCTTCGCAGCGTCAGCGGCTTCCTCAGTACCTGGTGTGGGCTGGACCGTCTCCGAGTCCTCCACGCCGTCGCCGACCATTACCAGGTCGTCGTCTTTGTTGTTGTCAGCCATCTCTAGACTCCTTCAGTCTACGGAATGTAAGCTACTACTGTTAGTACCATCTCGGCGGGTATCTCACCACCGAAGTCCAGGTCGTCGAACAACCCGAACAGCACCTTATCTAGGGAACCTACCTGGGGCACCTCCCACCTGTCACCCGCGTACTTGGGAGTGCGCACGTACATGCCGGGGGCTACCCACTCACCTTCAGGCCAGAGTTCAAGTGTATCGCGATTGCGGTAGGCGACTGGTCCGAGCTGTATGACTTTAGAGACCTGAGTATTCCACCGCTCGGTCTCGCGGGATTCCTCTGGAATCGCAATCCCACCTTTCGTGTACTTGGACGGAACCCTGATCTGCACCAGTATCCTGGATCCGAACACCGAGCCCATGCCGGAGTCCACCTCTGGGAAGGCGTCCTTCAAAGTATAAGGCGCGGGTGGCCCCACGGACTTACTCTCTGCTCCAGCGTCGGCTAGTGTAAGTGCACTACTCTGTTGCGTCATCTGCCACTTCCTCTATCACCTGAACCAACAACTGCTCTGCGCGACACAGTCCTTGATACTCTCCACACGCCATGCCGTAGTCAAAGCCTGTTTTCCCACTAGGCTTCGATAGCTTCGCGTGCGCGTATTCTGATATGAGTGCCTTCAGCTTGCTGAGATACAAGTCAAGCTCGAGTTGCATCATATACCCCTGTTAGGCACCGCGTACACAGGCCTACTATTTGGCCTTGCCGCCGTGTCCGTATCCGCCGTCGGTCTTCACTGGTGTGCTCGCACCCTTATCCTTACCACCTCCAGCCTTGACTTGGCTACCTCGCGGCAGCCGGCCCGTAGTGGCGAGGGTGTGATGCTGTCTCACTGGTCCTTTCATCTCGTGCTCCTTATATATACAATGCCTGGCTTAGTCGATGCCTGACTTGCTCCCGAGGGATTATGCCCCACCTGGGTTAATACCCGTTCCGGTGCTCAGGTTCGATTTCTTACCTAGCTCCAGCTCCGCGGCGGCTATGGTGAGGGCAGTCAGGTTGTCCTGAGTGTTCCGCTTCTCGAGCGATCCCAATGTCGCCGCCGTGCGCTCGTCGTCCGCACGCTCCTGAAGTGTCATGCTTTCGATGCGAGCAGCTGCGTCGAATGCCGTTTCCGCTTCGTCGTGTGCCGTCTTGAGCGCCTCTGCCTGTTCGTCGGCAGACAGTTTACTGAACTCTATGGCCTTCTTGATGCCTATCTCGAAGCGCTTGGTCTCGTCCTTCCTGACGTCGTCCTCACGCTTGCGCTCGACGTCTGCCATCCTGGCGGCGTCGGCGGGCAGCTCCGGAACCTCGGGCTTGTACTCCTCGATCTTCTGCAGCGCCTGGCGCACGATGTCGGGCAGATTAGCGAATACCTTCGTGGTCTGCTCCATGATCTTGGGCGACGCCTGCGCCAGCAGCTTGTCCATCTCGGCACGCGTCTCGTCGTCCTGCTCTGCCATGATGGCGGCCATACCTTCCTCGTCGACCTCCAGAGCGCCCTGCAGCATCTCGTAGTTGGTCGCTGCGTACCAGAGCACGACATGCTCCTTTATATGTGACACAGCCGCGGGCAAGTATACCGGTGCGATGGCCGGGTTAGCGCCCAGCTCGTCCTTCAGCATATAGTCCAGCAGCACCTGCATGTGAGACAGGTGGTCCTGATTGGGGAACACCGCGACTGGTCTGCCCAACGACATGGCCACGTTCTCGTTGACCTGGTTCATGTTCTGCGGTATCTGCAGCGGTATCAGCAGCTCGTCGGGGTTCGGTATCTTGGTGCGCTCCAGCAGCCGCTTCTCCACGGCGCGTCTGTCGTACAAGTCAGGCATCGCTGCTGCTCTGTCGCCCACGACCTGGAGCTGAGCCATGCGCTGTACGTCACTGAATACCTGTGGGTCAGCAACCGGCACTACATCCATGGGGCCCTGGAAGTCTGCGCGGTATGCCAGCACCTCGCCTATGTCGTTGACAACCTCCTCCTCCGTGAGGTACATCTTATTGATGCGGTGCAGTATCTTCAGGATCGCTGTCATCGAGTGGTACGTGCGCAGGTGTATCGCGCTGAGGACCTGCATGCCCTCTTCTATCATTGCCAGGGTAGTCCCGACCGGCATGTTCTTGTTGTTCTCAGCCAACATCTCGAACGTGGTCCTGACCACGCCGCGACCCGCGTCGACCAAGAATCCGAGCAGTTCCATCAGCACCGGGCTGGGCGGGTTGAATGGCAGGTGCATCAGCAGCTTCCTGATGTCGTCGCCGGCTATGCCACCGTCCAGCTCTACCACCTGCGTCGCGCTGAGCTCCTTGGTCTGACCCATGAAGTTCGAGCCCTTCAGGCGCACGGCCGTCGGCAGGTTGTTCACCAACGCGCTGTCGAGCAGCGCCCTGAGCGCACCGGTTGCCGCGCCAGCCAGCCCGCCGATCATCTGACCCAGACCCACGCTGTAGGCACCGCGCCAGGGTATGAACCCGAACTCGACCATCCACTGCATGCGCTCCATGTCCTGGTCGTCCTGCTCCCAGTTGCGTATCACGGCCACGATCTTGCGCATGGGCTCGTCGATGCTTATGAGGTACGGGGCCACGCCCTCGGTGTTCTCCTCGAGGTCCAGGAACGTGCTCACCTCGAATACTATGCGCAGCCCGTCCTGGTTGTACGGGTCGGTGGCGTCCTTGCCCTCTATCTTCTGGGTGGCCTTCTCGGCCTCGGTGGTCTTGGGCGTAGTCGACGGCGTCAGGTCGCCTATGTCCATGTACATGCCATCCTTGACGCGCGCCTCGAACTCCAGCTCGGTGACGGGCTCGGCGAACGTCTGCCGCTCCGCGGTCATGAAGCTGCTGGCGCTGTAGGGCACGTACACCAGGTCCTGCGGCACGAAGACCGGCACGGCCCTGGTCTTGCGCTTGCTCCAGTCCGGCGTCAGCCGCATGTACTGCGACCCGGTCAGCGCGAGCTGCGGCAGCAGCTGCTCGAGCTCGGACCTGAACTCCGGCATCTGAGTCAGGAACTGCCAGTTCATGTAGTCCTTCTTGCGGTCCGCCTTCGCGAGACGCTTGGCATCCGCGCCCTCGCCCGGTATGTAGCTCCTCACCGGGCCGTTGGGCGGCATCACCTCCTTGATGGCCCTGGCCGCGTAGTCGACGGCGGCGTCTGTCAGCATAGGGTGCACAGCCCTGCTCGCACCGGTGAACTCAGCACCGCCCGGGGCCTCCTTGCCCAGGCCGGTACGCTTCAGCGCCTCAGCGTACTCCTTGTCTCGCTTCTCCCTGGCCTTCTTATCCCTGTCGATCGCGTCCATCAGGCGTGACGCCAGCTTGGTCATGTCTTCCTCGTCGAAGCTCTCGACGATGTTGTCGTAGAATTCGTACGTGGCCTCGGGGCTGGTCTCGCCCACCGTAACTATCGCACCGCCGTCGTCCGTGTCTACCACGTCCTCGTCCGGCTTGTCAAACTCTAGTACCTCACTCGGTGTACTCATGCCGCCCTCACCCGTCGTAGGGGTTGCCCCCGTCCCGCTTCTTCTTTGCGCGCTCTGCGTCGACCCTGGCCTGCTGCCGCCTCGTCTCCAGCGGATCGACCTTGATGGTCAGCGCCCCTATGTGTTTGTCCATGAACACGCGCATGGCCTGCGTGGTGGTGTCGCACAGGTCGTCGTGCTCTATGCTGCCCTCGCCGATGTACGAGCACACCTGCGTGATGAGCGGGTCCATCCAGTTCTTGAACTCGCCCTTCGTCTTGTCGCTCTCTATGCCCCAGACCCTGTTGTGTGACCACATCGGGCTCACCACGTGCAGCCTGGTCAGCTTGTCCGCCTTGCCCGGGTTGTAGCCGTGCGTCAGTATCCCCTCGACCGCCAGCGCCTGCATGAGGCTCTTGCCGCTCGCCTTCTCCTCGATCAGGACTATGTCTATCGCCTGGCCCTGGTGCCTCGGCTTGTCCGCCGACCGTATGCCCCTCGGCTTCAGCAGCGGCTCGTCCGCGTCGCCGTACGTCAGCCGGCGCTCGCGCTTGACCCGCTTCACCAGGGCCGGGAACTTCAGCCAGTCCTCCCAGCAGTCCAGCAGCATCACGTGCTTCTGCGCCAGCCCCTCGTCTATGTCGTCGTCCTCGTACTCGAACATGCCCCACACGCTGCACGCCGTCGGGTCTACCTCCTGCCTCTTCTTGTCGTGCTGCTTCTCGCTGTACGCCGTGTCCAGGCTCATGACGATGAGCTGGAACTTCGGCAGCTTGCGCTTCGCCGGCCACATGCGCCAATGGCTGCGTTGGATGATGCCCTCTTCCTCGGGGTCTAGTATCTCGCCCCAGAGCTCCTGCCTGCCGACCTTCGTGCCCTCGTACTTGGCCACGTTGTCGAAGAACGCCTTGGCCAGGTTCTCCCTGTTCTCGTACGTCGAGCCGACTATCACCACCCCGTTCGGGTCCGCGTTCAGCCTGCGCATGAACGGCGTGGGCTTCGGCGTGCCGGTCCACATCAGCCGTGGCGCCTCGCCCAGTCTCAGGCCGAACCAGAGGTTGTCCCACGCGTCCTGTGGGTACTTCCACGATGCTATCTCGTCGCACCATGCCGCGTGGTGCTGCGGCCCCCGCAGTCTCTCCGGCGTGTCCCCCGCGAACCCACGTATGAATGAGCCGTTCCATAGAGTGCACGAGGGCAGCTGTGAGTTGGTGTCTATTATCAGGCAGGCCGGGATCACGCTGTACAGACCGGTCGGGCCCTCGAAGCAGGTGTACCTCACGTCGTCGTGTGTCGGGGCTACCACCGCGTACATGCCTGGCACCTCTGCCGCCTGGCCGCCCAGCCAGTTCGAGGCAGCCAGTGTCTTGCCGAACCCCCGGCCCGTGCGTATGCCCCAGATGGTCTTGACCAGGGTCTCGAACTCGTCGGGTGGTAGCTGCTTCTTCCGGGCCAGGCTCTTCCACATCATGCGCCAGCGCAGGAGGTGCAGCTCTTCCTCTGTGAACTCCAGCAGGTCCTGCCTGTACTGCTCCAGCTCTGTTGGCAGGTCGTCCAGGTCCACCTTCGGCAGGGCGGAGTAGTCGAACGCGCTGAACTGCTGGAGCGAGGGCACGGCTCACGTCACCCTGCCCCAGGTACCGTGCGGCACGCGACCGACCAGCCTGACCAGCCCGCGCCAGCCCGGGGCCGGCGGCGTCCTGCCACGCCACCACACCATGCCCTCGCGCTCGTACGCCACCTGGTTACCTGGTCCTGCGTCGAAGCCAGCCTGGGCGTCGGCCACAGCCGCAGCCACCCTGACCGCCTCGGGCGGGCGTCTGCCCCGGTCGCCTGCTACTCTGCCTCTCACTGGCCCAGCACCGTCCTCACCACCGTCAGGAACAGCTCGTCCTTGGCCTGCTGTGACGGCGTCAGCCGCCACCACGCGACCAGGTTGGGGTGCTCCTTGCGCTCCACGCTCTTGGTCTGCCCATGCTGCCAGCCAGCTGCCTGGCGGTCCGTCATCCACCTGGCGTGCAGGTCCTCGGCCGACGCGTCCGGGGTCTGGGCCAGGTACGACACGCCGGCTATGGCCGAGTCCTTGAGCTCCTGGTCCGTGTCCGCCCACGGCTCGTGCCAGCGCTCGCCCAGGCTGCGCGAGTACGTCTTGTTGACCTCGTGACACAGCTCGGCGACCCTCACGGCCAGCGACATGTCGAACACCAGCTCCTCCGCCGTCGGTGGCAGCTTGGCCAGTGCCTCGTCCTCTGTCGGGGCTGGCACATCGGCTGCGTGCTCGGCACCGGCTGTGATGCGTACCGACTCGTGGCCGTTGTTCATGACGCCCTCGCCGGGCAGTCCTCAGCGTGTGTCCACCGGCCGCCGCACGTGCACTCGTTGCTGTCTGGCACCGGCTGCAGTCCCGCCTCGCTGGTCAGACCACCCGAGCTCTCCGGCTCGTCTAGTGCCACGGGGTCACTGCGAACGGCGTCCCCAGACTCTTGGCCAGCCTCGGGTCCATCTGCTGCAGAGGCGTCGGACTCACCTTCACCCTGGCTGTCTGCTTCGGCCTGCCCTGGCTCGTCGGCCTGTGCCGCGTCGACTTCCTTCTCCTGGTCCACGTCTTGCTCATTGCGCTGCTCCTTTGCCGCCTCGGTCGCCGCTGCGCCTATTGTCTGCTCTTGGTCGTTCATGCCTGCTCTCCTACCTGGTTATGTGCTTGACGGCCCACATGACCGCCTCCTCTGCTCTCGTCTTGGCCAGGCTGAGCTCCCGGCTCGACCCCGACCTGGTCCCCATGTCGGCCAGGGTGTCTATCAGCCCCTGACCCAGTACCTTGACCGCACGCATCGCGGCTCGCTCGTAGTCGTTCAGCTCCCGGCGTGCGTCCATCCTGACCACGTCGCTGTCTCTGTAGATGTTCTCCGGCTTCTGTGTCACCGCGGTCACGCCCGGGTGCTCGCTGCACGTCGTCCGGTGCGAGCCGTTCGGCCCGCCGCATTCCAGGCAGTCCGTGTCGGCCGCGCTGGTCTTGTCCTTGACTATCGCCATCAGGTCGGCCCCGGCTCGGCGGCTCTAGGCGATCCGGTCAGTTGGACACGGACAGCCGGCGCCCATGGCGAGCAAGCAGACTTAGCCCGGGAGTCGCCGGTCAGGCCATACCTTCCGAGCCGGGACCGGTAGATCATCGCACCAGCCTCATGCTGTGACTCAGCGCGGCGTGCATCCTGCGGCCCACCTCCTCACTCGGGTAGCCCTCATGGTATACTCCCTCCTCGTCGACGTAGTACGCCAGGCCGTAGGTCTTGTGTTCGTACCTCGGCTCACTGTCATCTGTCAGGTGCGGGTGGGGGATGCTCATCAGAGATACGCCGTCCTCGCGTGCGTTCGCGCGTATGAGTGGAGCGGCCGCGGCAGCGCAGGCCAGGCCGGTCATGAACCGTCGCCTGTTCACGTCTTCGCCCTCAGGTCGTAGGTCGGCAGCTCGTACTCGTTGTGCAGGTTGGTGCACCGCACGTTCTCGCACCTCTGCTGCTGCTTGACCAGGTCCCTCACCATCACCTCGGCGCAGTCCGGGCACCTGAGGTTGACGTCCATCGACACCGTGGTCTTCTGTCCGTTGCTCACTCCTCGTCCTCCATCCTCAGCACCTCGGCCGCGCGCTCCAGTATGCCGGCCGCCTCGGCCGGGTCGTCCTCGCCTGACACGGTCACGTTCCAGTCCATCTGGCGGCCCGGGCACCTGACGCCGGTGATCCACGCCTCTATCTCTATGTCAGGCTGCGTCTCGTGCTTGCGCTTGACCAGGTCGGCCACGTTGCCTCTCACATCATCGTCCTCGGTATCAGCAGGAACATGGCCAGCGCCGCGACCAGGGCCAGCAGCAGGAACACGCCGACGATGGCCAGCAGCGCCCTCACGTCTGGCCCCACGGTATGGCCCTGGTGCTCAGGAACACGCGTGGCTTGGAGAGGTTATGCCTGCCCCGCACCCGGAAGTACAGCGGGCCGGCCAGCAGGACGAAGCCCCCGTCGCTTATCTTGACGAACCCTATGAGGGGTCGGGGCTGGTGCTCCTCGCTGACTATGGCGAAGAGCCTCACGTCTGGTCCTCGGTGACCCGCACCCGGCCGTACATGCCTGGCTTGAGCGCGTTCTGGTCGGCGCAGCCGCCCCAGTGCGTCCCGGTCCAGCCGCAGGTCCTGCAGATCAGGCCGGGGTGCACGGCCCACACGTCCTTGTAGCGCGTCCCGAGCTCGTGGTCCAGGCTCTCCGTCCTCACCTTGTCGGCCAGGCGCTTGCCCATCAGCCTGGTCGCCATCTCCTGGGTCAGAGGGAACTGGGCTATCATTCCTTCGCCTTCACCATGCCCAGGATGCTGGACATCACGCCGGTCTTGGTCTCCACCTCCATCTCCATGGGCCTGCCTGCCGGGGTGCTGTGCTCGCGCCTGTCCTTGAACCGCTCCGGCCTGTGCCCTCGCATCAGGGTCAGCAGCAGGGAGTCGCTGTAGTCCTTGTACGTGTCCGTGATCTTGCCCTGGAATATGACCGGCCGGTCGAACCCCTCTATCCCGCGCCGCCAGGCCTCCTCCTCCATCCTGTCCGTCGCCTCGTCCACCGCCGCGTCCCAGGCGTCGGCGAAGCCCCGGTCCTTCTCCCTCCAGGTGTAGGCCGTCGTCCTGTGTATCCCGGCCGCGCTCGTCGCCTCCCGGACGTTGCCTCTCATGACCAGGGCCCTCACGATCGTGCCCTTGGCCTCGACGATCTGCTCGTCCGTCAGCTTGAGGCCGTCCCTGACGTACAGGGTCATGTCCGGGGCCGTCGGCTTGCGCCTGATCTTGTGCGTGGCCCGGTGCTCGGCCTTGGTCACCCTGCGCTTGGTCTTCTTCTCGGAGGCTGCGGAGCGCGTCGTCGAACCAGCCTTCTTTGTGACGCGCGATGATTTCGGCCCAGCCTTCTTCCTGCCTTGCGCGCGAGCTGCCTTCGGTCGAGCGGCGGCCCGCGTAGCCTTCTTCTTCACTGTGCACGCCGCAGGCCCAGGTAGGTGGGACGAAGACAGGACGCGCTGCCAGTCAGGGGGAGTAAGACTGAGCAGAGACGATGGAGAACACTCATGGCAATAAGTTTAGTCATCGAGTAGTACGCGCCTGCCTTCGATGGGGCAGATCATACACCCGTCGGAACGCGCAGGACACGCGTTGCACTGCGCTTCAGTAGGTTACACTGCAAGTAGATGATGTTACTCAGATTACATTGATTACTCTATTTAATAATAGGGTTATATATATACCCTTAATATGGTCTAGTTATACGTATACACCCTCCTACCTACCCTTAATATCTCCTATAGAGTGGGCGCGCCTAGTGTATCGCAATCAGTGTAACGGAGAACAGCCCTATACCCTTGAACCACAAGGGGTTATGACCATAGGCTCTGCGTGACTGTTGCACTTGACAAGGGGGGTGTCCCATCAATACTCTATGGAGTATCATTTTCGTTGACTTTGAATCCGTATGTACGAAGGAAACGCACATGGTCAGTAAAGCGAGTAATTGGCGTGAAGATCTCAAGTCG
>Ga0209988_10001579_pt1 | contig 14851 bp, 15 predicted proteins | sample N075metaG_FD_183115 | JGI IMG/M metagenome (GOLD analysis project Ga0209988, IMG submission 183115) | Deep subsurface microbial communities from Kermadec Trench to uncover new lineages of life (NeLLi) - N075 metaG (SPAdes) (version 2) | ecosystem: Environmental > Aquatic > Marine > Ocean trench... | reverse complement strand
AAGCTCCAACGTCACACCGGGCTCAGGGGCGTCGACTTCCATGGGAAGCTCGAGAACGTAGCGGCATCCGGGAAATCTCGCGATCCGACCGGGCTTGACCACTTGAGTGGCCGACACCTGGAGAAGTGAGGTGAGCCCGATCGCCCGGAAAGGCGTCCTTACACCAAACCCATGCACCGAACGGGTTCTGATCAGCACCGAAGCTTCTGCAGGCAGACCCTTGATGCCACGCCATCTGTGCCAAAAGGTGCGAGCATCGTTGACCGGCCCATATGTCGTTGCACCAGCCTGGAGGAAAACCTGATCCATATGACAAACTTAGAGGACAGTTGGTGGCGAGAGAAGAGACCTGCGTCAGCCCAGACCGACGGCGGACCGAATCAACTCGCCCACCGAGATCTCGTCTGCGGCTATGAAGTAGAGAAGGCCCTCTTCCTCGTCCACCCACACAAAGTCTTCCTCGGGGACCGCCGCCAGGGCATACTCGAGAAGTGTTGCACGAAGCTCTTCGAGATCACGCGCCGTGTCGCCCTTGTAAACGAGAAGGAACGCCGCATTCTCCCCATCGAACCATTGGTGGTAGCTGTCGCCACCCCAGCCATCGGCCGCCTTTGCTCCCTTTGACTCACCAAGCACCTGGTCGATCATGGTCCTGAAGCCCTCTTCGCCCCATACCGATGTCCGTTCGAGGTTGTAGCCGGCGATCGTGATCGTTGGTAGTTCAACAACGAGCGGCAAATCCCGCTGATAGTCCGCCGGAGTGATCACCTGCTCGGAAGATCCGGGCAAGTCCGGAAAAGTGGAATATGCGTCGTTGACGGCGTTCCAGCCTCCCGTCGCAAAAAGCTCCTGGACGAACCCGAGGCCCGTGTCGTAGGGGAAGAGGAGCGAGTCGCTGATGAACTGGGGAACGGCATCAAGGCTGGAGCTGTCGACATCCAGAGACTCCGCCACAAAACGGCCCAATTCCTGCGGGGAGAGACTCTGAACCCACATCACCTGTGCCAGCGTGGCATCCCCTTCGATGAGGGCCTGATAGGCAGTCGCCTCGTCGAGCCGCTCCTCGTCCACCATCGCCTGGAATTGGGCGTCGAACCCGAAGTGTTGGTCGGTTAGGGCATGGACCAACTCGTGCAGCATGGTCCCCTGCTGGAGAAGTGTCAGACTCTCCTGACGGGCCGGCACCACGATCTCGCCGGTCTCACCGTCGTAGAACCCGGCCACCTGTGCTCCGTACAGATCCAGCAAGAGCGTCTCCAGGTCGGCTTCCTGATCCATGAGGCCGAGCAGTTTGTAAAGAGCATCGTCCGCCGGGAAGTCCTCTGCCTCTTCTTCGATGGCCTCCCGAACCCGAGCTTCGAGCTCCGCATCTGTGACAGCCGTGATGTTTGGAGGCGACAGGAACGGAAGGCCTCTGACCTCCTGCACTGTGACGATCAGGTCCTCCAGTTGCTTCCGCACCCCCACCGACAGGTCTTCCAAACCGGAGAGGTCGGGGGGAGTGACCGGCGGCATCGCCTGGGTGGTCGTGGTTGAGCCCTCTGGCGTGGTTGATCCTGTGTCAGGAGGGGTTGAACCGGGAGAGGTCGACCCGCCAGCAACCGTGCTTGAGGTGTCGACTGCGTCGGGCGTGCAGGCGCCGACGACGAGAACCAGGGCTATGAGGAAGACGAGACGGCGCAGCATCAGTCGTTCAGGTTATCGACCACCCACCATTAGACCTGACCCATCAGAACGGACATGGGCATAGTTTTCCGAGTCTTCATAGCCTCGAGCAAGCAACGCCCTGGAGGCGCTGAACGACGTCCCGGTGGCGGGACACTCCCGGGGGTCAGGATCATTCACGACGACGGGTTTCTCGAAATCGCCGACTTCATGATCGTCCTGTGTGGTGACGACCTCGAGTACTGCGAGGAAGTGGCCCCCCACAAGCTTACGACGATGAGGAGCTGGCGAGCGCAAGAGGCGTGTCGTCCGGGATGCGATGAGTTAGCCGAGAGTCTGGTCGATCTGGAACGGGCAAGGCACTCCAACCTCTGGGCCGCGCTGGGCAAACCGGTCATAGAACACATCGATCGCCTCGAGGTCTGCAATGTCCAGCCTTAGCATCCTGGTCCATCCCGTCACCACCACTGGATGGGTCAGGTCTGCTCTTGGCGCCACCAGGATATGAGTGCCCTTTACCCTGGCAAACTCCTCAATGCGAGTCCGGTCATCGTCGGTTATGACCGACTGATATTGGACAACAACAGTTCCATGTTCGAGATTGTGAACCTGGACGACATCAGGAATCTCTTCGGCGTAGATGCCGCAAAACGCTGGGCTCGCCGCGTGTAGGCCGCTCGTTGCCGGCAGTGAATTGTAGGAGGGCACGGGATCCCCCTCCCGTAGGTGGCCGCCAGCCAGGTCGGCAAAGGTCTCCAAACCCTCGAGCTCGACTGGCTCCGGTCTGGTGACAGCGAAAACGATGAGCCCCACGATGACAACGGCGACGCCACCGAAGATGAAATACCGTTTCCTCTTCTCTTTGCGTCTCTTGGCTTCGGTGGCGGCTCGTCGCGCGGCTTTCTTGGATGGCTTTTGCTGACTCACTTATGAGTGAAATTTAGACGATTCTCGAATTACTTCGGGAATGTCCTTGACCTTCAAGGGACTTGAAGGTGTACGTTGAAGACCTCGGTAAGAATCAGCAGTCTTGAGAAGGGAGTTGACCTTTGAGAATCGGCGAAGTAGGAAACGCGGTAGGCGTCGATACGCCGACGATCCGCTATTACGAGTCGGTGGGGGTGCTCCCAGAGCCGGAGCGAACATCTTCCGGGTATCGGACGTATACCTCGGCCGACGTGGAGCGACTCCGGTTCGTGAACTTGGCCAGGTCGCTGGGTATCGGGCTGGATGACATCCGCCAGATTCTGGGCCTTCGAGATCGAGGGGAGGCACCGTGTAGGTACGTGCGTGGGGTGTTGGATCGCCAGGTCGAGTCCGTCGACGAACGGATCCTGCAACTGCAGGACTTGTCGGGAGAGCTTCGGCGGCTACAAGGCGTGGCCGCGACGCTGCCCGACATCGGCGCGGAAGATCCGTGTGTGTGTCACATCCTCGAGCCCTCTGCGGCCCATTGAGCATGCACTGCGACAATGAGCACACTTGACGATTTGGAGGTAATGGAAAGATGGCAACCGCAACGCTGAAGACATTCAAGGTGAGCGGATTTCACTGCACAGGCTGCTCAGACAACCTCGGGTCGGCATTGACCAACCTCGAGGGTGTGATCCGGGCCCAGGCCGATTTCGAGGCGGGACAGGTAGATGTCCGCTTTGACCCGGACCGGGTCACCGAGAACGACGTCAAAGCACGGATCCGAGCCTCGGGATTCGACCCCGACTGATAGACGCTGGGCACACATGACTCAAAAGCAGGCAGAACGCGAGGGCGACGAGGAAGTCACCAAGGCTGCCTTCCGCATGAAGATCGGTGGCATGTCGTGCTCCTTCTGCACCTCGACGATCGATAAGGCCTATTCACGAATCGACGGCGTCTATGAAGTAGGGGTATCGCTGGCGCATGAAGAAGGCCTGGTCAAGTATGACCCGTCCAAGGTGACCCCTGAGGAGCTGCGTCGCACTCTGGAACAGATCGGCTACACATACCGTGATCCGGAGAAGGTGCGCAGCTTCGAAGAGGAAGCTGCCGAACTGCGTCGTGAGCGTGGCCGGTTGAGCACCGCCGCCAGTTTCACGGTGATGAGCCTGTTACTGATGTTGGTTGGTCAGTGGCTGGAGCTGGTCGAGATCCCGTTGATGCCGTGGCTGCTGCTGGCGCTTGCGTTGAACACGATGTTCGTCACCGGCTGGTTCATCAAGAAGATGGCGTGGGCGTCGCTGCGTCGGGGAATCCTCAACCAACACGTGCTGCTGGAGTTTGCTGCATTCGCGGGTATCGCCGGTGGGTTCCTGGGTCTGTTCGTGTTGGACAATTTTCCAGTGGGTGACTTCTTCGCCGCGGCCACATTGGTCACGACCTATCACATCCTGTCGCACTACGCGTCGCTGGTGGTGCGGACCCGCTCGTCGCAGGCCGTGCGTCGTCTCATGGAGTTGAGGCCCGACACCGCCCGTGTGATCCGCAACGGTGAAGAGATCGAGATATCGATCGACGAAGTGGTCGTTGGTGAACTTGTTCGGATTCGACCGGGTGAGTCGATCCCTGTCGACGGGACCGTGGTCGAAGGTGTTTCGGCGGTGAACGAAGCGCTGGTGACCGGAGAAGCCATCCCAGCCGAGAAGGTTCGTGGCGACGATGTGATCGGCGGTTCTCTCAACCAGACGGGCAGCCTGGTCGTTGCCGTGACCCAGATCGGTGACGACTCATTTCTCTCACAAGTGGCGCGTTCTATTGATGAGGCCCGAAGCCTCCGCCCTGGGGTGCTCCAACTGGCCGATCTGGTCCTGGGCTATTTCGTACCGACCGTGCTCATCTTCGCCGCTACCGGGTTCCTCATCTGGACCGTGATTCCGGCTCTTTTCGCAGAAGGACCGAACTGGAACCGTGCTCTCCTTGCCGGTCTTGCCGCATTGGTGATGGGGTACCCCTGTGCGCTGGGGATGGCCACACCGCTGGCGACCATTCGCGGTGGCGGGGAGGCAGCCCAGCGTGGAATCCTGATGCGCTCGGGTGAGGCATTCCAGGTGATGGGTGACATTGCCGTGGTCGCATTCGATAAGACCGGCACCCTCACCCGAGGTGAACCCGCGGTGCAAACCGTCGTCCCGGCCGACGACCACACCGAGGAGTTGATACTGGGCATTGCCGCCTCGGCTGAGGTCAATAGTGAACATCCCCTCGCCCGCGCCATCGAAGACGCCGCCGACGATCTGAGCCTTTCACTGGTCGACGCTGAAACCTTCGAGTCTCATACTGGACGAGGTGTCGAGGCCACCATCGATGGGGTCCGCGTCCTGATCGGGAAGCCGGACTGGCTAACCGAACAAAGTGTGGACCTCACCTCGTTGGACACGGACCGAGAACGACTCGAAGACAAAGGCCAGACCGTCATCGCGGTAGCTCGCAACGGCCAGTTTCTCGGGCTCATCGGCATCGCCGATACCGTCAAAAACGACGCATCCCAGGCTATCCGACGCGTCAAGGACGCCGGGATCACCCCGGTGATGATCACAGGCGACAACCATCGCACCGCGGCAGTGGTCGCCTCCCAGGTTGGCATCGAGGAAGTCCACGCCGAAGTACTGCCCGACGAGAAAGCCGCCAAAATCCGCGAACTCCAGCGTGGTGGGGTTCGGGTGATGATGGTTGGCGACGGGATCAACGATGCCCCTGCCCTCACCCAGGCCGACATCGGGATTGCGATAGGCGCCGGTACCGACATAGCCATCGAGTCTGCCGACATCGTCATCATGAATGAGCGGCTCAGCTCTGTGATGGATGCCCACCAGATTGGCGTGTCGTCTTACCGCAAGACGAAACAGAACCTGGCACTTGCATTCAGCTTCAACGGGATCGGGGTCACGGCAGCGATCACTGGGCTGGTCAGTCCCGTCTGGGCAATGATCGCGATGATCTCGTCGGTCACTGCGGTACTCGCCAACTCGTTCGGAGGTCAACTCCTGGCAGGGCAGACACCGAGCACTGGATACCAGTCCCTCACCGACGACGGTCATCACCAGGGTCCCGACCAACCAATTACCAGCGACAAGAAGACCTACACCTCCGCCCAACCGACGTTCTTCGAAACGGCGATTGATGGACACACCGTCCGCTTCTGGACTACAACCGCTGTCTTCATCACCGGAACGACACTCCTCGTCGGCGTTTGGTGGATCTGAGAACGAGAGGTTCGGGACTGTCTGACCGAGGGGCCTAACCCCATTGCAGCCGTCGTCTAGTGGGAGATGAAGCCGAATCCCAAGATAGCTGAGATCGATCACCTTGATCTTCCGAAGCAAAGCTTGCGCCACTTCACTCACGCCGTCGGGTTCGCCACGGTATCTTCGGTGGCAGATCTTTCCCGATAAGGAGCTTTCAGAGCATGGAGAAAACGTAGTGGGGCGCAGAGAGAATCGACGACTCGTCCGCCTGGTACAGCCCTGAGATGGCGAAGCGATCTGAGGAGCGGACCTATCAGCTCGAGCATAAGAATCTGAACGAGATCGAGATCGCGGTGGAGGCCGTCCGCAGCTCAGGCACACCAAACATCGAAGTGGGCAAAGAGGGGATAAGAACACCAGGGCAAACTCTGGGCGCCCCCCTCCAGCCGGAATAGTGAAGACGACGGTCAGCAGAGAAGCAGTCGCAACGTTCGGCTGGGATCACTTTTCCGGGTGACTGGGATTCCCTGGCGGCGACTTGCGCTAGCCATCCTGATTGTCGCCCTGAGCGCGTTGCCCGTGTTTCTCGTCGGTGCGACCTTTCTCCAGCTCGAGGGGGAGATTGAGCTGACAACCACCGGCCTCGGAGTTGCGACCGCTCTTTTCTTTCTGACCGCATCCATCGCGTCCCCTTCTCTGGGCCGTGTCGTTGAACGTATCGGATGGAGAGTTGCGATTCGGGTCAACTCGGTCAGTTCGGCCCTGATACTCGTTGCCATAGCTCGGTTTGCGACGAGCGCAGCATCCCTCTCAATTCTCCTGGTCGCCGGTGGTGCCGTCTATGGCCTGGCGAACCCGGCAGCAAACAAAGCATTGGCCGAATTGGTAGAACCTGACCGGCGAGGCCTCATGTTCGGCCTGAAGCATGCCGGGATCCCGTCATCAACGCTTCTCGCCGGATTGGCAGTGCCGACCATTGCGCTAACCGTCGGATGGAGATTCGCTTTCGCGCTCGGAGCCTTGCTTCTTCCGATTATTTGGGTTCTCCTTTCTCTGGACACAGACGAGCCGATCGATCTCACCAGCTTCAAGGGTCCTTGCCGCAGCGCGACTCCGATGACCACTCTTCAGATTGCAGCCCTGGCAACGGCAGCAGGGCTGGCAACGTGGGCCGCTGTGTCGCTAAGCACGTTTCTGGTCACGGCAGCCGTTGACGCCACTCTTTCCGAGGCAGGAGCAGGACTGCTTTTGTTCGTCGGGTCGCTAGCCAGTATCAGCGCCCGAGTGGTCGCCGGGGTGATCACCGACCGAAAACGGTCCAGGGGCTTCGTAGGTCTGGCAGTTTTGATGGGTACCGGGAGTCTTGTTTTCGGTGTGCTCAGCGGATCCAGCGGGTCCTGGTTTGTTGGCCTGGTGCTCCTTGCCTTCTCAACCGGCTGGGGTTGGCCGGGATTGATGACATACACCGTGGTGAACGCCAACATCGAGACACCAGCAGCTTCATCGGCGATCACACAGGCGGGAGTCTTCCTGGGCGCCGGGATCGGACCCCTGGTGTTGGGTTGGCTGATCGCAAATGTCTCCCAGGCCGCAAGCTGGGCAACGGTGTCTGTCGCTCTGGGCATCGCCTCAGTCGTCACTCTTGCCGTTGCCCGCACGACCCGGGTTTACCCAAGGGGAGCCGGGCACGATCTGTGAGTGGAGCTCAGCGGGCTTGAACACCCGACCCCCTCGTTGCGAACGAGTTTGCGAACTCTTCCCGGCGGCTGATTGGTGGTACGGCCCCGCCTTCGTCTTCCCAACGGGCTTGGTCGGCGGAGGTGTCGGAGAATCGATCGGCAGTGTCTGCCGCGTCGGGAGCGGCAGCCCCGGGCGGTCCCAGGTGCGGACCTGTTTCTTCACCCAGCTCGTCGGCGATTGCAACGTCGACGCTGTAGTCGATCTCGAGGACGATCAGCGTGGGCACCGACAGCTCGAGGGCCTGGCGGAGCCGGACTGCGAAGTCATCTGCGGAAGTCACTCGCCAAGCGGGTAGACCAAATGACTCGGCGAGGCGAACGAAATCGGGATTGGAGAAGTCTGTGCCGAAATCACGCCCGAAGCGTTTTCGTTGCTTCCAGGCAATCGAGCCGAACTGGCGGTCTTCCCAGATGACATTCACAAACGGCGTGCCCAGACGGACCGCGGTTTCTAGCTCCTGAAAGTTCATGAGAAATCCACCATCCCCGCTGACTGCCACGACCTTGCGGTCAGGGTGAACCAGCTTGGCGGCGATGGCAGCCGGCACAGCGAAACCCATGCCTGCCAACCCGTTGGCGATCAGGACCGTATTGGGTTCGTAAGCAGGGAACATTCGTCCGATCCACAGCTTGTGGAGCCCTACATCGGAGACCAGGATGTCCGATGGGCCCAGTGCCTTACGAATCTCAAACAGGACCCGAGGCGGTTGCATCGGGTAACTGGCGTCGTCCTTGGCCTCCTCGAAGCGGCGGAGAACGACGTCGCGGAGGCGAGTCGAACCGCCTGGTTGAGCAATGGGTTTACACTCGCGGCTGAGTTGGTCGAGCACCGCGTTGAGGTCTCCCACCACCTCGACCTCGGGTAGGTAGTACGCGTCGATCTCGGCTGGAAGCGTGTCGAGACAAACAATCGTCTTGTCGCGACGCGGGTTCCACAACTGAGGCGAGTGTTCGACCAGATCGAATCCGATGGCTACGACCAGGTCCGCCCCACCGAATCCCGCCATCTCGTAATCGCCGGCCTGGAGACCGACTGCCCCGAGCCACTGGGGGGTGCTCGGGTCGAGCAGCCCCTTGCCCATGAACGTGACTGCCGTCCGCAGCCCAACAGTGTCAACGAAGGATCGGAGGGCGGCCACCGCTCTGTTTCTCACCACGCCATTGCCGGCCAACGCGACCGGCGCCCGAGCAGCGCTGATCAGTTCGGCCGCCCTCGACACATCCTTGTCGGAAGGCTCCGAAAGGACCGGGTCTCGACGCGGGAGCGGCCTTTCTTCGGACTGCTCGCCCATGACATCTTCAGGAAGCTCAACGTGCGTGGCGCCAGGCTTTTCTCCCTCCGCCAGCTTGAACGCCTTCCGGACTACCTCCGGAATGACGGCAGGCTCACCGACCCGCGCATTCCACTTCGTGATGGGGCGCATGAGGTTTATGACATCCAGGTACTGGTGGGATTCCTTGTGCATGCGCACCAGACTGGCCTGACCGGTCAGCGCCACCATCGGCGCCCGGTCCAGGAAGGCGTCCGCGATCCCGGTCACCAGGTTCGTGGCACCAGGTCCCAGAGTCCCCAAACAGACACCGGCCCGGCCGGTGAGCCTGCCGTACACGTCGGCAATGTACGCTCCGCCCTGCTCGTGGCGTACCGGCACAAACCTGATAGAGGACCGGTCGAGAGACTCATTGAAGTCGAGGGTCTCCTCCCCTGGTATCCCGAACACATGCCGCACACCTTCCGCCTCGAGACACTCGACAAACAGGTCTGCCGCGGTCCGCTTTCTCACCCTTACCTCCAAAGGTCTTGAGCGAAGCTACCCGAGTCGAATCCGAAGGGCTTCGATCGGGTGACCATCGACCAAATCGCAGAGACATTCCATCCCTACCTGACGATGGCCGAAGGACTGAAACTGGCGGCCCAAGCATTTGGCAAGGACGTGAAAACTTTGAGCTGCTGCGCAGCATGAGCACCTCGGTCACACGCCAGCGGGCACACCTGCCCATGACCAGCTGGGAAGGGATGATGTGACATTGTCCTCCCCCGGTCCTGTTGACTCGGATTGCCGAAATGGTAATCCCCTGACCTGAGGAGAAGTCACCATGCCGAAGAGGTATCCGCCCGAGTTTCGTCAACGGGTCAATCTGACTGATGCAGGTCGTAGCATTGCTGAATCCGCCCCTCGAGAAGGCGTCGAGTCTGATCTGGACCCACGATTGAGATGAGTCCGCCCGGCGTCACCCTTTTCCTCTGCGGCGATGTGATGACGGGCCGGGGAGTCGACCAGATACTGGAGCATCCCGGAGACCCGCGGCTCTACGAGTCCTGGGCCCGCTCGGCACTCGACTATGTGCATCTCGCCGAGCGGAAGAACGGTCCATTACCACGCGCTGTCGATCCTGCCTACATCTGGGGTGATGCCCTCGCCGCATTGGATGCAGCCGGCACCACAGCCCGCATCATCAATCTGGAGACCGCGGTTACCGATGAAGGCGAACCGTGGCCAGGAAAGGGCATCCACTATCGGATGGATCCTCACAATGTCGCCTGTATCACGTCGGCGAACATCGACTGTTGCGTTCTCGCCAACAATCACATCCTTGATTGGTCCAACCCGGGGCTGGAACAGACCCTCAACTCGCTCGAAAGAGCCGGACTGGAGGTGACCGGGGCAGGGCCCGACGCCAGCGCAGCCGCCAGGCCGGCCCTGATAGACATCAGACCCGGGTGCCGTGTTGTGGTTGTCGCTATGGGCACCCCGTCGAGTGGGATCCCACCCACGTGGGCAGCCCGCTCTGATCGTCCGGGCGTGACGCTGGCCCCAGCCCTCTCGTCAACTGAGGTCGATGCTGTGGCTGCGAGGGTTGCCTCGGCTGCCACAGCCGGCGACCTTGTGGTCGTCTCAATCCACTGGGGCCCGAATTGGGGTTACGACATCCCCTCTTCGCATAGGCGTTTCGCCCGAGCGCTCATTGATCGCGCCGGTGTGCATGTAGTCCATGGACACTCCCCCCATCATCCCTTGGGCATTGAGGTGTACCGCGACAGACCCATTCTGTACGGGTGCGGAGACCTCATCAACGACTACGAAGGGATCCGCGGTCACGAGAAATATCGCCCCGATCTGAGGCTCCTCTATCTGGTGACCATGGACCCGGCCGCTGGTCGTTTGCAGCAGTTGGAGCTGGTTCCGGTTCGGATCCATCAGTTTCGCCTCGCCGTCGCTTCGACCGAGGAGAGGACATGGCTCCAGAAGACCTTGACTCGGGAGGGTGAGTCCATGGGAACTGCGATCGAAGCTGCCGACAGCGGACGTCTGTTCGTTCGCTGGTGACCGGGATGTCAGTCCTTCGGTTGCCGGTCCTAACGTTGCACAGACTCTCGAGAAACGATCAGAGAGGCCCGCGACATGATTGAGTATGAATGTGGGTGCGATGATGAGGGCATGGCAGGTGGTGTCGCCGAGGCCGATTGATGACAATCCTTTGGAACTGGTCGAGATGGCGGCTCCGGATCCGGGCCCTGGTGAGATCAGGGTGCGAGTGTTGGTATGTGGGGTGTGCCGAACCGATCTTCACATAGCCGAGGGTGAGCTGGCTCCGCACCGGGACCGGATCGTTCCCGGCCATGAGGTTGTCGGAGTGGTTGACGAGCTGGGTGCGGGTGCGGGTCGGTTCATGATTGGCGACCGGGTTGGGATCGCCTGGCTGCGCTACACCTGTGGTGAGTGTCGATGGTGCCGGCGGGGCGAGGAGAACCTCTGCGTTTCCCCCAGGTTCACCGGCTGGGACACCGATGGGGGCTATGCCGACTTTGCTGTGGTGGACGAACGCTATGCCTATCGGATCCCCGAAGCATTCGGCGACGAGGAGGCCGCGCCACTGCTCTGTGCGGGGATTATCGGGTACCGGGCGCTCAAGCGTGCCGAGGTTCCGCCCGGTGGTCGACTGGGGATTTACGGTTTCGGGGGGTCGGCACACTTGACCGCCCAGGTAGCACTCCACGGAGGGGCGACGGTTCATGTCCTCACCCGGTCGCCCCAGGCCCAGGCGCTGGCCCTGGAATTGGGCTGCGCCTCAGCGAGCGGTGCCTACGACGAGCCTCCCGACAAGTTGGATGCGGCGATCCTGTTTGCGCCGGTGGGAGATTTGGTCCCGGTGGCGTTACGCGCCCTGGATCGAGGTGGAACACTGGCAATAGCCGGCATCCACCTCACCGACATCCCGATCCTGGAATACTCCTGGCTGTTCCAAGAGCGTCAGATCCGGTCGGTTACCGCCAACACCCGTGCCGACGGTGAGGAGCTGTTGGATCTTGCCTCCCGCATACCGATCCGACCCACCACCACGGCATACCCTCTGACCGCAGCCGACCAGGCTTTGACCGATCTTGCCCACGGCCGGATCAACGGTGCCGCGGTTCTGCGGGTCGCCGACTGAAGCCGGCCGGCCACGACACGTTGGCTTTGGGGCCTCGTCGACGATCTCCTCGCCTATCGCCCGTCCTCGTGAGCGGGGGCTGACCCGCGGGAGGATGACTCGCAACCCGCTTGGCGATGTCGGTAACTGGGTCTGAAAGGGGCGTAGGGAAATGGCTCGGGGGGCATCGGCGAGCGGCGGCGTGTAGGTTCAGAGGTCGCACCGAACGAAAGGAGACGAACGATGCCGACCTATATCAGCCTGGTCAATTTCACGGATCAAGGTATCCGCAACTTCAAGGACGCGCCCAAGCGCGCCCAGGCGTTCAAGGACATGGTGGAGCAGATGGGGGGCAAACTCATAGGCCTCTACTACACCATGGGGGCCTACGACGCTGTGGCGATCACCGAAAGCTTGGACGACGAGACGGCGACCGCCGCCGCTCTCAAGGTGTCATCGCTCGGGAACGTGCGCACCACCACGCTGCGGGGCTTCGACGTGGAGGAGATAGAGAAGATCATCCAGAAGGCCGACTGACCGGTTTCGGTCTGTCAGCCGATAGTTGTCCCGGCCGTCGATTGGGGTCCTGGCCCTCGATCGTCGCCCACCTCTGACCCGCTCCTGGCATCAACGACGATCTTCTCGAGGAGTTCGTCGAGGGGGCCGTAACGGCCGTCCTGGTCGGGTTTGGCGCTCATCTCGTCGGCGGTCGACGTCGTACCGCCGAGGATCGTTCGACCTAGTTGAGACGACATCATGAGGGCTCCGAAACGTGGCTCCCTCAAAGGATCGGCATTTGTGTCCGAAAAGTTGAACCGGGAACCCGTTTCCGATGGCTTCCCGTCTTGTGAGCCTGGACCTCGGCGGGCCGCATGGACGCTGGTCCTTAGGCCCCAGGGTAGGTCTTTGAGGTCAAACTCGACCGCGAACGCCAGATGCCGACAGGTGCGGTTTGATGAGTTGCGCGAAAAGCATCCCAATCTGATGCGAACTCCTCACGACTCGTACCCTCGCTTTCCTAGACCATCAGTTGAACAGATCAACACGTCTGAGCGTTTTTACACACCTCTGTCGGGTGAGCGAAAGGGACACCTAGGAGTTCGTATCAGAAGTGCTACGGAAGCCGGCATGATCCGGCAAGGGTCGCCAAGGCGACGTGAGCCCGACCACGAGCTGTTACAGAGGGTCGAGTGGCCGGTCACTGTCTGCCGTATAGGTGGGTGGGTGGGTTGCTTGACTCGTCGCCGAACAAGCCAGCCATCGCAGCAGGAGAAGCGTCCCTCGTCAGACGTTGTTTTGAGGTCAGGGCTGAGGGGATTGACGTGATCCTACGGCCTACACGCCAGGGGAATTCGTAACAACAGCGCTTCTGACCTCAGGGCGTTTAGCGCCAGCCTCGAGTGGGCGTGTCCGAGCCATGTGAAGTAGAGCGTCGGACTGGTGGGACCGCAGAGTGAAACCTTGTCGCCTCGGTGACAGTTGGGCGTCAGTTCGCTGAGCCACACGTTCTCAACGGAGCAAGCAACACCCCTGAGGATGAAATGAACCGCGCCCGTCCATCGACAAATAAAGGCTTACCTGGAGGAACGATGCAAACAATCGAGAGAACCGATCCGCTCCCCGAGTCCGGAGATGCGTACCGGTACGACGTGTTCACACCCAAGCTGCTCTTCCGCGACCTGCGTTTCGGCAGCGACGCCCCGGCGCCGGGAGACTCACTGCCCGCGTACGAGCTTCCCACGCTCGACGGCTCGTCGATTCAGATCGGGGGACGCCGGGAGCGGCCTCTGCTCCTCGTCACGGGATCGATCACCTGTCCGATGACTGCCAGTGCCTTGCCAGTGATCGATGCGCTGCACGCCGAGTTCGGAGACCGTGTCGACTTCGTGCTCCTCAACGTGCGCGAGGCGCACCCGGGAGCCCACTTCCCACAATCCGCCACCGACGAGGAGAAGCTGAGCCACGCTCGCTCCCTCCGAGAGCGATACCACGTGCCATTCACGGTCGCCGTCGACACACCCGACGGCGACCTTCACCAGCATCTCGACGGAAAGCCCAATGCTGCGTTCCTTCTCGACACCACAGGCGAGATCGTGTTCAGAGCGCACTGGGCTCGTGACGACCGCCTTATACGGGAGGCGCTCCAAAGCGTGCTCACAGGGACGGCTCCCGAAAAGAGCCAAAGCAGGGCAATGCTGGGGCCGGTAGCGATGGCGATGGGATCCGTCGACGAGGTGATGCGGACGGCTGGCCCCGGTGCCAGGCGTGACCTGTGGCTGAGCGCAAGCCCCATGGCGACCGTCGGACTGCTTGCCAGGTTGTTCCGCTTCAACCGCAGTGACCATCGCGGAATCGCCGCAGTCGTCGCACTCGGTGTGCTGATGACAGCCGGAGTGGCGTTGCTTGTCTCCCTCTTCCTTTAACGTTCTAGGTTCTAATTCAACGAGAGGTCCTTGCCCTTCTCGTCGCGCCTGGTCGCGGCTGTTTGGGCATCCGGCTGACAGGGCTTACCGACACTGAAATTGGAAGGGGTCGAAAAGTTGAAGGTGGCACTGGCGACGTGAACCGCCCACGGGGGTCGATGTTCCGAGCCGCGGCCCCATTACGGGTGCCGACGTATTGACGAGGGCGACCCCGTGGGTAAACACGAATTTCCCTGTTGCTACTAAAGATTCTCTAAGTGGAGCTGAGGGAATTTGAACCCCTGACCCCCTCGTTGCGAACGAGTCTGCGGGTTGTTGTTGACCAGGGAAAACACCAAGAACCCCTTTTGGGATAAGGGATTTTGATGCGTGACATCTCGCCTTGTTTTGGGTCGTTTTCGGTTCCCATGTGGTCGCGATGTGGTCGCGATGTGGTCGCGGGCGCTCTCGC
>Ga0209988_10001578_pt1 | contig 14853 bp, 12 predicted proteins | sample N075metaG_FD_183115 | JGI IMG/M metagenome (GOLD analysis project Ga0209988, IMG submission 183115) | Deep subsurface microbial communities from Kermadec Trench to uncover new lineages of life (NeLLi) - N075 metaG (SPAdes) (version 2) | ecosystem: Environmental > Aquatic > Marine > Ocean trench... | reverse complement strand
AAAGTGTTTGAATTAAAATTGATTCTTACTAAAACTTTTTTGTTGAAAATTAATTGACGTGTAACAGGATTGAATTGATATGCTGAAACACTTATTGGTAAAATCCTTGTATATCTATAAATATAAGTTGTGCTTAATTCTACATTTTCAGATGGGAATAATTTGTTTGCTGAATATATTTCTTTACTGATATTTTTCACATCCGGTTTTTCAAATATGGGATCGGTTTCCGGATAGGGTACAATGAATTTATTATTGTATGAAATTTTATCATTACGAAGAACTTTAAATGTTGGTTTTGAATCGTGAGGAATTCCAATACTAATATTTACCATTGGCAGCCATGGATCACCCGGATTTCGAAAATAATTTTCATCGCCTCTTATTTTATTATATTTTATTCCGTCAATAAGAGTATCAACCAGGTTATACGAACCCCTAAAATCAAATTCAATTGTAGTATGATCCAAGGCGGATTCAATAACTTTAATATTTTGCGCAAAGGAAGATGAAAAGGAAATGAAGACAATAATGTGCAGAAATGACAATAACCTGAAATTTGAATACATTAAGAGTCCTCACAAATTGAAAAATCGTTTGAAACATAGTATTTTGCAATAATATGAGGCAAGGGCAAAATAAGCCTATTAATAAAAATTTTATCACAGTGGAAAATAATTGAGTGAATAGACTTACTGAGATTTAGGAATATTAATGCAAAATAAAATAGATAAAGAATTAATAGAAGATATAATTGAATGGGATGTTGTAAACTGGTCGAAGTCAATCATTTTTTGGGAAAGGAAAATTGATTTAAAAGATAAAAATTACTCTTGTCTTGAGCTTGGAGGAAAAACGGGTGGTTTATCACTTTTCCTTGCCGAGAATGGAAATAATGTAATTTGTTCAGACTTGGAATCACCGGAAGAATTTGCTTCAAATTTACATAAAAAATATGGAGACGAAAACAGAATAATTTACCAAACAATTGATGCAACCAGAATTCCTTATGAAAATAAATTTGATATAGTAACATTTAAATCCATATTAGGCGGCATTAGTCGTAATGGAAATAACAAGCTAAAAAAGATAACTTTGGACGAGATCCACAAATCTTTGAAACCTAAAGGAAAGTTATTGTTTTCGGAAAATCTTGAAGCGTCGCTTATACATAAATTTTTCAGAAAAAGATTTGTTAAATGGGGTACCGAATGGAATTATTTAAAATATTATGAAATTGAAGAATTATTTTCTTCATTTAACAAACTGGAATATATAACCGTTGGGTTTTGGGGCACATTTGGAAGAACGGAGAAACAACGTAAATTTTTGGGAAGAATAGACAATGTTTTTGAGAAGATTGTTCCAAAGAGCAAGCGATATATTGTTTTTGGAATAGCTGAAAAATAGAACAAATTCTAAAAGAAGATTAAATGCATCAAAACATTTTTAAACAAAACCAACAAGTTAAATTAATTGATGTTATTGTTAATTCTATTATATATTTCCTTTATTGTTAAAGATCACTTTAATAGTTGATGTAACAATCATTAAATCACTCCAAAAATTTGATTTACTGTAGTATTCAATCTCCATTTTAACTCGCTGTTCAGGAGACAGTTTTTGTCTGCCATTAATTTGAGAATATCCGGTTATCCCTGGCTTGAATTTAAACACTTCTTTCTGCCTGCTGTCAAAATTGGAAGTAATAGAAATTATCTCTGGTCTGGGACCAATTAAACTCATTTCACCTTTTAAAACATTAATTAACTGAGGGATTTCATCAATACTTGATCTTCTTAAAAACTTTCCTACTCGTGTAATTCTTGGGTCATTAGGCTGAGTAAGTTCAGGCCCTACTTCTAACGCGTTATAAACCATACCCCTGAATTTATAAATTTTAAAGGATTTACCAGTTAATCCCGATCGCTCCTGCACAAAAAAAACCGGACCTTTGGAATCTATCTTAATCGCAATTGCAGAAATAATAAATATTGGAAAAGATAGTATGAGAAAGAGTACGCTTAAAACAATATCAAAAAATCGTTTAATAACACTGCCTTGTTTTCCCATTAGAAAGAAGTTTTACTTCTTGAATTTAGTTAACATATCAATTAATACATCTATAACTTTATCAACATTTTCATCTTTCATCCCCGGATAGATTGGTAACGATATTAATCGTGGAAAAGCCGCTGTAGCTACCGGGTAATCCTCATCTCTAAGGTTGAAGGTTTTATTATAGTATAAGTGTTGATGAACCGGCATAAAATGGACACCGACACCAATGTTCAAATTTCTCAATTCATTAATTAGCTGTGCTCTATTCTTATTTAACCTATCCAAATGAAGCCGTATCGGAAAGAGATGCAAGGATGACTCCCTATCAGGTTTTAAAGTAAGAAGTTGAATGGTATCTAAATCCTTTAGTGCCTCAGTATATTTAGCAGCAATTTTCTTTCTGGACTCCCACATTGCCTCGACTTTTTTGAGTTGTGGTAATCCTAAAGATGCTTGAAGATCTGTAAAATTATATTTGTAACCCGGCGCAACAACTTCATAGTACCAGGAAGCAGATTCCGTATGTCGTTTCCACGCGTCCCTATTAATACCATGAAGACGCATAATTGTGCATCTCTCAGCTATTTCTTCATCATTTGTACAAATCATTCCTCCTTCACCGGTAGATAGAGTCTTAGTCGCATAAAAACTGAAACATGTTACATCAGAAATTGTTCCGATTTTCTTTCCTTTATAAAGAGCAGGAAGAGCGTGTGCTGCGTCTTCCAATACTTTAAGATTATATTTTCGGGCTATCGCATGAATTTCATCAAGATCACAAGGCTGACCGGCATAGTGAACTGGAATAACTACTTTTGTTTTAGGAGTTATCGCTTTTTCCAAAGCTTCTATAGACATATTCAATGTATCTTCTTCCACATCAACAAAAACAGGTTTTGCTCCAAAATAGCAAACAATTTCGGCTGTAGCAGGAAAAGTCATAGTAGGAACAATTACTTCATCTCCGGTTTTTAAACCAAATGCTTCGAGTGTGAGATGGCCGGCTGCAGTCCAGGAACTAACAGCGATTGATTTATTTACACCAATGTATTCAGTAAAATTATTTTCGAATCTGATTGTTTTGGGCCCCATACCGATCCAACCGGAACGAACAGTATCGACTATCTCGTCAACTTCTTCTTCAGAAATAAATGGTTTGTGAAACTGGAGGAAATCGTTTTTCATACTATCTAATTTTTAAACTTAAAATAATGATTTTGAGATCAATTTTTAAAATAATCTAGTGCTTAAAAATAGTAAAAAACTTACAGTATTCTAATTTTCAATAAAGTTTAGATAAAAGTTTAAAAAGTACAAATTACTCACTATAAAAAATGTACGATAGACTATACCACTGATATCGCTGAAATAATTTATCGACTGCAATCTAATAAAATCGGCTTTACATTTCGCCGGGTGAAATTAATTATCCTTAATTAATTTTAAGATACCAAGTATAAATCCAATCCCATAAGAGATATGAATTATCGGAAATATTATGAAGAGGTAGAGCTTACTTTTTACTTTTAATTTTGCACGCAGAAAATTCCAGCTAATGGCTAAGATATAGAGAATGATAGGAAGAAACCATAAAGGAAACATATATGCAAGGGGCAGAGATAATAGATATATCATAAATATGAACGGAACTAAATGCCTGATTTTAATTTTAGTCTTAACTTTATTTAATGCCATCGGCTTGTATAATCCATAATAAAAGTATTGTTTAAATAATTTTGAGGGTGTAGCTTTTACATAATATATACTTTTTACTGAAGGGGAGATATAGACTTTCCTTCCACTACTTGTTAATCTGGAACAAAACTCATCATCTTGGTTTCTAACCAATGATTCATCATACAATCCAATTTGAGAAAACACTTCTTTTCTGAACACCGGAAAACATGCCATTTCAGCATAACCTTCATATTGCGGAAATCGATGTTTAGCATTACCCACTCCAATTAAGCTGGACATTGCTATAGCCACAGCTTTTCCAAAATTGGTTTTGCCTTCACTTGTGATTGGTCCGCCAACGCAAGAAGTTTCAGGATATTTCTCCATCAATTTGATTGAATTAAATAAGTAATCTTCAGCATACACTGAATGTGCTCCCATTATGCAAACAAACTCACCATGTGCTTCCTTAATACCGAGATTTAAAGCAAATGGCGTAGTTCGTTTAAGATTATCAATAACCTTTAAATTTGGAAACTCCGATTGTAACTTTTCTAATTGCTCCCTTGTTCCATCATCGCTTAATCCATCTACAACTATAATTTCAATTTCACCAGGCAGATCCTTTTGATTAACGATAGATGTAACAGATTTTTCAATATAATTAAATTCATTTCTGCATGGAATAATGACTGTAACAATTGGCTTTTTATGATAATTATTCATTGACGATATTTCCGGCATTTAAATTCCTATAACTACAGTTTCCTTCAACTTTGTTGTCTACTCTACACGAATTAATAAAAATATATACTTTTTTGATAATAAAGTAATATTAATAAATGTTTACGGCAGATGTAAGATTATTGAGATTGCTATATTACTTTAGTAATCGCTGTTAATAATTTTCAGAAAAAAAACAACCGATAGGATAAATAATCGCCAACACCGAAACCCAAATGGCCATTAAAACTTTATGATTCACATAAAAATTTATAAAACTTCTCTTTTATAAGAAATAGAATTTGAATCTTCTGAATCAATAATATAACCACCATTACTATCACTACTGTCCGGTTGTTTGTAATTTTGAAGAAAACAATCGATTTTTTGCTGAAAAACAAAGAATAAATTTTTTCTTGGTTTCAAATCGATAATGTTTTAAACGATTGTTACACCCAATGTTATCAGCTTGTTGACTAACATTCACAAATTAATAACCGGACAGTAGTGCATTACTATAAAACCTTATCGCATTACTATTTTCTTTCATGACTGACAGACCATAATCCTTAATTTCACCCTGATGCAACTGGCTTTCAAAATAATTGATCGATTTTCTGTCTATACTCTCTCCTTTATGATTTTCATTCACAGCGACTAAGAATAATCGGCATTGAGTATTAATTATATTGTTTTTATTAATTGGCTAAATAGTGTTCCTACCTTTTCTAAAAGAAACCTTGGCTTCCCCAACAAAGTGAACTTTATTGTATGCTTTATTTTCTTGTGTAAATTGGGACACAGCTTTACCAGTACTAAATCCTGCAATTATGTAACCTAATAATTCTTGCTTTTCATTATCATTATAGACAAAACAAAACTTATTGATCGCAATAAGTTTTATGAAATACTTCTGTAGCAAATCTCTTGAAAAAAAAGCAGAAAAATGGTTTTTACTGAATGATTTTAAATGCAATTCAATGATGTTAGTAATAACATTTTCAGAATCGTTTCTTATCATAATCAAGAAGTGTTTAGGCTTAAAATTTCTTCGTAGTTTTTTATCATTTGGATAACATTTTCATCCCAGTTGAAGAAATTTTTAACTCTTATCCTCCCGGCTTTTCCTAATTTCTTCCTAAGGTCTTCATCAAGTAACAATTCTATTTTTTCAACCAATACTTCAACATTAGATTTGGGAACAATAAAACCAGTAGTATTATCATCGACAACCTCCGGCAGTCCCCCAACATTTGAGACAATCACAGGAGTCTCACAAGCTGATGCTTCAAGAATAGCAACCCCAAAACTCTCACTGTCTTCAGTTGAAACAGCAACATATATATCTAACATTCTATGATAACCAGGAATTTTATCATAACTTACAAAACCAGTTACTTGAACATCTGATTCAATTCCGAGATTAGCAACCAGAGTTTTTATATAGCTAATCATTGAACCTCCGCCCACAATCAATAATTTTAATGGTACGTTCGGATGATTCTCCTTAACTTTTTTAAATGCAGTAACCAAATATTCGGTCCCATATTTTTTTTCAACCGATTTTATTGTGCCTATAACGATATCATTTTCAGAAAAGTAGTTTTTGGTCTTCTTTGGTTTAAAAGTCTCTGTATCAATTCCAAAAGGAACTACGTTAACCTTTTTGTTTGTATATTTTTTTGTCTCTTCAGCCATTATTTTGCTTGTTGAAAATAACATATCGGATTTTTTTAGATTATATATTATTACTTCCTTTAAAAAATTGGATTTTTGTGGGAAGTTATAAATATCTGTTCCCCATACGGATATTGCAAATGGATGAAAGCCGCTCAAAGCTCCAAGGAGGCCATAGCTTGATGCTGAGTGTGCATGAATAATATTCGGTTTAAATTTTTTAATTATTTTCTTCAATCTAGGTAATGCCATTAAATAGAAAATTTTCAACAAACTTCCATCAGTTCGTAGCTTGATAAACTGAGGGGAAGTGAACGCATCAATTTTTATCCCAACCTTGTATTGCGCCCCATCATAAGATGATAATCCAAATATAGAAATTTCTAAACCCCTATCATGTAAACCATTTGCCCATTTAATTGTGTGTGAACTTGATGGGTCTGCCAGCAGTAAAATTTTCATTGAAGAGCATTCTTATTTGATAAACAATTTAAATTGCAATTACCTTTCTGAAGGTGATTCAGCAACGAAATATTCTTTTGGTTTTTGGTAGAAAAAAATTAAAACACCAAACCATAGCCAGAACGGAAGATCATTCGTAAGATATCCATAGGTTAAAATCCCGATGCTATCAAATATGTTTCGTATAAACATACTTCCCAGAGCGGCTGAAAGTGCTAATACTACCAGATATAATTCTTGTCTTCCATTCATAGCCTTTTTGATTGTTTTTATTGCAATATTGAAAAATACTATCAGTAAATAGAATACAGTCATTATACCGGGAATACCCATATCCGTTGCAAATTTTAGTAACAAATTATGTGAATTATTAGCTCCGCCAGTACCTAAATTAAGATCAGTTATGTAATGCCCTACCCAGGAATTAAGTAGTACCGGAAAATAGTTGAACTCTGCATATTGATATGCACCCGGACCGATACCCAGTATAGGATTATCATTAATAATATTCATAGCTAAATTCCATAAATGGTTTCGTTGGCTCATACCAAACTCTAACCGAAAAACTACCTTCGCGAATTCAGACAAAGGTTCAAAGAGTATGATAACTCCTATAGCTATGATTGAATAAATAATTGCTTTGATGAACCAATCTTTCCTGAGATAAAAAAATATAAAAAATAAACTAAACACCAGTGCCAGAATTGCGGATCTTGAAAGAGATAAAAATGTACCTAAAATTAAAATAACCGCAGTTGAAATTAATTGAGGTCTTATATTTTTATATTTTTTGCTAATAGTAAAAATAAGTACCAGTGGTAATGTTATAATAAAAAATGCAGAGGTTGTATCTACATTACTAATAATACTGGATACTACAAATCTTTTCCCTAATTCAAAATCAAATAGATTGAATCCGGTAGAAAACAATTTATAAATAGAACTAACTACCAGAATCAGACTTATGACAACTAATGCTGTTAAATAAACTTTAATGTCTTCTAATTTTTTAATAAATGAATAGAATATATAAGCAACAATGAAAAAGACAGATTGCCTAATAATTTTCTCCACTCCGGCGAAAAAATGTTCAGAAAAAATAGTGGCAATGATCATTGAGAAATAATAGAATAGTAAAAAGTAAATAATTGACTTAGGAAGTTTAGGATAACTGGTGAAATCAAGACCATACTTTTTAATAAATAAAAATCCAAGCAAAGAAAAATCAATAAGTTGAACCAACAACCTAATATCTGGACCAAAATCGCTAACAACACTTAACAATGTTACAATTATTAATCCAATTAAAAATCTTTCTCCATACAAATAAACCAACAAGCTGATAATAACCGCTGCAATTCCCAGTAGTAGATAATTAATAAGCAGCACGGATATTAACACAGTTATTAATATTATAAAAAGAGATGTACCCTTGTTTATTTCGTTATGAACTAATCCAGATGTAAAATTTGACTGCAACATATTTAAATAAAATTCAACAAATATTTATTTTGCCGTTTTCTTTTCGATACTTAATTCTTTAATAAATTTCTTTATTTCATTCTCAACTTCGTTAACAGAAATTAAGTTTAAGCATTCCTGACTTGGACAATTAATTCCGCCCAATGTAAAACAATATTTTTCATCACTGGCTGAACAAGATAATATTTTCTGGTAATATTTGTGATATGCACCGAAAGGTAATGAAAACTTTGGGTTTGTTGGACCGTAAATAGTAAAAGTTGGTTTACCCAAAAGACTAGCGATATAAATAGGCCCAGAATCATTTGATATAAACAAAGCTGCCTTTTGAGTTACCCGTATCAGTTCATCTATTGTATTTGTGATCTGCAAATCTATTTGCATTGAATCAATTTCAAACAATATATCATCGTCGATAAAATTTGGCGGAGAAATAACGATAACATTATAATATTTATTTAACCTGCCGGCTAACTCTATATATTTATGTATACCCCATTCCTTTGCTTTTCTTATAGCGAATGGGTGGATGATAACATATCCGTCCGTGCCTGCATTGATATTAAACTCAAAAGAATATTCTTTGTAATTGGGTTTTACGGATTTGAGTACATCGTTATAAATATCAATAAAATGTGGTTTTGTTCTTGTAGGTGTAAAAGTTGTATACAAGGTTTTGAAATATTCTAAATTTATACCAATTATTTCCCGCGCCCCGGAATTTAATATTAGTGATGCCGATGTGGGACTTCCTGTCAAATCAAAAATAATTTCAGGTTTCAATTCCTTCAAAACCATTTTACTTTTACGTGTAGCTATTCTCCTTTGTAATTTAAAATCGCTTTTATTTACAGTATGTATTTTATCTTCAGCAAAACGTAAGGAAAGAATGCTTTTGGTTTCCGGGTAACTTATAATAAATATCTCATAATTTTTATAACAATTAAAAATTCCTTCAAGTGCAGGAATACAAAATACTGTATCGCCCAGTCTGTGTAAACAGATAACGACTAACCTATTTGTTATATTATTACCACGCCCGGTGATGGATTTAATTAACATAAAAAGTAAGTTTGCAATAAGAACTATAAATCTGTTTACAGGTTTTAGGTGAGCCAGAAGTAATGTTATTTTAAATGAATTATCTGTAAGATTAAAAAACTTTCTTTCCTCGTCAGGTCTCAATCAGTCGATCCTATATTACTTTTTAAACTTTTATAATAGTTCTTATTCCATCATTTTACAACAATGGAAATTGGCATTTAATTTTCAAAGCACAATAACTTATCAGCAAAGTTTGAAATGTTTATCTAAACATTTATACTTTTCATGCAACACCTATAAAATTTTTTGTTAAAATTTTTTCGGTTGCCGCAGTTCCGAAAAAACGAATCATATTTACATCAAATTTCATCAGCTTCCAAAGAATAAGTCTGATAGAACTTTTAATATTCCTGGCATAAGGTTCGGTTTCGAAATAACTGATTTCGCTAAACCCGAGCAGTTTTAATAATTGTGGGCGGTATTGGGCATAAAAATTATTAAATGAGTTAGACCGCCATAAATAATTTTGTCTGCATTCGGTCCTAATCCTTTTGGTGTATGGAAAATAAATGTTTCGCAATTATTCAAAATTATATATAGAATAAATTAAGAAATTTTATTTGCTGATCTAATATTCTGATATAGCCCACGTAGTAGATCAATAGCATTATGACCAACAATGTTAATGTTTAAATAATATATTATTATAAATACAGATATTGCCAATAAGTTAAGTACTAAACTTGATTGAACTTCACTAAAAATAATACTTACCAGTAAATATGAAATGAAACCATTCAACAAATGAAATAGTAATTCGCTGAATAAAGTTAAACTAAAACTGACCGGTAGTTTTTTCTGTATCAACACTAGACTAGTGATGAAGAAAAATGTAAAACTGATTGATGTAGATAATGCTAAACCATTCTGTTGATATTCAGGTACCAGAATAATATTCAAAATTACTTTTATCAAAATACCACCCAACGTAATGATTAAAAGAGAATTTACCAATCTCGCACCATAAATAATTTTATTAAAGATAGAATAAATCGAATAAAATACCAGGCTTAATGAGTATATCTTTAAAACGGAAAAAGTAATCTCTGTATCGCCAGAAGTAAACTTTCCCCTTTCAAACAAAATTTTAATTATCGTATCACCAAATAAGAAAAATAAAAAAGAAACGGGTACAAAAATTAGGAGATTAGCTCTCACTGCACTAGAAATTTTAGCACCTAAGTCCCCATATTCTCCTTTGGAAATATCTTCTGAAATTTTTGGGAAAATGACAGTCGCAAGTGCGATAGAAACTATTGAAATTGGAAGTACAAAAATGTTCGATCCATAGTTTAGTGCGGAAATTCCTCCCTCATTTACACTTCCAAAATAATATCTATCTGCGATAACGTAAACTTGTCCAATTATTTCGATGAGCAGTACACTAAAAATCGTCAGATCGAAATACTTCCCTATTTCTCCAATATTAGCAACTAAAAATTTAATTTTAACTCCCCGAATTTTACTTTTAAATACTAAGTACAATAATTGAAAAAACGTTCCAAGTACAAATCCAACAGGTATTGTATAAATTCCAAATTGATCTGTAAACAATAGTAAAATTGGAATCATCGCAATGTTTAAGAACAACCTTGAAAGTGCAGGATGTTTAAATTGATATTTTGCCTGTTCAAATGCTGTTATAATGGATATTGCACACGTTAGTGGAACTGTAATAAGTAGAATTCTAAATATACTTAATGCCTTTTCCAGGATGAGGGGATCATTAGTGTTTAAATAGTGTTGTACAATAACTTCAGAAAAAATGAACAGGAGTATGGAAAGTAAAATACCTGAAACAGTAAAAATAAAAAGGGCGAGTTTAAAAAAACTTTCTGGTGATAAATTTCCAGATACTTTTATTCTATTAAACGTTGGAATAAAATAATTCAAACCTAAATAAAGAATCACGGTATTCAACACAATTGGAAAGACAGCCCCCACTAAATAAATATCGAAATCAATTCCTAACCCAAAGAAATTCGCAAAAAGGATCTCTCGTAAAAATCCCAAACCCCTGCTGAGTACATTTATAGCCATTATTAAAATAAATGCACCAGTTGCTGTAGAAGTAAACCTATCACCCATAGAATTTTAAGAACAGGTAGTTGTAAAATTTCATTTTTTCTTTACATACATTTCAAGATAGTATTCACGTCTTATCAATAATGCAATAAAATTAATCATTGTTAAAAATATGGCTGGAAGAAAATCTTCGGATGCAAATCTAGTCATTCTAAATACAGATTTAGTAGCAAAATTTCTCAGCAATTCAATTTTTAAATCTGATTTTTTTATTAGAGAACTTAGTGAATACTTATTAAATCCGCTTACATGATAAGGAGATAAAAATGGTTTAATTTTCGGAGAATATTTTTTATGACCGGTAATTATATTCAGAAACATCTTTATATCATTTTGAAGGGAATCCTCATTTGGAACACCTATATATGCAACTCCACCTTTCTTTAGTATTCTCTTGATCTCAAGAATATGTTCTTTAGTATTAAGAACGTGTTCAAGAACCGAATCCGTATAAATGCAATCAAAAAAATCATCGGGAAATTTAGCGGAAAGTAAATCACTATTAACGAATGAAATCTTAGAATTATTCGATTCTGAAATCCTATTGTCTGTGATATCTACTCCATAAGCCTTCCAACCGTTGCTAACAGCTTCCAATAACATATAACTTTCTCCACAACCAATATCGAGAAAATTTTTCACATCGTTCTCACAAAGTGTATTCAGTTTCTCAATTCTTTGCTTTCTATGCTTTGCACGTTTTCGTTTATACCAATCTGTTTGTTCAGAAAAGTAGTTCTCATCATATAATAATTTCCATTCTTCTGAACTTAACTCTATTTCTGGAAAGACGTAATAGAACTTACATTCAATACATTGAACTACCTGATATTCTTTATGAATTATTTTTTCCGATTTCTCATCTAGTTTAGGAATTCCGACACTATTATATTTTTCTGATTTACAAATTGGACACATTTAAATAGTTTAGTGAATTACGAATAGTATGTACTTGTTTCAATAAAAGTATCTTTGAAAGAGGATTATGGATAGTTATTTAGATAAAACTTCGTTAAAATATTTAATTGTCTTCTCAAGACCAGATTTCCGTTCAACCTTCGGTTCCCAATCTAAAACTTTTTTCGCTTTCTCAATACTGGGCTGACGGATTTTAGGATCATTTACCGGTAATTCAGTAAATACCAACTTGCTTTTAGAGTTAACCATCTTTAATATTTCTTTAGCAAATTCTTTAATATTAATTTCATCGGGATTACCAATATTTACAGGTTCGATTTCATTGCTCATCAATAACTTGAAGATTCCATCAATTAAGTCAGTCACATAACAAAAACTTCTGGTCTGTGATCCATCACCAAATACCGTTATGTCTTCTCCTTTTAATGCCTGTCCTATAAATGTTGGTAATGCTCTGCCATCATCCGGACGCATCCTTGGGCCGTAAGTGTTGAAAATCCGAACAATCCTTGTATCTACTCCATGATACCTGTGATAAGCCATAGTAAGGGCTTCGGCAAATCTTTTTGCTTCATCGTAAACTCCACGAGGACCAATTGGATTTACATTCCCCCAATAATCTTCACTTTGCGGATGAATTTTAGGATCACCGTAAACCTCGGATGTTGATGCTAATAGGAATGTAGCTTTCTTTTCTTTTGCCAGACCAAGAGCTTTATGTGTTCCAAGAGATCCTACCTTTAGTGTTTGAATTGGAAGTTTTAAATAATCAATGGGACTTGCGGGAGAGGCAAAATGTAATATGTAATCAACTTCACCCGGAATAAATATGTAATTTGTAACATCATGCTTTAAAAATGTGAAATTATCATTTCCTGCAAGATGGCTAATGTTATTGATCGAACCTGTTGAAAGGTTATCAACACAAATAACTTTAAAATTTTCTTCTAAAAGTTTATCGCAAAGATGCGAACCTAAGAAACCTGCTCCCCCGGTAACAACTGCAGTTGGTGAATACAAATTAACCACCTTTAACTTCTTTTTGAAGAAGAATCACTTTTTTCTCTTTAAACACAACGAACAAACTGAGAATCAGAAAAATAAAAATACTGCCTACAACTGTTGAGAAAATTACCTTTGGTGATGATTTACGTAAGGGTGGAATTGCTTCATCCAATATTTCAACTGTTGGAATATCTCTATTTTCCTGTATCTTTTCTTTGTAGTATTGCTGCTGAAGTAATAAATATACTTCATTTTGAATTTTTACATCTCGAAGCAAGTTAGCTAATTCTTTCCCCAACTCCGGTACATCACTAAAAGCTAATAAATAATCCTGACTTCCTAATTGCATTTTATCGTACTGGTCTTTCAGTTCTCTAAGTTTATTGCGTAACGCAATTAATGTTTGATTGTCTTCGCGTAAATTTGTTTGTAAAAATCCCAGTTCAATTTCGGTGTGCATTATTTCGGTTTTTAATTTAGCCGCTGCATTTATAGCCGCAGATATTTGCTCAGGAAGTGCTATTGTTTTATTCTCGTCCTGAAACGTCATCAGTCTATATTCTACCGAATCTAATAACGCCTTTGTTTTTAACAACTGAGATTCGATATACTGTCGGGCTCGTTTTGCTTTAGATGAAAGTTTTGATTTATTTATTGAATCCAGAGCTTCAATAAATGTGTTTGAAAGTAATGCAGAAAGATTTTTTAACGAATCTTTATCATCAAATAAAGCAGGAATTATACTTGAGGAAATCCCAACACTTAATGTTATTATTCCTTCTTTTGATAAGTTTATATTTAATTTCCTGGTCAGAAATGCTGCAGTCTCAACATCGGTTTTTTTTCCGTAGTAATCTCTTAAATTATATTTTCGGGTAACATACATCGCTGCTGTTCGACTTTTAAGAATTTCGATAAACAATTGCGAATTTGCGGATTGCATACCAAAACTAAAAAAACCGGATATAGACCTTTCACCAAGCAGGCTTGATAATCCGCCCGATTCATTACGCTGCTCAGGCGGGAGAACAGTTACTTTAGCTCTATAACTTATAGGATAAACGAACAATAAAATTAAGAATAAAATTAGAGTAGATATCACGGTTACCTTAATAATAAAAGTGATATTTCGTAATATTATGTTTAATAAATCATGAAAACTCAATATCTACCTCGTTGCAATAATAATTGCCGCAGTTGCAGCCACAATTGTAGCTAATTGTGCAATAATTTGTAGTCCATCCATAAATACATCCCAGAATTTCGGACCGGGTGGATCTTCCGGGACCCAGATTGTATCCCCGGGATCAAGTTTAACCACATCATCTGCATCAATCCACTCTCCTGTTGTAGCTTTTATTACTCTTACCTCACCCTCTAAAGCACGCCAACCGAATCCTTCAGCAAGGGCTATATAATCTTTTATTGTAAGATTCGGATTGTAAATTATTTTACCGGGATTAACAAACTGTCCAAGCATAATAATATAATTTTTCTGTTCAGGGATGGTGATTACATCACCTCTTCTAAGAACTATGTTTTCAGTTAGATTATTGTTAATAAAAAGATCAACAAAATCTATTACCACCCTGCCAGAAGTTTGTCTTGATTTCGATTTAAAATAATCATATTCATCCTCGGTCATATCGGCAGAATTAA
>Ga0209988_10001577_pt1 | contig 14867 bp, 10 predicted proteins | sample N075metaG_FD_183115 | JGI IMG/M metagenome (GOLD analysis project Ga0209988, IMG submission 183115) | Deep subsurface microbial communities from Kermadec Trench to uncover new lineages of life (NeLLi) - N075 metaG (SPAdes) (version 2) | ecosystem: Environmental > Aquatic > Marine > Ocean trench... | reverse complement strand
GCCACCCAGGGCGCGCCGCTGGAGCTGGTGGTGGGCATGATGCTGAACCTGGTGCCGCATTACCTGGGGCTGGCGCTGCCGGCGACGTTCTGCATCGCGGTACTGTCGGCGCTGGCCGCCCTGTCGCGCGATAACGAGATCGATGCGCTGGAAAACTCCGGCTGGTCGCTGCGCCGGATCGGCGCGCCCTTCATCGCCGCGGCGGTGGTGCTGGCGCTGATCAGCCTGCCGCTGTTCGGCGTGTTGCAGCCCTACACCCGCTACGGCTATCGCGCGATCAAGCACGCGGCGCAAAATGCTGGCTGGACCGGGCGCCTGGAGGAGGGTGTCTTCGTCGATGCGGGCAACGGCCTGCTGATCTCGGCCGGCGAGATCGACCCCACCGGGCGGGTGCTGTCGCGGATCTTCGTGATCCAGCGCGACGCGGACACCGAGTCGGTGTACACCGCTGAGCGCGGCCTGATCCTGCCGGACCCGGAGGCGCGGGTCGTCCGCCTGTTGCTGAAGGACGGGCGCGGGCTGGTGGCCGGCGGCTGGCTGGATTTCGAGACCCTGAAACTGGCCCACGAGTTCGCCATCGACCGCAACCCGTTCCGGCCCCGTGGCCGCAGCGAGCGCGAGCTGACCTTCGGCGAGCTGCTGACCCGCGCCAGCGGCGCCGACGGGTTCCCGCCCGAGCCGCGCTATCTGGCCGAATTCCATGGCCGTCTGGTGCGGACCTTCGCGCTGATCGGTGTGGCGCTGATGTCGATTCCGCTGGGCGTGACCCGCAAGCGAGCTCCGGTCTGGCCGCGCATGGTTCTCGCCCTGGCGATCCTGGTCGGCTTCGACCAGATCCTGCAGACCGTGCAGTCGCTGGCCAGCCTTGGCCGGATCGATCCGGCGCTCGGGTTATGGGGCGTCGGCGCGGTTTTCACCCTGGGCAGCGCCTGGCTGTACGCGGTTACGCCGGGGCAGGGGTCGCCCTCGCCGCTGCGCGGGTTGTTGCGCCGCTTCGATACGCTGTTCGGCTATCTGGCCGTTTTCGGGCGCCGCCTTGGCGGCTGGCTGGGGGTCAGGCCATGACCCTGGCGCTCTACCTGTCGCGTCAGGTCGGAGTGCGGATCGTGGCGGTGCTGGCCGGCCTCGTGGCGCTCGGCCTCAGCCTCGACATGCTGGAGAATTCCGCCAGGATTGTCGAACATTACGGCGTCGCCGGGCTCGGCGAATATGCCTTGCTGCGGGCCCCCCTGGTGCTGGTCACGATCCTGCCGCTGGGCGTTCTGTTCGGTGCCGCACTGGCCTTCCTCTCGCTGGCGGTGCGCAACGAGATGGTGGTGCTGCGGACCGCCGGATACAACACGGCGCGGGTTCTGTTGCTGCTGATTCCGCTGGCCGCGATCTGCGGCGTGGCGCAGAGCTATCTGGCGGGGCGCCTCGGCCCGGCCGCCGAGCAGGCGCTGGTGGAGCGGTTTCCCGACCTGTTCAAGACCCGGGCGATCGAGGAGGAGATCTGGCTGCGCGACCGGCATGCGGTGATCCGGATCGGCCGGGTCGAGGCGGACGGCGCGACGCTCGGCGACATCAGCATTTTCCGGATCGGCGCCGGCGGCAAGCTGATGCAGCGGATCGACGCTGCGGCGGCGCAGTATTCAAACGCGGGCTGGCTGCTTGAGGCGGTGACAGTGCAGCGCCCGGATACGGTGAAGGAACAGGTCGCGGAAATGCCCTGGCTGACCCGGCTCAACCCCGCCAGCATCCTCGGCGCGGCCCGCCGCCCGGAACTGGTCGACACCGGCAAGGTCCGCCAGATACTGGCCGGCGCGCTGCCCGGGGGCGGGCGGGGCACGCCGTTCTACGCGGTCCAGCTCTGGCGCAGCTATTCGGCCTTCGTCGTGCCGATGGTGATGTTCCTGTTCGGGGCAATGGCCAGTTTCGGCCACAGCCGCAGCGGTGGCGGGGCGCGCTATGTGGCCCTGGGGCTGGTGGGGGGGGCTGTTTTTGTCCTGACCGACGGGGTATTCACCTCGCTCGGCGAAGTCGGTGCAATGGGTGCCGCGCTGTCCGCCTTCCTGGCGCCGGGGTTGTTTTTCGCGATCGGCCTGTGGTCGATCGTGGTGATCGAGGAGTGAGCCCTGCACCCGGCTGCACCGGCCGGGGCATCGGCCCGAAGCGCCGCCGGCACCGGGGCGGAAGTCGGGGCGGAAGTCAGGGCTGAAACGAGGGGTTTGAGACCAGATGCTCAGCGTGACGCCGGTCGAGGGCCGTCGACAGATCGAGGCGTTCATCCGGCTTCCGGGCCGGCTGTCGGCCGCCGATCCGAACTGGGTCGAGCCGTTGTGGTTCGAGCGCCGGCGGTTCCTGTCGCCGCGCACCAATCCGTTCTTCGAACATGCCGAAGTCGCCTTGTGGCTGGCTTGGCGCGGGGGCCGTGCGGTTGGCCGGATCAGCGCCCAGATCGATCGCCTGGCTCCCGATATCGACGGCTTGAAGGCGGGCTCCTTCGGCATGCTGGCGGCGGAAGACGGCCCGGAGACGCTCGCGGCCCTGTTCGAGACCGCGGAGAACTGGCTGCGCGAGCGCGGCGTGGCGGTTGTGCGCGGCCCGTTCGACCTGTCGATCAACCAGACTTCCGGCCTGCTGGTCGAGGGCTTCGACACGCCGCCCTCGCTGATGATGGGGCACGACCAGCCCTGGCTCGGCCCCGGTGTCGAGCGACTCGGCTACACCAAGGCGCAGGATCTGGTCGCCTATCGCATGGATTGCCGCAACGGGTTGCCGGAGCGCCCGCGCAAGATGTCCGAGCGGGCCTCGGAAGGGCTGGTGCTGCGCTCGCTCGACATGCGCCGCTACCGCGAGGAGATCGCCACCATCACCAGCATCTTCAACGACGCCTGGGCCGGCAACTGGGGTTTCATCCCGCTGACCGAGGCCGAGATCGACGCCATGGCCGACGAGATGAAGCCGATCCTCGACCCGGAACTGGTGAAGATCGCCGAGCTGCATGGTGAGCCGGTCGCCTTCATCGTGCTGCTGCCGAATATCAACGAGGCGATCGCCGGTCTGGGCGGGCGGCTGCTGCCGTTCGGCTGGGCCAAGCTGCTGTGGCGGATCAAGGTCACCGGGATGCGGACCGCCCGGGTGCCGCTGATGGGGGTGCGGCGCGAGCATTCGCAATCGTTGCTTGGCAAGATCCTGCCGATGAAGCTGATCTACGCGCTGCAGACTCGTGCGCTGGCCCGCGACATCCGCGAGCTGGAACTGAGCTGGCTGCTGGAGGACAACCGGCCGGTGCGACGGGTGATCGAAATGCTGGGCGGACGGCTGGTGAAGACCTACCGCATTTACCAGAAGCGGCTGGGATGAGCTGGACCGCCGTAGTCCTGGCCGGCTCGCGCGGGGCGGCCGATCCGGTCGCCCAGGCCAGCGGGGTTTCGCACAAGGCGTTCGCCGAGATCGCCGGCAAGCCGATGATCGCCCACGTCCTCGATACCCTGGCGGCGGCGCCGTCGATCGGCGGCATCGTCGTGGTCATCGAGCGTTCGGCGCCGGAGTTGCCCCGCCCGGATGTGCGGCGGATAGACGCCGCGCGGTCGCCGTCGATGAGTGCGCTCGTTGGCTTCGAGGCGGCGGGAGCGCCGGTGCTGGTGACGACGGCGGATCATCCGTTGCTGACGGTCGAGATGGTCGAGCATTTTCTCGCCGCCGCGGCCGCCTCGGGTGTCGACGTCGCCGCCGGCGTCGCTCTGCGCCCGGTCGTCGAACAGGCCGGATCGACGGCGCGCCGCACCTATCTGCGGTTCCGCGATGGCGAGGTCAGCGGCTGCAACCTGTTTGCGTTGATGACCCCCCGGGCCCGTGCCGCGTTGACCTACTGGCGCCTGCTGGAGGCGAAGCGCAAGCGCCCGTGGCGCATGGCCTGGGCGGTCGGGCCGTTCACCCTGATCCGCTACGCGCTGGGACTGCTGTCGACCAGGGCCGCGGCGGCGGCGCTCGGCCGTGCCGCCGGCTGCCGGGCGGCGCTGATCATGCTGCCGTTTCCGGATGCCGCCCATGACGTCGACAAGCCGGCCGACCTGGCCTTCGCCGAGGCGCGGCTGGCGGCGCGCGGTGATGGAAGCTGAGACCGCTGGTCAGCTTTCAGGGGTGGGGACGCAGGCCAGGGTCCGGTCGGGTTCGGGCCGGTACCAGATCTCGCTCTTGCCCAGCAACCTGATGCCGATATATCCCCTCAGCTCCAGCCGGCCGTCATCGCGCAGCTTGATATCCAGATCGTAGGTCGTGCCCTTTTTCGGATTGTAGAACGTCCCCCTCCGCCAGACCCGGTCGTTCTTTCCCCGCAGGCCCCGGACCACCTCGATGCCGCAATATCCCCGTTGGCGCAATGCCGGGTCCGGGTTGTGCTTGTCGCGCTTGAATTCACCGTTATTCCGGTAGGGTTTGATCACCCAGATGATTTTGCCGCAAAGGTGTTCCTCGCAGCGGTAGATTTCGATCGCGATTTTCTCCGACTTCGCCATCCAATTCCCCAGCACTCCGGATGGATCCGGTTCGGACGCCCGTGCCAAGTATGGGGCCGCGATCACGGCAAATACCACAGCCATCACGACCGCGCCGCACAATGGGCCACGACGCGTTGCTGTATGTCTTCCGATCACGCTGTCGTCTCCTGTCCCATAACCGGCCCGAAATATAAGACGCCCGGTACAAGCGTTCAATTGGCGCGTCATGGACCGGAGATCAGGCCAGATAGCCCGGCAGCCGGTCGAGGAAATACTCGATATCCTCGCGAGTAGTGAACAGATGCGCCGATGCCCGAATACGCCCATTGTCGCCCCAAACCAGAATTCCGTCCGCGCTGGCCTTTCGTATGAAAGAGCTTGTATCTGAACGGGCGAAAGCGGCATTTCCGGCGCGCGATTCAGGCGCCGCGGGGGTCATCACCTCCAGCCCCAGCTTGGTCATGCCCGCGATCAGCCGCCCGCTGAGGCGGCGCACATGATCGGCGATGGCATCGACGCCGTAGCTGTCGAGGTAGTCGAGCGATTCGCGCAGCAGATAGGCGCCAAGGTGACCGGCATTGCCGTATTCGGCCCGCCTGGCGTCTTCCTTGTGGCGGAACTCCACCGGGTCTGCCCCCTCCGCCGCCGAGCACCACCCGGCCCCGAGGGGCACGAAATCGGGCCAGCGGCGGCGGTTCCAGGCGAGGATGCCCTCGTGGATGCCGAGGGCGAACTTGTAACAGCAACTCACCGTGAAATCCGCCAGATCGCCGCGCACGGGGACTGCGCCCAGGGCGTGGCTGGCATCTACCATCAGGGCGGTGGGGGTGTCGCGCAAGCCCGCCGAGATCGCCGCCATGTCGGCGTGCTGACCGGTCAGGGCGTTGACCTGGCTGATGTAGACCAGGCGGGGACCTGGCTGATGTAGACCAGGCGGGTTCGGCCGTCACAGGCGGCCAGCAATTGCCCGGTCTGCAAGGCCCAGCCGTCGGCCGGAACCAGTCGCAACTCCACGCCCTGTCGCTGCAGGCTGGCCAGCGCGTAGCGGCCGGAGGCGTAGTCGAGTTCGGGCACCACGACATTGTCGCCGGGCCGCCAGTCGAAGCTGGAGACCACCCGCATGATGCCCTCCGAGGCATTGCCGAGCAGGGCGATGTCGCCCGGCTCCAGCCCGGTCCAGCGGGCGATGCGGGCGCGGACCTCGTCGATCACCTCCCAGTGCCGCCAATAGCCGGGAAACCCCGCCGCCTTGTCGGTGGCGAAGCGCTCGAAGGCTCCGCGATGCGCCTTCAGCAGCGGCGGCTCCCCCCCGGCCGCGAGGTGCACCTTGCCCTCCAGGCCGATGAAATCGCTCTTTGGCGCTGGCAATGCGGGGGGTATCACGGGGGTCATCGTCTCGGCTCCTGATGGCTCAATAAATGTCGGGCTCACCCGCCGCCGGGCCGAAACCTTTCTCGAGGAAGTCGAAGTCGCAGCCGGAATCCGCCTGGCCGACATGGCGCGCGAATATCCAGCCATAGCCGCGGCCGAACTTCGGCTCCGGCGGGGTCCATTCGGCGCGGCGGCGCGCCAGCTCGGCGTCGTCCACCACCATGTCGATGCTGCGCGCCGGGATGTCGACGCGGACGATATCACCGCTGCGCAGCAGCGCCAGCGGCCCGCCGACATGCGCCTCGGGCGCTACGTGCAGGACGCAGGCGCCGTAGCTGGTGCCGCTCATCCGTGCGTCCGAGATCCGCAGCATGTCGCGCACGCCCTGCTTCAGCAGTGCCTTGGGCATCGGCAGCATGCCCCATTCCGGCATGCCCGGCCCGCCCTGCGGCCCGGCATTGCGCAGCACCAGCACGTGATCCGGGGTGATGTCGAGGGTCTCGTCGTCGATCACCGCCTTCAGCTCGGGATAACTGTCGCAGACCAGCGCCGGGCCGGCGTGCCGGTGGAAGCGCGGGTCGCAGGCGGCAGGCTTGATGACGCAGCCGTCGGGCGCGAGGTTGCCGCGCAGCACCGCCAGCGAGCCCTCGTGATAGACCGGGTCGTCAAGCGGGCGGATCACATCCGCATTGAACACCTCGGCGCCTTCCAGCCCCTCACCCAGTGTCTCCCCGGTCACCGTCAGCGCCGAGCGGTCCAGCCTGTCGCCGAGCAGCGCCATCAGCGCCCGCAGGCCGCCGGCATAGTAGAAATCCTCCATCAGGTAGCCGGTGCCCGAGGGCCGGACATTGGCGATCACCGGGGTGGTGCGGCCGGTGCGGTCGAGATCGTCCAGCGTCAGGGCCACCCCGGCGCGCCGCGCCATAGCTATGAGGTGTATGACCGCGTTGGTCGAGCAGCCGGTGGCCATCGCCACCGTGACGGCGTTGCCGACGGCGGCCTGGGTGACGATCCGGTCCGGCGTCAGGTCTTCCCAGACCATGGCGACGATGCGCCGCCCGGCGGCGGCGCACATGCGGATATGGTTGGCGTCCGGCGCCGGGATCGAGCTGGCGCCCGGCAGGCTCAGCCCCATCGCCTCGGCGATGGCGGTCATGGTGCTCGCCGTGCCCATGGTCATGCAGTGGCCATAGGAGCGCGCGATGCCGCCCTCGATCCCGGCCCATTGCTGCTGCGAGATCGTCCCGGCGCGCCGCTCGTCCCAGTATTTGAACGCATCGGTGCCCGAGCCCAGCACCTCGCCGCGCCAGTTGCCGCGCAGCATCGGCCCGGCGGGGACATAGATCATCGGCAGCCCGGCGCTGAGGGCGCCCATGATCAACCCCGGCGTGGTCTTGTCGCAGCCGCCCATCAGCACCGCGCCGTCGACCGGGTGCGAGCGCAGCAGCTCCTCGGTCTCCATCGCCAGCATGTTGCGGTAGAGCATGGTGGTCGGCTTGACGAAGCTCTCGCTCAGCGACAGCGCGGGCAGTTCCATCGGCCAGCCGCCCTCCTGCAGGATGCCGCGCTTGATGTCCTCGACCCGGTGCTTGAAGTGGGCGTGGCAGGGCTGGGCGTCCGACCAGGTGTTGAGGATCGCGATCACCGGGCGGCCCTCCCAGTCCTCCGGCGCATAGCCCATCTGCATCGCCCGCGAGCGGTGGCCGAACGAGCGGAAGTCATCCGGCGCGAACCAGCGCGCGCTGCGCAGCTCGGCGGGGGTCTTGACGGGGGGGCGTTCGGGCATCGGGGGCTCCTTGAGGCTGGGCCGGCGGGCAGGACGGGCAACAAGACCTCCCAGATACCGGGCGTCTGGCCGACGATTGCATCTATCATAGGAATCCGTTTCAGAAAACAAAATCAATATATAATCCAAGGGCTTGCAGTTGGGCCCCTGCATTGGACAAATTGGATATGTATCTGCCGCGAACCCGACCTATAATGCGATTCGCACCGAAGCGAACGGCGTGCATCCGCACCAGATATGTGTGAACGAACAACGACTTACAGGGAGCCTGATCATGAAACGCCTGTTACTATCCAGTCTCGCGGTCTTCGCGCTGGCGATCCCGGCCCAGGCCGCGGAGTGCCCGGCGGTCACCGTCGCCGACCCGATGGGGGTCGCCGCCGGCGCCTTCCCGCAACAATATGACCTGGCCGAGTTCGAGGCCGCCGCCAACTGCACGCTGACCTTCCAGGAGAACCCGGCGATCGGCGATCTGAACGGCCGGATCCAGGGCAACCCCGCGTTGCCGCCGCTGGCCGATCGTTTGCCGTCGGAGCCGCTGGTGGTGGCGCCCTATGACGAGATCGGCCGCTATGGCGGCGTGTTCGACATGCTGTCGAACGCGACCGAGGCGGGCACCTCGGACCTGCTGTCGGTCCGCCACGTCAACCTGGTGCGATACTCGGACGACCTGGAGACGATCGTGCCGAACGTCGCCAAGGGCTGGGAGTGGAACGCCGACTTCACCCAACTGACCTTCTTCCTGCGCAAGGGCCACAGGTGGTCGGACGGCGCGCCCTTCACCGCCGAGGACGTCAAGTTCTGGTACGACAACCTCGAAATGGACGTGAATGTCATGGCCAAGCCGAAGGACTATGTGCTGGTCGCCGGCGAGCGGATGACGGTCGATGTGCTCGACCCGCAGACCGTGCGGTTCAACCTGCCGGCGCCGAAACCGGGCCTGCTGGCGCACTTCGCCACCTCCTACGCCCAGGGCTTCCAGCCCAAGCACTTCCTCGGCCAGTTCATCCCGGACATCAACCCGGACGCGGACAAGCTGGCGCAGTCGATCGGCTTCGAGAACGGCTATGCCGTGGTCTCCGCCTATTTTGGCAGCTCGGACTGGACCGACACGCCGACGCCGCTGCTGGCCCAGCCCGACAAGGTGGCAGGCATGCCCAAGGCGGTGATGCCGTCGCTGGAAAGCCATATCACGATCCGGGATACGACCGAGGGCCGGCACTATGTGGCCAATCCCTATTTCTTCCAGGTCGATACCGCCGGCAACCAGCTCCCCTACATCAACGAGCAGGATGAGATCTACATCAACGAGAACGAGGTCCGCATCCTGAAGCTGGTCAACTCAGAGGTCGACTACAAGTCGCAGTCGATACAATTGCCGGCGGCCCCGATGCTCATGGACGGCGCCGAGGCTGGCGACTACACGATCGACCTGAAGCCGACGATCGGGATGGGATCCCTCGCATTCAACATGACCTCTGCCGATCCGCAGAAGCGAGCACTCTTCGGCGACCTCAGGTTCCGCCAGGCGATGTCGGTGGCAATCAATCGCCCCGAGATCAACGATGTCGCGTTCTTCGGCCTCGGTGTGCCAAAGCAGTACATCGGCTTCTCGCCGACGCCCGACTTTATCGACGCCAAGTGGACAGGCTACTACGCTCAGTACGATCCTGACCTGGCGAACAAGCTCCTGGATGAGGTTGGTTTTGTCGACCAGGATGGCGATGGTTTCCGCGACCTGCCGAACGGCGACAAGCTCGTGCTCAATATCCAGTTCGCCGTTCAAGGCATGTCCAGCCAGGTGGCCGAACTTGTCGGGCAACACTGGTCGGAGGTCGGTGTCCAGACCACGGTGAAGGAGATTACGCCGGACGAGTTCCGCTCGGCGCAGTCGTCGAACCAACTCGACGTCACTGCATGGGAGAAAGGCATGCCGCTGGCGATGGTTATCGGCCTCGCCGAGGCTTTCGTGCCGCCCTACGGCGGTTACTTCGGCGGCCGAACGAACATGCTGTGGGCCGAGTACCTCGATTCTGACGGCGCGAACGGCGTAAAGCCGCCGGATTGGGCGACCCAGATGATGGACGACATCAATGCGTTCCAGTCTGCCGAGGCGGGAACCCCGGAGTCGGCAAAATTCGGGGCGGCTCTGGTCGAGGGCCTGACCGGGAACCTGGTGATGATCGGAACGGTTCAGGCACCGAACCCGATCTATCACCGCAACGCGCTGAAGAACTTCCCGATCTTCAAGACCTGGTCCTACGAGTACTACCGGACCTACCCCTACCGGGCGACGCAGTGGTTCCTGGACGACGCGAACTGAGGCCGGCGATTTGACAACGGGTCGGGCGCCGTCAGCATAAGGCGGCGCCCTCAGCGGGCGGACCGCCCCCCGGGCAGGCCAGCGGCCCATCCGGGGGCCGGCCATGGGGGCAGCGGGGGTGGGCCCCCCCCTTGGCGCCGACGCGATGCCCGCGCAACAAAATGTCGGAATTGTCGCGCCTGTCGCCTATAATATGATTCGCACCGGAGTGAACGGCGTGCATACGCACCGAATGTGTGCGAACGAACAACGACTTACAGGGAGCCTGATCATGAAACGCCTGTTACTATCCAGTATCGCGGTCTTTGCGCTGGCCATCCCGGCCCAGGCCGCGGAGTGCCCGACCGTCACCGTCGCCGACCCGATGGGGGTCGCCGCCGGCGCCTTCCCGCAACAATATGACCTGGCCGAGTTCGAGGCCGCCGCCAACTGCACGCTGACCTTCCAGGAGAACCCGGCGATCGGCGATCTGAACGCCCGGATTCGCGGCAACCCGGCGCTGCCGCCGCTGGCCGAGCGCCTGCCGTCGGAGCCGCTGGTGGTGGCCCCCTATAACGAGATCGGCCGCTATGGCGGCACCTTCGACGTGCTGTCGAACGCGACCGAAGCGGGCACATCCGACTTCCTGTCGGTGCGCCACGTGAACCTGGTGCGCTATTCGGATGACCTCCAGACGGTGGTGCCGAACATCGCCAAGAGCTGGGAGTGGAACGACGATTACACCCAGCTGACTTTCACCCTGCGCAAGGGCCACAAGTGGTCGGACGGCGCGCCGTTCACCGCGGAAGACGTGAAATACTGGTACGACAATCTTGCCCTCAACCCCGATGTGATGGCCAAGGCGAAGGATTATGTCCTGGTCGCCGGCAAGCGTATGGATATCGTGGTCATCGATCCGCAAACCGTGCAGTTCAACCTGCCGGCGCCAAAGCCGGGCCTGATCGCGCACTTCGCGACGTCGTTCGCGCAGGGCTTCCAGCCCAAGCACTTCCTGGGCAAATGGGACCCGAAGCTTAACCCGGATGCGGATTCGATGGCGCAAGCCGCCGGGTTCGAAAACGGTCTGGCGGTTATATCGGCCTATTACGGCAACTCGGACTGGACGGATACACCGTCGCCGCTCCTGAGCAAGCCGGACGAGGTGGCCAGTCTGCCGGCGGATGTCGTGCCCACGCTGGAGTCTCACATCACCGTCACGGATACGACCGAAGGCCGCCACCTGGTGGCAAACCCGTATTTCCACATGGTTGATACGGCTGGCAACCAGTTGCCTTACATCAGTGAGCAGGATGAGGTTTACATCAACGAGAACGAAGTCCGTATCCTGAAGCTGGTCAACGCCGAAGTAGACTACAAGGAGCAATCGCTGCAGCTGGCTTCGGCGCCGCTGTTGATGGAGAATCAGGAGAAGGGCGACTATACGATCGACCTGCGGCCGGAGATCACGATATCGACCTTCGCGTTCAATGTGACCTCGGAAGATCCGGGCAAGCGTGCGGTCTTTGGCGACGTGCGCTTCCGCCAGGCGATGTCGGTCGCGATCAATCGTGAGGAGATCAATCAAGTTGCCTATTTTGGTCTGGGTGAAGGGAAACAGTATATCGGCTTCTCACCCCCGCCCAAGTTCGTCGATCCGAAATGGGTGCAGCACTTCGCCCAGTACGACCCGGCACTGGCGAATTCGCTGTTGGACGAGATCGGCATGGTCGACACTGACGGCGACGGCTTCCGCGAGTTGCCCAATGGCGACAAGATCGTCCTGAACCTTCAGTTCTCGATCCAGGGTATCCCCGGACCGGTGGTCGAACTTGTCGGCCAGCACTGGTCCGAAGTGGGCGTCCAGACGGCGATCAAGGAAGTTACGCCGGACGAGTTCCGCTCGGCGCAATCGTCGAACCAACTCGATGTCACCATATGGCGCAAGGGCCAGCCACTGGCGATCGTGCTCGGCAACAACGAGCTTTGGGTGCCGCCGTATAGCGACTACTTCGGTATCCGCACAGGTATGCTGTGGGCCGAGTGGGTGGACTCAGACGGTGCGAGCGGTGTCGAGCCGCCGGAGTACGTGAAACAGTTGATCGCCGACATCAACGCGTTCCAGTCCTCGCCCGCGGGCACGGCTGAATCCGATGCACTGGGTGCGCGGCTGGTCGAGAACATGGTAGGCAACCTTCTGTTCATCGGCGTCGTGCAGGCGCCGGCACCGATCTACCATCGCAACGCGCTGAAAAACTTCCGCTCGTTCACGACCCACTCGTACGAGTACTACCGGGCCTACCCGTACCGGGGCATGCAGTGGTTCCTGGACGACGAGAGTTGAGGCCGGCACTTTGACAACGGATCGGGCGCCAGACGCGCCCGGTCCTGGACTTACCGCCCGCGGAAGATCCGGACGATAGTTCCGGAAACCCGGGCCAAGGGGGAACGGAACACGATCGATGTTGCAGTTTGCCAGATTCGCGATCATGCGTGCGGCAATGGCGTTGTTCACGCTGCTCATGGTCTCCTTCATCGTCTTTTCCCTGATGGAGTTGGTCCCCGGCGACTGCGCCGAGCGCTATCTCGCCTTCAAGGACACGCAGGGCGGCGGGATCTCGATCGAGGATATCGATGCCGAGAGGGTCCGCCTCGGCCTGGACAAGCCGTTTTTCATCCGCTGGACCTCGTGGATCGGCAACGTCTTCTTCCACGGCGAATTCGGCGACAGCTGCATCCTGCGCCTCAACATCAACCGGTTGCTGGGCGACAAGTTCCTGATCTCGCTGGGCATCTGCCTGGCGTCTCTCATTCTGGCCTACTCGATCGCGGTGCCGGTGGGAATTCTCGCCGCCACCGCGAAGAACCCGGTGACCAACAACCTGCTGCGGTTCGTCAGCTATCTCGGGCTGGCGATGCCGAATTTCCTGCTGGCGCTGATGATCATGCTGGCCTCGACGGTGTGGTTCGGCGACTCCATGACCGGGCTGTTTTCCAAGGAGTTTCGCGACGCCGAATGGGACTTGGCCCGAGTCATGGACTTCCTCAGCCACGCCTGGCTGCCGGTGTTCATCCTCGGCTGGTCGGCCACCGCCTTCGCGTTGCAAACCGTGCGCGCGCTGATGTCGGACGAGATCGGCAAGCTCTATGTCACGGCGGCCGCCGCGCGCGGCCTTTCGGGCCGCCAGCTGCTGTGGCGCTATCCGGCGCGCCACGCGCTCTCGCCGATCATCAACTCGCTGGGCTTCGACCTCAACCGCATCTTCAACGAGCTGCCGATCGTCGCCCTGATCATGACCCTGACCGAGACCGGCGCGCTGCTGATCGACGCGCTGGCGCGCTCGAACGACCAGCAGCTCGCGGGCGCGATCATCTTCCTGCTGACCGCGTCGATCGTGGGGCTGAACTTCATCACCGATATCCTGCTGGCGGTAATCGACCCGCGGATCAAAAAAGGGATCATGGGGTGACACGATGACAGACATCACGGATACCGCCGTCACCGCCGAGAGCGAGGCCGAACGCCGTAAGAAGGAGGCGTATTTCACCGCCTCGCAAGGGCAGCTCATCTGGGCGCGGTTCAAGAAGCAACGCGCGGCGATGGTCGCCGCGACGGCCCTGATCGTGATGATCCTGATGGGGATGTTCGCGCCCTTCCTGTCGCCCTATGACCCGACCATCGCCGGCCGCGACAAGCAATACGAGTACGGTGCGCCGCAAATTCCGATTTTCTGGGACGAGAACGGGTTCTCCGCCCGGCCGTTCATTTACGGGTTCGAGCGCCACCGCTCGCTGGCGACCAACTTCCGGTGGGTGACAACGATCAACAAGGACGAACGCCGCTATGTCTACTTCTTCGTCCAGGGTTGGGAATACAGCCTGATCGACATCGTGCTCGGCCTGCCCGGAAGGGCTTTCCACATCAATATCAAGGCGCTGACCTTTTCAACCCATCTCTTCGGCGTCGATAAGGGGGGCATCCATATTTTCGGCACCGATGTGGCCGGCAAGGACATCTATTCGCGCACCCTGCACGCGATTTATACCTCGCTGGCGGTCGGCACCATCGGGGTCGGGATCGCTTTCGTCCTGGCTCTGGTGATCGGCGGGGTGTCCGGCTTCTACGGCGGCTGGATCGACGGACTGTTGCAGATGATCACCGATGCGGTGCGCACCGTGCCGGCGATCCCGCTGTTCATGGCGCTGGCGGCGTTCGTTCCCGACACCTGGAGCGCCGAGGCCCGATTCCTCTTCATCTCGTGCATTCTCGGGCTGATCGGCTGGCCGACGCTGGCCCGGCGTGTGCGCACCCATCTTCTGACCGAGCGAAGTCAGGAATACGTGCTGGCGGCAGAGCTCTGCGGCGCCTCGGCAGGCCACATCATCCGCCGCCACCTGCTGCCCAGCTTCACCAGCTACATCATCGTCGATCTGGTGATCTCGTTCCCCTACATGGTGCTGTCGGAGACCGCGCTCAGCTTCATCGGGCTGGGGCTGAAGGATCCGGTGAACAGCCTCGGCGTGATGCTTCAGAACGTGTCCAAGGCGGATGTTCTGCTGAACTACCAGTGGCACTTCATCCCGGTGCTTTTCTTCATCGCACTGGTGCTGGCCTTCGTCTTTGTCGGAGACGGCCTGCGAGACGCCGCCGATCCTTATGCGAGTACGAAGAAATGACGCTGCTGAAAGTCGAAAATCTGACGCTGGGGTTCCATACCGACGAGGGCCTGATCACCGCCGTCGACGATGTCTCCTTCGATCTGGAGGCGGGCGAGGTGATGGGACTGGTGGGCGAGTCCGGCTCGGGCAAGTCGGTCACCGCCAAGTCGCTGATGAAGCTCAACCCCGGCAACGCGGTCTATGGCGACAAAACCAAGATCACGCTGACCCTCGACGACGGCCCGGTCGATGTGATGGGCTTGCGAACGGC
>Ga0209988_10001576_pt1 | contig 14868 bp, 10 predicted proteins | sample N075metaG_FD_183115 | JGI IMG/M metagenome (GOLD analysis project Ga0209988, IMG submission 183115) | Deep subsurface microbial communities from Kermadec Trench to uncover new lineages of life (NeLLi) - N075 metaG (SPAdes) (version 2) | ecosystem: Environmental > Aquatic > Marine > Ocean trench... | reverse complement strand
GACGATATGGTGACCTCCATACCCCTCTTCCTGCGCAAACTGGAGGAATGGGGCATTACCGCCATGGGCCTGCCAACGGCGTTCTGGCACGAACTCGTCGTTGAAATGGACGGGGGGATGGGCGCGCTTCCCGCAGCATTGCGCTATGTCGTGATCGGCGGCGAAAAAGCCCGTGCCGCGCGCCTCGCCCGGTGGCGGCAACTCACCAACGTCCCCTTGTGGAATTCTTATGGACCGACCGAAACAACCATCGTCGTCACAATGGGCAACGTCACCGACGCTGACGCGACCCAGGAAGTGCCGCTCGGCAAACCGGTCACGGGCGTCAACCTCCATCTGCTTGATGAAAATCTTGAACCGGTCCGGCCGGGCGAAGCCGGGGAATTGTATTTTAGCGGCGTCCAGGTCGCCCGCGGCTACCTCAACCTCCCTGAACTGACAGCGGAGCGATTTATCTCCAATCCGCGCAATCGCGATGAACGCATGTACAAATCCGGCGACCTTGCGCGTTTCCGCCCCGATGGCGAGCTGGAGTTTCTCGGCCGCGCGGACGACCAGATCAAGCTGCGCGGCTTCCGTATCGAATTGGGGGAAATCGAGGCAATTCTGGATCAGGTGAGCCGCGGTGCGGTGGTGCTCGCCAAAGAGAATGAAGCCGGCGATCTGCGCCTGGCGGCCTACGTTGTTTCCGAAAAAAGCGTCGAAGACATTCAGGCCCATCTGAAGGATCGCCTGCCGGCCTATATGCTGCCTTCCGTTTACGTGAAAATGGACCGGCTGCCGGTCACCGCCGGCGGCAAGACAGACAAGCGATCGCTGCCCGAACCGGACTGGGGACAGCGCGTTGGCGCAAGAAAATTCGTCGCGCCGAGAAACGACGTCGAAACAAGGCTGGCGACCATCTGGGCCGATGCGCTCGCCATGCCGGCGATAAGCGTCACCGACGATTTTTTTGAAAACGGCGGCCATTCCCTGCTGGCCATCCGCATCTTTGCGCGCCTGGAAAAGGAATTCGGCGTGTCGCTGCCGCTCGCCACCTTGTTTCGCGCCCCGACCATCGAGCAGTTCGCCAAAATTCTGAGCAGCGACCAGCGCGCGGCAAGCGGCAAATTTCACCCCGCTGTCGTGCCGATCCAGCCGGGCGGCACGCGGCCGGCCTTCTTCTGCGTCGGGGGAGGGGTCATCAATCTCAAGAACATCGCCACGCAGCTCGGTTCCGATCAGCCGTTCCATGCCCTTCAGTGGCAGGGGCTGACCGACGCGCAGATGCTTGACGGCACTTTGAGCGAAATCGCCGCGACCTTCATTGAGGCGATGAAGAGCGTCCAGCCTGCCGGCCCCTATCACCTGGGCGGCAGCTTTACCGCCGGGATGGTGGCTGTCGAGATGGCGCGCCAGCTTCAGTCACGCGGCGAAGAGGTCGCCTTGCTCGCCGGCTTCGACGCGGTTGTCGAAAGATATGCCTCCCCGACCGCGTATCCCGATGTCAACCACGACAAGAAACCGCGAAGCGTGCGCGCCAGGATTTTCCGTCTGATCGCAAAGGGACCGCGATTCATCTGGGAAACTCACCTCACCAATCCGATCTACCGGGAAAAACTCCAGCATGTTTTGTGGAAGATCGCATTGGGCTTTTACCATGCGATCGAGCGCCCGCTGCCGAATTGGATGCGCACCGGGATGGGCGAGGAATTCTTCATCCTCCAGGTTACGGCAAACCATCGGCCCGAGGAAAAATTCAAAGGCGATTTCGAACTTTATCTGACGCCCAGGAATTACCGGAAATATTCAGCATTGCCAAAATGCGGCTGGAACGCCTGGATCGCCGGTGCGGTCCACGCTCATCAGACGCCGGGCGAACCCTGCACCATCATGCTGGAGCCCAATGTTGCGCGCCTCGCCGGTCATTTCAGGCAGCAGATACACAACGTGATGGCGCAAGCTGGAGCCGGCGCCTGATGCGGCAGGCAGCGGCCATGGGTTCGCCCCGAGCGGGCGGCATCGATGCGACAGGATTGGAAATCGATCTCGGCCCGCTGCCACCGCGGACCATCCATGTCTGGGCGATCGCCGTCGATGGTCAAGGCGAATCCGGGCCGCACAATGCCTGCCTAAGCGCTGCGGAACAGCGCCGGGCGCAGGGCTTCAGGTCGGCGCGCGACCGGCAGCGTTTCCTTGCCCGGCGCGTGGCGCTGCGGCAATTGCTGGGGCGGTATCTGGGGCTTGCACCCGATGCGGTCAGAATTGACGAAGGCGGCGGCCGAAAACCGGCATTGGGGGGATCGGGCCGCAAGCAGAACGGCGCCGGCATCGTGCCCGATATCGGGTTCAATTGCAGCCACTCCAACGGCCTGGCGCTGATGGCGTTCGCCCAGGATCTGCCGGTCGGTATTGATCTGGAACGGATCAGGCCGATGCCGGATGCCGATGACGTCGCCGGGCGGTTTTTCTCGCCGCGCGAATCTCGCGCGCTCAGGAGCATTCCGCCGCAAGGCCGGCTTGCCGCCTTTTACCAATGCTGGACGGCAAAGGAAGCGCTCGTCAAGGCGCTCGGCCATGGCCTGGCAATGCCGCTGGACACGTTCACCGTCTCGTTCGCGCCGGATCTGCCGGTGCGCCTTGTGCACCTCGACACCGGTGAGCCGGACGACTGGATGCTCACGCGGTTGCGGCCTTGCCCCGGATTTTCCGCCACATTGGCGGTCCGCGCATGCGGTCCGGTGAGCATCGTCACCTCGTGGAGCTAGAATCTCCGGAACTGTGAATTTTACCCGCGTTTTTCAGGCTTGTTTCATCCGGTATTTACCCGTTTCGCCGAGGCCAAAGCTGCTGCGTTTGGCCATCGGCAGCAATTGGATTGCTGCACCGGCCGGCACTGGCGGCGCCCTCATCTGCTCGGCCCTCATCTGTTCGGCCCTCATTTGTTCGGCGTGGTCCCGCCAGACGATTTCGTTCTGGCGCGGCGCAGCGCTTGTCATCGACACGGTGATGATAATGGCAAGACCGGCCATGAAACCCAGGCCCGCGGCAAGGGCCGCCAGGGTCAGCGGTGGCAGTGACACCGGCTTGGCCGGAACAAGCGGATTTTGAATCACCTTGACATTGGTCAGGCCGGCAGCGCCGAGATCGGCATCGATCTGGGCGTCGTTGATTTGGGTGAGGACCTTGAAATAGGCCTGCTCGGCTGCATCTCGCTGCTGTAGAAGCGCGTCATGAACGCCTTTTTGCGACAGGAGTGTTCGCTGTTGTGAGCGAACCGCGGCGAGTTGGGATTGCGTGAGCGCAAGGCGGGCTTGCAAACCCTCCAGAGCCGCATTGGCCTGGCGGATTTCGGCAGCCCCCCCTGCCGTGGTGCGGAGCGCAAGCATTGCCTTTTGCGTCACTTTCGCCGCCGCGATCTCGCCGGCAAGGCGGTCGCTCTCGCTTTTCAAGGTGAAATCCCGCTGGTTCAATCCCTCAACCGTGGCATTGAAATCGCCAATGCCCAGATTTTCCTGAAGCGCGATAATGCGCATCCCGGCCGCTTCGAAGGCTTGCGACTTCTTGCCGATCTGCGCTTGCAGAAAGCGGCTTTGCGGTGTGCCGAACAAGGCCTGCCGGTTGTCGAAATAGGCGGCAAGAAGGGCATCGAGCACATCGACCGCCACGCCCCGATCGGCGTGCCGGAAGGAGACATGGATGACGCTGGAATCCTTGACGCCCTCGATGTTGAGGTTCGTGGCGAGCATGGCGCGCGCCACTGTTTCCGCATCGCCCGGCGGTGCGGTGATGCCCCAGTCGATGGTTTTCTCACGCACGCTGGCAAGCAGTTGGCCGAACAGCGATACCGGTTTGTCGTCCGCTCTGTCGCCACCCGCATTGGCAATTCGATCGGCGCCGAGGGAGCCGATGGCCGCCTCCTGCAGGGCCGCGCTGTTCAAAATGCCCATCTCGGCATTGACGGCGATCTCGGCCCGCCAGGGCGACCAGGATTCCTCATCGCCCCGCAATGGCCGGAAGATATATTCGCGGCCGAACGTCACCAGCACGCTGGCCTTGGCTTCATAATCCGGCGTCTGCCTTGCTGAAAACACCAGGGCCGAGATTCCGGCAACGATCGGCAGAAAAACCAGCAGCAGCACCATCGCCCCAATGCCGGGACGCCATTGCCGTTCCCTGGCCAGGCCGGCAAATTCTCTGCTTGAATATCCATCGTTCATTGGACAATTTTCTCCACATTCGATTGACCGGTGATCAGCCCGCCGTCCAGGCGCGGGACGACGATGACCAGATCGCGTTGGGTGATTTGATGATTTGCGCGGCGCGCGCAGACCGGCAGCGCCAGGGCCATGCCGCACAGCAGCCAGAAGGCGCGTGAGAAATCGGCGTGCAGCACGATCGAGGCTGACAGATAGCCGATCAGGGCAAAACCGACAGCCATGGCCAATCCGGCATACCCGCCTTGCAAGCCGGCGCCCGGTTGCCGCGCCGTGACGACATTGCTTGCGAGCACCGCCAGAAAGCTGAAAAAGGCAAGCAGCGCCAGTACCCCGCCTTCGGCGGCAAGCTCCAGATAAAGGCTGTGGGCCTTGCGGCCCTCAAAGCGCAGACGCTTGTTGTGATCCAGCGAGTATTTCTGGAAGAGTTCGGCATAACCGCCCGGGCCGACCCCGCCCCACACATTGTCGGTGAAAACCTTGACCGCCAGCGCATTCTCGTCGATCCGGTTGAGGATCGACTGGTCGGCTTGCCGCGTGCTTTGGCCGCCGACAAACACGGCGCCAATCGCGGCCGTGCGATCGAGATAATTTTGCGGCATGAGCAGCGATGCGGCGATGACCAGGGGAACGGCAAATGTCACTTGCAAACGCCAGTGCCGGCGGTAACACCAGGCAAGGACCAGCGCCATGACCGCCACGCCGAGCATGGCGCCGCGCGAATAGGTCAAAACAACGCCGGCAACCAGCAGGGCTGCGCAGGCCGCGCCGGCAAGCCGCCACCAGCGGGCATCGCCGCGAACTGCTTCATGGATGGCGAAGGGGATGCCGATCAGGAGGATCCGGCCGAAACTGTTGGCGTCGGCATAGGGACCGTGGACACGGATGGAATCGATTTCTCCGGCAATGTGATGCACGCTGGCGCCGCCAAGGCCGCCGAAGTCGATGCCATAGGCGCCCGACGTGACCTGGAAAACGGCGATCGCCGCCAAAAATGCCAGCGAGACGAACAGAGTGCGGGCCATGCCGCGCAACACGGCGAAATTGCCTGCCGCGACAACGACGAGCGATGCGATGATCGCGTTCCGGTAGAGCGCATCGGTCTGCTCGAGCGCCAAATAGGGTTCATAGGCCCAAAAAACCGCCAGCCCGGCCAGGACGCAATAGATCAGCAAGGCGGCTATGCTGAGCCGGTCGATGATAAACACCTTGCCGAAGCGCAGCGCATGGGCCAGCAGGAACAGCCCAACGACCGCGACCATCGCCTTGCCGGCGCCGGAAATGGCGTATTGGGCACTCAGAACATCGGACAAATTGAGTGCGGTCACGGCGACAAGGCCATAAAGCGCCAGTTGCGGCCTGGCGAACGCAGCAATTACCAGCGGTCCGGCAGCGACAGCTGCCAAAGCGGCAAGGCCGATCAGCGGATCGACAAATGCGATGCCGATCGACAACCCGGCAAGCAGCGTTCCGGCCAACACCGATCCGGCCGGCAAGCGGCCATTCCCTGGAAATGCAAGCCAGTTGCCGCGCGCGGTTGTGCCGAGCGCGCTCATGTGCCGCTCCGTTTGATGAAGGCGAAGACGATTGTTTGGACCAGCAGCGACAGATCCTGAACCATGGATCGGCGCCGCATATAGGCGATATCAAACCGCGCGCGTCCGTCGAAATCATTGCAAAGATGCCGGTCGACCTGCCATCTCCCGGTCAGTCCCGGTACCGCCATTAATCGCGCTTTCCACCAGTCGGAATAATCCTCCAGGCGAGCCGATGCCGGCCGCGGTCCCACGAGGCTCATCTCGCCCTTCAGGACATGGAGCAATTGCGGCAGTTCATCGAGGCAGGTCGCGCGCAGGATTCTCCCGATTCGGGTGACCCTGGGATCGTTACACATCTTGAACTGCGGCCCGGCGACTTCGTTTTGCGCCATCAGCCCTTCGACGAGTTGTTCCGCGTTTGGCACCATGGTCCGGATCTTGAAGACCTGGAAAAGCCGGCCATGATGGCCGGCGCGCCATTGCCGAAAAATCGCCGGATTGCGCGGGTCGCTGATCTTGACCGCCAAAAGGAGCACAGCCAGCAACGGCAGCCATGCCGGCATGGTGGCAAGGGTCACGGTGAGATCGAATGCCCGCTTGCCGGACAGCAGCCTGCCGTGGGTCCAGCCGACAAGCGGCGCTTTGCGCACAGCATTGGTGGCAAATGCCGGACCGGCGGCGGCAGCATTGGCAGATTGCAGACCGAGAATGCCCATTGCGGCCTACCGGGCGATATCGGCGAGCGAAGAGCGATCGGATTCACGCACCCAGTTTCTTGCCGGCAAGGGCGCAAGTTCCGGCATCGCCGGGACCGGTTGGAGAACCGCATGCGAACGCGTACCGGACAGCCGGTCGCCGGCGGCGGCAAGCAGTTCATCCAGGGCGTAACCGGCTTCGCCAAAATGGGCGACACCGAAGGTGATCTTCGCCAGCAGCCGCTCGGCTATGGCGGCGTCGAGACGGGCACAAAATCCGGTTACCGAAGCAAGATCTGTATCGGGGCAGATCAGGAAACAACGGTTCGGCCGGTCGCCGGACAGCATAAGGTCGGATGTCCGCAGAGCGTCGGTAATCCCGGCAATCAGTTCGTGACGCCGCAAATGCGTGGCAAGCCGCGCTACAACGCCATTTACCGTTTCGCCTTCCGGCTCGCTGGCAATCCGCCACTCGACAGCAATGACCGCCAGCGGCCGATGGTGCCGGTGGCACTGGGCAAGCAGCTTTTCGCCGCACAGCCGGTAGTCATCCGGCGTCTTCGCCGATTTTAGCTGCCCCTCGAACAAAAGCAGCGCGCCGAGTTCGTCGATCTCGCGAACCAGCCACGCCGAACGCGCCGCAATCCAGGTGGTCCCAGCCATGATGAGGATGACGACGGCCGATGTTGCAAGCACCATGCCGGAAAGCGCACCTGCCCGGGCGACCAGGGTGAGCAGCGCCGCGCCATATATCGCCACGGGTGCCGCAATCCAGACAAAATCATAGCGGCGCGCCAAGCTTGCGCCGACAAAGGCCAGGATGACACCGCCGATCGCAACCGCGGCGAGGAACAACGGGACCGCATTCGATTCGTCAAGGGGAAGGCGGGTTTGCACAATCAGAATCGCGCACAACCCAAGAAAAACCAGTATAATATGTTTGACAACAGACGACATGAAAAAATCCCCGCACCCCACCACGTATTCTCACCGCCCCGGGAGCCAAACAAGGTGGCAAATAAGGCGGTAAACAAAACTAGACTGATTTTCGTCGGAATTGTCTCAATTTACGCAATTTCACTAACCGTTAATCTTAATAAAGACGGTTAATATTTTGGCTGCTGCGCCAGGTGTGTATCCGGCCCCAGAACGGGTTTTGCGGAAACCGGATTGGGCCACCGGGTTTCTTGTTCGCCGCGCCTGTTTTGCATCGCTGTTTTCACCTCGCCCCGGCGAGAATCACCATAGGAAGGGTTACGGGAACAACGAATCCATGACCTGAAGAACTGCCATGAAGATTGTCCTGGTCGACCTTTCGCTCCGCTTCGGCGGCGCCGACATGCGGGTTCTGCAATTGGCCGCCCGGCTGCCGGAGCAATGGGATGTCCGGGTCGCCGTTCTGGCTGGATCGGAGACAGAGATACGGTTTGCCCGCGAAGGGCTGAGGCTTGTTCCGATCCGCGCCACGCGCCGCAATCCGTTAACGATGGTGGAACTGGTCCGGCTGTTTCGGGCAGCGGCGCCCGATATCATCGACTGTCACAATGCGCAGTCCCAGCTATGGGGCTTGCCAGCGGCGCGGATCGCCGGCGTGGGCGCGCGTATCGCCACCATGCACAGCCTTTACGAGCAGTCCGAGGGGCGTGGGCAGGCTTGGCGCATCGCCGGTTACAAAGGCCTGTACCGACTGATCGGCGCCCTGGCGACGCAGGTCGTCTCGGTATCGGAAACAATCGATCAGCATCTGGCGCGCCAGGGCATCAGGGCCGACCGCCGGCACGTCATTCACAATGGCCTGGCGCTTGGCGCCGATGCGCGGTTGGCCTTCAATGATGGTGATGGTGATGCGGGCGAGGGGGAGAAATTCCGCATTGCGATCATCGGGCGTCTGGCGCCGGTCAAGGGCCACTCCATTTTGCTGGAGGCGCTGGCGGCGGCCGGCGGCCGGTTTCCCCCGTTTGTCTGCGACATCGTTGGCGACGGGCCGGAGCGCGGCAATCTGGAGGCGCTGGCGGAAAGCCTCGGACTTGGCCGCCAGGTTCGCTTCCACGGCTATCGGCCCGATGTCGCCGCATGGCTCGCGCGCGCCGATGTGCTGTGCATGCCCTCCTTGTCGGAAGGCCTGCCGTTTGCCGCCCTGGAAGCGGCGCTGCTCGGCAAGCCGATCGTTGCCTCGGCGGTCGGCGGGTTGAATTCGCATTTTCGCGACCGCGAGACGGCGCTGCTCGTGGAGCCGGCAAACCCCGCCGCGCTCGCCGACGCGCTTGCCTGGTGCGCCAAAAATGCCGAGGCGGCGGCGGCCATCGGCCTGGCGGCGAAATCCATGGTCGAAACGAATTTTTCGATCGGGCGGATGATTGCCGAAAATTGCGATCTTTATCGAAAAGCCGTTGAGCGTGAGGGTCGAGCTTAAAAACCGCATCCGGCAGCGCTCCCCGGCATCGGGCATTGCACTTCCATGCACCCATAATCGAGTGGACGGGAATGGGCCCGGAGCCTAGTATTTATACCTCTCATCAGCCTCCGCTGACCGAACGGTTATCGGGACGCGGAAGGAGAAGAAATTGGACCGGATGAATTTGGCAGCGCCTCTGATTGCCTTTTTCCTGGCCGCGATAATGTTGTGCGTGTCCGCTACGCTGGTCGTCTTGGCCGCGGATGTTCCCATGTTAAAGCCGGTTCAATCGGCCCCCGCGCAAACCGGCGATCCGGACGAGACTTACTGGACAGAGGAACGGCTCAAGTCGGCAAAGCCCATCGAGATGCCCACCCCGGCAACGCCGCCTCCCGGCGAAGACGGCGATCTTTCCGATCCCGGTACGCAGAATTCGGTCTCCGGCAGCGGCTGCCCGGGCGGAGGCATAGTTGTTGAGCCGGCACAGCCGAACAACGATTGTATTGGGCAACCGGTGCAGCGGTAAAACCCTTTGCCGTACCCGCCTGTTGCTGGTCGGGAATTTATGAAAATCCGTAGCGTCCAGACAATTTTTGTTCGATCAAGTTCATTGTGAGAAATATTGCGAGCGATTCCAAAACCTGTGGTAGAGTGATCTGGGGCAACACTTGTGGGGCGGGGCGAAACCACAGGAGTTTCTACCATGGTATCTTTTCCCAATACACCGTTACGAACTGGCATGAAGCTTTTGCTTTCGGCAATTGTCGCCTTTATTGGCATGGCGGCACTGGCATCCCATGTCCTGGCGCAAGAAAGTGGCGCTCCTGTCGCCATTGAAAACGTTGAACTCCCGGAAGTTGTGGCACGGGACCCCGGCGGTCACTGGACGGAACAGGCATTGGCGGGCGCGCAATTGCTGCCGGTGCCGAAGCCGAACGTATCGCTGCGCCGGCTGCTCGACGCTGCATCGAACGAAACAAACGCGGAATCGATTCCACGTTCGGTGTCGGTCGACGGCGCAAACATCGATGAGGATGGGGTAACGGCCGATCTCAACGATCAGTTGTTTCCCGAAGGCGCCATCCGCGACGCGCAGATGCAGGACGACGCCTTCCAGCCCGAGGATGTCGGGACGCTTGGCGCCCATTTCAGCAGTTCCCGCCTGGTGCCGACCAACGCCCGGCTGGTCTATCCCTACCGTGCGACCGGCAAGTTGTTCTTCCAGAAGCCGAACGGCGGCAATTTCATCTGCTCCGCCGCAGTCATCAGGCCACGCCTTATCCTGACCGCCGGGCATTGTGTGCACCGGGGCAGTGGGGGAAGCGGCGGATTTTACCGCAGGATATTGTTCGTTCCAGCCTATCACAACGGTCAGGTGCCGTATCAGGCCTGGAACTACCGCTGGATGATCACCACCGGGTCATGGGCATCGTCCAACGGCAATGTGCCCAATAGGGCGGATTTTGCCATTATCGAGGTCGAGGATCGCAGATTCGGTTCACAGACCAGGAAGATCGGCGAGGTCGTCGGCTGGTTTGGATACCGCACCAATGCGCTCAATCCGAACCACACCAAAAAAATCGGCTTTCCCGGCAATCACGACAATGGCCAGATTATGCACCAGGTCGATTCCCAGCATATCCAGAATGGCGGCCAGAACACGGTTCTGTATGGTTCCGACATGCGGGGAGGGTCGAGCGGAGGTCCCTGGATCGAAAACTTCGGCGTCAAGGCGGTTGGCCAGACCGGCGGCTTGAAGCCCTGGGCCAACCGGGTCATTGGCGTGACCTCTTATGGGTACGTGGCCACGGGACCGAAGGTGCAGGGGAGTTCGGTCCTGAATCAGGAGTTTTTGGACATTCTCAACACCGCCTGCGCGCACCGCGCCGGCAATTGCTAAAAATGACTGCGGGCCGCGTTGCGCGGCCCGCGGACCTTTTGGGCCGTGAACGATTAGCGACAGTTCGATGCATATGAAAAGGCGAGGCGTCATGACGACGGATCTGGAACGTATTGTCCGCGCGCGCATTAAGACTTGTGAAGCGGACATCGCCCATTCGCTGCAAATGGTGGCCGACGGCAATCCTTATGCGGCCGAAACCGACAACAATCGGATGCTTGACCGCGTGCAGGCCAAAGCCTGGATGCCGCGCTCCGTCGCCGAATCTTTTGTCCAGACCATCCAGCAGCAGAAAAAGGACGATCGCGCTGGCGCCCCTCGCGCCACGATGGACACGGCAATCGACACCTATCTGGCGACAAGGGAGAGCCACAGGACAGCGGCACTGCCTTCACAGGCGGAAAAGATCCTCGGAGACACGCTCGATTTCGTCAGCGTCGCTTTTCTCGCGAAAGGCGCGCAAACGGCGCGCTCGGTCGGCCGGGTCTCTTATCGCGACGGGCGCCCGCAAGGATCGGGATTCCTTATCGGAAACGGATTGTTTCTCACCAATCATCACGTGATTGAGGACGAATTCGACGCCAACCAGTTCGTGCTGGATTTCGACTACGAACTCGATCTTCTCGGACGCCCCCGAAGCGTCAGCCGGTTCAACCTGGACCCGGTCGTTTTCCTCACCGATCCCATCGAGGGGCTTGATTTCACAATCGTGGCGGTAGGCAGCCCTGTCGATGGCCCCGAACCCATCGAGGCCTTCAACTGGTCCGGTTTGTCGGCTGCCGGCGACAAGCACATGCTCGGCGAATTCGCAAATATCGTCCAGCATCCGCAAGGACGGTTCAAGGAAGTGGTTCTGCGAGAAAACCGGCTGGTCTCGCGCTTTGACAACGCACTTCACTATGTTGGCGACACGGAGCCGGGCTCGTCTGGTTCGCCGGTTTTCAACAGCCAGTGGCAGGCGATCGCGCTGCATCACTGGGGCGGGCCGTGGATCCGGCGGGAGGATGACCAGGGCAACCCCGTATCGGTGGATATCAACGAAGGGATCCGTATAAGCGCCATTGTCAAAAACGTGCGTTCGCGGCTTATGGAGATCGAGCCTGTTGCGCGCCAGCGTCTGGCCGCCGCCCTGGAAATGGGGGAGCAGGCGCTGCCGGAGATTGCGCAACCCGCCCGCCAGGCTGATAGCGCCGCTGCCGCCAATGCGCGGATCGACCCGGACGGGCGAGTGACATGGACCATTCCTTTGGAAATATCGGTCAATTTGCCGACGCTGTCGCCTGGCGCACTCGCTGCCGCCGGTATCGCGGCGCAACCGCCAAAGATCCCGGCGCCTGGAACGGCCGAGCGGCGGCGCCTCGAAGATTACAGCAAACGCGGCGGCTACAAGCCCGGTTTTCTTGAAGGGCACACCGTGCCGCTGCCGGAACTCGACAAGAAACTCTTGCCGATGGCCGCCGTCAACAGACAAGCGGAAACCGGCGATAACCGGCACGAATTGAAATACCACCATTTCAGCGTGGTGATGAACGGCAAGCGGAAACTGGCCTTCTTCACCGCCTGCAATATCGACGGGGCCAGCGCAAAAAGCATCCACCGGAAGAACAGGAGTGTTTCCCCGCTGAGCGCCGGCCAGGCCGGTCTGGAAAGCGCAGAGGCGGCCGATGGCGCCGAAGCGGGCGACAGCTGGTATCGCGATTCAAGACTTGATCGGGACGAGTATGCCGGCCCGGAAATCTATTCCGGCCAGCGGGTGCCCGGATTCTCCAATCCGCAATCGTCCGGCCGGATTGCCCGCATGTTCCAGCGCGGCCATCTGGTGCGCCGTCTCGATCCGGCCTGGGGGCCGGACAAGATGGCGCTGGCGGCGGAACGCGACACGTTTCACTGGACCAATTGTTCGCCACAGGTCGGGTTTTTCAATCAAGGCACGGCATCGGCATCGCTCGAAGGCTCGGGCGGAGGGCGCCTTTGGCGCACGGTGGAAAATTATGTGCTGCGCAATGCGGTGGCCGAAAACCAGCGGGTCACCTGTTTCACCGGGCCGATCTTCGATGACGCCAAGGACCGCGCCTATCGCACAATCAAGATTCCGGGCCGCTTTTTCAAGATCGTGGTCTGGGTGCAGGGGCAAGGGTTGCGATCGCTCGCCATGATTGCCGACCAGCGGCCGGTGTTTTCGGCCTGGCCGGAAGCGCTGTTCAGCGAAAAGGAACCATTGGCTGACGCGGCGGAAGCATTCCAGGATCCCGACGAACTGGAAAAAGTCGAGGATTTTCTTTCCACGGTGAAGGAAGTCGAGGAGCTGACGGGTCTCAAATTCGGGGACAAGGTGCGCCGCGGCGACGTCAGGAAAGGTGCTTCGGGCGAGCGGATAAAGCAAGCGGAAGAAATCGTGCTTGCGCGTCCGCGCCGCCGGCGGGCGGGCAAAAAGCGGGTCACGACGAGGGGCCGGCGCGGCTGACGGCCGGCGATAGTATGGGCCTTTTGTATTATTCTGTCACAGATCATCTACTAATAGGAGAATTTCGTCTTATATAAAATTGCTATTCTTCAAGTTTATATAGACATAATCTTCTGATATACATAGAGAACGGATGGTCGGAGCGGCAGGATTTGAACCTGCGACCCCCTCGTCCCGAACGAGGTATGTCTATGGGATATCCGCAGAAAACTGGCATTTTTAGAACAAGATCGGTCAAGATTGCCTCGTTTTGTTCACGGGTTTCCGTGCGGTTTCCGTGCGCACGCCTCAATAAGCCTCTGCTGCCTCAGACTGAAATTCCGGGTTTTGATGCAGATAGGTACGCTCGTATTCCTCTTCTGTCAGGCCAAGCGAGGCCGCCGCCTGGCGGGCAGGGACGCCTGCATGCGCCATCCATGTTGCTCTGGTGTGTCGCAGCACATGCGGAACGATATCCTTGCCCAGACCTGCCTCTGACCGGGCGTTGCGCCATGCCTTCGATATCTTGGCGCATGGTTTGCCGTGATAGTGGACGACGTAGCGCAAGCCCTGATCGGCTTCCTTCCAGTGCCGCATGTGCACGATAAGCCGTGGTGACATCTTGACGGGCGTCCGGCGCTTGTTGTGCGCTACACGCTCGCCTTCGCCGCGCCGGTAGATAACGCCGCGTTCAAGATCAACCCAACCGCCGGCTGTGTTCGGCATCCATTGCAAGTCAAGGATCGCACCGGAGCGTGTCCCTGTGTAGACGCCGATCAGGATCAGCCGGACAAGGTGACGCCATTTCGGGTTGGACCGGCAAGCGCGCAAAAGGGCGGCTACTTCCTGCCGGGTCATGTAACGCTGGCGCGGGACGGACTTGGGCGGCAGCGTGAACGACGGTTGGCTGTCGAGGCCGTATTCCTTTTTGTAATGCCCGATTGCGGCGCGCATGATTTCCAGGTCGCGTCTCGCTCCGGAATCGGTCTTGCGCCGGACAGCGAACGACCGGCAAGTATTGCCACGCACTTCTGAAACCGTCCTGTCCCCCCAGAAATCATTGAGACGGCCTATCGCCTGCAAAGTCTCTTTTGGCCTTGCGGTCTGCATGACGCGTTCGTCGGCATAGATTGCAAGAACGTCGGCTATCAGGACTTCAGCCGGACGACTTTTGCTGGTGTCGGGCACGTAACGGGCTGCGAGGTATTCGGACAGCTTTTGATTTGCCCTGTCAGTTTCGCCCTCAAGGCATCCTGTGCGTTGATGGTGTTCCCGGTCCCTGATGACCCACCGTTTTTGCCCGTCGCGTTCCTCGCTGTTCATATGACTAGCTGGTCAATCATACAGGATTTCGGGGGGAACTATCGACAAGTGTCTGGCATTGTAAGCTCTGTCTGACCGAGACCACCTTTGAACTATCCCGACATTCCTCTGCCGCTGGAACCGAACGGCGGCGAGACTTCCGCTTCGGGTCTTGGGTGTGTCAAAACGGTGGCTGATGGTTCTGGTATCGCTGGCGCCGGACGCAATCGGGCTTGTCGATCGGCATTGCCGCTGTTTCGCGGTATCTGCTTTCTATGTGGCGGTATTTGCCGGATATCGGCGGCTTGACGCGGCAAATGGGCCGAACAACGGCCTCAATCAGGCCGCCATGGCCTGTGCCCGGATCGCCGCCATCAGCGGGCCGATCCCCATGATGTT
>Ga0209988_10001573_pt1 | contig 14869 bp, 15 predicted proteins | sample N075metaG_FD_183115 | JGI IMG/M metagenome (GOLD analysis project Ga0209988, IMG submission 183115) | Deep subsurface microbial communities from Kermadec Trench to uncover new lineages of life (NeLLi) - N075 metaG (SPAdes) (version 2) | ecosystem: Environmental > Aquatic > Marine > Ocean trench... | reverse complement strand
ACCCATCAGGCGTGTGTACAGCTGCCAGTCACTTACCGTTTGCTTGCGATCGTTGGACATTATTGGCTGGGGCCACTTGGCGGTGAGGGCTGGCGCGTGGCTATACTCAGGTGAACAAAGCCCATTCGCCCCGCGGCGTCCATTGCCCGCACTACAGACTGGTGGCTGGCCTGGGCGTCGGCCGAGATCACCATGGATAGCGTGGTGTCCCCTTCAGAAATTTTGTAAATAGCCGCCTGCAGTGTTCGAACATGGGTATCGACCAGTGGCTGACCATTTACCCGATACTGCCCCGCCTCGCTGATGAGAATTTCTATTTGCCGGGCTGGGGTTTCACTGGGCTCGCCGGTTGCCTCGGGTAGGTCGATACTAAGCTGGGAGGCCTTGGTGAACGTGGTGGACACCATAAAAAAGATCAACAGTAGAAACACCACATCGATTAAGGGCGTAATGTCGACGTTCAACTCTTGCCGTCTGTGGGAGCGAAAGTTCAAGCGGTTTCACCGGCAACAGCATGCCCTGTAATGACTTGAGAGGAGCCCTCCCCGGACGCCGTCATTTCCTCGCCATGCATGGCATCCACCAGCTTTATGGTTTCCTGCTCCAGTCCCACAACAATCCCGTCTATGCGCCCCACAAAGTAGCGGTGCATCACCAGCGCGGGAATGGCGACGCTCAGGCCTGCGGCGGTGGTAATCAGGGCCTCGGAAATTCCCCCTGCCAGCACACTGGCATTGCCCGTGCCCTGGGCCATTATCTCGGCAAATACTCGTATCATACCCATCACGGTACCCAGCAGGCCCAGCAATGGCGTGACCGCGGCGATGGTGCCCAGGGTATTCAGGTAGCGCTCCAGATCGTGCACCACATGGCTGGCAGCCTCCTGAATACTCTCCTTCATGACATCCCTGCCCTGGCTGGCATTACTCAAGCCCGCCGCTAAAATGCGCCCCAGGGGGGAGGATTGCCTGAGGGTGCGCAGGCGCGCCACGTCCAGTTCTCCCGCTTTGAGTTGTTTCCACACGGTTGCCAGCAAATGCGGTGGTGAGATTTTTTTTGCGTTGAGGGTAAACAAACGCTCTGCACAAATCGCCAACGCAACAATGGAACTAAAGACAATTGGCAGCATAAGCCAACCACCCGCGGTTACCAATTCCAGCACATTACCACCCTGTTTTTATTTGTAGTGTGCCCATTATACGCACACCTCCCGCGAGGACAAAAGCCGTCGGCCTCACATCCAGTAAGGATGGCTCTCACCCCGGTAGGTCGTCGCAATAATATCACCGGTGGGGCCGATCAACAGTTGCAGCGCACCATCACTGGCGGTGAAATAGGAACGGCTACCCCCATGCTGGTAGCGCTCTCGTATAAGCGGGTGGGGATGCCCAAATTGATTTAGGTAGCCACTGCTAAAAAGCGCGAAACGCGGCTGTACGTATTTTAACCAGCTGAGGGAGGATGAGGACAAACTGCCGTGATGGGCCACCTGCAGCAGTTCACTGTGCAGCCCCTCACGCCAATACCGTATCAGCTCCTTTTCGCGCCCGGCGCTGATATCACCGGGCAGAAGCAGGCGCAACGCGCCAATATGAACCTGCAATACGCAGGAACCGTCGTTGGAGGACAGCTCCTGCGCTCCTGCGGGTGACAAAATCTGGAAGCGCAGGCCATTGGGCCAACGCCAGGCATGCCCTGCCCTGCATCGCTTGGCCGTTTCAATGCCGGTTGGCCGCCCGCCCACAATCAATTGTCCAACCGTCATGTGTTGCAGCAGGCTATCGACCCCGGCGCTGTGGTCATTATCGCCATGGCTGATAATCAGGGTGTGAATGTGTTTGATACCCCGCGCTCGCAAAAAGGGCAAAATCACCCAGGTGGCCATATTCGAGCCCTGGGGGTCGCCGCCGCCGGTGTCGTAAACCAGGGTATGCGGCCCACTCTGGAGTACCAGCGCACTGCCTTGGCCCACATCCAACACCGTGATGCGGGTATTGTCTGGCACCGCCTCATCATAAAGCTGCACGGGTAAAAATAATGGCAGGGCAAGCAAGGGAATGACGCCTTTTACCCCGCGGGGTAAGGGCATAATCAACAGCGCCATTGCCAGCAGGGCCAGGCCTACCTCCCACAGCGAGGGTGACAGATGAAGGTAGAGAAAATCCGGGTAGCGCTGCGACACATCCAGGGCCAGCGGCAGAAGTTTCTGCAATGGCCAGCCGGCCAGCTCCCATAAAAACAGGTCGCCCGGCATGCCCAGCAGCGCACTGGCAACGCCCAGCAATGCCACAGGCACCACAAAGAGCCCCACCAGCGGCACCAGGGCAAGGTTTGCCAACATGGCAACCTGGCTGACGCCGCCAAACAACCAACTGCCCAGGGGAATCATGGCGATGGCCATATAGCCGTGGGTATGTAGCAAACGCAGTGGCAATCTTTGCTCGGTACGCCAGGCACTCAGCCAGAGCAGGCAGGCCACAGCGGTAAACGACAACCAGAAGCCACTGCCAACCGCCGCCAATGGGTTTATTGACAACACAACAACGGCGGCAATGAGGAGATTGCTGGCGGACAAGCTGCTGCGGGAAAACAACAAGGCAACCACAAAGCAGGCCAGCATACTCAGTGCCCGCACCGTCGCCAGGGCAAACCCAGCGAGCGCCGCATAGGCAAAGGCAAAGCAAAAAGACGTCACCGCCGGCATCATTGCACTACAGCGCACCCAGCCAAGCGGCAGCAACAAGCGCGAAAGACCACTGCCAAACAGATAGCCGGCGCCGGCCATAATGCCGACATGCAGGCCGGATATTACCAGCAGGTGGTTGATGCCGAAGCACTGCAGCAAAGTCCACAACGAGCTATCGATGCCGCTCTTATCGGCTACAGTCAGGGCCTGCAAGATCGCCTGTACCGGCTCATCCAGTTCTGTTTGCCGGATACGCTGGCTAATACGCTGTCGCAGGCTGTGGTAATCGAAGCTATGACTGCGCGCTGCGGACAGCAGCACTGCCTGATTTTGGCGCACATTACCCGTGCCATCGATGCCACTTTGAGCGTACCAGGACTGCATATTGAATGACCCCGGGTTGGCCAGCCCCCAGGGTTTTTTCAGTTTGACCGAAAAGCGCCAGTGCTGCCCGGGAGACAGGGGATGTTCACCGTAATAGGACAGCAACAGTCGCCGGGGTCCAGCACACCTTGCCGGCTCCACCCACAGAGGTTGAAATTCAAAGCGCTGTCGGTGCCCCCCGTCCCGGGTGGGGGTCAGCCTGGGCAGCGTGCGGATAACGCCCTCCAGGGAGACAACTTGCCCCTCACAACCCAGGGCCACGCGGTGATCCAATACCGAGTGTCCATACAAGGTGCCACCCGCCGCTCCCAGAAAAAGCCCGAAGCACAGCTGCGCCAGGGTCGGAACTACGCGCCACAAAACTGCCGCCAGGCCCAATAAAAGCGATATAATCCACGCCGAAGGCAGGGCGGGCAAAAATGATACAGCGATTGTGGCCGCCACCACACCGGTCATCCATGACCTCATTTTGAAAACCCCTCCTGTTAGAGGCATACTGCAGTGATGAAACCAGTCAACCACAGCCCCCAACTATTTCATACATCCAATTAGGTCACGGCCCGCTGCACTGAACTATGCCCAAAAAGACACTCAGACAAATCACCCCAAGCCCTGCCAAATTGCGCGAGATCAAGTCGCTTAAAGTGCTTGGTGAATGGATCTACGAGCCCAGTCTCTGGCATATCAACCGCTACTCGGCTTCCATGGCCTTTTTTGTCGGTTTGTTTGTCGCTTTTATGCCCCTGCCCGGCCAGATGATTATCGCCGCTGCCCTCGCCTACCAACTGCGCTGCAACCTGCCCCTGTCCATAGGGCTGGTGTGGATAACCAACCCCGCGACAATGCCGGCCATTTACTTCCTCAGTTACAAGGTTGGGGCAATGATCATTGGCGTGCCCATGCAAGACCTGGCGTTTGAGCTGAGTTTTGCCTGGCTGAGCCAGGAACTGAGTGATGTGTGGCAGCCGTTTTTACTGGGCTGCGTTATCTGCGGCCTGTTTTTTGGCTCACTGGGGTATTTTATTATCACTATGGCGTGGCGCTATCGGGTAAGCAGACAATGGCGGCAACGACAGCGCAGGCGTCGGCAACAACAATAGACTAGTTGTGGTGGAGTACGCTGGCAGGCTGTAGTTTGGCCGCGCGCAGGGCGGGGTAAATGGCCGCCAACACACACATAACGAACGCAATTGTGCCAACCAGCAGCAGGTCACGCGACAGAATATCCACCGGTATAAATGACACGGGATAGACATCGGTATTGAGGAAGTTGATGTGTAATACCTGTTCCAGAGCAGCCACCAGCCCGGGTACGGCCAGGCTTCCTGCAACCCCCAGAGCCGTGCCCAGGCCCACCCCCACCAGACCAATCATGGCCCCTTGAATAATGAACACCCAAGCGATGTTTGCCGGGGTAGCGCCCAGTGTGCGTAAAATAGCGATGTCACCGCGTTTGTCAAAAACCACCAGTACCAGCGAGGACACCACGTTAAACGCCGCCACCGCGATAATCGAAAACAACAAGACAGACACCAGGTCGCGGGACAACTGAATAGCTGCATATAAATTGCCATGGGTCATCATCCAGTTGGTGGCATAATGGCCGGGGGGCAAAATATTGATCAACTCCCAGGCGATGCGCGTCACCGCAAAAATATCGCTGCTTGCGATACGCAGCCCTGTTACGCCGCCATCCAGACCCGCCAAGCGGGACGCCAGCTGCAGATGTACCAGTGCCGCCGACTGATCCATTTCGGTGCCGGTATTGAGGATGGCCCTGACAGTGACGCTCTCAACCTGGCTGCCCTGGGGCCCCGCCCCCGACGCGCGCGCGGGAACAATGAGTGTGACCTGATCGCCCCGGGCGAGCTTGAGCTTGGCAGCCAGGCCACTGCCCAGAATGAGTCCCTGGTTGTCACCGGTGAAGGCATCTAGTTCGCTTTGGGTTAGCAGCTGCAACAGGGCTGCGGGCATCGCCTCGCGGCCCAGTGCTATGCCAATACCACTGGCTGTTTCTATCTCACCGCCGCGCATCAACAGCGTGTCAAACTGCGCAAAGGGGCTTACCGCTACCACCTCGCTATGTTGCCGTATCAGCGCTGCCTGCGCTTGCCAATCGTGCAGGGCGGTGTGGGAATACAAGGTGATATGGGGCACCAGCCCCAGTATTCGCTCGCGCATTTCCTTGTCGAAACCGTTCATTACCGACAACACGATAATGAGCAGCGCGATGGCCAAAACCAGGCCCGCCATGGACAAAGACGACAAAAATGTGGACAAATAAGCCTTGCCTGAGGCAAAGGTATAGCGCCGCGCCAGGCGCAGAATTTCGCCGGGGCTCAAGGTGTCATTTCCCTCAGTTTGCCCTCGTGCAGCTCCAGCACCCGGTCCATATGTGAGGCGATGAGCGGGTCGTGGGTCACGACCACAAACGACGCCTTTTCCAGTCGCAGTTCATCGATGAGGGTCAATACCTGGTCGGAAGAATGGGGGTCCAGATTGCCGGTGGGCTCATCCATAAGCACACACTGCGGGCTGTTTACCAGCGCCCTGGCAATGGCGGTTCTCTGCCGCTCGCCGCCGGACAGCTGGCCCGGTCTGTGGCTGAGACGGTGGGACAGGCCAACACGCGCCAGCATATCCGCCGCTCGCTGCATGGCTTCAGCACGGCTACAACCACCAATCAGCAGGGGCATGGCGACGTTTTCCCGGGCATCGAACTCGGGTAGCAGGTGGTGAAACTGGTAGACAAAGCCCATTTGGGTGTTGCGTAGGCGGCAGCGCTCTCGCTCTTTGAGCTCTGCCATATTGGCCCCAGCCATCAACACTTCACCGCTGCTGGGTGTGTCCAGGCCGCCCAGAAGATTGAGCAAGGTCGATTTACCCGAGCCCGAACTGCCCACGATGGCAATCTTCTCCCCCGCTGCCAGGGAAAAGTTGAGATCCTCCAGCACGGTGACCACGCTGTCACCATCGAGATAGATTTTACCCAGACCCATACACTGGAGCACGGGGCTATTCATAACGCAATACCTCTGCCGGAGACACCTGGGATGCCCGCCAGGCCGGGTACAGAGTGGCCAGAAAGCTCAGGCCCAGGGAGACGGAAATCACCCCGACCACATCCTGCCATTTGAGTTCTGAGGGCAGCTCAGAGATAAAATACACTGCCGGGTCAAACAGTTTCACGTTGAACAGGTTTTCCACGAAGACCGTAATCTCCGAAATATTCAGGGCCAGGGCCGTGCCCAGTAGGGCGCCGGCCCCTACACCCACCGCCGCCAGCCCCAGGCCGTGGGCTATAAACAACGCCATTATGTCGCTTGCCTGAGCGCCCATGGTGCGCAGCACGGCAATGTCACTGCGCTTTTCGGCCACCGACATCACCAGGGTTGAGATAATATTAAATGCGGCAACTGCCACCACGCTGAGCAACAACAGGCTCACCATAATCTTTTCCATTTTCACCGCCCGAAAAAGCGAGCCCTGGGTCTGGCTCCAGTCTCGCACTGTCAATTCATCGGGCAAGGTCGCGGCCAGGGCCAACATGGTCTGTGGCGCCATAAACAAATCGTCAGTTTTTACCTGCAGACCATCCACCCGGCCTTTCTGACCCAATAGTTTTACGCCTGCAGCGAGTGAGATGTATGCCTGGTAGGAATCGGGCTGTGCCCCCACTTCAAACAGGCCGGTAAGCGTCAGGCGCTTACTGCGGGGAAAAATCCCCAGCGGTGTCACGGTAATTCGGGGCACAGTGATCTCCACCGTGTCGCCCACCATGACGCCCAACGCCCTGGCCATGGCCGCACCCATGACAATATTAAACGTGCCGCTGTCCAGAGACTCCAACGACCCCACGGTAAAGGCCGCTGCAATGCGCGAAACATGGGCCTCAAGAGCGGGGTCTATCGCGGTGACCACCGCACCGCGCAGCCGGTTGCCGGCACCCAGAATCACCTTGTCCGAAATATAGGGCGAGACAGCCAACACTTGGGGGCTTTGCAGAACATCTTCAGCCAGTGCACGCCAATCGCCAATACCGCCGTTTTGTTGTTCGATGTAACCGTGGGGCACTAACGACAGAATGCGCCCGCGCAATTCGCCGGCAAAGCCATTCATGACGGACAGTACGGTAATCAGGCTGGTGACACCCAGGGTCATTCCCAGCATGGAGACCAGGGCAATGACGGCGGTAAAGCGGTTTCGCTTGCGACTAAAACTGTAGCGCAGGCCAATAAACAGGGCGTAGTGCGAACCTTTGCCTAGAGCAGGGGACAATCCAGTGGCTCCGGGGCTATTTGTCGGCGCGGTAGAACAGTTTGGGTTCACCCTCGGCGTTGTCGGTGTTGGCTACGCCGCGGGTTTCCTCCTCACAACGCTGTGGATTACCACCACAGATATCGCAGGCCCTATCGATACCCAGTGCGCCCATGCCGCCACAGGAACCCTTGAGTGGACCGCGCCCGGCCATGACACCTACGGCCATGCCCGCCATAACCAGGGCAATGAAAACAAAACTGATCAAAAATAAACTCATGCCTTTATTCTCCCTGTGGTGCCTCTAGATAGCGCTCAAATTGCGGGCTGTGGCTGCTTGCGTAACTGCCGCCAGTTCGCCTGATGAAATATACCGCTAAACCCTGCTCCAATGCTACTTTCATGGCTTGCTCCGCGCCCATGACCATGAATGCCGTGGCCCAGGCATCGGCCATCATGGCAAGCGAATGTACCACGGTAACCGACACCAGGTCGTGGCTAATGGGGTAGCCTGTGCGGGGGTCTATGGTGTGGGAATAGCGCCTGCCCTGCACTTCAAAATAGTTGCGGTAATCGCCCGAGGTGGCCAGTGCATTGTCGCTCAGGCTTATTGCCGTGGCCACCGAGCCGGTCATGGCATCGGGTTGCTCGATGGCGATACGCCAGGGGCCTCCCCGGGGGCTGTGCCCGTGCAAACGCACCTCTCCCCCCACTTCTACCAGATAATCTGACACACCCAGAGAAGCCAGCCACCGCGCCACCTGGTCTACGCCATAGCCCTTGGCAATCGACGAAAAGTCCAGGCCCAACTCACCGGTTTTCATTACCCGCCGATTTTGTGCGTCCAGGCGCAACTTGTCCTGGCCTATGCCAGCCAATACCGCCCGCAGTTCGCTCAAAGGGGGCACCGCGTCCGCCCCGGCCTTGGGTCCGAAGCCCCACAGGTCGACCACCGGGCCCACCGTCACATCGTAGGCCCCGCCACTGAGCTCCCCTATTTCAACGGCCGCCTGTAACACCTGTTGAAAACCAGCCGAAATCGCAAACCATTCATCATTGGGCGAGCCATTAAAGCGGGATATCTCTGAATCGGCCCGGTAGGTGGACATACTGCGGTTCACCGCTTCCAGAATATCCTCTATGCCGCCTAGCACCTGCTGCGATGGCATAGGCTGAGAGCCCGGTGTATACGTGACGTGCCAGCTTGTGCCCATGGTGCGGCCGGCCAACTCGACGGGGCCAACACGCTCGGCACAGCCCAGCAACGCCGACACAGCCAGCACCGAGCAACAAAAAAGCCACCTTCTCAAGTGGCTTTGTTTTACTGCCGGGATACGCACTAGCCACCAAAATCATCGAGGAAGATGCTGTCCGATTCCACACCTAATTCGGTGAGCATCTGGATGACCGCTGAGTTCATCATGGGCGGACCACACATGTAATATTCACAGTCTTCCGGCGCGGGGTGATCTTTCAAATACTGCTCAAACAACACATTGTGAATAAAGCCGGTGAGGCCATCCCAGTTATCCTCGGGCTGGGGATCGGACAGGGCCACATGCCAGTTGAAATTCTCGTTTTCGCGGGCCAGCATGTCGTATTCGTCCTGATAGAACATTTCCTTCAGCGACCGGGCACCGTACCAGAAGGTAATTTTTCGCTTGCTGTGCAGGCGCTTGAGTTGGTCGAAGAGGTGTGAACGCATGGGCGCCATACCGGCACCACCACCAATAAATACCATCTCGGCCTGGGTGTCCTTGGCGAAGAAATCACCAAAGGGGCCAAACACTTTTACCTTGTCTCCGGGCTTCAGGTTAAACACCCAGGACGACATGATGCCCGGGGGTAAGCCCTGGCTGCCGGGGGGCGGTGTTGAGATACGAATATCGAACTTAACAATCCCCTTCTCCTCCGGGTAGTTGGCCATGGAGTAGGCGCGCACCGTGTTCTCGGTAACAATGGACTCGTGCTTGAAAAAACCAAAATGCTCCCAGTCGCCGCGGTACTCCTCACCGATGTCAAAATCGGCATATTTCACATGGTGGGGTGGGCACTCCAACTGCACATAACCACCGGCGCGGAAATCGACGTTCTCGCCCTCGGGCAGCTTCAGTGTGAGCTCCTTGATGAAAGTGGCCACGTTGTCATTTGACTCTACCGTGCACTCCCACTGCTTGACTCCGAACACCTCATCCGGGACTTGAATTTCCATGTCCTGCTTGACCGCAGTCTGGCAACTCAGACGCCAGCCCTCGGCGGCATCGCGCCGGGTAAAATGACCCTCTTCGGTGGGCAGCATGGAGCCACCCCCCTCGGAAACAATACATTTGCACTGGGCACAGGTGCCGCCGCCCCCACAGGCTGAGGCTAGAAATAAATTGGCCTCGGACAGTGTTTGCAATAACTTGCCACCGGCTGGCACGGTGAGCTTGCGCTCGCCATTTATCAAAATTGTCACCTCGCCCGTGCTGACCATTCTGGCCCGCGCGAAGAGAATGAGAAGAACCAGCGCCAGCATCATTGCGGTAAACATGCCTACGCCAAATACAATTGTCATATCCATATCGCTCTAGATCCGCCCGGTTAAATGTCTATGCCGCCAAAGGACATAAAGCCCAATGACATCAGGCCCACTGTGATAAAGGTAATACCCAGGCCCTGCAGGCCGTCCGGAATATCGCTGTACTTCAATTTCTCCCGTATACCGGCCAGGGCGACAATGGCGAATGCCCAGCCTATGCCCGAGCCCGCGCCAAACACGACACTCTCGGCAAAATTATAATCGCGCTCAACCATAAACAGGGCCGCCCCCATAATGGCGCAGTTCACCGTGATGAGCGGGAGAAAGACGCCCAGCGCGTTGTACAGCGCCGGCACATATTTATCCAGGAACATCTCCATGATCTGTACAATGGCCGCAATAACGCCTATGTAGGACAGCAAGCCCAGAAAGCTCAAGTCCAGGTCGGGGTAGCCCGCCCAGGCCAGGGCACCATCGGCCAGCAAATAGTGGTAGATGAGGTTGTTGACCGGCACGGTAATCGCCAGCACCACGGTGACCGCAATGCCCAGGCCCACGGCGGCGTCTATTTTTTTAGAGATAGCGAGAAAGGTACACATGCCCAGGAAAAAGGCCAGGGCCATATTCTCAATAAAGATAGAGCGAACAAAAAGACTCAGAAAGTGTTCCATTTAAACGCCCTCCTCTATTGCCGTGTGTTTGGACATGGTGAAATCCGGCGCTTCAACCTGTTCGGTTTTTGCGGTGCGCAGCGCCCAGATAAACAGCCCGATCAGGAAGAAGGCACTGGGTGGCAGCAACAACAAACCATTGGGCACATACCAGCCGCCCTCGGTAACCAGCGGCAACACTTCAAAACCAAATAATTTGCCGGAACCGAACAACTCGCGCACTACCGCCACGCTCAGCAACACCACGCTGTAACCCAGGCCATTGCCAATGCCATCGATAAAGCTGGCGACGGGTGGATTTTTCATGGCAAAGGCCTCGGCCCTGCCCATCACGATACAGTTGGTAATAATCAGGCCCACAAAGACCGACAACTGCTTGGAGATGCCATAAGCTACCGCTTTGAGTACCTGGTCAACCACGATAACCAGGGAGGCGATAATAATCATCTGCACGATGATGCGAATACTGCCGGGGATCTGGTTTCGGACCATGGCTATAAAGTAGCTGGAAAAGGCTGTCACCAGGGTCAGTGCAATACACATCACCATGGTCACCTGCAGTGAGGAGGTAACCGCCAGTGCCGAACACACGCCCAGTATCTGCAAGGCAATAGGGTTTTCCTTGAAGATGGGCGTTAGTAAAGTTTCTTTGGTTGACGACATCTCAAGCCTCTCCGGATTTCAAGTTGTTCAGGAATGTCTGAAAGCCATCCTGCCCCAGCCAAAACTGCACCAAATTAGTGACGCCTTTGGAGGTCAGGGTTGCACCTGACAAGCCATCTATCTGCCACAGCGCCTGGGCCCCCTGGGGGTTTACGGCGCCTTTGATCAAACCGATCGCTACACTGCCGTCTTTATATACCTCCTTGCCGGGCCACTGTGATTTCCAGCGCGGGTTGTCCACCTCACCACCCAGCCCCGGTGTTTCACCGTGATCGTAAAAGCCCATACCGGCGATGGTGTTGCCATCGGCTTCCAGGGCGACAAAACCATACAGGGTTGACCACAGGCCGTAGCCGCGTACCGGCAGGATGATCTTGTCATATTCACCCGGCGCAGACTCCACCAGGTAGACCACGGCGTAGTGCTCCCGGCGCCCAATCTTGGCCAGGTCCTGCTCGGCGGTGAGTTTCAGGGACATGGCGGAGTTTTTAGCGGCTTTCTTCTGATTGTATTTTTCCGGGTCAACGTCGTCGCTGAACTTGCCGGTGCGCAGGTCTACCACCCGGGTGGAGATCTCGGCAAATTGCTCTTCCACAGTTTTACTTTCGTCCAGCATGCCTGCCGCGGCCAGAATATTGCGCTTGCGGTCCAGCGTTTTATTGGCTTCCTGCAGGGGCTTTAACAGCACCGCGGCGGCGGAGACGATAACCGAACAAACCAGGCACAGCGCCAGCGCGGTTACCAGTGTTCTTGATACTCCGTCTTTATTTGACACGGGCGAGCCTCCGTTTGATATTGGCTTTGACCACAAAGTGGTCCATCAGCGGAGCAAACAGGTTCGCGAACAATATCGCCAGCATAATGCCCTCGGGGAACGCCGGGTTAACCACGCGAATCAACACCGTCATCAGGCCAATCAGTATGCCGTAGGCCCACTTTCCGCTATCGGTCATGGCAGCGGATACCGGGTCGGTTGCCATAAAAATCATGCCGAAGGCAAAGCCGCCAGTCACCATATGCCAGTACCAGGGCATGGCAAATGCCGGGTTGCTGCTGGACCCTATGCTATTGAACAAAAAGGACAGGGCCATCATGCCTATCATCACGCCCGCCACAATGCGCCAGGAGGCGATGCGGCTGAACAGTAACAGCGCGCCGCCCATGAAAATGGCCAGGGTGGACGTTTCTCCAATGGAGCCAGGCATGGCACCCAGAAAGGCGTCCATCCAACTCAGTTGTTGCTCCAGTGCCACCATGCCTTCTGAGGCCACTATCGACAAGGGTGTCGCCCCGGTAAAGCCATCTACAGCGGTCCACACCGCATCGCCGGACATCTGGGCGGGATAGGCAAAGTACAAAAACGCTCTACCGGTGAGTGCCGGGTTGAGAAAGTTCTTGCCGGTACCACCGAATACTTCCTTGCCTATGACCACGCCAAAGCTGATGCCCAGGGCCACTTGCCACAGGGGGACATCCGGGGGGCAAATCAGTGCGAATAAAATAGAGGTGACAAAGAAACCCTCGTTAACTTCATGGCCGCGCTTCATGGCGAACAAGATTTCCCAGGCAATACCCACTATGAACGTCACCGCATAGATGGGTACGAAGAACACAGCGCCATACCACAGGCAATGCCACAAACTACCCGCATCGTAACCAGCAAAGGTTTCAATAAGAAAGCCGCGCCAACCGTCTACCTGGGCACCGGCAGCCATGACATCATTTGCCTGGAAGCCGAGGTTATACATGCCGTAGAACATGGCGGGGAATGCTGCCAACCACACGGTAATCATAATGCGCTTCAGGTCGGCACCGTCCCTGACGTGAGCGGTGGAGCGAGTGACCGAAGACGGCGAATAAAGAAAGGTGTCAAACACTTCATACAGTGCATACCAGTTCTGGAAGCGCCCACCCTCTTCGAAATGGTGCTCAATTTTATCCAGATATTTTCTCAATCCCACAGCTTAACCCTCCTTCTCGATGCGGGTCAGATTATCCCGCAGGATTGGACCGTATTCATATTTACCCGGACAGACATAGGAACACAGAGCCAGGTCCTCCTCTTCCAGTTCCAGGGCGCCCAGGGCCTGTGCCATTTCAGTATCACCCACGATAAGTGCTCGCAGCAATTGCGTGGGCAAAATATCCAGGGGCATCACTTTCTCATAGCTGCCCAGGGGAACCATGGCCCGCTCACTGCCGTTGGTGGTTGTGGTCATGGCCACGGGCCTGTTGCCCAGCAGGCCGTTGATGTAAATACCCAGGTTGGAGTGTTTGTGCAGGCCCGGCGAGGCCCAGCCAAAAAACTCGCGGTGACGCCCCTCCAACAGTATCGAAACCTGTTGATGATAGCGACCCAGGTAGGCCGTGGAGGTGGACACCTTGCGACCACCCAGAACCGAACCGGAGATAAGCCGGTTTTCGCCCTCTTTTAAGCGACCGGCACACAGTTCCTGCAAATCGGCACCCAGGCGAGTGCGCAGCAGAACCGGGCTTTCAACCTGTGGGCCGCCCAGGGCGATAACACGCGGGGTGTACAAACGGCCGTCGAGAAACAGGCGACCGGTGGCGATGACGTCCTGGTAGGAGATGGTCCAGGCGGTTTTTGTGGCGCCCACGCCCTCCAAAAGATGGATGTGGGTGCCGGCCAGACCCGCGGGGTGGGGGCCGGAGAACTGTGCCAGTTCAATATTGGCCGCCTGGCCCTGTGGAATGTCGACACCGGCGGCGGTGCACAGGTAAAGTTTCCCGACGGTAAGCTTGGCAAGTAAATTCAAACCCACTTCGAAGGCCTGGGTGTGCTCGGCAATAATAATCGCCGGGTCCGCCGCCAGGGGGTGGGTGTCAATGGCCGTCACAAAGATAGCAACGGCATCGCTGGTCGGAGCAGGCACCTGGCTGTATGGCCGGGTGCGCAATGCCGTCCACTGACCGCTGGCTACCAACTGGGCCCGGATGGTGTCGTTGTCCAGGCCGCTAATTTCATCGCTGGAATAGGCCTGAAACTGTTCGGCGTCATCACCCTCGATATCGATAACAACAGACTGCAAAACACGCTTGGCACCGCGATTAATCGCCGACACTGTGCCACTGGCCGGGGCGGTAAAGCGCACGCCCTCATTTTTCTTGTCGCTGAACAGCAATTGCCCGGTTACAACGCGATCGCCCTCACTTACAGCCATGGTGGGCTTTAATCCCACATAGTCAAAACCGACCAGGGCAACAGCGCGCGCTGCTGGAGCATCCTGGATGATTTGTTGTGGAGCCCCCTGGATGGGGATATCCATACCCTGCTTGATCTTAATCATAGAACCGGCCCGAGAAATTCAAGTCGCGCATTATACGGAAGCACCCCCCGAAAAACCACCCCGTGGGCAGGTGATTAACCTGCGATCACCTTGATTCTGAACAAGTTTTGGCGAGCTTTTACCCCAACTTAATCCTCCTTGGGGTAGGCGGCGTATTGAATGCCCGCCATTTGCTCCAGCAGGCGATGAACCTGGCAGCTGTAACCAAACTCATTGTCATACCACAGGTACACCACGGCCTGTGTGCCATTGACGATGGTGGCCTGGGCATCAAAGACACAGGCGTGGCGGCTACCCACCAGATCGCTGGATACCACTTCCGGCGAATTGGAGTAATCCACCTGCTTGCGCAGCGGTGAATGCAGGGCAATGTTTCTCA
>Ga0209988_10001572_pt1 | contig 14873 bp, 15 predicted proteins | sample N075metaG_FD_183115 | JGI IMG/M metagenome (GOLD analysis project Ga0209988, IMG submission 183115) | Deep subsurface microbial communities from Kermadec Trench to uncover new lineages of life (NeLLi) - N075 metaG (SPAdes) (version 2) | ecosystem: Environmental > Aquatic > Marine > Ocean trench... | reverse complement strand
TGCTTTGCTCACTTAACCGGGTCATCATGGGGTCCCGGGACGTGCTTGTCGGACTGCGCCTGGTCAACACAGAATGAGGCGCCTGGCTTGACTCCTGGGAAATGACCCGCAGGCCCGGGACCACCGGGTAGAAATGCTGGACTACCCCCAACCTTACCAGCGGGAGGCCAACCAAGAGCGACGTGGCCGTCATCCGTCACGTAGTCACCGACGATGTGCTGCCCATGATTTGCTATAGACAGAGTGTCGGAGCAGGTCGGCTCTCCCTGCGCCATCGCCAAGCCAGGTGTGAACGCAAGCACCAGTAGCGGGATCGCCCCCCATCGTCCTATCTCGATAATCTTGTTCATATGCCCTCCTTACAGGGTATTGGCGGTTTTTACGGAAGCTAAGCCAACCGTAAATCACCCGTACAATACCCCGGGACACGCAGCCTGCCCTCCGGAAAAGCTCTCATTTACCTCATATTTTTCTCGGGTACTGCCAGCGAGCAATCGCGACAAGTCACGAGTACTGAAAAAATTTGCCGGGTCGGTGGCTGGTGGCAATTGGCGGGGTAGTAGAATAGCCCCACGTGGCAGCCGGCGACATTGAGCGGTGGCCGTAAGTTTTCCGATGCCGTGAGTTGCCTCGCGCCAGTGCGTCGGCCGGGCTGCCGTCGTAGGCGACGATGTCGTCGAACAGTTCACGTGCTGCAGCCAGTGATAGTTCGGGGTACTCACCGATTTTTAATTTAATGCGTTTGCCGGCGTGCGCTTTCTTGATCATCCAGGTGCGCCGTCCGGTGGGGGAGACCAGCAGCATCAGGCCCCGGCGCAGCTTCCTGGGATGGGGGGCTAACAGTAGTAGTCAAAATAGTAGGCGATGAGGGCGATGCGAAATCCAATTATACACTGTGTATACAGCGTTACTTTCTAATAACTGGCGGTAAATTAGGGGCTTGTAAGTGGCCCGCCCTTCAGGATTCGAACCTGAGGCCTTCCCCTTAGGAGTCGGATGATACGGATAGGCCAAGACTACCAACGACAAAGACTCCCATTTAAAATCAATGAGTTAAGGTGGGAGTAGGGTGGTTTGATGATCCCCTGTTATCGGGGTTTGTCGTGGTCAAGTGTCCCAAAAGTGTCCCACGGAGCAGCTGTGGCCGCCCAGTCTAGTGCGTGGCAAAGATTGTTATGGGGGTAATTTCTCAAAATTGATATCAGGAGCGTACTGCTGCACGCCACATTTTAAATCGATTACCTGTACTGCACGCAGGAATTTTTGTCAGGCCGCTTTCGGGGCACGAGCGGACGAACGAGTGTGATAATCTGTACGGCAGAAAGTTACACATAGCGGCCATACGTTATTCTCACTACCGCTTTTATTGAGCGGCGACTTTCGACTCACTACGGCCATTGGTCTATCCTTGTTGGAGGTCTAATAACAAGGAGAATAAGAAATGAATTGGGATGCTATCGGGTCTATAGCAGAGGTGGTTGGTGCATTAGCTGTTCTAATCACGCTCGCGTACCTCGCCGTTCAGGTTCGTCAAAATAGTACACAATTGCGAGAAGCGACTCGTCACGCAAAAATTAGTTCTCTTGATCATACAGTGGAAATGTTCTCTAGGTTTAGAGGGATGCTCACTGAGCCAAACAATTCAGAACTCCATGTCCGTGGGCTTGAATCATACGCTGGTCTTAGCGATGCGGAGAAAGTGCAGTTTGGCGCATTGATAGAAGAGTACATTTTCGGCTACCACGCTATGTATGTACGATATCTAAACGGCGATCTAGATGAACCCACCTGGAACCGTCGAATACCGATCCCCGCGACACTTATCAAGACAGCAGGTGGTTCCGAGTGGTGGGAAGCCCGCAAGGCTATTTTTCCTATAGATTTTGTCCAGGTAATGGAAAGCTAATGACCCTTCATGGCACATTCCGGCCCCCTGAATAGTTAAATCGAAGGCATTTGACCGGCCGCTGTGTAGTTTTGCCCCAGTTTGGTGGACACCTTAAAATTGGCACGATGATGCGCCAGGAGGTGTCTTATGTCGAAGAGAAAACCGTATAAGCGGTACAGCCCGGAATTCAAGCGAGAAGCTCTGAAGCGGGCTAGTGAAGAGGGTGTGACCGATCGGTTCATTTGCAAGGAACTCGATATCAGCGAACGACAACTGCGTCGTTGGCGAGATGAGTTCAGGCTTTTGGGCGATGACGCCTTTCCAGGTCAGGGCCGCAGCCGTGACGAGGAGATTACCCGATTAAAGCGCGAGCTTGCTAAAGCCAAGCAGGAGCGTGATTTTTTAAAGGAAGCGGCGGTGTTCTTTGCCAAGGAGTCGAAATGAGATACTTATGTATCGATCGACGCCGCGATCAGTACCCGATCAGGATGATGTGCCGGGTACTCAAAGTCTCAAAAAGCGGTTATTACGCCTGGCGCAACCGCCCTGAAAGTAACAGAGCGAAAACGGATCGAGAACTCACCGAGGTGATCCAACGGCTTCACGCGGAAAGCCACGGGGTCTACGGCAGCCCCAGGATTCGGGCAGAACTCAAAGATGAAGGCTACCATTATGGTCGGCATAAGGTTGCCCGATTGATGCGCTTAGCCGGCCTTAGAGGCTGTCCTAAACGGCGTTTTAAGGTCACGACACAACGAGATCCAAGCCATCCTGTTGCAGAAAACCTGCTCGCACAGGACTTTGCAACCGACGCACCGAATCTATGTTGGGCATCGGACATCACCTATCTTGCCACGAACCAGGGTTGGCTTTTCCTGGCGATCGTGATGGATCTTTACTCCCGGCGAATCGTGGGTTGGTCGATGAGTCGTTGGATTAACCGGCACCTGGTCATCGATGCCCTCAGGATGGCGATAGATGCTCGTCAGCCCCAGGGAGCACTCATCCATCATTCCGATCGAGGTGCCCAATATACAAGCGACGACTTCCGTGCTGAGCTTGATAGGCACGGGATTCAATGCAGCATGAGTGGACGTGGAAACTGTTACGACAATGCGGTTGTCGAGAGTTTTTTTGGTCTGCTAAAACGAGAGCGTGTTAACCGCGTGAGGTACCGAACACGGGACGAGGCTAAGGCCGATGTGTTCGATTACATTGAGGTGTTCTATAATCGAAAGCGCCGCCACGGCTATCTTGGTAACATTAGCCCTGCAGCTTTCGAAAAGCAGACAAGCGGTCTATACGAAATGGTCCATTAAATCGGGGCAAAACCACCTTGCCACGCCTGGCCGGAGTGACCTCCCCACGCAAGCGGTGATTCGGGGCCAGGACGCCGTGGTAGCGACTACCCGCAGTACAAAGCCTGATGATCATCAGGCCCAGCCAATAGACCTGCTCGGCTGTCATGGAATTACCGGAGGAATGGAAAGATCCGTCTGCGTGATTGTAGAGCCTGGTTCAAGGCTTGCTGGTGTTTGCATAAACACACACTAATTTCCGCTGCAATTTCAACAACACATGCCTATACTTTTGCTACTGTCAGAATAAAACAATAAGGGTGTTTAAAGGCCAGTGAAACATGATTTGAAGCTAGGTCTGGTCCTGTCGGGCGGCGGCGCTCGCGGCGCTTACCAGGTAGGCGTACTCAAGGCCATTGCCGAACTGCAGCCCAAACATGGACACAACCCCTTCTCTATCATTACTGGAACCTCTGCGGGTGCAATCAATGCGGTGTCGCTGGCTTCCTCGGCGAACAACTTCCGGCTGGCGGTTAAAAAGCTGGAGAAAGTCTGGCGCGATATTCATGTTCACCAGGTTTTCGATGTCAGGGGTCGAAAAATGCTCACCAGTGCCGGCCGTCTGATGTACTCCTTGTTTCACCAGGGTGTCAGCCGCTCCGGGCCGCTTGCAGTGCTCAACACCGATCCGCTGCGCACGCTGCTCAGCCATACCATACAATTTCGAAATATTTCGCGGCACATCGAAAGTGGGTATCTGGATGCCGTGGCGGTCACGGCATCCGGGTATACCTCCAGTGAGTCCGTGACTTTTTTTCAGTCCGGCCCACAGCAAAAGAAATGGCGGCATGGTCGCCGGCGCGGTATTCCTGCCGAGCTTACGGTTAGCCACCTGTTGGCTTCGTCTGCCATTCCGATGATTATGCCGGCGGAAAAGCTAAGCCGGGAGTACTTCGGCGATGGTGCCTTGCGTCAATTGGCCCCCCTGAGTCAGGCTTTGCAACTTGGGGCGGAAAGGCTATTGGTTATCGGCGTTAGCGGTAATCCGACCCACAAGCCGCGCGAAGATGCGACCCCTAGGCCGCCTTCCATGGCGCAAATGATTTCGCATATTTTTAACAGTGCATTCATCGATAGTCTGGACGTAGATTTGGAGCACCTCATCCGCATCAATGACCTGGTCGGATTGGTAGAGAATGAAAACCCACATATCGATATTGAAAATGTTCGCCCAATTGATCTTATGCTCATTAACCCATCGATCGAGTTCGATGAAATTGCGGCCAAGCACATCAAGGATCTGCCCTATAGCATGCGGACCTTAATGCGTATTATCGGCGCAACCGAAGAGGGTCGCGGCGCGAGCCTGGCCAGCTACCTGTTGTTCGAGAGCGAGTTTTGCAAAGAGTTGATTCAGTATGGTTATAAAGATGCAATGGAAGAGGAGCAGGCACTACGGGATCTGTTTATTGGTTGAATCTGAAACGCAAGCGCCGAATTAACGGCGCCGTCCCAGTTTGTCGCCGGAGCTGCTGCGCGAGGTGAATCCACACTTAGACGCCGCAGCAGGGCGAAGGCGCCCCGCAGGGGTCACAACAGGCCGTTCGATGGTTGTATAGAACAGGTAATGAACAGCCAAGGGCCAGTCAAAACACCCGGCGAACTTCCTCGGCAATAATTTTAATGCCTTTTTGCACTATTTCAGCATCCTGGGCGTAGGACACCCGGATACACTCGTGCTTGTGTGGCCAGTTGTCATCCATGCCGATGAAGAAATTTTGCCCCGGCACGATCAACACGCCGCGCTTTTTCAAATTCTCATAGAGTGTCTGGCTGCTGATTGGCAAGCCCTCAAACCAGAGCCACAGAAATATCGCGCCCTCAGGCTTGTGGATATGGTAGGGAAGATCGCCCAGAGCCTCGCGAAACCAGTGCACGGTTTGTTGCGAGCGCTGCTGATAGAACGGCGTGACATATTCTCGCGAGAGGGAAATAATTTCGCCGGACTTGAATAGCTCCTTGGCCAACGCCGGCCCCAGCGTGCCGCAGGCCAGACTCACGATGGTGTTGATATTGGTATAGGCCTCAATGATCTCCTCCCTGGCCACTATGATACCGGTGCGTACGCCGGGCAGGCCCAGTTTCGACAGGCTCAAGGTGAGAATTGTATTGTCGTTCCAATGGGAGCTCGCCTCGGTGAACATGATGTTGGGAAAAGGTGAACCGTAGGCGCCGTCAATAATAAACGGGATGTTCCGCGCTTGGGCGATTTCATCCAGGTGGGCGATTTCCTCATCGGTGAGTACGTTCCCTGTGGGGTTGGTTGGTCTGGAGACACATATCGCAGCGGTGCTACCGGTGAGTTTTAAGGTGGAGAAATCCACGTGGTACTTGAACAGATTGTCCTCCAGCAGTTCGATGCTGGGGCGGGTGGCGGTGAAGAATTTCTCGGTCAGGCCGATGTCGGCATAGCCCAGGTACTCCGGGGCCAGAGGCAGATGAATGTGCCGCTCGCTACCATCATTCATGGTGCCGGCGAACATATTGTAAAGGGCAAAAAAGGCCGGCTGACTGCCGTTGGAGATGGCGATATTGTTCGCGCTGAGTTGCCAGCCACATTGCCTGCCCAGGAAACTGGCGATTTGTTCGCGAAAATCCAGATCACCCTGGGGCGCTTGATAAATTCCGAACAGCGCATGCCGTTGCCGTGGGTCATTCAGTATGGTTTCGAGGCGCTGTTGAAAAACGTCCTCCACTTGTTGGAGGTGCCCCGGGTTGCCGCCGCCCATAAAAATCATATCCGGATTTTCGCTCAGCGCTGTACCCAAATCGTCCATGAGTTCGACGATGCCGGATTTGCGGGAAAACTTCTCTCCAAATGCTGAAAGCTTCATAGCCTGACCTTGTCAATCACCCCTCAATATAGTTCGCCTGATCCGGCGCGGCAAGGGGGTTTGCCTTGCGGGTGGTACCTATTTTATTTCAACGCCGCAATGATGTTGCGGGGGAAAATTTCTGTTAGCGTGTATTTTCGAATATCAACCAGCGAAGAAAACGGCCATGAAGCATATTGATCCAGAACGTGAGCAGTTTGACCAGTTTAAATCACTGCCGCGGGACACCCCGATTCACATGCTGAATCTGATCAAACTGAAAAAATCCGCCAGTTATGAGGATGGCCGGGTCGCTACAGGCGCCGAGGCTTATGCGGCCTATGGTCGTGACAGCGGCCCCATTTTCCAGCGTGTTGGCGGTAAAATAATCTGGCGCGGCAATCCCGAATCGATGGTCATCGGGCCCATCGACGAGCTGTGGGATATTGCCTTTATCGCCGTTTACCCGAACTCCGGCGCATTCCTGGAGATGGTGACAGACCCCGACTATCAATTGGCGGTGAAGCACCGGCAGGCCGCGGTTGATGACAGCCGCCTGCTGCGCAGCGCTGAGTTGCCGATCGGAGAATTGTTCTAGCCTCGCAACGGTACCGCTCTCCCGCGCTATTGAAAAATAACAACCAGGGGTAACAATATGACCGAGGAACAGTATAAACAGTACTGGCGTCGCAACATCAGATTGATGCTCAAGCTGCTCGCGGTTTGGTTTGTGGTCAGCTTTGGCTGCGGCATCATTTTCGTGGAGGAACTCAACCAGATTCAGTTAGGTGGCTATAAACTCGGCTTCTGGTTTGCGCAGCAGGGGTCAATATACAGTTTTGTCGCCCTGACTTTCTACTACGCAAGACGGATGGCTGCTTTGGACCGTGAATTCAATGTGGATGAGGACTAGCCGTGGATCTGCGTAGTCTCACCTTCCTCGTTGTTGGATCTACATTCGCGCTCTATATTGGCATTGCGATTTGGGCCCGGGCGGCTACGACAAAAGAGTTCTATGTGGCCGGCGCGGGCATACACCCAGTCGCCAACGGCATGGCGACCGCCGCCGATTGGATGTCCGCCGCTTCGTTTATCTCTATGGCGGGCCTCATCGCATTCATGGGATACGGAGGCTCGGTATTCCTGATGGGTTGGACCGGCGGCTTTGTATTGTTGGCGATGCTGTTGGCGCCCTATCTTCGCAAGTACGGCAAGTTTACCGTGCCGGAGTTCATCGGTGATCGTTATTACTCCAAGGCGGCGCGCGCGGTAGCGGTGTTGTGTCTCATTATCTGCTCGGTGACTTATGTCATCGGCCAGATGAAAGGCATCGGGGTGGCCTTCTCCCGCTTTTTGGAGGTAGAGTACGACACCGGCTTGCTGATTGGCATGGGTGTTGTATTTTTCTACTCAGTGCTGGGTGGCATGAAGGGCATTACCTACACCCAGATTGCCCAGTTCTGCGTGCTTATTTTTGCCTATACCATTCCCGCGATTTTCATAAGTCTGCAACTGACGGGCAACCCCATTCCACAGCTGGGCCTGGGCAGCACCATGTTGGGTAGTGACACTTATTTGTTGGACAAGTTGGATTTGATTGTCACCGATTTGGGATTTGACCAGTACACCACATCTGCCCGCCTCAGCAGTTTGAATATGTTTGCCTATACCATGTCGCTGATGATCGGCACGGCGGGCCTGCCCCATGTCATTGTTCGCTTTTTTACCGTGCCCAAGGTGCGCGATGCGCGCGCATCTGCGGGCTGGGCGCTGGTCTTTATTGCCATTCTCTATACCACCGCACCCGCGGTAGCTGCCATGGCACGGCTCAACCTCATCAACACCATGGAACCTGTGCCGGGCGAGGCGCTGATCTATGAAGAGCGTCCCCAGTGGTTTAAAAATTGGGAGAAGACCGGTCTTCTGCAGTTCCAGGATAAGAATGGTGATGGTCGAATTCAGTACAGTGCCGACCCGTCAATCAACGAAATGATCAAGATCGACAACGATATTATGGTATTGGCCAACCCCGAAATTGCCAATTTGCCCAACTGGGTTATCGCGCTGGTTGCCGCTGGAGGGCTTGCGGCGGCGCTTTCGACGGCGGCGGGCTTACTGCTGGCAATCGCCTCGGCGATTTCACATGATCTGTTGAAAGGCATGATCAAGCCGGATATTACCGAGCGGCAAGAGTTGCTAGCCAGCCGGATTGCCATGGCCGTCGCTATTGTTGGCTCGGGTTATTTGGGCTTCAACCCGCCCGACTTTGCGGCGGGGACGGTGGCGCTGGCCTTTGGCCTGGCGGCCTCGTCAATTTTTCCGGCACTGATGATGGGTATCTTTTCCACGCGAATAAATCGCGAGGGCGCTATAGCCGGGATGGTTGCGGGTATCGGTGTTACCTTGTTCTACGTCTTTCAGCACAAGGGCATTATGTTTATCCCCTCTACCTCCTTTTTGGGTGATCTCCCGCCCAACTGGTTCTTTGGAATCGAACCGAACGCCTTTGGCGTTGTGGGGGCGTTGGTAAACTTTGCCGTGGCCAACCTCGTATCAAGAGTCACCGCGCCACCGCCCGCTAGCGTACGGGAGATGGTGGAATACATTCGTATACCGGGTGACGCCAAGCGAGACTGAAGCTACTGTATTGCCAGTTGCGCCACCAGGCGCATGGACTCTTCACACAATTGCGGTTTTAGCCCCTTGATCCGGGGTCGCGCGGCGATCAGGTAGTTCAGCCCCAGACTCTCGCGGTAGCGGCTGACCTGTTCGGCCACCTGTTCTGTATTGCCCACCAGCCAGGATTTTTCCCCGGCGGCCATACCAATTGGCAACGCCTTGCTCAGAACAGTCAGCTCCTGGTCAATCCGCCGGCAGAGGGCGCTGTCATCGCTGATGAATATGGTGCGCATGACGGCGATATCCGCTGGCGTTGTCTTGCCGTACTCGACCAGGGCCTCGTTATATAGCTGATGGTTTTTCGCCAGCTGTTGCAGTGATTCCATGGGCGAGGCGAGGTAGGGCACACCCAGTTTGGCTGCCTGGCGCAAAGCCATGGGACCAAATGCGGCCATCCAGAGAGGCGGGTGGGGCTGTTGTAATGGCAGGGGTGACATTACCGCAGCGTGTTCAGCGGAGCCCACAACCTTGCCGGACCAGGCATCAAGCATGGCCTGCAAAACCTGCTCGAACACCTGGCGTTTCTCGCTGGGCTCAACCTTAAAGGCGTCCAGCATATTGGCCTGAAAACCTCTACCCAGGCCCAGAATAAGCCGTCCGCCGCTGAGCTGATCCAACACTGCAACTTGCTCCGCGGCTTGTAATGAATTGCGTATGGGTAATAAATAGGAAGTCGTGCCCAGTTTGATGGTGGTGGTTCGCCCGGCCACAGCGGCCAGTAAGAGCATGGGTTCGGGGACCGAGGGCGTCCCGGCAAAATGACTCTCGGGCAGCCAGAACGAATCATAACCCCACTCTTCTGCCAGTTCAGCTTGACGGCACAGGGCATCTGCTTGCATACCGCTGTTCATATGCCAGGGGGTCATGCCCAGGCGCAGGGCGTTTGATGCTCTATTTGTCATGGAGATATGTTGCGATTCTGAATTAACCTGAAGGTAAAGTTTACCCGAGATTCTTTCAGGTTTTTAACCTTTGGGATTCTATGTTGCCAGTACTGCTGTATACCAGGCCCCATCATCAATAGTGAACCGTGTGGCAGGTTCAGGTCAAAGCGCGCTCGAGTGTCGCGATGGCGTAGCTGAAATTGCCGTTCTACCCCCAGGCTGATCGAGGCGACAACCGGCGCCGCACCCAAAATCGCCTCGTCATCGGCATGCCAGTCGACACTGTCCATACCGCTGCGATAGTAGTTGGCCAGAGCGCTGTTGAATTCGTATCCTGTTTGCCTCTGCACCTGCAGGCGCAATTGATCCAACCAATGAGGAAAAGGATTTGCCGTCATTTGTATGCCCGACCATTCATAGCGCGCAGCCGGTTCGCTATACCAGCGGTGTAGCCTCGGAATGGGGATGGATTTTCCGGCAATGGTAATGCTGTCTGATTGCCAGGGAATCGAGGTAATCGCCGATGCAAGGCAGGCATCCGCTTGATCTGCGGCCATCCAGTCTGGCCAAAACATGAGCTCGCCATCCAGAGAGGGTGTTAAGGGCAGGGCGATATGTTGTTGGGAAAATAGCTGCATGGCTTAAGGTCGTTTATGAAGGTCGTAGGGCTAACTGGCAAAGTACCCCCGGATTGGCCGATCATATACCCTGTAAGGTAGCGGGCAAAATAATCTGGTTTAGATGGAGTTTCCCCCTGTGGTTTTAGAAGTGGATAGCCTTGAAATATTGAAGGAAGCCGTGGCGGTTCTCGAGCAGTCTTATTCGACGATGCCCGACTTTGAATCACCGTTTGATCAAGCCGGGGTGCGGGAGGTGTTAATGCGCACTGCGGAGAAAATGCAAAATAACTTCCCCTACGCGCACCCCCTGTATGTCGGCCAGATGCTTAAGCCGCCGCACCCGGTGGCCAGGACAGCCTACGCCATGGCCCAATGGGTAAACCCCAATAATCACGCACTCGATGGTGGGCGCGCCAGCTCGGCCCTTGAGAAGGAGGCGGTGGCCAATATTGCCGCCATGTTCGGTTGGCCATCACAGTATCTGGGCCACCTCACCAGCGGCGGCACGATGGCAAATCTCGAGGCGCTGTGGATAGCGGGCAAGTTACATCCTGCCAAGAAAATAGTTGCCTCCGAACAAGCCCATTACACCCATGGTCGGATTACCGACGTCCTGCAAATTCCCTTCGGCTCGATAGCCGCAGACAATTGCGGGCGAATGGATATGCAATCCCTGGAGTTGGCGCTGCAAGACGGTGGCGTGGGTACGGTTGTGGCCACATTGGGCACTACTGGCCTGGGCGCAATCGATCCTCTGGCGGATATCCTGGCGTTACAGGAGAAGTACCCCTTTCGCATCCATGTCGATTGTGCCTACGGCGGGTACTTCAAAATTGCCGACAACCTGGGTGGGCAAGGTGCGGCCGCCTTTGCCAACATCCACCGGGTGGATTCCATTGTGGTTGACCCGCACAAACACGGCTTACAACCCTACGGTTGTGGCTGTGTCTTGTTTCGCGATCCCTCGGTGGGTGCTTTTTACAATCACGACTCGCCCTACACCTACTTTACCTCCGATGAACTTCATCTGGGCGAGATTAGCCTGGAGTGCTCCAGGGCGGGTGCCTCGGCGGTGGCATTGTGGGCGACACAACAATTGCTGCCAATGACTGCGGGCGGCGAATTTGCCAGGGATTTGGAAAGTAGTCGCAAGGCGGCATTAAAACTGTATGCTCTCATTGCGCAAGACGCCGGGGAGTTGGGGGTGTTCGAGCCGGAGCTGGATATTGTCGTATGGGCGCCCCTGGCCGCCAAGAGCTCGGAAATTTCTGAGCTGTCGCGCCGGGCTTTTGCAGAGGCTGCGCGAAAGAACCTCCACCTGGCCGTATTGAAACTACCGGCAACGCTGTTGCGGGCTTACTGGCCGGATGTGGAGTTTGATGAGGAAGTGGTCACCGTGTTGCGCACCTGCCTGATGAAGCCCGAGCACCTGGCGTGGGTGGACCGCATCTGGGCGATATATAAATCGGTGCGTTGACGCGGGTTATGACAGCAGTATTTTGGCAATTTACCGAGACACTTTGACGATGAAACTAGGCATTTATCAGCACTTTAAAGGCAATCGTTATCGGGTAATGGCACTCGCCCGCCACAGCGAAACCCGCGAAGAAATGGTGGTTTACCAGGCGCTGTACGGCGAGCGGGGAATCTGGGTTCGGCCATTGGCGATGTTTGATGAAACACTCGAGCGGGACGGCAAGACGCTCAAGCGCTTTGAATTTATTGCCGAGGGTGGTCAATAGCCGGCGTTGGTGTCGGCCTAACACTGAGGTTTTGTACCATGCCGCTAAGAACGGTAGTAAAAATTTGGCCGCTGTTCATGGGGCTGTCTCTGATAGGGTTGGCGGTGGGGGTGCAGGGCAGCTTGCTGGGATACCGCGCCGAGTTGGAGGGATTTCCCGATAGGCTCATCGGTCTGCTGATGTCCTGCTATTTTGCCGGTTTTCTCGCCGGCTCCCTGCTCGCCCCCGGCCTGATCCAGCGGGTGGGGCACATTCGTATTTTTGCCGCCCTGTCGGCGGTGGCCTCGGTGACTATTTTGATCCACGCGCTCTATGTTGATCCCTGGAGCTGGGCTGTTATGCGCCTGTTGACCGGGTTCGCGTTTTCCTGCATTTACGTGGTGTCCGAGAGCTGGCTTAACCAGGCCGCCAGTAATGAAACCCGCGGCCAGATTTTAGCCATTTACATGACCATTATGTTGATGGGCATCTGTGCCGGGCAGTTCATGTTGAATCTGGCTGACCCGGCGGGCTTCCAATTGTTTATTTTGATATCCGTGATGGTCAGTGTGGCGGCGGTGCCCATTTTGTTGACCGCGCTGCCCACGCCTCCGATAGAGGAGCAACAGCGAGTCACAATTGCACATTTGTGGCGCAGGGCGCCCATGGGTGTGATGGGTATCATCCTGTCCCAGTGGTGTGCCAGTGTCGTGTTCGGCATGGGTGCGGTGTATGCGGCAAAGATGGGCATGAGCGTGGGCGAGGTGGCTTATTTTATGGGCGCGATCATGGGGGGAGGGATGATCCTGCAATGGCCTCTGGGCAAGCTGTCAGACATGGTCGATCGGCGTTGGGTTATGGGCGGCGCCAGCATCGTCGCGGCTATTGCTGCCATTATTGCCAGCCAGGAAGTCTCCGCGTCGATTCAACTGTATGCGCTGGCATTCGTGTTTGGCGGTTTTAGCCTGTCCCTCTATCCGCTGGTGGTGGCGCTTACCCACGATCATTTGCGCCCCAGCGAAATAGTGCCCGCTAGCGGCACGATCATTTTGATCGGTGGCCTGACCTCGGTGACGGGGCCGATCTCCGTGGTATTGTGGTTGCAGATCTTTGGCCTGCAGAGCTTCTTCCTGTCACTGGCGGGCGGCTTGTTGTTGATGGCGTCAATCAGTATCTGGCGAGTGATTACGATTCCCGCGCTACCCCCCGAATATAAAACTCAATCCACCTTGCAGACGGCCACGAATCCGGTGGGCACGGTGTTACATGCCGAGGAAGAGGTGAGCAAGAGTCAGTAGCGCCAGCGCCCGACGCCCGAATCAGGCAATACCGTGCCCTCAGAGGCTCGCCAGAATCTCCGCCTTCACCTGGAGTTTGAGTACCTTGTTAGTGGCATTGCGGGGTAAGTCTTGCTCGATGAAGAACACCTTGGAGGGCACCTTGTAGCTTGCCAGGCCCTCCCTGGCGGCGCTCAGTAGCGCCTCTTCGCTGAGTGACTTACCCGGGTGCAACCGAACGACTACGGCCACCTCCTCGCCCAGGCGTTCGTCGGGCAGGCCAATGGCTACCAGTTCCTTCACCTCATCACACTCCAGCAACAGATTCTCGATTTCGATGGGGAAGATGTTCTCCCCGCCGCGAATAATCATATCTTTTGCCCGATCCGACAGAAACAAGAAACCCTCCTCGTCCAAAAAACCGATATCGCCGGTTTTGAGGTAGCCGTTTTCGAACTCCTCCGCATTGGCCTCGGGCCGGTTCCAATATTCGCGGATATTGGTGCAACTGCGCACCCATATCTCCCCTGGTTCACCCGCTGCCACCACCTGGCCCGCATCATCGCGAATCTCGATTTCTACAATGGGGTGGGGGACGCCGGCGCTACCGGGTTTATAGGCGAATGCCTTGCCGGTGAGCGAGGCGCCCTGGGCGTTGGTTTCGGTCATGCCCCAGCCGGTGCCGCTGAAGTTCTCCGGCATCTTGGTCGCTATCAATTGGGTGACCCGGGGTGGGGTAGCGGCGCCACCGATGCCCAGTGAAAACAGGCTGCCGGTGTCGGTGCTGTCGAAGTGCGGGGACTCCAGTAAATCCATAATCATGGCCGGCGCGGCTGCTATGGTGGTAATTCGCTCTTCTTCAATGTACTGCAGCGCCCGATCTACGTCCCATTTATACATCATCACGATACGGCGCCCGCCGCGCAGGGCACTCAGAAATTGCGCGTGACAACCACTGACGTGAAACAGCGGAACCGCCAACAGAGAGGTGGGCTCAAACCCCCGCTCCAGCATGGCCCCTATGGTCTCGCCGTTACACATGGCCGCAGCGGTGGAGGCACACTCGAAATTATACAGGGCCTGGCTGATGGCGCGGTGGGTGGAGGCGGCACCCTTGGGCTTGCCGGTGGTGCCCGAGGTGTACATGATGATCGCCAAATCTTGCGGGTCTATGGCTACCGCTTGTGGTGTTTTTCCCCGACATTCATTGAGCGGGATATGCAGGCTGTTGGAATCCTGGTCATCATCCGGGCGGGCGATCAGGGGGATTATTCCCTGTTCCTGCAAAAACTCCGCCACACCGTTGTAACGTGGCTGGTCGCAGATAGCGACTGAAACCTCGGCATCCCCCAAGGTGAAGGCGATGTCTGCCGGTTTGCCCCAGCTGTTGATGGGAACGATGACGCCGCCAATGGTTGTGACCGCGATAAAACTGATCATCCACTCGGGATAGTTGCGCATGGCCAAGCCGACGCGATCGCCAGGCTGTACCCCCAGCGACTGTAGGGCAACGGCCAGTGCGTCGGCGTCGTCCATCAACCCGGTGAAGCTGAAGCGCTCACCCTCGTAAACCAGAAACTCCCTCTCCCCGTGCTGACGCGCTGGCGCCAGCGCCTCCACCAAGGTCGCCGGG
>Ga0209988_10001569_pt1 | contig 14888 bp, 16 predicted proteins | sample N075metaG_FD_183115 | JGI IMG/M metagenome (GOLD analysis project Ga0209988, IMG submission 183115) | Deep subsurface microbial communities from Kermadec Trench to uncover new lineages of life (NeLLi) - N075 metaG (SPAdes) (version 2) | ecosystem: Environmental > Aquatic > Marine > Ocean trench... | reverse complement strand
CAGCGTTTCAATGCCGGTGGGTGTGATGGAAAAGGCCCTTTATTCGTCTTACACCCGGCCGTCATTTGGACGGGCCACTCATGAATAGGTCCTGGCACCACAGCCTATCTATCCGGACGATGCCCTGATCTGATTCAGGTGATCATAGGCCGATCGTGATGTCGAACTCACGAGCTACTGCAGCACTTCGATCAAAGGCATTCCCACAGAACCTGACGGCGGCTTTGCGCCGATAAGCAGAGACAGTGTCGTTGCCACATCGACAGTCTGTACAGGCCTGGCCAGATGTTGTGCAGGGATACCGGCACCTGAAAAGATCAGCGGCACATACGTATCATAGCGCCACGGAGATCCATGACTGGACGCAACTGTCAGACCATCGAAATCGTTAATGAATCGGTTGGGCTCAAACACCAGATAAATATCGCCAGAGCGTGTCGGGCTGAAGTTTCGTAACACGGACTGAATGACCGGAGAATCCGGTATTCTTCCTTCGCGCAGCGCACTGCTCGAGACAGCAAGTGCGACACCATCGAATTGCATGATCACGTCAGCTACAGCGCTTTCCACTGCGGCTTGATCGAGACCTCGCTGCTTGATCAGGTCACGGTCTAAATAGAGATAGGGGTGAAAATAGGTCGTGATCAGTTCTTCGCCAATACCAAAACGCGATTTGAGCGACTCCATCGCTGCGGTTCTGTCAAAGCTCTCCGGATAGATATAGTCCGCTTCGAATCCCAGCTCAGTAAGGTATCCCGGTGCTTCTGGCGCGCCATGATCAGCAGACAAAACGATCAGCGTATTTTCCAGCCCCACTCGATCATCGATGAATGAGAATAGTTCAGCCAGCGTCTGGTCAAGCCGCAACAGATTGTCTTCGCTTTCGAGACTTGAAGGTCCGAAGAGATGCCCGACGTAGTCGGTGGATGAAAAGCTAATCGAGAGATAGTCAGGAACTTCGTCTGCTCCTAGCTGTTCGTTGTCGATCAGGGTCTTGGCGAAATCCAATGTCAACTCGTCTCCGGCCGGACTGACGGTCAGCAATGTTGTGAAATACTTGTCATTGGAATCCCCATAGGGATGCGGGAAAGTACGTCCAAACCCAGGCAATTCCGCTTCGTAGGGTCTGTCGTCCGAATCTCCAAACAAATAGGTGGGTGTCTCATTGAGTAATTCCCAGGAACGTCCCGCGTAATCATCTGCTGCCTTCTCGCCGTTCCAGTCGTTCACCCATTCTGGATATTGTTCGTAGTAAAACCTGCTGGTAATGAACTCACCACTTTGCTTAGAGAACCAAAATGCCTTGCCGGTGTGTCCTGCCATCGCGATCGCACTGCGGTCTTTCACCGAGATGCCGAAGATTTTGGATTTTCCGCCGTAGAACAACTTCAATTCATCGCTGAATGTGGACACCTGGATGGCGGCTGGCGAACGTCCGTCCGAGCGTGAAACCCTTTGAGTGGGATCGATCTCGGTCGCCTGATCGACTCCAGCACCTTCGGTCAAGATCGGGTAACGCGCATCCTCAACGTTATAGATCAGCACACCGCTCGCCTGATCCAGCCAGACGTTTGCGACCATGCCATGGGCTGCAGGGTCGGCACCGGTTGCCAGGGTTGTGTGCCCAACAATGGTTTCTGTGTTGGCGTGGCGATGATGGGCATTGAGGTAGACACTGCCCTCGTCCATCAAATAACGAAAGCCGCCCGCAAAGCGCCCCTCGTAACGCCAAAGCAGATCGCCGCGAAGTTGATCGACGGTAATTTGAAGAATTAACCTGGGTGGAGCCTGGCGAGCGGAATTAGCACTGCTCTGGGCGTGTGATACGGCGATCAGACAAAAAACCACGCCGATCGCAATTCCTGCGTTGAAGCTTTGTTTCATAGCGAATCTCATCTAGAACATGACTGAAGGTTTGCACAAAGTTGCCTGGACACGCTTCGGCGGGCACCCGCGAGGAGGTGCCGAAAAGTCGCAGGGTTATTTCCGTATATTTTGATTATCTTTCGCGGTGCGTCGGTCCCATCATAGTCGGCAGCGTGAAAAAAACCAGCAGAGCAACACGTCACGGGGTGGCGTACGTACCCGCCGATTCGATCAAGCTAATCGTTAGCTGTCCGGCATTTCAAATCGAAACGGTTCATCAAGCGCGTCGGCAATTCTCTGGTCACGATCATATACGTCGTTGTAGAAGGTCACCTCGCCTTCCTGGCTGACCACAGCTGTCCAATACATCAGCAATACAGGCAGCGGTTCCGGGAGTAATACTGTTTTGGTTTCCATGCTGTCCAGCGTAACTGCGATCTTGTCCTGATCCCAATCCGAACCTAATAACAGATCGGCAAAATCGTAAGGGTTTTCCACTCTTATGCAACCGTGGCTGAATGCGCGTTCCGCCCTGCTGAACAGATACTTGCTCGGTGTGTCGTGCAGGTAAACGGCGTGCTTGTTGGGAAACATGAATTTCACGCGACCGAGCGCATTATTCGGTCCCGGACGCTGTACGAGTGTGTAAATGAAATTACGCTGGGTCACCGATGCCCAGTCGACCGTCGTCGGATCAATTATTTCGCCACTGCGATTCTTGACGTCGAAGTCACGTTTTTGAAAATACTCTGGATCTTTTTTTATCGCCGGAAGAATCTCTCTTGATGCAATGCTGTACGGGACAGTCCAGGTCGGGTTGAACACGAGATATTTTATTTCATCGCGAAATACGGGCGACTGGTGATAGGTCTTACCGACCTGTACCTTGGTTTCCCAGACAACTTCACGATCACGCAGTAAATAGGCACGGAAACCGGCAATATTCACCAATACAAAATCGTCTTCGATATCGTCGAGGACCCAACGGGCTCGTTCCAGATTGATCTCGAGTTGAATGACGCGAGCCTCGGCCGTTACGTTGAGTGCATTGAGTGTCGCTGGACCAACAATGGCATCGGCATCCAGCCCATGACGCTCCTGAAAATGACGAACGCCCGCTTGTATGACTTCGTCATATTCAGTGACCGCTGCAAACGTCTGCATAGCTTCCATATCACCGCTGACTGTAAGTCTTTGCATCAAGACGGAGAGACGGGGATCATCAGCTCCCGGCCTTAAGGTTGGCCCGTCGGCAATCTGGGGCCAGCCTCCATTAGCCACAATATCCCGATAACGAGCGAGTCCATCACGCATCTGTACATATACCCACCCGCGTGGGAATACAGTGGCCATGTATCCGATCAAAGAGTCCGCATCCAATGCTTCCTGAACCGTTTTGACGGGGTCTCTGCCATTTAGCTCTCGACGGAAATTCCAATGAGGATCAAGCGAGTTGGGATTGACCTTACCGAAACGTTGGTGATAGCCGAGCCTTATCATGCTGTCCATCAGAACCAAGTCGGCATCCGCTGTTCTCGCAGCGGTATTGATCTGGCCGGCGCTAAACGCCTTGTAAATAGACCTCACAGCGTCCAGGTGATAGTCAGAGGGATTCAAACCATCTTTGGCCGTCCCCTCAATCATACTAATCAGTTCAGCTATCTGATCGCCGTCGGTCCAGGCAGGCATGAAACCACGGCTCTCATACACCGTGGCCAGCAACTCCCCGGACGCAATCTCGATATCGCCGATGTTGAGCTGCCCATATTGCAGTAGGTGCTCGATCGCAACGCGAATGGCATCCTTGTCTTTTTCCGCATCAGCGATCAGGGCTGGCGACCAGCCCAAAAATATGAGAATAATTAAGCCTTTGAACTTCATAGACATGAGATTGCAGCCCAGTGATATAAAATGGATATAACAGACCGGTATACTAACTGCACGATGAGCAATCTGGAAAGTAAACAAGCAATCGCGTTATCCGGCCTGTTGGCCATTGCTCTGGCGTCTGGCCTTTTCGCATTTGTCGGTCAGGCAGCAGCTGTTGAACAGCGTCAACTCTCTTTCTATCATACGCATACACAAAAACATCTGAAGGTGATCTATTCGATCGATGGCGAATACGTCGATTCGGCCCTTGAGGAAATCAACGCTTTCCTGTCCGATTTTCGCACCGGCGACCAGGTGACCATCGACCCACATTTGCTTGATCTGATCTATGACGTTCGCGCATCCTTAAGAACCACCGGAACCTTCGAAATCATCTCCGCTTATCGCTCGCCGAAAACCAATGAGATGCTCCGCGGGCGAAGCAATGGCGTTGCCAAGAATAGTCAACACGTATTGGGCAACGCAATCGACCTGCGATTGCGTGATGTTGCTACGACGGACCTGCGCGATGCGGCTATTGCGCTGCAACGCGGTGGCGTCGGCTATTACCGGAACTCTGACTTCGTGCATATCGATACAGGTCGCGTGCGCCGCTGGTAGCAATACTCATTCGAGTAAACAATGCCAGGTAGCGTCGTTCACCAGGCGCAATTGTGATGGGCCGCCGTGAGAATGAGCGCTATGATCGTGGTCGTTCATCATTCGTCGCCATTGCCGAATGTTGCGTTGTCCTCAAAAGCAACACCCTGTCCAAGCGTCTTGTGAACCGGGCAGCGTTGGGCAATTTGCGCAAGGCGTTTGCGTTGAGCGTCATCGAAGTTCCCCTCGATATGGACGTTGCTGGTGATCTTTTCAATCAATCCTTTTTTGGGGTCGTCACAATCCTCGCAATCATCTGCATGAACCCGATCAAAATCGTAACTGGCACGGACGGACTTCAATGCCATGTTCTTGTGTTTGCAATACCAGGCGATCGTTACGCAGGTGCAAGCGGCCAGGGATCCGAGCAAGAGTTCATAGGGATCTGGTCCGGTATCGGTGCCGCCGGCACTCACGGGCTCGTCGCCTTGCCATGCGTGCCTGCCGTTACTGAGATGTACGACCATTCCAGAGGTAAGTTCAGCGGTTATGTGGGACATGATTTTCTCCAGGCTTGTGTTGAAGCAACTTTATTCCGTCGCAGCCAATTGCGCGAATTCGGACTTCGTATACCGGCGTGAAATATGTTGCGGGCAGTTCCAGTCAAAAGCAACGATGTCGATGTAGACGACGCGCTCGACCAATGCCGTGTATTCAGGCACCTCTATCGCGGCAAGATCCCCGGCCGGAACGGCTTGCGCGTTTTCAACCCGCATGTGGCCGAGAATCTTGAGTCGACGGCGATTCGGATAGTCCATAAGAATGAGTGAAACGCGATCATTGCTTGATACGTTGCCTACGCTAAGCAACTGGGTGTTGCCACGAAAATCGGCGTATGCGAGTTGCTTCGGACCGAGCACGCGCAAGAAGCCCGGCGGGCCGCCTCGATGTTGCACATAGGGCCAACCATCTTCGTTCACAGTTGCCATGTAGAAGGTGTCTCGTAATGCGATGAAGTCGGCCTCCCTTTCGGTCAGCTCATTATTCGGCCCGGCGATGCCGGCGAAGCGCTCCATGCGTGCCCGGGATCCGTATTGCTCCTGCGCCGATTTGACGCCGTCGGTAAACATGATTTCGGCGAATTGGTGCGACATTGTCTGGTCCTCGAAAAAAGGCGGCCGCATCACTGCGGCCGCACTGCTGGCAACCTCAGTTGGCTGCCATGGGGGTTTCAATATTACGCTTCAGGAAGTCACGCATCAGGTCCGCGATTTCCCGCCCGTGTGTTTCCAGGGCGAAATGGCCCGTGTCCAGCAAGTGGAACTCAAGATTTTCCAGGTCTCGCTTGTAAGGCTCTGCGCCCGCAGACGGAAAAATCTCGTCGTTCTTACCCCAGACAATCAACGTCGGCGGCTGATAATCCCGGAAGTATTGCTGCCATTCGGGATACAGCGGCGGATTGCTGCCATAGCTGTAAAACATCTGTAGCTGAATTTCCTGGTTACCGTCACGATCGAGCAACGGTTGTACGTGCCCCCAGGTATCGGGGCTCACCGCTTCAACGTCGGGTACACCGTTGGTGTACTGCCATTTCGTAGCGCCAAGTGTCAGCAGGAAACGCAATGCGTCATCGTTGCTCATCTCGGGTTGTTTGTAGGCGGCCTTGACGTTTTTCCACCAGGGATTGTCCAGTCCCTTGTTAATGGCACCGCGATCTTTCCAGTATTCCTGGATCGGCTCCCAGAAATCGTTATCGATACCTTCGTCGTATGCGTTGCCATTTTGCACGATCAACGTTTCGATGCGATCCGGCTGACTGGCCGCAAGGCGGAATCCAACCGGTGCACCGTAATCCATGAGGTACAGACTAAAACGGCCAATACCGATTTCGTCAACGAACTTCCCCATGATGTTGGCAATGTTGTCGAATGAGTAATCGAACTCGTCGACAGCCGGCATTGAGCTAAAGCCATAACCAGGATAGTCGGGTGCAACCAGGTGATAGTCATCTGCCAGTTCCGTAATCAAGTCGCGGAACATGTGTGACGACGTTGGGAAGCCGTGCAACAACAAGAGCGTAGGTCGATCTGGGTTGCCGGCCTCGCGATAGAAAATATCCACGTCGTCAATCGTTACCGTACGATAGGCGATGCCCGGTGCATTATCTGCTCTTGCAATTGAGCCGATCAAAGCGGCGCTAAGCAAGATCATCAACATGAAAGTTATGCTTGTTCTAATAGTCTTTTGAGTCATCGCTGTTCTCCTTAAGCTGCAGTAGCAGACTGTGGTTCGCCGATGCCGCGATTGCCGGTGATTACCAGGAACACCATGACCAGCAGTAACACAGCCTGGAATTCGAAACCGCCCATCGGGTGTGTTTCGCTGGGCACGAAATTCCAGCGGCCCCAATGCACAATCGAAATGGCGCCAACAATGACCGGTATGTTCAGGGCCGCGCCAATACGGGTGGCAAGGTCGGATATTTTGTCCCGGCGAAATCCGCCGAAGAGGACGAGGAATCCACCGGCTGTTTCAGCGAATGCTACCAACACAACTTCTGTGAAAGAGATCGGCAGCATCTGGGCGAACATTTCGAGGTTTGAGAATTTCAGCAAACCATGAAATATAAATACGCTTGACAGTGCGATGCGAAGTAACCAATGTGCGTTTGTTGTAAAGAATTTCATTTTCTTGTCCTTTGTTAAGTGGTTGGGTGACTATTTGGCGTCATTAATCAATTGGACGGCTTCTTCGGTCGTCCAAACGGTGTTAGCGATAAAACGAAAATTAACGAGAGCCGCTTCATAACCGTTGCCTTCCTCGACAATTGCGGCAGCAGTGGCGTCAGAAACAACCGCAACTTCAAAACCCTGCTCCAGCAGCTCGCGCATATGCGACTCGGTGCAGAGATTGGCTGACATTCCGCCGAGTATGACTTTGTCGATGCCGCGCTTACGCAGTTGCAGGACCAGGTCATTCGTTTCCGGTCCGTAAATCTTGTGCGGACTCGAAACGACGGTTTCGCCGTCATTGATGTACTTCTTGTATTGCTCGAGGAAGTCGGCACCGGAACCCTCAAAACCCTTTGTAGTCAGTGCGCCTTCACGATCGAACATATGGATGGCATGCATTAACGCTTCGAGTGCGCCTTCGAAATGCCAGCCGTGATCGGTAGGGTAGTAATAATGCGGCGAAACGAATACCGGCATGTCATTGGCTTTGGCTGCTGCGAACAGTGAATCGATATTCTTGACCGTGTTGTTCTCAGTGACGCTCTTGCCGACGACGCCCCAGGCGACGCCTTCCGGGCTCAGAAAATCGTTTTGTGGATCGGTGATGAGCAGCGCCGTACGTCCCGGTACGATGGTTAATCCAGGATCAGGCAATGCCGCGGTGGCATCGTTGAGGAAACTTACGGCAGCCAGGATGATTGTTGCCATTGTGATTTTAGATTGCATGTTGTTCTCCATTCAGGTGATTGTTTCTTGCGGTTTTAAGATGCGCCGGTCGGAGGCGCTGATTGGGATGTCGTTGGCGCTCATGTCTCGACGCTGCATGTAGCCATCATCGTCAAACGCCCAATGTTCGTTGCCATGGGTTCGAAACCATTGGCCGGTTCTTGCGTGCTGCCATTCGTATTCAAAGCGCACCGAAATACGATTGTCAGTGAACGCCCATAGTTCTTTCATCAGCCGGTAGTGCAGTTCAACGGACCATTTGTCGGCCAGGAACTGCACGATCGCGTCACGGCCCACGAAGAACTGATCGCGGTTACGCCATGTGGAATCGGCCGAATAGGCCTGGGCGACTCGCTGCGGATCGCGTGAGTTCCACGCATCCTCGGCAGCCTGTACTTTGGCCAGCGCGCTTTCCCGCGTGAACGGTGGAAGGGGTGGTCGTTGCATCGCCTGTGTCCTTGAATTGCTGTGCTGCAAAAAAGTTAGGTTCACGGTGTCTATTGCAGCAACCGTGCCAACCTTGACATTTCAATGAAAACAATGAGTTATCGGAATCATGGGACCACAGAAAGTTGTGATCCACAGAAAACTGTGGTCTAATCCTCAAAATACTGAGGTTTAGATCGCAATGACCGAAAAAAATAAGCTCCTGAAACTCAAGACGCAGCACCAACTGATCCTCGACTCAGCCGGGGAGGGAATTTACGGCCTGGATAGCGATGGCAGGATCACTTTCAGCAATGCGGCAGCCAACCAGATGCTCGGCTGGAAACTTGAGGATGTGAAAGGTCAAGCCGCTCACGATGTGCATCATCATTCACATGCCGACGGGTCGCCGTATCCCCTGGACGACTGTCCCATCTATGCAGCGCTCCGCGACGGAGAGGTTCATCGTGTTGACGACGAAGTATTTTGGCATGTGGACGGTTCATTTGTCCCTGTCGAATACACCAGCACTCCCATTGTTGAGGACGGCGAACTGACCGGAGCGGTCGTCGTATTTCGAGACATTTCCGAGCGCAAAAAAATCGAATGCGAGCGCGAAACTGCCTGGGACGAATTGGCCAGCTTGCAAACCGCCCATCAATTAATTCTGGATGCAGCAGGCGAAGGAATTTATGGACTGGATTGCGATGGCCGCATTACTTTCGGCAATGCAGCAGCATGCGATATCGTCGGCTGGCATGTGGAAGACGTACTCGGTCAACGCGCCCATGAGGTACACCATCACTCACACGAAGACGGGTCTCCCTATCCGCGCGATGAATGCCCAATTTATGCCGCGCTCAGTGACGGTGAGATTCATAGCGTCGCCGATGAGGTTTTCTGGCATGCCAATGGCTCGGCAATCCCGGTCGAGTACACCAGCACACCGATTATGAATGACGGCAAACCAGATGGCGCAGTTGTCGTCTTCCGGGACATCACCCAACGCCGGAAATTCGAGAGACAACGCGAGGATGCCTATGCCGAAATCAAAATACTAAAAGAGCAACTTGAGCAGGAACGCGATTACCTGCGCGACGAGATTGATGTAACCGTCAACTTCGGCGAGATCATTGGCCAAAGCATGGCGCTTAGACGCATTTTGGCAAAAGTTGAAGCAGTTGCCGGCACTTCAGCGAACGTCTTGATTCTCGGCGAATCGGGCGTTGGAAAAGAGATGATTGCCCGGGCGATCCACTTGCAAAGCGGGCGATCAGACAAGCCGCTAATCAAGGTTAATTGCGCATCCATCCCCAAGGATTTATTTGAGAGCGAGTTCTTCGGTCATGTACGTGGAGCGTTTACGGGAGCCCACAAAGATCGCATCGGCCGACTGCAACTTGCAAACGGCGGCACGCTGTTCCTCGACGAGGTGGGCGAGATTCCGATATCGCTGCAGGGAAAGTTGCTTCGCGCCATACAAGAGCAGGAATTCGAACGCGTGGGCGACGATGAAACAACGAAGGTCGATGTTCGATTTGTAGCGGCGACCAATCGTGATCTTGAAGCGGAGGTTGCTGCAGGCAGGTTTCGTGAGGACTTGTATTACCGGCTCAGTGTATTCCCGATGGAGTTGCCATCGCTACGTGAGCGGATCGAAGATATCGCGCCGCTGGCCACTCACTTTCTCGATATTGCCTGCGTGGAGTTGTGCCGTGAATCGCTTCAACTGACAAAACAGCACGTCTCCATGCTGCAAAACCATCAATGGCCAGGCAACATTCGCGAATTGAAGAACGTCATAGAGAGGGCCGTTATTCTGACCAGGGGTGCGCGACTGCGCCTTGATCTGGCGATGGGAGCAAGCGCGAAAGCGGAGCCGGCACCTGAAACCGGGCAGGACACCAATCCTCATTTCCTGACAGAGGACGAATTTCGGATGTCTGAAAAACAGAATCTCATTGCTGCGCTGCGCTCCGCTAACTGGCGAGTTTGGGGTCCGGATGGAGCTGCGGCGATGCTGGGCATAAAGCCCTCGACTTTGTCCTATCGCATGAGCGTTTTTGGAATTGAAAAAGACGAATAAGCGCCTGCGGGAAGTTTGTCGAGGACAGCCTGTTGAAAAACTTTTTTTCGGCAGGTTGCGAACGGCACACGAACGTACCGATATGTGGAATCAGATGTGACCGGTCGCCCAGCGCACGATATCTGCGGCACCCATTGCGCCCGGCTGGCGAGCAATTTCCTTGCCTCCACGGAACAAAGCCAGTGTTGGAATGCTCTGTATACGAAACTGCGACGCGATTGCCGGCGCATCTTCGGTATTCAGTTTGGCCACCCGCATCCGGGGCTCGAGTTCCTTCGCCGCCTGTTCAAAAGCAGGTGCCATCATCTTGCAGGGACCGCACCAGGGTGCCCAGAAATCGACCAGGACCGGAATGTCGTTGCGACTGACATGCTTCTGAAAACTGTTGCCATCCAGCGTCAGAGGATGACCGGCAAACAGGCGTTCACGGCATTTTCCACACCTGGGGCCATCGTCAAGGCGACTTGCCGGTATGCGATTGACCGCCTCGCAATGTGGACAGACGATATGCCGTGATTCACTCATTTCTCCAGCTCCTGGCTGCGCAAACGGGCTCGAAGCACTGAAATTTCTTCCAACAGGTCGATCGCCAGCGCAACACCCGCGAGATTCATACCCAGATCGCGTTGCAGTCGCCTGGCAGTATTCGCTCTGAAAAGACTCTCGCCCGGAAAACGCCATTGGTCGCGTTCCACACCCAGCGGCTCAAGAATTCCTTCATCCACCAACTCAACCACCCACTCCGTGCGGCTGGCACAGGCTTCGCTAATCTCGATCAACGACAGATGCAATTGATCGTCAAGCAGTGTGCCGGTCAATATTTTTTTGGTCATGACCGCCTATACCTCCAGATGATGGCGAGGGTTGTACGGTAATTCCTCGCGCATTTTTTCATACAGCTCTTTTGCCGCGTCGCTATCTGCCGCGGGTACTGTGATCGAGATCACCACATAAAAATCGCCGGGCGGCTTGCCCGGAATACCGCGACCTTTCAGCCTCAGCTTCTGAGAGTTGGTGGCACCGGCCGGGATCTTCAAATCCACGGACCCGGCGGGCGTCGGCACTTTGATGGTCCCGCCCAGTGCCGCTTCCCACGGGGTCACTGGCAAATCCATATAGATATCTTTGCCTTCAGGTTTGTAGAAGCGGTGCCGCCTGAATTCGATTTCAAGATACAGGTCGCCCGCATTGCCATCACCATGACCTGGCGAACCCTGCCCGGACAGACGAATCTTCTGCCCTTGCTTTACGCCCTTCGGTATCTTGACGTTTAAGGTTCGATCCCTGGTGAGGACGTGACCACTCTGATCCAGTTCCGGCGCACGCAAGGTGATGCTGCGCGTGGCTCCCGTATAGGCGTCTTCCAGATCGATAAGCACTTTGGCATGGTGATCCTCGCCACGCGCATGAAAGCCCTGGCTGGCCCCGGTTCTAAACTGGGATCCCATGTCCCCCTGGCCAAATAGTGTCTCAAAGAAATCGCTGTATGCCCCGGCATCGGCACCGTCGAAACCACTGCCACTGAATTCAAATCCAGTGCCCCAGTCCGGTGGGCGCTTGAACTCCTGCCCTCCCTGCCAGTTGCTACCAAGCTCATCGTACGCAGCCCTTTTTTCCGGATTCTTGAGGACCGCATAAGCTTCAGCAAGCTCCTTGAAGCGAGCTTCGGCGTCCGGCTCTTTGCTCACATCAGGGTGATATTTGCGAGCCAGCTTGCGGTAAGACCGCTTGATCTCATCCTGGCTGGCGCCGCGCTCGACGGCCAGCAGCTTGTAGTAGTCCTTGTAGTCCACAGAATCAACTGGCCTTGTTGTGATGCTTAAGCCAGTCTACATGCGGCGCATTGGACAGTTTTCAATAGTGTGACGGACTGATGCTGCATTTCGCGCTGATAACTTATGAGGCTGCCGCTTGCGGAGAAAAGTCCGCCCACGGCAGCTATTCAATGCAAAAGGAATATTCACGATGTCCCGTAGCCTGTTGCATCCTTTTTCGTTAGTCCTGGGGTTGGGGTCAGAGTAAACACCACAAATAATTGAATGGGGTCTGAGCAAAATAACCCGGTTTTTTACTCTGACCCCAAACATTCAGAGGCATTTGCTTATCTCAACCTACAGAACTGACCAATTTTGTTATCCTGCTCGACCTATCCAAATAACGTGCAAATTATATGGCTGCTGTCGAATCACAAATGCTTCCCCTCGGTACACAGGCGCCGGCATTTACCTTGCCTGACCCTGACGGGAAGCTGCATTCATTACGCGAGGACGCCCAGGCAACACTCGTCATGTTCATCTGCAACCACTGTCCATTTGTTATTCACGTCCGTGAAGAGCTCGCACGCATGGGTTCCGAGTACGGCCCCCGCGGCGTCGCTATTTATGCCATCAACAGCAATGACGCGAAAACTTACCCAGCCGATCACCCGCGCCATATGAAGGAAGAGGCAACATCCTGGGGTTATACATTCCCGTACCTGCATGACGAGAGTCAGTCAGTCGCCAAGGCGTATCGTGCCGCCTGCACGCCGGATTTCTATCTATTCGACGCCGAGCAGAAACTGGTTTACCGCGGCCAGCTCGACGACAGCCGACCCTCGAATAGCGTCCCGGTTGACGGACATGACCTGCGCGCCGCGCTTGATGCAGTGCTTGCGTCCGAGACGCCAACTGCCGAGCAGAAACCCAGCATTGGCTGCAATATCAAGTGGCGTGCGGGGAATGAGCCGGAGTATTTCTAATCATGTCATTAATTGGCAATTTGCTGTTCTTCGTATTTGGCGGATTCTTAATCTTCCTCGGTTACGTTCTGGGTGGCATCTTGCTGTGCCTCACGATCATTGGCATTCCGTTCGGATTCATGTGTTTCAGACTTGCTGGCAGTGTCATCGCGCCATTTGGTCGCGAGGTACGCGAAACCGAACCACCGGGCGGGCCGATCGCACTGATCATGAATATCATCTGGATAATCCTGCCAGGGCTCGAGCTAGCTATCATGCATCTGCTGCTCGCCGCATTCTTTGCACTGACGATCATAGGCTTTCCACTCGCGGTACAGCACATGAAGCTCGTACCGATGGCGCTGCTGCCCTTTGGTCATGTGATGCGAGATATCGAAGATTAGGTTGTTAGTGCTTGCACGATATCCATTTCTATGGGGTTGGGGTCAGAGTAAGAACCACAGAGGCATGTCCAACAGGCTGAAGGGTTTGGTTGTTTAGGCTATTCTTAGATTCGATAAGCAAACAGAAGAAATGCGCTTTGAAAATCCATAACGGCTTCATCGATACGATCGGCAACACGCCATTGATACGACTCAACGGTGTGAGCGAGGAGACCGGCTGCGAGATCCTCGGCAAGGCCGAATTCCTGAACCCGGGTGGTTCGGTCAAGGATCGCGCGGCGAAGTTCATCGTTCTTGCGGCGGAGGCTGCAGGTGAACTTGCGCCAGGTGGGACCGTTGTCGAAGGAACCGCGGGCAATACCGGTATTGGCCTCGCCCACGTCTGTAACGCACGTGGCTATCGCTGCGTCATTGTCATTCCGGAAACCCAGTCGCCGGAAAAGCTGGATCTGCTCCGTGCTCTCGGGGTAGAGGTGCGGCCCGTGCCCGCGGTGCCTTACAAGAACCCGGATAATTTCCAGAAAATTGCTGGTCGTCTTGCCGATGAAATGGACAACACCATTTGGGCCAATCAGTTCGACAACCCGGCAAACCAGGAGGCGCACCTGATGACAACCGGTCCGGAAATTTGGCGCGATACCGAGGGCAAGATTGATGCCTTTGTCTCTACGGCGGGCACCGGAGGCACGATCGCTGGCGTATCGGTTTTCCTGAAATCAAAGAACCGCAATGTCATGACTGTGCTCGCGGATCCTACCGGAACCGCGACATGGCACTACGTCAAACACGGCGAGGCCAAGATGGTTGGCGACGGATCGATTGCCGAGGGCATCGGCAATTCGCGTATTACGGATAATTTTGCGAGGGCCGAAATCGATGATGCTGAGATGATTCCCGATCAGGAGTGTGTCGATACAGTTTATCGACTGCTTCATGAAGACGGACTGTTTCTCGGCGGATCATCCGGCATCAATGTTGCTGCGGCGGTACGTGTTGCCAATAGGCTTGGGCCTGGGCACGTCATTGTTACGTTGCTGTGTGACAGTGGGGCACGTTATCAGTCGCGGCTGTTCAATCGGGAATGGTTGGAAGGGAAGGGGCTGAATCAGCCTATGCATTCTTAAGCCTCAAAAGGCCAGCCGTCACCTGACGTCGGGCCGCGCACGCTTAATCATGTCATACGCAGAATTCAGTTCTCGCGAGCGCTCTTCGGCAACCGGGCGCATGCTATCGGGCAGTCCCCGCGCCGCCAGCTTGTCAGGGTGATTCTGGCTGATGAGTTTGCGGTAGGCGCGCTTGATTTCGGCTGGCTTCGTATCAGCAGTGATGCCGAGCGCCGTATAGGCATCAGCAAGTCGGTCTTTCTGCGGCTGGCCACCGGTGGCCGACGGTCCGCCCATAGCGGCACGCAGCAGAGCCTCGAGTTGCGAGACGTCTGCCTCCGACAAGCCTAGCCGCTG
>Ga0209988_10001566_pt1 | contig 14909 bp, 14 predicted proteins | sample N075metaG_FD_183115 | JGI IMG/M metagenome (GOLD analysis project Ga0209988, IMG submission 183115) | Deep subsurface microbial communities from Kermadec Trench to uncover new lineages of life (NeLLi) - N075 metaG (SPAdes) (version 2) | ecosystem: Environmental > Aquatic > Marine > Ocean trench... | reverse complement strand
TCGATCACCGCGTCGATCGCCCGCTGAACCTCGTGAAAATCGCAGAGCAGGCCGTCGGCGTCGAGACCGTCGCCACCGACGACCACCGACACGCTCCAGCGGTGCTCGTGTGGCGCTTCCGGGACACCGGCGATCGTAATGGCATGGGTTGCGAGAAAATCCCGCTGGACCGTCAGTTCGAACATACCGGAGTATTATCTGGGAACTCATGTCGCACAAGTCACCAGCACCGCTCATGCTCTCGATTTCCGGCGCCCGGGGGATCGTCGGGGAGTCCATGACCCCGGCCGTCGCCAGGAATTTCGCGGCGGCGTTCGGGTCATCGGTTCGGGCCGGCGGGGCACCGGACAACCCGACGGTCTGCCTGGGCCGCGACACGCGGCCGTCCGGCGGCATGCTTTCGGCGGCGGCGGCGGCGGGTCTTGCCGCCGTGGGGGCCCGGGTCGTCGACCTGGGCGTCGTCGCGACGCCCACCGTCGGGGTCATGGTCGCCGAACATCGCGCCCACGGTGGGATGGTGATCACGGCCTCGCACAACCCGGTCCAGTGGAACGGGCTCAAGTGCATCACGTCGGGCGGCCACGCACCATCTGCCGGGAGCACCGACGAGATTCTCAGGCGATTCTCAGAGCAGGACTTCATACTGAGCCTGCCGAAGGAGTTCGTGCCCCGCACGACCGACGATCGCGGACCCCGTCTCCATGTCGACCGCGTGCTGGCCCAGGTGGATGTCGGGTCGATACGTTCGGCCCGGCTGCGTGTCGTGCTCGACTCCAATAACGGCGCCGGCGGCGCGGCCGGTCGTCTCCTGCTGGAGGCGCTGGGTTGCGAGGTCATTGCCCTCAACGACGAACCACACGGCAACTTCACCCACGACCCGGAGCCGCTCGCCGACAATATGCGACAGTTGGCGACGGAAACCGCCGCACGCAATGCGGCCGTGGGATTCGGGCAGGACCCCGACGCCGACCGGCTTGCCATCGTGGACGATCGAGGCCGATACATCGGCGAGGAGTACACGCTCGTCCTCGCCGCGCGGCAGGTGCTGGAGGGTGGCGCCGCGGGGCCGATCGCCGTGAACCTCTCCACGAGCCGCATGATCGACGACGTGGTGAGCCAGTACGCCGGCGCCGAAGTTCACCGCACGCCGGTCGGCGAGGCCAACGTCGTGGCCGAGATGCAACGGTGCGATGCAATTCTCGGCGGCGAGGGCAACGGCGGCGTGATCCTCCCGTCGGTCTGCTGGATCCGCGACAGCCTCGGCGCGATGGCGCTGGTCCTGGACCTTCTCGCGTCGAGTCGGCAGTCGCTGGGCACACTGGTCGATCAACTGCCGCAATACGTCATGATCAAACAGAAATTCGACGTTCCCGCCGGCAACGGCGAGTCGCTTACCAGTCAAGTCACCGAGCACTTTGCCGGGGCGCGGATCGACTCGACCGACGGCGTGCGCGCCGACCTCGACGACGGCTGGGTGCACGTCAGACCGAGCAACACGGAGCCGGTCATTCGTGTGATTGCCGAAGCACGGACAAGAGAGCGGGCGCTGGAATTGATCGAGCAAGCAAAACAGGCAGCAGCCATCAGCCAGTAGCCGGTAGGGGGAAGAGCCTACTGGCTTTCTTACGGCCGCAGCCGCCCATCCCGTAACATCTGCAACGCATCTAGCCGGTCAGAAAGCAGGTCCGCCTTCACGATCGACTCGCGGAACAGGACACGCAGCAGGTCCTCGGCCGACGAGTCGCCCTTGCGGTTGTTGCAGCGTTTGCATGATGCCACGATATTGCGGTACCCGTTGTCACCCGCTGGGCGGCGAGAGACGTGGTCGATCGACATGTTCGAGTCGCTGAGCTTCCGGCGACAGTAGAAGCACCGGCCAGCCTCGCGTTTGAGCACACGCCGCCGGTTCGCGGCATCGTTGAAGAAGTCCATGGTCTCCAGGTCGGCGGTGCACTCACCGTCGATGCTTTCGATGAGATCGGGCATCTCCGAAGGAAGGAAGACACGCACCGTCGGTGCGGAATCGCGGTTGACGCTCAGCGAGATACAGCCCTTGGCATCCAGCGACCGCAACTTCTCGAGGCAGGTCGCCACACCGATTCGGCTTCCGCGTTTACCGAGCCCCTTGGCGATCTGATGCCGGACCGTCTTGAGTTCGATCTTCAGACGCGGCTTCCCGATGAGCCTGGTGTGCCGGAGGACGTACAGGTACACGGCCTGCTCGTAGACATCCAGCTGCGGCGCCAAGTAGTCCTGGAACTGCTCAATCGCCGTCCTGGCATCGATCGGGGTCGACTTCCTGTCTGGCATCCCCGGAGTCTAACAAAGACTCATGAACCTTCCACGTAATGCCGTCCGGGGTCCAGTCGATGTGAACAGCGAAGAATCCTCGCTCCCTGTGGTCCTGCACGAGTGGCCACATCACGTCGCGGTCGGTCGTGGGGATGTCGAGATCGGGCACTTCCGACGGCTGCTTCCACTGGAGCAGTCCCTCGTCGAACTCAGTCCATTTCAGCTCGTCGTGGCGGATCGGCCGGGTGACCTCGAACAGGAAGATGAGCCAGTGGCCCTCGCCCTCGTAGGCCCGCTCCGAGACCAGCCCCATCATCCGAAGGTCGTCGTGATCGAGCTCGATCCCGGTCTCCTCGAGGATCTCACGCACCGCGCAATCGTGGGGGCCCTCGCCGGTCGAGGTCTCCAGCTTGCCGCCGATCGGAGAATACATCCCGCTGTTGGGGTTCTTCCGGCGGTGCAGCAGCAACAGGCGTCCCTGCTCGTCGTAGAGATAACAGAGAACGGCGATCTTGTGGGGCAGGGCACCGGCCATCAGTCGGGCGCCATGACAGGCTTGACGGGCAGGCAACTCGAGGCGACGTTGGCGGCTCTCAGGAGGTCCGCAACGGCCTGCCTTGCCTTGGGATCCGGTTCGCACAACGGCAGACGCATCGCACCGGTGTCGCGACCGAGAATCGCCATCGCCGTCTTGATGGGTATGGGGTTGGTGTCCATCGTCAGCAGGCCCCGTGACAACGCCAGCAGGTTGCCGTGCAGCACGCGGGCTTCGCTCCAGTCGCCGTCGAGGATGGCCCGGCACAACGACGCCACCTTGTCGGGAACGATGTTCGACACGACCGAGATCACGCCGACCCCGCCGACCGCCGCGATGGGCAACGTGAGCGGGTCATCGCCGCTGAGCAGGACAAGCTGGGTCCGAATCGCGATCTCGGCGGCGAGATCGACCGATCCGGTCGCGTCCTTGATCGCCGTGATGGCGGGGTGACGAGCCAGCCGCACGATGGTGTCCGCCGTGAGCCGGACACCGGTACGGCCGGGAACGTTGTACAGCACGACCGGAAGACCGCACGAGTCGGCGATCATCATGAAGTGCCGGTACAGGCCTTCCTGGTTCGGCTTGTTGTAGTACGGACAGACGTGCAACGCCGCGTCGGCGCCGGCGGCCTGCGCGAAGCGGTGCAGGTGCACGGCGTGTGCGGTATTGTTGGATCCCGCACCGGCGATGACAGTCAGTCCGGCCGGCCTGGCTATCTCCACGGTCTTCTCCACCACGACGCGGTGCTCCTGGTCGGTGAGCGTCGGGGCCTCGCCCGTCGTACCGCAGGGCACAACGCCCGCGACGCCGCACGCCGCCTGGTACCGGATATTGTCCGCCAGCCGGTCGAGTTCCACCGCGGACCCGTCGGCGGTGAAGGGCGTGACCAGGGCCGTGTACGCACCTCGTAGCGTCATCATGCAACCTCCCGCATCAGCGTCTTCATATCGGCGACCGCCTGTCGAAGCCCGGTGAAGATGGCCCGGGCCACGATGGAATGGCCGATGTGCAACTCGCGGAGACCCGTCAGAGCGGCGATCGGCTGCACGTTGTAATACGTCAGGGCGTGACCGGCATTGAACTGCATGCCGGCCTCCAGGATCATGGCCCCCGCCTTGCCCACACGCTCGATCTCGGCACGAACCTCGGGGTGGCGGTCAGCCCGACCGTGTTCATGATAGCGGTTCGCGTACGGGCCGGTATGGACCTCGCAGGCGTCGAAACCACACGCCGCGGCGGCCTCGACCTGGCCCGGCTCGGCGTCGATGAACGCACTGGTCCGGATCCCGGCACCACGCAACTCGCGCACCACCTCGGCGAGGTCCGTCCGTCGGCCGGCGACGTCAAGCCCGCCCTCGGTGGTGATTTCCTGCCGGCCCTCGGGCACGAGCGTCACCATCGCCGGAGCGGTGCCCAGGGCGATCGCGACCATCTGAGCGGTCGCGGCCATCTCGAGGTTGAGCCTGACCTGAACGACGCCGCGCATCCGCTCGACGTCCTGGTCCTGGATATGCCGGCGGTCCTCGCGCAGATGCACCGTCACGGCGTCCGCGCCGCCGAGTTGGGCCTCGACGGCCGCCCACACCGGATCGGGCTCCCACGTCCGGCGGGCCTGCCGGATCGTGGCCACATGGTCGACGTTCACGCCCAACTCGATCACGCCAACAGCATACGCGCAGATGCGGTTGTATACTGCGCGGTCGTGTCATCCTTCCAGAACAAGCTGGACCGGCTCCGGAGCGACCTGGTCACGCAAGGCCGGCGGGTCAACGAGCTGACGCTCAGGGCGGTTGAATCTTTCTTCGACCGCGACGCGTCCAAGGCCGACAGCGTTGTCCAGGGTGACGACGTCATCGACAAGGTCAACGTCGAGATCGAACGGGCCGCGGTCCCGCTGCTGGCGATGGGCATCACCGACGAGCACGATATCCGCTGGGTGCTCACGATCGTGAAGATCAACAACGAGTTGGAGCGGGTCGCCGACTGCGGGGTGAACATCGCCGAGACCGTCAAGGGCTTCGGTGCCTATTCCGAGCAGATCCCGCCGACGTTCCGGGTCATGGCCAACAGCGTCGTGGGGATGATGCGTGACGCCAACCGCGCGTTGGACGAGCTCAACACGGATCTCGCCCAGCAGGTGCTCGCCTTTGACGACACCGTGGACCGTTTCAAACGCGAGATCATTCTCGACGCCGAAGAGAAAGTGGCCGGTGGAGACTTCAACACGCAATTCGCTTTCGGACTCCTGGACGTCACAAAGAACCTCGAACGCATCGCCGACCACTGCACCAACATCTGTGAGCAGGTGATCTACGTCGAAAGCGGGCTGGTGGTCCGCCACATGCCCGAGGGGTGGTCGAAGCCGCATCGGCCTGAAGATGTCGCCTAGACCTGACGCGATTCGAGCAACCCTGGAGGAGCACGGTCAAGGACACCTGCTCAGGTTCTACGACGAACTCTCCGCCGAGGGCCAGGTCCGCCTGCTTGATCAGATCGAGGGGATCGACTTCGTCGCGCTGGACCGGCTGATCGACCGGTACGTCCGCAACCGGATCGAACCGGCCCGACCCGCCGGGTTGACACCGGCGCCGGCCTACCCGCAGGAGCCGGATGACGCTGATCACTACCGGTCCGTCGGACGCGACCTGATCCGGGCGGGCAAGGTCGCCGCATTCTGCGTCGCCGGCGGGCAAGCCACGCGTCTGGGATGGAACGGGCCGAAGGGAACGTTCCCGGCGACCGTCGTCACCGGCAAGCCGCTGTTCCGGGTCCTCGCCGAACAGGTCACCGCGACACGCGACCGCTACGGAACGGTGATCCCGTTCTATGTCATGACCAGCCCGCTCAACGACGCCGTGACCCGCGAGTTCATGCAGGACAACAACTGCTTCGGGCTTCGTCGCCGCAACCTGCTCATCTTCCCGCAGGGCATGCTGCCTTCGATCGAGGCGACCACCGGCCGACTGCTGCTGGCGGACAAGGGCACCGTCGCGATGAACCCCGACGGTCACGGCGGCTCACTCCGCGCACTCGCCGCCAGTGGCGCCCTCGCCGACATGCGTGCCCGCGGTATCGAGCACATCAGCTATGTCGGGGTCGACAACCCGCTGGTCAAGGTGCTCGACCCGTTGTTCCTGGGTCTGCACGCCGACGCGCCGGACAGCTCGGCCGAAATATCGAGCAAGATGGTGGCAAAGACAAGCCCCGATGAGAAGGTCGGTGTGTTCTGCCGGTCCGACGGCAAGACGATCATCTGCGAGTACATGCACCTTCCCGCCGAACTCGCCGACCAACGCGACGCCGATGACTGCTTGCGGTTCGGCGCCGGGAGCATCGCGGTGCACATCATCAGCGTCAAGCTCGTGGAGGATCTCACCGAGGGCGGGTCGTTCTCGCTGCCGCTGCACGCGGCGCTCAAGACAGTTCCGCACATCGATCCGGAGACCGGCCGGCGAGTCGAACCCGCCGAGCCCAACGCCATCAAGCTCGAGTCGTTCGTCTTCGACGCTCTCCCGCAGGCTCGATCGTCGATTGTCCTGGAAACATCGCGGATCGAGGAGTTCGCGCCGATCAAGAACGGCAGCGGCGCCGATTCGCCCGCCACCAGCAACCAGCTCCAGTCCGACCGCGCCGGCGCATGGCTGGAGTCATTCGGTGTCCGCATTCCACGCACCCCGGACGGGCACGTCGCGGCCCGGATCGAGTTGAGCCCGCTGACCGCGCTGGACCGTGCCGACCTGGCCAACGTGGACCTGCCTGCGGAAATCAAGCCGGGGGCGTCAATAGTTCTCTGACCGCCTCGGTGATCGCCTGCCCGGTCCGGTGACGGGCGTGGTCGTCGCCATAGCGATCGCTGAGGCTGATGACCTGCGCGAAGAGATCTCCAAAGCTCGCAGCGTCCATCGCCTGGCCCACGATCGCGACGACCGGCACGCCCATTGCTCCTGCCGCCTCGGCAACGCCGAAGCACGCCTTGCCGTGACGCGACTGCGCGTCGAGCCGCCCCTCGCCGGTGAGGACGAGGTCGGCCGCGGCGCAACGGCCGTTGAAGTCGACGGCGTCGAGGATCAGGTCGATGCCGCGCTCCAGTTCGGCACCGAGCAGCGCCGCCAGCCCCCAACCGGCGCCACCGGCGGCGCCCGCGCCGGCACAGTCCGGGTCCCCACCGAGCAGCGCCGCCAGGCGAGCCAACTGTGCATCGAGCGCCTCGACCTGCCCGGGCGCGGCGCCTTTCTGCGGACCATAGCAACACGCCGCACCATCGACGCCAAGCAGCGGATTCGTGACGTCGCACGCAACACGCAGACGGGCCAGACCGGTCACCGGCGCCTGGTACCCGGCAACATCAGCGAGGAGGCCGCCGGTCATCGGCGTGTCGATCGCTCGACCGTTGTGATCGACGAACACACCGCCCAGCGCCTGGGCGATCCCCGTGCCGCCATCGATGGTCGCGCTGCCGCCGATACAGACAATCACCGTCTCGCACCCCCGTTCGGCGGCGGCGGCGATCAGCTCGCCGGTTCCGAACGATGTCGTCCGGGTGGGATCCCTGGTGGCCGGTGCGACAAGACCGAGCCCGGAGGCCTCGGCCAGCTCGACCAGGCCGACCGATCCGTCGCCGGAGATCCCGTATCGGGCCACGACCGACTCCCCCATCGGCCCCGTGACGGTCATCCGGTGCAGCACGCCGCCAAGGGCCGCCGAAAGAACCTCGAGGCTGCCCTCGCCGCCGTCGGCGATCGGGCAGGGGTCGCATTCGATGGCCGCATCGGCTTGCCGGACCCCCGCGGCCATGGCGGCGGCCACCCCTGGGGCCCGAAGCGACTCCTTGAAACTGTCCGGAGCGCAAAGAACCTTTTTGGCGGTGTTGCCGCTCACGCCGAAATAGGATACGGGCTGAATGGAATCCATCTTCGACAATCTGATGGGCATGTACGGCCCGTTCGCCGTCTTCCTGCTGCTGATGCTTACGGGGATCGGTATCCCGCTCGGCGAGGATCTCATCCTCATCCCGGCCGGTATTCTCCTGGGCTTCGGCGAGCTGCATCCGGTCTGGATGACGGTGATGTTCGCCTATCTCGGCGTGCTGTGCTCGGATTGCATGTGGTTCACCCTCTGCTGGACCTACGGCACGCCCCTGCTGCACAAGCGATGGTTCAAGCGGGCGGTCCATCCGCGCCGGCTGCTGGAGATCAAGCACCAGATCGAGCGGCGGGGCATGTGGGTCGTCGTCATGGCCCGGTTCGTGCCGGGCAGCCGGACACCGGCGATCACCGCCGCGGGCGTGCTGCACCTGTCGTTCTGGAAATTCGCCCTCGCGACCGGGGCGGCGTGCCTGGTGACCGTGCCGCTGCAACTCGGTCTGGGCTACTTCATCTCGACGGGCATCGGCAGCCCGGAGTCCGCGGATCGCATCATGTGGTTCGTCGCGGCGGTCGTCTGCGTCCTGGCGGTGCTCGTGGTGCTGGCGTTGTGGCGCAAGCAGCGGTCACAGGCACAACGCCCGCCGCGTGCCAAGGCACGGTGGCTCCGGCGTTTCCGCACCAGCCGCCAGAGCCCCTTATGATCGAGCCATGCGAGCGCTCGTAACCGGCCAGGTGGGGATGAACAAGAAGCCCTACGTGGAGGCGGTGGTTGAACTTGCCGGCACACGGGGCGGGCGGATCGACCTCGCTCACGTGGGTGACCTCATGTATGCCGAGGCCCCGGACATCCGACCCGGTCGGATCCTCGACCTGCCGTTGAGCCGCCTCACCGCCCTGCGGCGGGCAGTGTTCAAGGACATCATCTCCGGCACGTCGCCGATCGACGAACACCCCGACATCATCGTCAACACGCACGCCACGTTCCGCTGGCGGCACGGGCTGTTTTCCGGTTTCGATTTCGACCAGCTCCGCAAGCTCGATCTCGACCTGCTGATCTGCCTCGTGGACAACATCGAGATGGTGCACCACAGGCTGCACGCCGAACACGACGTCGACGCCACGCTCAAGGACTGCATGGTGTGGCGCGAGGAGGAGATCCTCGCCACCGAACTGATGGCCCAGGCGATCGGCGGGAAGACCGCCTTTTACATACTCAGCCGCGGCCGACACCAGGACACGACCGAGATGTGCTTGCGGTTGTTGACACGCCCAGAACTTCCGAAGGTGTATCCGAGCTTCCCGATGAGCCACGTCGTGGACATGCCCGATGTCATGGCCGAGATCGACGCCTTCCGGACAACGCTCGCCGAACACTTCATCACCTTCGATCCCGGTGACGTCGACGAGAAGCTTCTGCTCGACCGCGCCATCGCGGCCGCCACCGACGGCCGCGACTGGGTCGAGGCCGACAACCACGGCGAGCCGCTTCGTGTCAGTGTACGGGAGATCCTCGACATCGCCGGGGACATCGACGGCCAGATCTACATGCGCGACTTCAAGCTCATCGATCAGTCCGACATGATCTGCTCGTACATCCCCGAACTGCCGGGCGGCATGCCCGGCCTGTCCAGCGGTGTCGAGCGCGAGCTCCAGCACGCCTTCGAACACACCAAGGAAGTGTACGTGGTGTGGAAGCCCGCCCGGTCACCGTCGCCGTTCGTGACCGAGACGGCAACAAAAGTCTTCCCGTCGGTCGACGACCTGCTGTCACACTTCGAAGAGAAAGGCATGATGGCGGCGGGGAACCTTTTCGGACACTAGTATTTCCGATGCCCCGCTATCGACTCACGGTTGCCTACGACGGCACGCACTTTCACGGGTGGCAGAAGCAGTGTGGTCAGGACGGCGAGGAAGACCTGCGTACGGCGCAGGGCGTGCTGGAACAAGCCGTCATCGCCGCCGTCCGCGAACCGGTGACCCTCGTCGGCGCGTCGCGAACCGATGCCGGTGTCCACGCGGTCGGCCAGGTCGCCGCGTTCACATGCGAACGGGAACTCCCCATCGAGCGTCTTTGCGCCGCGGTCAACTCGCGGCTCCCGGACGACCTGCAGGTCCGCGACGGCGCGATCGTGAACGCCGACTTCAGCCCGATCAGTGACGCGATCGCCAAGAGCTACCGCTACCGGATCGCGTGGGGCCGCACGGGCCCGGGCGGTGTGCCACGCCCGCTGTTCGGCCGGTACACGACCTTCTGGACCCCCTACCGCCTTGACGCGGTCCGCATGAACGAGGCGGCGCGAAGACTGTTGGGCGAGCACGACTTCGCGAGCTTTACACGCGTGAATCACAACCGCGAGAGCACGGTTCGCACGATCCATGACTGCCTGGTCACGGCAGACCGCCGCCGACGCCGCCTGCATATCGACGTCGCCGGCGACGGATTCCTGTACAACATGATCCGGATCATCGCCGGCACGCTTATCGAGATCGGCCGCGGCAAGATCGAGCCCGAAGCGATCGAGGGCATCCTCGCCGCCACCGACCGGTCCCGTGCCGGCGATACGCTACCCCCGGAGGGACTCTGTCTCATGTGGATCAAGTACCCCGACGCATGACGGCCTCTCTCCGAATCATGCACATCTCGACACGCCTGATCCTCGGCGGGTCGCAGGAGAACACGGTCCTGTCCGCCGAGGGCCAAGCCGAGCTCGGGCACGCGGTGAGCATGGTGTACGGGCCCATTTACGGTCCGGAGGGTTCGCTGCTCGACCGGGTTCGTCGCCATGGGGGCATCGAGCCGATCCGGACGCCGCGGCTGGTGCGCGATCTCGCGCCCGTGAAAGACGCGAGGTGTTACCGGGATCTGGGCCGTCTCATCGGCGAATGGAAGCCGGACGTCGTGCACACGCACTCCTCGAAGGCTGGCATTCTCGGGCGACTTGCGGCATGGGCTCAACGCGTGCCCTGCGTCGTGCACACGATCCACGGACTGGCATTTCATGCCTACCAGACGAAACTCAGGAATGCCGTCTATATCGCCGCCGAGCGTTTCGCGGCACGACGTTGCCATCGCATCGTCTGCGTGGCCGACGCGATGCGCGAGCAGGCCCTCGCGGCCGGCATCGGGATACCCGACCAGTATGTCACGGTGTACTCGGGCATGCAGACCGCGGCGCTGCTCAAACCCAAGGTCTCACGCGACGCGGCCCGACGTGAGCTGGGCTTCACCGACGAACACTTTGTCCTGGCGACGATCTCGCGTCTTGCCGAGCTCAAGGGTCACGATGATCTGCTGGACGCACTGGCACCGATCATGCGGACACGCAAGGAACTGAGGCTGTTGTGGGTCGGCGATGGCTGGTGGCGCGACCGGCTGCTGCAACGTGTCGCCGAGCTCGGCATCGGCGACCGGGTCGTCCATACCGGTCTCGTCGAGCCCGGCGAGATCCCGAGATTGCTGGCCGCAACCGATGCCCTGGTCCACCCGAGCTATCGCGAAGGGCTGCCGCGTGCCGTCCCGCAGGCCCTGCTGAGCGGCGTGCCTGTCGTGGTCTATGATGTAGACGGCGCGAAGGAGGTGTGCACACCGGACACCGGCCGCCTCGTCGAGCCCGGCGACCTCGGTGCCCTGCGGGAAGCCGTACTGTGGATGATGGATCATCCGCAGGAGCGTGTGCAGATGGGCGAACGCGGCCGCGCCGCGTGCCGGGAGCGTTTCGACGCCTCCACGATGGTCGACCAGTTGGAGGCGGTGTATGCGTCGGTGCTCAAGCGTCCTGCTGCTGGTACCGGTCCTGGCGCTGGCGCTGGGCCTGGCGCTGATTGACTTCGCCGTTGCGCAGACGCTCGACCTCGACGGCCCCACCGCCGCCTCACCACCGTCTCTCGGACTCGGAACGTACGCGGCGGATCTGTCGCGGCTGTTAAAGCAGGAAATGAAGGACATCGCCGCCGCGAGCGTCGGGCGCGATCCGGTTGCCCGGACGATCGCGTTGACGTCGATCAAGTACCGCGACCTCGCGATCCGGCTGCTGGATGGGGGCGACGACGCCGGGCCGGCAGGGAGTCCCGCGGTGCTCGCCGGCGTTCGACTGGTACGCGGCCGCCGCGGTATCGACGCCCTGATCGGGCGTGTCACGGGCCCCGATTCACGCGACGGTCCCGCCCACGCGGCGCTACGCCGCTACGTCGAGCCCGGCCACGCGTGGAGCACCGAACCCGACCCCGACGATCCCGGCGCCCTGGACGCCGCACTCGCCGAGCATCTCGAACCGCTCGCCGTGGCCGTGCGTCTGCTCGTGCCCGGCGAGACCACCAGTCACTGGGTCACGGCATCCCAGGTCCGCCAGGGTCCCCAGCAACCGGCGGCCCCGGCGATCGACGAGTTGCTTGGCGTACTGGTCGGTATGGCGGATACGACCGGCCTGGGCGACGATGGCCGCGTCGCCTTGCACGAAGTCCTTGACTACCTTCGACGCGGCGCGTCGTTTGAGCAGTTCGAGCCGCAGGTTCGCGAGTGCGCGGTCCTGCTCACCGACGCCCTGGCGTTCTGGACGGAACTTGACACGGCCGCGTGGCTTTCCGACGCTCAACGGACCACGTGTCGCGCGATCATCACTGCCGCGATCGTCCAGGCTGCCGACAAGCAGACCCACGCCCGGGGCGTCGATCGACTCCGCCGCCTCGCCGAGGCGCGGCGGATCATCCGGCGTATTTCGGAGTTGCACGGCGCCGCCCGCGCCGCGGCGCCCGGCCGATCCCGCCGCGACACGCCGCAGATCGACATGGCACCCGTCACACGCGCATTCGGCACGGTCGTGACGGCGGCCGGCGACAACCCCGGTCACACCTCGCCGCAAGTGGACCGCCTCATCGCCATCCTCGACCGCATGATCGCCTACCGCGAATTGAGAACACCGGCGTTGACACGCGAACTGCGGCACGCGTGGCGGAAACTGCACCACGACTACGAGCGAACCGAGCGTGGCGTCCTGGACGCGATGCCACAACTGGCGACCACACCCGGCGCGATGGCGGACCCGGCGCTGGCAAGCCTCGTCGCCGACCACCGTCAGTACCTCGAAGACCTGCGGCGGCTGCAGTCGCTGCCGTTGTGGCTGGAGACGATCCGGCAGGCGGCGCCGCGTGCGGCCGGGCCCTTCGGTGGACAACTCCGTCAGCTCATCAGCGACCTCGGCGCACCGAGTCGCCGACACGCGGCGGTCCAGGCCATCGACCGGCTCGACCGCCAGATCAGGTCGTATTTCCCGATGCCGTTTGAACGGCGGCTGATCGACGGCGACCGCGCCGCGATCATCGCCACCGGTGGCCTGCACGAGGAGATGGCGGTCGTGATCGAACAGCAACGTCTCCTGTGGCTGGCGGCCTGGGGGGCTGGAGAACTCGGCGACGAGGGCACGCGTATGGAAACGCTGTACCGGCTCATGCAGATCATGGCGGACTCGGCGCGTCTGCTGGAAACCGACGCCGATGCGATCGAGCTGGACCGATGGGCCGCGTGGGAACTCGACGCGGCAATGATGCAACGCATCGGCACCGACCTGCGCAACCGTCTCAGGCTCGCGTCGAAGGCGGCCGTCACGGACGACCAGGGCGGTCTGGCCGAGCAGGTCTCGCGGATCCGCGCCGGCGAGACCGCGTTGATCTCTACGCTGCTCGCCCGGCTCGACTCGCCCATGCAAGATCTGCCGTCGGGTCCACTGTCGATCGTCGGGCAATGCGTCGTCGGGCCGACTCCGGCCGCGTGGTTGCTCGGGCAGCGTCGCGAACTGGCCGACTTTTGCCGCTACGCGATGGAGATGGAATTCGCCCGAACCACCGGCCGAGCGCAGCTGGCCGACGACCTCGACACCTGGCTCGACGACCTGGCCGTCGCGATTATGAAAGAGATCTCACCATGAACATTCTCGTGGTCGGGCCCCACCCCGATGATCAGGAACTCGGCATGGGCGGCACGATCGCCCGCTTCGCCGAGCAGGGGCACGACGTTCTGCTGCTGGACATGACCAACGGCGAGCCGACACCGCACGGCGACCCTGAAACGCGGGCGACCGAAGCGGCGCGCGCGGCCGAGATCCTCGGCGTCCGTCGGCGGCTGCTGGGCCTGCCCAACCGCGAGATCGTCCACTCGATCGAGTCACGCCACCTCGTGGCGGGTGCGATCCGCGAGCACCAGGCCGAGATTGTCTTTACACCGTTCCTCCCCGACGCCCACCCCGACCACGTCGCGACCACCCGCATCGTCGAGGACGCGCGGTTCGACGCAAAGCTCACGCGGACCGACCTGCCCGGCGAGCCGATCTATCCGCGATGGCTCATCTACTACTACTGCACACACCTGCGGACGATCCCGCAGCCGAGCTTCCTGCTGGACATCACCGGCTACCTGGAAACAAAACGCCTGGCGATCCTTTCTTATGAGACACAGTTCGTGCTCCCGGAGAAGAACAGGGGAATCATCGACTGGCTGGACGCCTCCGCGGTCTTTCTCGGCAGTCGAATCCGCACGTCCGCCGCGGAGCCCTTCTTTGTCAAGGAGCCGATCGGGCTCAGGAGCCTGGACGACCTGACGTAACCGATGACCGATATCCGTCTTGCAACACCTTCGGATCTTCTCGCCATCCTCGCGATCAGTAACGAGGCGGCGTTGCACACGGCGGCCAACTTCGCGATCGAGCCCGAGACACTCGACGCCTGGCGGGCGGACTACGACGAGACCCACGAGATGTTCCCGTGGCTGGTTGGGGCCGAAACCGACGGCGTCGTCGTCGGTTTCGCAAGAGCCGGCCCGTGGAAAGGCCGCTGTGCATACGAGTGGACGGCCGAGACAACCGTGTACGTTCTCCCGGAGCGGCACGGCACCGGCGTCGGGAGGGCGCTCTACACGCGTCTCGTCGAGACGTTACGGGCACAGGGCTATCGCACGCTGATCGGTGGAATCACCCAGCCGAATCCGGCGAGCGTCCAACTGCACGAGTCACTGGGCTTCCGCAAGGTTGCCCTGTTCGAGGCTGTCGGCTGGAAATTCGAACAATGGCACGATGTCGGGTACTGGCTCTTGCAGCTGGCCGACAGTGCCAACGCACCGAAAACAATCAAGCCAGTCCGCGAAACAGACTGAGTGGCACGGTCACTGTCCGGTACTACCAAAACCGCCGGAACCGCGCGTCGTCTCGTCAAGCTCGTCGACTTCC
>Ga0209988_10001565_pt1 | contig 14909 bp, 7 predicted proteins | sample N075metaG_FD_183115 | JGI IMG/M metagenome (GOLD analysis project Ga0209988, IMG submission 183115) | Deep subsurface microbial communities from Kermadec Trench to uncover new lineages of life (NeLLi) - N075 metaG (SPAdes) (version 2) | ecosystem: Environmental > Aquatic > Marine > Ocean trench... | reverse complement strand
CGGAACGGGCACGGCGCTCGCGCTACCCATCGCGCTGCCGTCGCCCTGGTACTCGTATTCCCACAGGATCTTTCCGTCGGCCGCGTCGATGCCGAACATCTTCGTATCGCCGACGGCAACGACTTGCTTCTTGCCACCGATCTTGGCGATGATCGGGGACTGGTAGTTGACCTTGTCCTCGCCCAACGCCCACAACAACTTGCCGTCGGCGGGATCGAACCCGGCGATGGCTTTCCCTTCTGCGGCCCCCAGCTCGACGACCACGACCTCGTCGATGAGGATCGGCGCGGTCGTGAACCCGTAGTGTGGTTTTGTCGCTCCGTGCTCGTCCACGAGATGGGTCGACCACACTTCGGCGCCGTCGGTCAGATCAAGGGCGAACAACTTACCCCGCGGGCCGAGACCGAACACTCGGTTGCCGGACAGCAGCGGCGTGGAGATCGGACCGTCGTGGGACCCGTCGCGTCCGGCGTAGGTTTCCCCGATCTCGTAGCGCCAGACTTCCTCGCCGCTCTCGACGTCGAAGGCGGAGACAAAATCCTTGTCTCCACCGCCGTGCATCGTGACGACGCGACCGTTACCGACCACGACCGAGGAGTAGCCCGGCCCGATGGTCTGGCTCCAACCGACCGTAAGGCCGGTCTCACCGGAGGCGAACAGGGTGGCGTCTCGCACGGAGCCGTCGAAATTCGGCCCGCGCAATCCGGGCCAGTCGATGTCCGCTTGAACCGTTCCGGTCAGTGCGCACAGAGCGATCCCCGCAAAAATCCAGGATTGCCGTCCTCGCATGTTTGGGTCCCCCAACTCTTGTTCGATCTGCCTCGCCTCGGATGCCGTTCATTCTGGCACAGCCCGGCCGATCACGCCGAACCGGGCACCGACTATGGGCGGGCCACTAGAATGAACCGATGGGGCGGAATCATGGCTACACGTACCGTGAACAGCTGGCGCGATCGGCGCAAGGGCGGGCGCTGTCCGACTTTCTGGTGGATCGTTACCGGCACTCGTCGGAGCAAGACTGGATCGAGCGAATACGGCAGGGCCGGGTGAGGATCGACGGTGCGGTGGCCGAACCGGCAACCCGCCTGGCCGCCGGTCAATGGTTGAGTTGGGAACGACCGGGTTGGATCGAACCGCCGGCCGCGCTGGGGTTCGGCGTGCTCTACGAACACGGCGACGTCGTCGCCATCGCCAAGCCCTCGGGGTTGCCGACCCTACCGGGTGCCGGGTTCCTCGAGCACACGCTGCTCCACCAACTGCGACGCCACCGCGAGGGGCTGCACCCGCTGCATCGACTCGGGCGCCACACGTCGGGCATCGTGTTGTGCGTCGCAGCCGGGGAATCAAGGGTGGCCCTCAGTCGTGCGTGGAGTCAGGGGCGCGTGCGCAAGACGTATCGCGCTCTGGCTTCCGGCGAGCCACCGCAGTCCACGTTCGAAATCGCCACGCCGATTGGACCCGTGCCCTACGCGCCTCTCGGAACGCTGAACGCGGCGTCACCGGCGGGCAAGCCGGCACGATCGACCGTCCGTGTCGTGGAACGACGGGAACGCGAGTTCCTATGTGACGTCGAGATCGCCACGGGACGGCCGCATCAAATCCGAATCCACCTTGCCGCTGCCGGTCATCCGTTGGTCGGCGATCCGCTCTACGCCGAAGGCGGCGTCCCTCCGACGCACTGCCGCGCGGTTCCCGGCGACGGTGGCTATGCGTTGCACGCGATGGAATTACGGTTCACGCACCCGATAACCGAAAACGCGGTGACGGTCCGCTGCATCCCACCGTCTCGTTTGCGCAGCGCCTAGTCTGGGCTACGCTCAGTCCTCGAACGAAGCTAGGTACTCCATCAAACCCTCCGCTTCTAGGTCCTCCGCGGGGATGAACCGCAGCGACGCGCTATTGATGCAGTAACGTAACCCGGTCGGCTGCGGCCCGTCCTCGAACAGGTGGCCCAGATGGCTTTCGCCCCGGGCGCTGCGCAATTCGACGCGGGTCCGACCGAATTTACGGTCGGTTTTTTCAACGATGTTGGCCGCCACGAGCGGACGGGTGAAACTGGGCCAGCCGGTGCCGCTCTTGAACTTGTCCCGCGAACTGAACAGCGGTTCCCCGCTGACGATATCGACGTAGATTCCCTCACGCTTGCTGTCCCAATACTCGTTATCGAAGGGACGCTCGGTGCCCTCTTCCTGGGTCACCTGATACTGCAGCGGTGTCAGTCGGGAGCGCAACTCGGATTCGGTCGTCTGGGCCGAACCGCCCTTGGCCTCCTCACCCCAGATACGCCGAAGGAACGGGGTGCGCCCGGAGCCGTAGCTATAACGCTTGTAGTGGGCCGCGTTCTTCAGGTGATAGTCCTGGTGGTACTCCTCAGCCGGGTGAAACTCTGTCGCCGGCACGATCGGCACGACGATCGGCTTGTCGAACTTGCCCAGCGCGGCCAACGCCTGCTTCGATTCCTCGGCCACCGCGTGCTGTGCTTCGTCGTGGTAGAAGATGTACGTTTGGTACTGGCTCCCGCGATCGGCGAACTGTCCACCGCCGTCGGTCGGGTCGATCCGGCGCCAGAAAATGTGGAGGATGTCCTCGTAGCTGAGCTTGGCGGGGTCGTACCGAACCTGCACGGCTTCGACGTGACCCGATCCTCCAGACGACACTTCTTGATAGGTCGGGTTCGGCTTCTCTCCGCCGGTGTAACCCGAGACAGCCGAATAGACCCCATCGACACCGTCGAAGGCCGACTCGACACACCAGAAACAGCCACCGGCAAACGTCGCTATTCTCGCCGATTCGGGAACAGCTTTCTCCGTGCTCGAGGCGCGCGCCTCGCCTGGGGATGCACACGCCAGCGCGGCCAGCACGCAGATCGGTAGAAGAATCACTCTCGTTCTCATAGGGCCCTCATACTTCAGATTCCGGATCGCATTTGACAACACCTCTGCAGATTCTGCTATTCCGGCAAGGGACCCATCGGGATCCTATTACGTCGTCGAATGTAGGATTGGTTGCAAGGCGTGCAAAAGACTAGAATTGCCTGATTCCGATATGGGAGGTGCAAGATGGATTCTCGGGAGCGCGCCACGTTGCGCATACTGAGGCTTTTGCTGGCCGTGGTGCTGATGTTCGGCGTAACGGCGCCGGTCTGGTCCGGTGAAGACGCGCCGGAACCGAAGGAGGAAGAGCCCTCGGACACCGAGTCCGACGAGAAGGACGAGGACGAAGGCGAGTCCTCCGACGACGAGAAGAAGAAAGAGAAATCCAAGATCAAGCCGTACGACGAAGTGATCACGAAAGATGCCAAGACGGACGTCGGCTTTTTTCGCACCCACATCGTCGACGACAAGTTGTACTTCGAGATTCCACCCGCGGCGATGGACGTCGAATTGGTCTGGGTCACACAGATCGAGCAAACCACCGCGGGTAGTTCGTACGCCGGGATGCCGGTCAGCGACCGGGTCGTGCGCTGGGAACAACGCGGTGACCGTGTCCTGCTGCGCAAGGTGCGCTACGACATCCGTGCCGAAACCGACGATCCGATTTCGATCGCCGTCACCGCCTCCAACCTCGCGCCGATCATCCGGGCGTTTCAGGTCGTGGCATACGGCAAGGACAAGGCGCCCGTCATCGATGTGACCAAGTTGTACACGAAAGACGTTCCCGAGTTCAGCGCCCGCCGGTCGCTCGGGTCCGGAGCGATGGATTCGAAACGCTCGTTCGTGGAAAGCGTGCGTTCTTTCCCGACCAACGTAGAGGTTCGCGTTATCGCGAGTTACGCCCCAGGGAAACCCACGCCGATTCCAAACGCTCGTCCGCGCCCAGGCTCCGACATCCCGACTTCCAGCGGCATCACTGCGGTCCTGCATCACAGCATGGTCAAGCTTCCCGAGGTTCTGATGACGCCGAGACGCCAGGACGAGCGCGTCGGGTTCTTCTCGGTACACTTCACCGACTTCGCGGAAAACGTCGATCACGAGGCCGAATCGGTCCGCTACATCACGCGGTGGAGGCTGGAAAAGAAAAAACCGAAAGCCAAGCTCTCGGTACCGATCAAGCCGATCGTGTTCTATGTCGGCCGCGGCACGCCGGAGAAGTGGAAGCCGTACATCAAGGCCGGGATCGAGATGTGGCAAGGCGCGTTTGAGTCCGCCGGTTTCAAGGATGCGATCATCGGAAAATACGCGCCCGACCCGATCGAGGATCCCGATTGGGACCCCGAGGATGCGCGGATTTCCGTGATCCGCTGGTTGCCCTCCTCGATCGAGAACGCGTTCGGACCGCACGTCCATGACCCACGCACCGGAGAGATCCTCGAAGCGGACGTGCGCATGTTCCACAACATACAAAAGCTCCTGCGCGATTGGTACTTCGTTCAGGCCGGCGCAAGTGACAAACGCGCCCAAACACTCCCGATGCCCGACGAGCTGATGGGTGAACTGATCCAGTTCGTGGTGGCCCACGAAGTCGGCCACTCCCTGGGCCTACCGCACAACATGAAGGCATCGTCGTCCTATACCATCGAGCAGCTTCGCGACGCCGCGTGGACCAAGGCCAACGGAACCGCGCCGTCGATCATGGATTACGCCCGATTCAACTACGTGGCGCAACCCGAAGACAACGCGGGGTTGATGCCCGGAATCGGTCCCTACGACCATTTTGCGATCGAGTGGGGGTACCGTCAGTTCGATACGGACGCCGACGAGAAGGAAGAGCTGGAAGCCTTGCTGGCTAAGCAGGTCGACGAGCCGATGTACCGCTTCGGAGGTCCCAACCCGTGGAATGATTCGACGCAGCAAACCGAGGATCTCGGGTCCGATGCCGTGGCCGCCACGGAACTGGGGTTGAAGAATCTGGAACGGATCGCCGGTTTCCTGGTGACCGCCACCAGTCGGAAAGGCAAAGACTACAACCTGCTTTCCAACATGTACGGCGAATTGATGAGCCAGTGGTTGCGCGAGATGGGCCACGTCGCCAACGTGGTCGGCGGCGTCCGGCAAGACAACCTCTATTACGGCGATGCCGATGCCCGATTCGCTCCCAACGATCCGGAGTACCAGCGCCGCGCCGTGGCGTTCCTGCTCGAGAATGGATTGTCTACTCCGGAGTTCTTCCTCTCGCAGGACATCATCTTGCGCATCACGGGAGAAGGCGTCGCGGGCCGGCTCCAGGGCGCTCAGCGGCGATTGATCTCGATGCTGGTCAACGACGCACGGATCAACCGGATGGCCGAACACGCCGCGTGGAATGCCGACGCCTACACGCCGCTCGAACTGCTCGGTGACCTGCGCAAGGGCCTGTTCAAGGAAATTGCAACCGAGCAACCGGTCGACCTGTATCGGCGCAACTTGCAACGCGCTTACATCGACCACCTGGGTCGGTCGCTGATCAAGCCCAAGGCCGATTCGGATCTCCCCACGCTGGCACGGTTCGAATTGATGGAGATGGGCGCGATGTTCGAGGACTCGAAGAGTTCCGATACGATGACGCAGGCGCACATCCTTGATCTCGCGGCGCGTGTCGAGCGCTGGCTCGAGGCCGACCCCGCGGAAGCCGGATCGGGATCGGAATCCGGTATCGGGTTCGAGGATGAACCGCGCGTGCTGGGTTGTTGGGAACGTTGACACGGGAAAAGACTCGCATCGACGACAGGGGGCGGGAAACCGCCCCCTTTACTTGTCACTCGATCGAGAACCGGCTGACGGCCAACAGCTCCACAGTTTCGGCCCCCTCGTTCACGCGAAGCCACGATCCGACCGGCACATCGCGATAAGTCGAGCGTGTGCCCGAATCGGGCCACCAGACACGGAGTTCGAGAATGCGTGTCGCTTCACCCACTCCGATCTCCAGGCGTCCCAGCGGCGAACCGCCGAAACTGCTGATGCTTCCGACGGCGCGGTGGATCTCGCGTCTTCCGTTCGGTGTGTCCAGCACGAGCGCAACGCGCGCACCGACGCCAAGACGATTCGAGCGCGTCCCGCGCAGCTCGATGACCACCTGCGAACCTCCCCCACCCGGGTTCACGAACAGCGCGTTGCCGAACGCGTCGGACGGAAAAAAACCACCGAGCTGATGGTAGATGTCCTGATCGCCGTCGTGATCAAAGTCGGCGAACGCGATCCCGTGACCTTTCTGAAGGTGTCCCAGGCCCGTTGAAATCGTGACGTCATCAAAACGCCGGCCGCCAACATTGCGCAACGCCACGTTGGGCACCAGGGTCTTCAGGTTGGGGTTGCCGGTACCGAGGTACAGATCGAGAAACCCATCGTTGTCCAGGTCACCGAAATTTGCACCCATCGGCATCCACGGCCGGTCCAGTCCCAGCTCGACCGCGACGTCCGTGAACCTCCCGTTACCTTCGTTGCGGTAAAGCGCAGGCGGCGGGCCGTCGTATCCCTCTCCCATGTAATCGCGGGCAACGTCTTCGAGCTCACCCTCGTAGGCGCCGACGAACAAATCGAGATCGCCGTCGTTGTCGTAGTCGAAGAACCACGGGGCGAAGCTGCGCTGCAACGGACCCTCGAGTCCCAGCTCAAGCGCGACGTCCGTGAAGCGCAGACCGCCGTCGTTGCGGAAGAGCCGGTTGGCGCCCACGTTGGACACGTAAAGATCCATGTCGCCATCGTTGTCGTAATCCCCTACCGTCACACCCTTGGCGTACCGGTCGTTGGTCACACCCGCGGCGACGGCAACGTCGGTGAACGTCCCGTCGCCGTTGTTGCGGAACAGTTGCGAGGGAAAGTCCAACTCGAGCGGCGCCCAGGCTTCGTTTCCGACATAGAGGTCGAGATCGCCGTCCTGATCGAAATCGGCCCAGCACGCGGTCTGCGTCGGACGGGCCGGAAACGCGAGACCGGCCGCATGCGTGACATCGGTGAAGATCGCGCCATCGTTGCGTAGCAACGAATTACGCATCCGCCCGTCGTTGAAGTGCCAGGCGCCACGCAGGACCAGCAGGTCCACGTCGCCGTCGTTGTCGTAATCGCCGCCGATCACGTTCAACCCACCGAGTTGTATGTCGAGTCGGGCGGCCGCGGTACGGTCGGAGAACGACCCATCACCGTTGTTGCGATACATGCGGAGCGAGCCCCACGGCGCGGACGTCGAGGTCACGATGTCCACGAACCCGTCACCGTCGAAGTCGTCGGCGACCACACCACCGGCGAGTTCAAGCCCTGCAATGCCGAGACGCGGGGCCACATCGACGAACCGCGGCAAGCCGTCGGCCGCCTCGCGGGAACGCGGGTCGATGCGATACACCGCGTCGACGCCGGCGGGATGCCGCCCCAGCACCATAGCGACGATGTTCACCAGCCAGCGGGCTTCGAGATCGTCTGGATTTCGTTCGAGAAAGAACTTCAAACCGGCGAACGCTTCTTCGGCCGCTGCCGGATTCGCATAAACGCCGTCTCCCTCGATCGGAAAGATACAACTCCGATCCATCGGGTGCGCCACACAGTTCTGTTGTTCGGCCAACCTCAGGTAGGCCACCGCGCCCACCATCTGCGCCACGGCCAGCGCCCTGCGAAGCTCCGAATCCGGTTTGGAAAGAGACGCGGGTTCCGCGACCAGAGACACGGCCTCATCGGCGTGCGCCGTCGCTTCCCGCAACAATCCCTGCTTCGTCTCGAGATCGGCGAGACGCAGCAACTGGAAAAACCTTTGCGGATCCTCGAGGCTTTCTTCAGCCAACTCTGCTCGCAGTTTTTCGAGCGGACGCCGTCCAAAATACTGGTTGTCTCCAGAACGGAGTCGCTCGGCAATCTCGAGGAACTCGTGCCTGACGTCTTTATCCGTGGAGCCCGGAGCGGGAGCAACCTTCTCGCCACCCGAGCAACCGACGGCGAGCGCGGCACAGAGCAGGAAGACGATTCTCATGCGGGTCAGGTCTCACATTTCAACATCTACACCACCATGCTCGGGTGTCAGATCTTACAAGTCAACATTCGCAGGGACACGCAGTGCGTAGGCAAGAGGCTGCTGTTCCCGCATGAGTCGAGTTCATAGGCTCGATGTTGAAATGTGAGACCTGACCCCGGTTAGGCGATCCCGGGTGGGACGATGTCGGGTAAGCTCTCGCCGTGGCACGGATCGAGGTGATCTCCAACGGCGCCTTTCGGCGGTGGCTCCTGTCGCTCAACGGGTTGGCCCCGTCGAACCCTGCGGACGGTCTACCCGATGCGGCGGGCCTTCGCGGCGCCGACTGGGCACGGGCGGCGGTGCAGCGGTTGGGTTTCGTCCAGGTGGATCCGATCGCGGTGGTCGCGCGGGCGCACGACCAGATCCTTTTTGCGCGCAGTCCATCGTACCGTCCGGCGCACTTGAAGGAAGCACTGGAAGAACATCGGACGTTGTTCGAGAACTGGACCCACGACGCAGCAATTCTACCGGTCGAGCACTTCCCGCACTGGCGGCATTACATGGGCCGTTTCAAGCGTTGGGAGATTCACGCCGGCTACCGGCGCTACTTCGCCGCGGTGACCGCCAAGACCATCGCACTCGTGCGACGCCACGTGAAGAAGCACGGTGTCACGCGACCTCGCGAAATCAAAAGCGAGAAGGCTGATTGGGGCAACGTGGGCTTCGCGGTGCCGACCACGGCCAAGATCTCGATCGAGTACCTATGGCGTGTCGGGGGACTGGCGGTCGCGCGGCGCGTGGGCCAGGAGAAGGCGTACGACCTGGCCTCGCGGGTGATCCCTGGCGAGTGGTACCGCGCCCGTGTGGGCAAGCAAGCGTACGTGGACTGGGCTTGCCGGGAATCGCTTCGACGCCTGGGCGCCGCGACAGCTGCGCAGATCGCGCACTTCTTCGACGCGGTGTCGACGAAGGAAGCACAAGCCTGGTGCGAGAAAAGTATCGGGAAGGAACTGACGACCGTCGTCGTCGAACTGGCGAACCGATCGAACTCGCGCCCCGTGTTCGCGCCGGCCGATTGGGTCACGCGCCTCAAAGGAGTCCCACGAGCGCCGGACAAGCTGCGCTTGCTCAGCCCGTTCGACCCGCTGATTCACGACCGGAAACGCGCAAACAAGATCTTCGGATTCGACTACGCGGTGGAGATTTTCGTGCCGCCGGCCAGGCGGAGGTACGGCTATTACGTGCTACCGATCCTCGAGGGCGAGCGCTTCGTCGGCCGGATCGATCTCAAACTTGATCGCAAGAAAAGCAGGCTCGACGTGCTCGGCCTGTGGTGGGAACGCGGTGTCGAGGCCACGGCCCCGCGTCGCGCACGCCTGAAGCGTCAACTCGAACGTCAGGCCCAATTCGCCGGGATGGACGAGGTTGGGCGGTTCTAGACAGGATTACCACGAGCCGCCGGTGGGCGATCGTTTTCCTCAGCGTGCCCGGGAGGTCGTTCCGAAGAAGCTGAGAACTAAAACTCTTCAAGGACCGTTCAGTCCGGAACGGGGAACCCGCGATCACGCATCAGCGCACCGATCCCGGCGTCACGACCACGGAACGCCCGATAGGCCTCGGCCGGATCCACGGCGTTGCGTACCGCGAACAGGTTGTCGACCAGTTTCTTGGCCAGCTCTTCATCGTAGAAACCGCCCGGAGCATCCGCAAAGGCTTCGGCGGCATCGGAGGTCAGCACGTCGGCCCACAGGTAACCGTAGTAGCCTGCCGAGTATCCCTCGCCCGAAAAGATATGGCTGAAGTGCGTGCTGCGGTGACGCATCACGATCTCGTCGGGCATGTTCAGCGCGGCCAGGGTCTCGCGTTCAAACTCGTCGGGATCGAGCCCCGCTGGATCGAACGTGTGGTAGCGCATGTCGACCAGCGCCGAGGCTAGGTACTCGACGGTAGCGAAGCCCTGGTTGAACGTCGCCGCTTTCTTGATTTTTTCCACCAACTCGGCAGGGATCGGTTCGCCGGTTTTGTGGTGCACCAGGTAATTGTCGATCACCTCGTCGGTCGCCAGCCAACGCTCGAGGAGTTGGGACTGGAACTCGGTGTAGTCACGAACGCCGCCGTTCAGCGTCGGGTAGGCCACGTTGGACGAGAGCGCGTGCAACGCGTGGCCGAACTCGTGGAAGAACGTCCGGGCGTCGTCCCAGGAAATCAGGACGGGTTCGCCCTCGGCGCCTTTGATGAAGTTCGAGTTGTTCGAACTCAGGACCGTCTTCTTGCCGTTGAACGTCTCGTAGCTCCGAAATGAATTAGCCCACGCGCCGGAGCGTTTTCCGCGACGAGCGTACGGGTCGAGGTACCACAACCCGATGTGGGCCCCGGTGCTCTTGTCGGTAACCTCCCAGACCTTAACGGTTTCGTGGAACACGGGGACGGAACCGGCCTCGATGGGTTCGAAATCGAAGTGGAACAATTTACCGGCGACGAAGAACATCGCGTCACGCAACTTGTCGAGCTGCAAGTACTGCTTGACCTCGTCCGAATCGAGATCGTACCTGGCCTGGCGAACCTTCTCGGCGTAGTACCGATAGTCCCAGGGGGCGATCTTGATCCCCGCGCCTTCCGCGTCGGCGATCTTCTGCATATCGGCGACTTCTTCGCGCACACGGGCCAGCGCGGCCGGCCAGACCGCCTCCATCAACCTGAGCGCACGTTCGGGCGTCTTGGCCATGCGATTCTCGAGCCGCCACTGAGCGTAATTGTCATAGCCGAGTAGCTGAACGCGTTCGTGGCGGAGCCTCAGGATTTCCTTGATAATTTCGTTGTTGTCGTGCTCGTCGCCGTTGTCGCCGCGCGAGTAGTACGTGCGCCACACCTTTTCGCGCAGGTCGCGTTCGTTCGAAAAAGTCAGGAACGGGTCCATCGAGGAACGCGTGTTGGTGATCGCATACTCCCCTTCCCGGTCGCGCTCGGACGCTGCGGCCGCCGCAGCCTGCACGAACGATTCCGAAAGGCCGCCCAACCGGTCTTTTGCAAGGTAGAGGACGTAGCCCTCTTCATCGGCCAGCACGTTGTTCCCATATTTCGTGTTGAGTTCGGCAAGGCGCTTGTTGATTTCGGCGTAACGGCCTGCGGCCTCACCGTCGAGGGTCGCCCCGTTGCGGGCGAATTGCTCGTAGGCCAGGAGGGTCAGTCGCTGCCGGTCGGGCCGTAGCGAATCCATCTCGCTTTCATAAACCGAACTGATACGCGCGAACAACGCCTGGTTCTGCGTGATCTTCGTCCGAAACTCGGAAAGCTTGGTTACCATCTCGGTTTGGATGGCGCGAAACTCCGGTGTCGAGAGGTTCGCGCTCCAGATGCCCCAGTAGGTCATCACACGGTCGAATTCGTCGCCGCTGCGCTCCATGGCCTCGATCGTGTTTTCGAACGTCGCCGGGTCGGGATTGCTCGCGATGGATTCGATTTCTTCGAGCTGGCTCGCCATGCCCTGTTCGAGCGCCGGTTTGAGCGCATCGAGGGTCATCTTGTCGAACGCGGGCACGCCGCCATAGGGGCCGCTCCACTTTGCCAATAAGGTATTGCTTCCGTCCACGGCTCCGCTCGCCTCCTCATTGTCCTGGTTGGACCCGGCGCAGGCCACGGCAAACGCCATCGCAGCCATGCAAGCAATTTTCAAAACGCTGGCTCGCATCATCTTGACCTCGTTGTTGGATTCGGCCCGCGATTCTAGCAGCCCGCTCGGGCCCCGGTCACCCCGTATTCGCGGGGTCGTGCTTCGCTGACCAGTTCGCCCAGCATCTCGGCAAAGCCGATCCCCGGCAAGCGCTTTCGCCGCGGGACTGGCAGATCGGACAGGGCTCCTTTAGATTGTCGGTTCGGCATGGATTCAGCCACGGAGAGAGCATGAGTACGACGACCAAGACTTCACCCGACGCGCTTGATTTTTACGACATTCGCGGGCTGCTCAGCGAGGAAGAGCGTCAGATCCAGGACGTCACGGCGCGCTTCGTCGACGAGCGCGTACTGCCGATCATCGCCGACGCCTTCGATGAACACCGTTTCCCGGCGGAATTGATCCCCGAGATAGCCGAACTCGGCCTGCTCGGGTGCAACCTCGAAGGCTACGATTGTGCCGGATTGAACGACGTCAGCTACGGGTTGGTCTGTCAAGAGTTGGAGCGCGGTGACAGCGGCCTACGCAGCTTCGTGTCGGTCCAGGGAAGCCTGTGCATGTGGCCGATCCACGCCTACGGGAGCGAGGAACAGAAACAACGCTGGCTGCCGGCGATGGCTCGCGGAGAGGCGATCGGTTGCTTCGGCCTGACCGAACCCGATGGCGGTTCCGATCCGGGAGCGATGCGTACCCGCGCGGTGCGCGACGGCGACGATTGGATCCTGAACGGCGCCAAGATGTGGATCACCAACGGAACGATCGCCGACGTTGCGGTGATCTGGGCCGAAACCGAAGAGGGCGTCCGCGGCTTCCTCGTCGAAAAAGGCATGGCGGGTTACACGTCGCGCGACATCCTGAAGAAGTACTCGTTGCGGGCGTCGGTGACGTCTGAACTGTTCTTCGATGGCGTTCGTGTGCCGGACGCGAACCGGTTGCACGGGGCCAAGGGGCTCGGTGGGCCGTTGAGCTGTCTGACGCAGGCGCGCTACGGCATCACGTGGGGCGCCATCGGCGCGGCGATCGCCTGTTTCCAGGAAGCGCTCGACTTCGCCGGTAAGCGGCATGTGTTCGGCAAGAAGTTGACCCAGACACAGACAATCCAGCGGCGCCTGGCGGACATGGCGCGGCGGATCACGACGGCCCGCCTGCTCTCGCTGCAACTCGGCCGCCTTAAAGATGCGGGCAAGATGCATCACTCGCAGGTCTCGATGGCCAAGTGGAACAACGTCCGCGCTGCGCTCGATATCGCACGCGACGCGCGCGACATCCTCGGCGCGGGCGGAATCAGCGTCGAGTTCGCATCGATTCGGCACATGCTCAACCTGGAAAGCGTGATCACGTACGAAGGGACCGAGACGATCCATGAGCTTTCCGTGGGCCGCGAATTGACCGGTCACTCGGCGTTCTAATGAGCCGCCCCCGAGGCGACGCCGGGGCCGAAGCGGCGGTCAACATCTTCGACCGTGTGGCGATTGTCGATGCCAACTTCCGCAGGCTCCTGAACGAGTGGGACGGACCGGCGACAACGCGCCCGGACCCTGCCGAACCGGTGCGCGAAGGCTCCCCGTTGACAGGCGAAGCGCTGCTCGAGCTGTTCGAATCACAGATGACGTCGCGCCATCTCGATTTCGTGTCGCGCGTGTTGCGTGAACGGAATCAGAGTTTCTACACGATCGGCAGCGCCGGCCATGAGGGCAACGCCGTGCTCGGGCGTTTGACGCGGCCGACGGATCCGGCGTTCCTGCACTACCGTAGCGGCGCCTTGATGGCCGAACGGTCCCGGCACATGCCCGGGATCGACTTCATTTACGACACGTTACTGTCGCAAACGGCCAGTGTCGACGATCCCGTTTCCAACGGCCGGCACAAGGTGTGGGGAAGCGCTCCGATGTGGGTGCTGCCGCAGACCAGCACGATCGCCAGCCACTTGCCCAAGGCCGTCGGAATGGCGATTGGCATTCGCCGTGCGCTCAAGATGGGGATCGAAACGCCGGTACCGGCGGACAGTATCGTCGTGTGTTCGTTCGGTGACGCCAGTATCAACCACTCGACCGCGTTGGGCGCCTTTTCGGCCGCGGCCCTGGCCGTCTACCAGCAGATCGGCGCACCGGTGCTGCTCGTATGCGAGGACAACGGACTCGGGATCTCCGCACGAACGCCCAAGGGCTGGGTGGAGGATCGTTTCAGACAGTACCCGGGTCTGCGCTATTACCCCGCCAATGGGCTCGATCTGGTCGAAGCCGACCGCGTGGTGCGCCAGGCCGTGGAGACATGCCGTGTGCAACGCCGCCCCGTATTCCTGCACCTGAAGGTCGTCCGCCTGCTCGGTCACGCGGGCAGCGACGTCGAACTGACCTATCGAAGTCAGAAGGAAGTCGAGCGAACCGAGGCCGATGATCCGCTGCTCCATTCCGCCCGCATCGTTCTCGAGTCGGGTTTACTGAGCGCGGAGGAGATCCTCGAGCGTTACAACGACGTGCGCCGCCGTGTCGACGAGGCCGCCGTGCGGGCCGTCAAGAGACCGAAGCTCACATCGGCCGAGGAGATCGTGGCGCCGCTCGCTCCTCATTCCGCCGACAGGGTCACCGTCGAGGCCGCGCGACTAACCGATGCTACGGAGCGTGAAACGTTCTGGGGCGGCCCCGACAAGCTGCCCGAGGCCGGTCCCCCGAGACACCTGTCCGCGATGATCAACCTCGGGCTTCACGATCTGATGGCAAAGTACCCGAATAGCCTGTTGTTCGGCGAGGACGTCGCGGTGAAAGGCGGCGTCTATCACGTGACGCACGATCTGTGGAAGAGGTTCGGGCTCGCGCGCGTGTTCAACACGGTGCTGGACGAGCAGATGATCCTCGGACTCGCTCAGGGACTCGGTTACTGCGGCCTCTTGCCGTTCCCGGAAATCCAGTACCTGGCTTACTTCCACAACGCCTGCGACCAGATTCGCGGCGAGGCCTGTTCGACTCAGTTTTTCTCTGCGGGCCAGTTCCGCAATCCGATGATCTTGCGGATCGCCGCGCTAGGGTATCAAAAGGGCTTCGGCGGGCACTTCCACAACGACAACAGCATCGCCGCGCTGCGCGATATCCCCGGGCTGGCCATCGCCTGCCCGTCCCGGGGCGATGACGCCGTCGGCATGTTGCGCACCGCGACGGCAATGGCCCACATCGACGGCCGCGTGGTGGTTTACCTCGAGCCGATCGCGCTGTACGGCACGAAGGATCTCTACGAAGAAGCAGACAACCGCTGGTGCTTCCCGTACCCCCCACCCGGCGAGGCCGTGCCGTTCGGTGAGGGACGTGCTTACGACGAGAGTGCCACGGATCTGGCAATCCTGACCTACGGCAACGGCGTCCTGCTTTCGCTGCGGGCGGCCAGAACGCTC
>Ga0209988_10001559_pt1 | contig 14934 bp, 13 predicted proteins | sample N075metaG_FD_183115 | JGI IMG/M metagenome (GOLD analysis project Ga0209988, IMG submission 183115) | Deep subsurface microbial communities from Kermadec Trench to uncover new lineages of life (NeLLi) - N075 metaG (SPAdes) (version 2) | ecosystem: Environmental > Aquatic > Marine > Ocean trench... | reverse complement strand
CGCGTGAGGCTACGTCTGTCGCAATCAATACCGGCAGATCGCCCGACTGGAACTCGCGCAGCATCCGAATTCGTTTGTTCTGCGGCACGTCACCGGAAATGGCCCGGGCCTTGATGCCATTGGTCTCCATGAGCCGTGACAGGTATTCCGCTTCGCGCTTGGTGTTAACGAATATCATCGTCCGGACGGCATCCATGCTGCCCAGCAGGCCAAGCAACAGGCGCGGCTTCTCGTCGTTGCTGGGGTAGTAAACAGCCTGCGTCACCTTGTCGACGGTGACTTTGTCCGGCTCGATCTGCACGGCTTCGGGCTCATTCATGTGCTCGTAAGCGAGTTCCAGCACGCGCTGATTCAAGGTCGCGGAAAACATCAGGTTGAGCCGTTTTTCGGGTGCCGGCAGGCGGCGCAGGATGTAGCGAATGTCCTTGATGAAGCCGAGGTCGAACATTCGGTCGGCTTCGTCGAGCACCAGAACCTGTACGTGCTTGAGGTCATAGACGCGCTGCTTGTAATAGTCGATCAGCCGGCCGGGCGTCCCGATCAGGATATCGCAGCCGCTTGCGAGCCGGTCGCGCTGCTTGTCATAATCTGCGCCGCCATATACGACCTGCATGTCGAAGCCGGTACTCTTGCCCAGCGTAAGCGCGTCGGCGTGAATCTGGATGGCCAGTTCGCGCGTCGGGGCGATCATCAGTGCCCGGGGGCTGGAAATCGTCTCACTGTGTTCCACCGGATTGCGCAGCAGGCGATTCATCGTCGCCAGCAGGAAGGCTGCGGTTTTGCCGGTTCCGGTCTGTGCCTGGCCCGCAACATCGTACCCGTCGAGGGCCCGCGGCAGGGTTCTGGCCTGGATCGGAGTGCAGAACTCGAAGCCGGCCGCGCGTACGCCTTCCTGCAACTCTTCCGGTAAATCAAGGTCTGTAAAGGGAATTTGCTCTTCGTCAGTCATAGTTCTATAGGTGTGCAGTCAGTGAGATAAGGTAAAAAAACGTTGTCCAAGTACTTGCAAAATTGCTCGGGAAGCGGTCAAATTGGGTCAAGCCCGTTGCGGGACTTACCAGACCCGCCAAAATCACTACCAGACCACTACTCGTTTTTATCGTTAAGGAAGCTTCACAGGCGCTTCCGGATCACGCCTTATCTGGTCAGCATCCGTATCAGTCACCGGCGCTATCTCGAAACCGGAAGTTGTCGCCAAGCTAATTGATAGCGGGCCGGTAGTTTACCTGATTATCTGTTACGACGAAGTAGAGCGATGAGCATTACGAACATTACGAACGATAACTTCGAGGCCGAAGTCCTGCAGGCGGAACAACCCGTACTGGTGGATTTCTGGGCGGAGTGGTGCGGACCGTGCAAGATGATTGCGCCTATCCTCGATCAGATCGCCGATGAGTATAAGGGGCGCTTGATTCTGGTCAAGCTCGATGTCGAAGAGAATCAGAATATCGCCATGAAATATAGCGTTCGCAGCATTCCAACTTTGATGCTTTTCAAGGGTGGCCTCGTCGAGGCGCAGCATGTCGGTATGTTATCAAAAGCGCAGCTAAATCAGCTGCTGGATCAAAAATTGTGAGGGGATACTTGGGTAATTCAGCACGCAGTCGAACGAAAACCTCGGGTCGCGGCAAGGGTGACGGGCAGTCAAATAAGAAGCCTCGTCGCAGGAGGCAAGAGGAGGAGGATCACTCCGCTTTTACCGCGGATGAGGTGATCGCTAAAAGCGAGCTCGAGAACGGTGAAAACCTTCTGAGTTTGAACGAGCTCAAGCACAAGCCTGTTGCCGAGCTTGTCGCGCTTGCCGAGTCCATGAACATCGAGAACATGGGTCGTTCCCGCAAGCAGGACATCATTTTTGCCATTCTGCAGGCGCACGCAAAGTCGGGCGAGGACATTATCGGTGATGGCGTTCTGGAGATTTTGCAGGACGGGTTCGGGTTTCTGCGGTCGTCCGACGGTTCTTATCTCGCTGGCCCCGATGACATATACGTGTCGCCGAGCCAGATTCGACGCTTCAACCTGCGGACCGGCGACACCGTATCCGGCCTGATCAGGCCGCCGAAGGAAAGCGAGCGTTACTTCGCGCTCCTCAAGGTCGCCGAGATCAATCTCGATGCACCCGAGAACACGCGCGGCAAGGTTCTGTTCGAAAACCTGACGCCGCTGTTCCCTGACGAGCGACTCGAGCTCGAGCAGGGCAACGGCAGTACGGAAGACCTGACCGCCCGCATCATCGACCTCGTGGCACCGATCGGCAAAGGCCAGCGTGGCCTGATCGTCTCGCCGCCGAAAGCCGGCAAAACCATGGTGCTACAGAATATCGCGATGTCGATTGCGGCGAACCACCCCGAGGTTTACCTGATGGTTCTGCTGATCGACGAGCGACCCGAGGAAGTTACCGAGATGCAACGCACCGTGCGCGGCGAGGTGGTCTCGAGTACTTTCGATGAGCCGGCCAGTCGACACGTTCAGGTCGCGGAAATGGTCATCGAGAAGGCGAAGCGGCTGGCCGAGCACAAGCTCGATGTCGTGATTTTACTGGATTCGATCACGCGCCTGGCGCGCGCCTACAACACGGTGGTGCCGTCGTCGGGCAAGGTCCTGACGGGTGGCGTCGATGCGAATGCGTTGCACCGTCCGAAGCGTTTCTTTGGCGCCGCGCGCAATATCGAAGAGGGCGGCAGTCTGACGATTCTCGCTACGGCGCTGGTCGAAACCGGCTCGAAGATGGACGACGTGATCTACGAGGAGTTCAAGGGCACGGGTAACATGGAAATGCACCTGGACCGCCGTATTTCGGAGAAGCGTGTTTTCCCGGCGATCAATATCAATCGCTCGGGCACACGCCGCGAGGAACTGGTAACCAAGCCCGAAGAACTGCAGAAAATGTGGGTTTTGCGCAAAGTTCTGCACCCGATGGACGAACTTGCCGCAATCGAATTCCTGCTCGGCAAGCTGCAGGAAACCAAGACCAATGCCGAGTTCTTCGATGCCATGAAGCGGTCGTAGCCTCCGCCACAAGCCGCAATTAAGATCTCAGCTACGGCACAGCCTGGCTCCATCGCCGCTTGTGCAGGAGCCGCTCCAAAAAAAGTTTCTCCCGCCCCGGTCACGACTCAGCCTTTGGACTGCTCTCGCGCCACGGCCCGGTGCCCGATATCGGTTCGGTAACAGGCGCCCGGCCAGCTGATTTGTCTGACGAGTGCGTAGGCCTCGGCCTGTGCCTCGGCCGTGGTTGCCCCGAGCGCGACGGCGCACAGCACGCGCCCGCCGCTGGTGACGATCTGGCCATCTTTTTCGGCCGTGCCGGCATGAAATACTTTCAGGTGCTCCGGCGGGCTGCCCGGCAACCCTTCGATGACTGCCCCGGTGTCGTATGCCTCCGGGTAACCGCCGGCCGCCATCACGACGCCCAGGGCGACCCGCTGGTCCCACACGACGTTCTGGCTCGACAATCGCTGGTCGAGGGCGGCGTCGAGTAGCGTGACCAGATCGGTGCGCAGGCGAAACAGCACCGGTTGGGTCTCCGGGTCACCGAATCGGCAGTTGAATTCCAGTACTTGCGGTCGTCCGCTCGCATCGATCATGACCCCGGCATACAGGAAACCGGTATACGGCATGCCGTCGGCCGCCATGCCCTCGACGGTCGGCCGCATGACTTCGGCCATGATCCGTTCGTAGCATTCGTGGCTGATGACCGGGGCCGGCGAATAGGCGCCCATGCCGCCGGTGTTGGGCCCGGTGTCGCCGTCGTCGCGGGCCTTGTGATCCTGTGAAGTGGCGAGTGGCAGGATCGTCTTGCCGTCGACGATGGCAATGAAGCTGGCTTCCTCGCCGACGAGAAACTCCTCGATGACGACGCGCTGTCCGGCTGATCCGAAGGTGTTGTCCTGGAGCATACCGCGCACCGCAGCTTCGGCCTCGGCGACCGTCCGTGCGACGATGACGCCCTTGCCGGCCGCCAGGCCATCGGCCTTGACGACGATCGGTGCGCCTTGTTCACGGATGTACTCGAGGGCGGGTTCGACTTCGGTGAATGCCGCGTAGGCGGCGGTCGGGATGTTATGACGCGCCATGAAGGCTTTCGTGAAGGTCTTTGAGCCTTCGAGTTGCGCCGCTGCGGCGCCCGGGCCGAAGCAGCGTAGTCCGGCCGACGTGAATTGATCGACGATGCCCGCAACCAGCGGCATCTCGGGCCCCACGACCGTCAGTTCTACCTGTTCGGTGCGGGCCAGTTCGAGCAGCCCGTCGATGTTCGTGGCGTCGACCGCGACGTTCCGCACGCCGGGTTCGCGTGCCGTGCCGGCGTTACCCGGTGCGACCAGCACGGTATCGACGCGTTCGGATTGGGCAATTTTCCATGCCAGCGCGTGCTCGCGGCCGCCGCCGCCAATGACGAGTACTTTCATGGTTTCAAGAGTATGGAATCAATGCCGGAAATGCCGCATGCCGGTAAACAGCATGGCCATGCCGTGCTGGTTGGCGGCCTGGATGACTTCGTCATCGCGCATCGAACCGCCTGGCTGGATAACGATGCCGATGCCATATTCCGCGGCAATGTCGATGCCGTCGCGGAACGGGAAGAATGCGTCCGAGGCCATGGCTGCGCCCCGGATCACGAGGCCCGCCTCCTCGGCCTTCCAGGCGGCGATCTTCGCGCTCATGACGCGGCTCATCTGCCCGGCGCCGACGCCCAGCGTCATGCCGTCGCGGCAGTAGACTATGGCGTTCGATTTTACGAACCGGGCGACTTCCCAGGCCAGCATTGCGTCGGCGAGTTCCTGCTCGGTTGGCTTTCGTTCCGTGACGATTTTCAGCGCGTTTTTATCGAGTGTTGCAATGTCCTTGTCCTGTACCAGGATGCCGCCCTCGACCTGCTGGATGCGTCGCCCCGGCCCGGTGGCTTGCAGCGGGCCGGTGTTCAGGACACGGATATTCGGCTTGCTCGCGAATGCGGCGAGCGCTTCGGGCGTGAAAGAGGGCGCAACGATGACTTCCAGAAACTGACGGGCCACGATGGTTGTGGCCAGGTCTCCCGCGCATGGTGTGTTCAGCGCGACGATGCCGCCGTATGCCGATGTTGGATCTGTCTGGTAGGCTTTTTCGTATGCGTCGAGTGCGGTGTCGGCAACACCGACACCGCACGGATTCGCATGCTTGACGATGACACATGCTGAAGCGGGCAATGCCTTGACGCATTCGAGTGCGGCATCGGCATCTGCGATGTTGTTATACGACAGCGGTTTGCCCTGATGTGACGTCGCGGCCACGACACTGCCGGCACCGGCCCCGGGCATTCGGTAGAGCGCTGCACGCTGGTGCGGGTTTTCGCCGTAGCGAAGTTCGCTCTGCTTGCGCAACGCCAACGGGTAGGTCTGCGGAAAATCGGCTTCGCGGCATTCGCCGGAAAGATACGTCCAGATTGCGGCATCGTAACTGGCAGTATGACCGAAGGCCTTGGCTGCGAGTCGTCGACGAGTCTCCCCGGACACGGTGACGCCTCCGTCGTTCAGTTCGGCGACGACGGCATCGTAGTCGGCCGGATCGACCACCGCGGTTACGAACGCATGGTTTTTGGCGGCCGCGCGCAGCATGGCCGGGCCGCCGATATCGATATTTTCGATTGCGTCGGCACGCGTGCAGTCCTCACGCGCAATCGTCGCTTCGAACGGATAGAGATTGACGACGAGCAAGTCGATGACCTGAATGTCGTGCTCGGACATTGCATCGGCATCCTGATCGCGGTGTCCGAGCAGCCCGCCGTGAATCTTTGGGTGCAGGGTTTTGATCCGCCCACCCATGATCTCGGGGAAGCCCGTCACTTGGGAAACATCGGTTACGGCGACCCCGGCGGCGCGCAGCGTTGCCGCCGTGCCGCCGGTCGACAATAACTCAATATCGAGTTCAATCAATGACTTGGCAAGTGCAACCACGCCGGTTTTATCGGCAACACTGATCAGAGCCCGGGTGTAATCAGACATGAGTGTGATCCGAATTCAGATTGGCGGGGTCGAGTTTCCGGGTTGTGCCCGAATCAGTCCAGCAGATAGTAGAACTTGAGTTTCTTGCGCAGAGTGGCCCGATTTATGCCGAGCACCTCGGCGGCACGACTCTGGTTTCCCTGAGTGTAGTCCATGACGGTTTCGAACAGCGGCGCTTCGACTTCGCCAAGAACCAGATCATACAGATCGCAGGGTTTATGTCCGTTTAAATCTTTGAAGTAGCGTTGCAGAGCTTCTGCGGTCACTTTCCTGAGCGGCTGGTTTCTGACACTCGTCAGCGGTTCCTTCCTGGCAGGGGATGGTTTTCGCTTCGACGATTTGCTTCTTTTTGTTTGCGCCACAGGCCGCAATCTCCGGAAACCAACATCGACGGTTGCTGTTCGTCGGTTACGTCAGACAACAGTCAAAGAAATTATTAGTGAGGTGCATTTGCTGGCACGAGTTCTCGGCGCGGACGAACTGAAAACGAAAGTCGTCCGAGTTCGCCAAGCTTCGGCAGTACCAGGATAAATGCTTTCTTGCTACCCGTACGCCGATTCTTTCACCATAAAACCGATAGATCGCATCAAGGTGCGAGTAGATAATATCACGGAGTGTGTGGAGAGGGGGCACCGGCACGCGAACATCTTGCGTGAGAAATTTCGACACTTGGTTGAATAACCAGGGTTGTCCCTGCGCCGCTCTGCCGATCATGACACCGTCAGCTCCGGTCCACTGCAACACGTGCGCGGCCTTTTCCGGTGTATCAATGTCGCCATTCGCGAAGACCGGAATATTCACGGCAGACGTTATCTTGCGGATCGTTTCGTATTCCGCTTCTCCCTTGTAGCCGCAAGCCCTTGTTCTTCCATGGACTGCCAGTGCCGCGATACCGGCGGACTCCGCGATCCGTGCAATCTGCACGCCGTTTCGATGCGACGTATCCCAGCCGGTGCGAATTTTCAGCGTTACCGGGACCTGCGATGCTTCGAGGACGGCGTCCAGAAGGCGCTTGACCAGGTCCTCGTCCTTGAGCAGCGCGGAACCGGCGAGTTTCTTGCAGACTTTCTTCGCGGGGCAGCCCATGTTGATGTCGATGATCTGGGCGCCGACGCTGACAGCTTCACGCGCTGCGGTCGCCATCTGCGCCGGTTCGCTGCCCGCGATCTGTACGACCCGAATGCCACGGCTATCCTGAAAATCGAGCCGGCTGCCGGCCCGTGCCGTTGCCCGGATTCCGTGACTTGCCAGCGTCATCTCCGTAGCGGTCAACGCCGCGCCGAAATCAACGCACACGCGGCGAAACGGAGCGTCCGAGATTCCCGCCATGGGGGCCAGCAGTACATTGCCGGAAAGCCGGTGCGGCCCGATGTGAATGTCAATGTCGTCATGTGTCGCCGGGTTCATTTCTGGAAGGGATTCGTCTGCATCTGGCATTGTAATCCGGATGTTCGGCGGGGCAGGCATACGTCCACGACATAACCCTGTGCTTGTGTGCCCGGGTCGGCCACACTGATTTCCACCGGCAGCAGCGTGCCGGGTGACAGCAGGGCGGGCCAGGTTGCGTAGTCACGCAGGTATTGCGACGGTGTAAATACGCGGCTTGCAACCGGGTTGGCCCAGCGGTCGCGCAGAACGATGCGTATCATGGGTTGCCCGACCGGCTCAGTGCCATGGATGACGAGGTTCGCGTGTATGTCCAGCGCGCTTGACGCGGTACGTCCGGCCACGGCTTCTGAGCCGCTGACTTTAAACGCATCCAGGCTCCAGTCGGGGTAGAGCGTCGAGCCGAGCGTGGCGTAAAGACCGCGGGTGAACTTGCCGTACACAGGATGAGCGGCGAGCTGGTCGCGGTTCTGGTGCGCCAGCTGGATTCCCAGCGCAACCAGCAGCAGGCTGGCTGCGACGAGGCGACGCCCGCGAGACGGGTGCAGTCGAGGGGTCCGGTCGTCTTGCTCGATCGTCCACGGCGGGGTCGGCGCAGCTTCTGCCGCTGCGAACCTGCCATCGACAGGCTGGACCACATCCTCCAATTCGAGCAGGTCGCTCGACTCGTCCTGGCCGGAGTCTGTCGGCATGTCGTCATCGAAATCGGGTGCGAGTGCCAACCGCTGCATCGCGTCGTCCTGCGCCGTGGCCACATCATTTTCGTCCGCCAGCTCGGACAGGAAACTTCTCCACTCATCGGCATCGGCGGTCTGCGACTCCAGCGGCGTCAGCGGGTGGATATCCGGCTGCCGCTCCTCGCTGTCTGCATCCGCACCCGCATGGTCAGTTTCAACGTAGTCGGTTAGCTCTTGCTCTGTTTCAGCGGGCAGGAATATCTTCGACCAGGTCTGCTCGGGGGCGTTGAATTCCAGATCATCGGGGGTCACTGCGTCGATATTCTCGTTTTCCTGCTCGTCAGCGGAGTCATCGTCCTCATCGTCCTCATCGTCGTAGGCGGTCGTGTCGTCATAGCGCCGTTCGACCGCTTCGTCATGAGGAGTCGTGTCGTCATCGGGGTGCCCGGCCTCGACTTCGCTTGCCAGTGCTTCGAGGCCGGATCCGTCGCCCGCCGGTTCGCCCGGCTCGAGTCCGTTCCCGGCGGCCTCGTCCGGCTCCTTGCCTGCGGGTAACTTTTGCTCGTTCGCATCGATGTCGACAGTGGCATGGGCTTCCTGGTCGGGTGGGCTGCCTGTGTCGGGATCGGTATCGAAGGCATCCTCATCGGCATCGCGCCGCCGGGCGGCCCAATCATTGTGCGGGCCGGATTCGTCCTGCTCGCCGGCCTCGTGCGGTGGTTCAGCCTGTGCCGGTGCGTTGTTGGGATTGATATCGGTAGTGTCTTTGGTGGCCGCTTCGGCATTTGTCGTTGCCGCCGTGGCTGGCAGGGTGTCCGGCGATTGGCTCTCGATTGGCTCGAGCGCGACGATGTCCGTCAACTCGGGCAGTTCGTCAGACAGCGCGTTCAGCGCGTTGAATTTGGTCTGGCACGACCCGCAGTTGACTTCGCCGAGTGCCAGCCGCAATTGCACGGCCGTGACACGAAAAATCGTCAAGCAATTTGGACAGCGCGTGTACATCAAGGTTTACGTTACGATTCCTGTTAACCGCACCCAATCGTCGTGCTGGATCAGTCTGCACTCAAAGTCCCAGTCGCTTTTCGAGGTAATGAATATTCGTGCCGCCGGCCTTGAATGCAGCGTGCTGGCAGATTTCGAGATGCAGCGGAATGTTCGTTTTGATCCCGTCGATGACCATCTCGGACAGCGCGATCGTCATGCGTGCAATCGCCGATTCGCGATTGTCGCCGTAGGCAATGACCTTGCCGACCATCGAATCGTAGTAAGGGGGCACTATGTAGCCGCTGTACAGGTGGCTGTCGACGCGGATTCCGGGCCCACCCGGCGGGTGCCATAGCTCGACGCGTCCCGGTGACGGCGTGAACGTCTTGGAGTCCTCCGCATTGATGCGACACTCGATCGCGTGGCCGCGCAGCGTGAGGTCTTCCTGTTTAAAGCGCAGGGGCGAGCCTGCGGCGATCAGTATCTGTTCCTTGACGATGTCGATACCGGTGACCATCTCGGTCACCGGGTGCTCGACCTGCAGGCGGGTGTTCATCTCTATAAAGTAAAACTCACCGTCCTGGTACAGGAATTCGAAGGTGCCCGCATTCTGGTAGCCGATATCGAGGCAGGCCTGTACGCAGCGCTGACCGATGTGCGCCCGTTGCTCCGGTGTAATACCCGGCGCCGGCGCCTCCTCGAGGACCTTCTGATGACGGCGCTGCATGGAGCAGTCGCGTTCGAACAGATGCACGCAGTGGCCGTGATTATCCGCGAGCACCTGGAACTCTATGTGCCGCGGGTTGCCAAGGAACTGCTCGATGTAGACGGTATCGTCGCCGAACGCTGCCTGGGATTCTGCCCGCGTTACGGCGATCGCGCCGATCAGCGACGCCTCGGTATGGACGACCCGCATACCGCGGCCGCCACCACCGGCCGCCGCCTTGATGATGATCGGATAGCCGATGTCGCGTGCCAGCCGCAGGGTTTCCCCGGGCTCGTCCTCGAGCGGGCCGTTCGAGCCAGGGACGGTCGGCACACCGGCGGCTTTCATGGCTTTAATGGCTTCGATCTTGTCGCCCATGATTTTGATGACGTTGGCCGGCGGGCCGATGAAAATGAAGCCGCTGTCATTGACCCGCTCCGCGAAGTCCGCGTTCTCCGACAAAAAGCCGTAGCCGGGGTGTATCGCGCCGGCGTCCGTCACTTCGGCCGCGCTGATGATCGCCGGCATGTTCAGGTAGCTATCGGCCGACGGCGGCGGGCCGATGCAGACGGTTTCGTCCGCCAGCAAGACGTGCTTCTGACTGCTATCTGCGGTTGAGTGCACGGCGACGGTTTTGATACCCAGTTCGCGGCACGCGCGTTGGATGCGAAGCGCAATCTCTCCGCGATTGGCGATCACGATTTTGTCGATCATTGGGGTGCAGCAATTAGTTGATTATGAAAAGAACCTGATCAAATTCGACGGGTTCGCCGTTCGTGACCTGGATGGCGGCGATTGTGCCGGCGACTTCGGCCTCGATCTGGTTCATCATTTTCATTGCCTCGATAATGCACAGCGTGTCGCCGATTTTGATCTGGTCGCCGACCTTGACGAACGGCTCGGCGTCCGGCGAAGACGAAGCGTAGAACGTGCCGACCATCGGTGCCAGCACCCTGTTGCCCTCGGGGGTATCAGACGATTCCGCAGCGGTGGCCGATGCCGGCGCAGGCTCGGCCGGGCCGGGTGCGCCGGCTGCGACCGGCTGTGCCCAGTCGGCCGCACCGGTCGGAAAGCGGCTGATACGTATGGACTCTTCTCCCTCGGTGATTTCGAGTTCGGCGATGCCTGAGGTTTCCAGAAGTTCGATCAGTTTTTTGACCTTACGAATGTCCATAGCCTGGTCCTCGCTTAATCTGCCGCTGGTTTGGGTTGAAGCTGTTCATGCGCGGCCCGCAGGGCGAGTTCGTAGCCCTGCGGGCCCAGCCCGATGATGGTGCCGACCGCGATATCCGAGAAGTACGAATGCCGGCGAAAGTCCTCCCGCGCATGCACGTTACTGATATGTATCTCGATGAACGGAATTGCGACGGCGAGCAGCGCATCGCGCAAGGCGACACTGGTGTGCGTGAACCCGCCGGGATTGAAGATGATGAAGTCGACCTGTCCTGCGGCTTGCTGAATCCGGTCGACCAGGTCGGCCTCGGAATTGCTCTGCGCCGTCACCAGGTTGTGACCGAGGTCCCGGGCCACTGTGGTCAACTGCTGCTCGATCTGGGCAAGTGTCGTGCTGCCGTAGACGTCGGGCTCGCGGGTTCCGAGCATATTCAGGTTCGGTCCGTTCAATAGCAGTAAATTGGCCATCGTCAGCTTGCCGCATATACGTAGATATCCGCAAGCTTATACATTTTCGTGGCAAATTCCATAGCGTTCGATACAAATGAAAGATTACGATGCCGATTCCCGGCGCCGTATTGCGCCGCCCGAGGCGTTATCAACAGCCGGCTAGTCGGCCAGGCGCTGTCTGGCTTCGGCGACCGACAGCGTGCCTGCAGCGACCGCGTCGGTGATCCCCATGATCTCTTCGAGCTGATCCGGGTGCAGTTCGCCGGAGTGGACGCCGAGAATCTGACCATCGGCAGCGGCGAAGACGGTGAACGGCAGGCCGGCGAATTGGTCGCCGAATGATTGCGCAGCTTCCATCGCGTCGGATTGGCCGACGAGGATCGGGTAGGTGACGCCGGTCTTGTCGATATACGGACGGACTTCCGCGAGCCGGTCGATCGCGATACCGATAATGGCCAGTGAACCGTCCGATCGTGCCTGCGACAGCGCTTCGAGCATTGGCATTTCGCGCAGGCAGGGCGCACACCACGTCGCCCAGAAATTGATCAGTCGCGGCTGGCCCGACCAGTCCGACAAGGCGCGCAGATCCCCGTTCAGGTCTTTCAGCCGGATGTCCGGGAGCGTCAGCAGTGCGAAAGGCGTCGCCGGGCCCGGGGCCGCGGTGGTGTCTGCCGCCGCTACCGCCACGGGCGGTTGCGCGTCCGGAGCGAATACCAGCGTGCTCGCGTAATAGCCGGCCAGCAGACAAATACCGAGTATCGATGCATAGCGAATCGAACCTAGCAGACGGAGGGTCACCGCGTGCGGTCGCTGAGTTGCTGGTGACGTTGCGCGGATTGAACGTGCGCGGCGAACTTGTCGGCCGGCATGAACCCGACGATCCGGAAATTCCTGCGTTCGACGCCGTTCGAATCAAAGAATACGATCGTCGGCGGGCCGAAGATACCGAAGCGTCGCAACAGCGCCTGGTCGAGATCGTCGTTCGCCGTGACGTCGGCTTGCAGTACCCGTGTCTTGCTCAGTTTGTCCTGCACCGCTGCATCAGTGAATGTGTAGTGCTCCATCTCTTTGCACGATACACACCAGTCGGCATAGAAATCGAGCATGACCGGCTGACCCTGTGCTGCGGCGGTGGCCAGTTCCCGATCCAGATCATCGACTGACTTGATGAGCCTGAACTCGAGCTCGCGGGTTTGCGGGCCAGCGGTGCCAAAGCGCAGCGGCTGCAACGGGTTCGTCTGGCCACTGAGCGCGCCGACCAGCAATACGGCGCCGTACAGCGACGCCAGCAGACCGGCGCCCTTGCTGAACTTCTGCGCCGACGGCGCCGCGATGTCGAGCGCCTGAAAGGCGCCGAGGAAGATGCCGGCCATGAAGACGAGCACGCCCCACATCGCCATCGTCACGGCGCCCGGCAGGATGCGCTCGAGCATCCAGATTGCCAGACCGAGCATCATGAAGCCGAACGCGCCTTTGACCTGGTCCATCCATGCGCCGGCCTTTGGCAGCAGGCGCCCGGCGGAAGTGCCGATGACCAGCAGCGGCAGACCCATGCCCATGCTCATGGCGAACAGTGCCGCCGCGCCACGCGTGATGTCGCCGGCTTCTGCGATCACCGTCATCGAGGCGACCAGCGGCGGTGCGACACAGGTGGTTACGATCAACGCCGACAGCATACCCATGATCGCCGTGCCGATAAATGTTCCTGCGCGCTGCCGGTTGCTGGCGGCCGACAGCCTGGTCTGTAATGCAGCGGGGACCTGGATTTCGTAGTAGCCGAACATGGACAGGGCGAGCGCTACGAATAATCCGGCTACGCCGACGATGATCCACGGTTTCTGCAGGGCCGCCTGGATCTGGCCGCCCGCCGCAGCGAATGCGGCGCCTGCCGCCGTGTACGTCAGCGCCATGCCGAGCACGTAGGTCAGCGACAGCGCGAATGCCTTGCCGGTGGTTACGTCCTTTCCCTGGCGGGCAATGATGCCGGACAGAATGGGCACCATCGGCAGTACGCAGGGCGTGAATGCCAGCAGCAAGCCGAGGCCCGCGAACGTCACCATGACCAACAGCAGGTTGGCGTTCAGGATCAGGTTGGACAGACGGTCTTGCTCGGAAACCATTTCTTCCGGTGGCGGCCCGATGTCGCGCAGCGGGTCGCTGGCGCTGGCGGCCGGCAGCGCAACTTCGAGCTCGAGGCGCTGGGGTGGGTAGCAGATACTGTCCTTTTTGCAGCCTTGGTATTCGATAACGAGTGGCAACATCGTCGCCGCGGGCGTGGCGCGGGTCAGCGGGACATGCATGGCAACGGCTGAATAAAATACCCGGGTCTGGCCGAAATACTCGTCCTGTTCGGTCACGCCGGGCGGCAGCGTGGGCTCGCCGGCCTGTGCATCGGTGCCGGAGGTCGAGATGGTCAGGCTGTCGCGATACAGGTAATAACCTGCCGCGATCGTCCAGTCGATGCGCAGGTTGAACGGATCGACGACGTCGACCCGCGCCGTAAAGGCCTGTTCGGGCGGCAATGGGTCGTTTGCCCCAATCACTCGGGTCTGACCGCCGGACATCAGGCGCGACAGTTTGCCGCCGCTGCCGGGTTCGTTGCGACCGGGTTCGTGGCGAGAGAATCCGTCGTCCAGCGAGGCCAGCCGCACACGGGCAGTCCAGACCTGGGGCGGGTAACACAATCCGATGTCGGCACAACCCTGCGAGCGCAGTTCGAGTTCCAGCAGGTCGGCGCCGGGACCCGCGACTCCGCGGTCAATGATCGGCACGCGCACGGTCGCGTGGTCCCGGAAAATGTGCATGTCGCCGAAGAATTCGTCGGAGTACAGCTTGCCGGCCGGCATGATCGGCGCGCCGATGCGAATCGCGGGTGTGCGGCTCGCATAGCTCATGCGCTCTTTATACAGATAGTGCCCGGGCTCGATCGTCCACTCCACCAGGACTTCATCGCCCGCGGCACTGACCTCGTAGCGAAACGCCTCATCCACCTTCAGGATTTTCTGTTTCGCCGCGGCCGGCGTCGTCGCCGCACCGAGCGCTGCGAGCATCATGAGCGTCGCCAGCATTGCCCGGATCATGGGGGTATGGGGTTGTGCCATCTTATGTATCAGCGTGTCGAATTTTCGAGCCACTCCAGATAGGTTTTAGCGCCGGCCGCCAGCGGGATGCCGATAATCTCTGGCACGTCATACGGGTGGAGGGCCTGCACTGTCGCTTCGAGTTGCGCGAAACAGGCCCCGGTCGTCTTGATTATCAGGAGTATCTCGTCGTCGTGCTCGATTTTGTCCTTGCCGCGGTACATCGATTTGATGCCCGACACACGGTTGACGCAGGCTGCCAGTCGCCGCTCCAGCAGTGCGGTCGCGATCGCGTCGGCCGCGCTGGCGGTCGGGCAGGTACACAGTACCACCAGGAATTCAGCCGCTTTCATCGCCCGTATTCACAGCTCCCGTGATAATAGACCCAGTGCATCGCCATGGGACCCGTCCGGCACGGGTTGGTTCCCGGCTCCAGCGCCAGCCGCAGCCAAGCATAGGCCCGGATTTCCGGGCTGTCATGGGTGCGGCGCTCATTT
>Ga0209988_10001558_pt1 | contig 14937 bp, 10 predicted proteins | sample N075metaG_FD_183115 | JGI IMG/M metagenome (GOLD analysis project Ga0209988, IMG submission 183115) | Deep subsurface microbial communities from Kermadec Trench to uncover new lineages of life (NeLLi) - N075 metaG (SPAdes) (version 2) | ecosystem: Environmental > Aquatic > Marine > Ocean trench... | reverse complement strand
GCGGCGGGAACCCGGGTTTCGCAGCTAGAATCCATCCATGGGACGCTAGAATCCATCCATGGGACGACTGGGCCGCAGCTCCGACAAGCGAAATTCGAATGGCCCGGAACAGCTGACCGGAGTCCATGCGTCGATGGAGGCGATTCGCGCGAAGCGCCGCAAGCTTCGGGTTTTGCGGGTCCGGGAGGGCCCTCAGCGGCCCGAAGTGGCCGCGGTGGTCGCGGCGGCGCGCCAAGCGGGCATTCCGATCGAATCGATCGCCGATCCGCAGTTCGCCGAATTCGCTTCCGGTGGGGGCAACCCGCAGGGGGTGGTCCTCGAGGCAGAACCGCTCCCCGAGCTCTCCCTCGAGAGCCTGCTGAACTCGATCGAGGCGGAGAATCCCACGCTGGTCGCCTTGGATGGGGTTGAGGATCCCCAGAACCTGGGTGCGATCGCGCGGGTCGCGGAGGCGGCTGGCGTCGCGGGCCTGATCCTGCCCAAACGCCGCAGCGCCCCGCTGAGCCCGGCGGTCGCGCGAGCCAGCGCGGGGGCGATCGAGTGGCTTCCGTGCGCCCGGGTGCCAAACTTGCCTCGTGCCCTCAACGAGCTGAAATCAAACGGCTTTTGGGTTTTTGGCAGTGAGCCAGAGGCCTCCCTCGCGCTCTTCGAACTGCCCGATCGAGTGCTGGAAGGCAAGCGGGTCGTCGTCTTCGGCGCGGAGGGCCGTGGGGTCCGGAGGGGGGTCGAGAGGGTGCTCGATTACCGGGTCCGAATCCCGCTGGGGGGGAGGGTCGCCTCGCTCAACGTCTCCTCCGCGGCGGCGGTCTTTTTATTCGAGCTAAATAGGCGATCTCAATTGGCAACTTTGCCTAAATTGCCATATAAATAGACGGGAATTTCTCTGTCTCCCGCCGATGAGGGGTCGCGGGAGCGCGCATCAATCACCGTTCGATCGTCTTCTGGCTGGCGTAGCTCAATTGGCAGAGCAGCTGATTTGTAATCAGCAGGTTGCGGGTTCGAGTCCCATCGCCAGCTCCAGGTCCGGGGCACAGTCGTTCGGAAAGGCGAAAGGTAACAGAAGTACAATCGCAAAAGTACAAACGGGAACAGGTTCGCGACACAACAAAGAGATCCGAAAAGAAGTAGATCAGGGCTGGCGGAAAGAAAATAACAGCAATCGGACATCCGACATTCACACCCAATGGCCGGGAACCCCAGCCCGCGGGTGGAGCGAGCTGAGAACTGAGCAGCTGCGCGAATGAGGGGTGCCCCTATGCGTGTTTTTGGTGTTCAACGACTTTTAATGAATTGGAGAGGTACCGAAGCGGTCAAACGGGGCAGACTGTAAATCTGCTGGCTCAGCCTTCGGAGGTTCGAATCCTCCCCTCTCCACCAATACGGAGAGCGCTTCGCAGCACACGTTGTGGTGCACGCCGTAGTGCAAATTGGAGAGTGGCTTGGTGATGCAGATCCTTCGGGGACTTGGAAATTCGGGAACACGAAATTTGAGAACGGTGTTCAAAGGAAGCGCGCGGGCGGGAATAGCTCAGCTGGCTAGAGCACGAGCCTTCCAAGCTCGGGGTCGCGGGTTCGAATCCCGTTTCCCGCTCCACGCGCCCGAGCGCGAAGGGCCCATGTAGCTCAGGTGGTAGAGCGCGTCCTTGGTAAGGACGAGGTCGGCGGTTCGAGTCCGCTCGTGGGCTCCAGGACTTGGAGATCGAGCAGTAACGGGAACGAAGCAGAGAGGCGCCGCTCACCAGTAGGTCGATTGCGGGACCTGTAGTCAACGGGAACAGAAACAGAGCCTTGCTGCAACAGAGGGCGAGACAAGAAACGAAGGAAGAATCAGGGAATGGCCAAGGAGAAATTCGAGCGTACGAAGCCGCACGTGAACGTTGGGACGATTGGTCACGTAGACCACGGGAAGACGACGCTGACGGCAGCGATCACGCAGCGTCAGTCGACGAAGGGTCTGGCGGAGTTCACGCCCTTCGATCAGATCGACAAGGCTCCCGAGGAGCGTGAGCGTGGGATCACGATTGCGACGGCGCACGTCGAGTACGAGACGGAAGCGCGTCACTACGCGCACGTAGACTGTCCGGGTCACGCGGACTACGTGAAGAACATGATCACGGGTGCTGCGCAGATGGACGGAGCGATTTTGGTGGTGAGCGCGGCGGATGGTCCGATGCCGCAGACGCGGGAGCACGTGCTTTTGGCGCGCCAGGTGAACGTTCCCCACATCGTGGTGTTTTTGAACAAAGTGGACCAGGTGGATGACGAGGAGCTTTTGGAGTTGGTGGAGCTGGAGGTTCGGGAGCTTCTTTCGAGTTACGACTTTCCGGGTGATGACATTCCGATCGTGAAGGGATCGGCGCTCAAGGCGCTGGAGGACGGATCGGATGACGCGGCGAACAAGTGCATCGATGAGCTGATGGATGCGGTGGACTCGGCGATTCCGCAGCCCGAGCGTGCGCTCGACAAGCCGTTCTTGATGCCTGTGGAGGACGTGTTTTCGATCACGGGCCGCGGGACGGTGGTGACGGGCCGGATCGAGCAGGGGATCGTGAAGACGGGTGACAGCGTGGAGATCGTTGGGATCCGCGAGACGACGACGACGGTGGTGACCGGTGTAGAGATGTTCCGGAAGCTTCTGGACGAGGGTCAGGCGGGCGACAACGTGGGGACGTTGCTGCGCGGGACGGACAAAGAAGCGGTGGAGCGGGGCCAGGTGCTTGCGAAGCCGGGTTCGATCACGCCGCACACGAAGTTCAAGGCACAGGCGTACATCCTGACGAAGGACGAGGGAGGCCGTCACACGCCGTTTTTCAACGGATACCGTCCGCAGTTCTACTTTCGGACGACGGATGTGACGGGTGTTGCGAGCCTCCCGGAAGGGACGGAGATGGTGATGCCGGGTGACAACGTGGAGATGACGGTGGAGCTGATCACCCCGATCGCGATGGACAAGGAGCTTCGGTTTGCGATTCGCGAAGGCGGTCGCACCGTGGGCGCTGGTGTCGTCGCAGAGATTATCGAGTAGCGGGACAAACGATGATTCGCGGGCATTGCTTGGCGATGCGTCGCAAGGCTGCGGAGTTATTAGGCGCGTAGCATAATTGGTAGTGCACCGGACTCCAAATCCGGCGGTTGGGGGTTCGAGTCCCTCCGCGCCTGCCAGGAACGGAAGGTGGATTCAGCATGCCCACGTCGCCACATTTGACCGGGCCATGCCTCACGGGCGCGAACGGGTGATGTCGGCCATGCAATGGAACCCCGCTATCTGGATCAGTGATGGACGTCAGTTTGCAACAGAGGTGCGGACGGAGTTCAAAAAAATCACCTGGCCGTCCCAGAAGGAGGCGATTGCTGGAACGATCGGAGTGGTCGTCATTGTAATCGTCGTTACGGTGGCCTTGAGCCTGGTCGATGCGTTGCTGGGAAAAGTCGTCCAGTTTGTTTTTGGTTGATCGAAGTGACTTGGTCGTGATCTCGGAGACCCCGATGTCAAAGAAGTGGTACATCGTTCATACCTACTCTGGCTACGAGGCCAAGGCGATGCGTTCGTTACTCGACCGCGCAAAGTCCCTCGGCCAGGAAGACAGCTTCGATGAGGTCTTGATCCCCGAAGAGACCGTCGTCGAAATGGTGAAGGGAAAGAAGCGAACTTCGAAGCGGAAGTATTTTCCCGGTTACATCCTGGTTCGGATGGAGCTCACAGACGAGACCTGGCACACCGTGCGTGGGACTCCGAAGATCACCGGCTTCGTGGGTGGTGATCAGAAGCCGCCGCCGATCTCGGATGAAGAAGTGGCTCGAATGACGCAGCAGATCCGGGAAGGCGCGGAGAAGCCGAAACCGAAGATCCTCTTCGAAGAGGGAGAGAATGTGCGCGTCGTGAACGGCCCGTTTGCGAACTTCTCTGGTTTCATCGACGAGGTGATGTCCGAGAAGGAAAAATTGCGGGTGATGGTTCATGTATTCGGGCGCGCCACACCGGTGGTGCTCGATTACACCAACGTCGAAAAGTCCTGAGGAGCGTTTGTGGCCAAGAAAGTCGTCGCCATCGTGAAGTTGCAGTGCCCTGCCGGGCAGGCGAATCCGTCGCCTCCGGTCGGGCCCGCACTGGGGCAACACGGTGTCAACATCATGGAGTTCTGCAAGACGTTCAACGTGCGCACGCAGGACAAAGCGGGTTTGATCATCCCAGCCGTGGTGACCATCTACGCGGACCGGAGCTTCACCTTCGAGTTGAAGACTCCGCCTGCGGCCGTGCTTCTCAAGCGGGCTGCCAAGATTGCGAAGGGCTCGGGTGAGCCCCATCGCGAGAAGGTGGGGACTGTGACATCGCGTCAGGTGCGTGAGATCGCAGAGATGAAAGCGCCAGACCTGAACGCCCATGACGTCGAGATGGCGATGCGCATCATCGCCGGTACCGCGCGCTCAATGGGCATCGACGTCGTGGAGGGCTGACCCAGGTGGGCAAGGCGAGCAAGAAGTACCGAGCGGCAGCCGCGATGATCGACGCGACCCGGGCCTACGGCCTCGAGGAGGGGCTTGCGCTCGTGTGCGCCGCGGAATCCCAGAAGTTCGACGAAAGCGTGGACGTCGCGATCAACCTCGGTGTCGATCCGAAGCACGCTGACCAAATGGTGCGTGGTGCGATCGTCCTGCCCCACGGAACGGGAAAGACGACCCGGGTTCTGGTGTTTGCGAAGGGCGCCAAGGAAAAAGAAGCCCAGGAAGCTGGAGCGGATTATGTCGGCGGTGAGGATCTGGCCAAAAGGATCCAGAACGAGGGCTGGCTGGAGTTCGAGCGGGTGATTGCAACGCCCGACATGATGAGCGTCGTCGGACGGCTCGGAAAGGTGCTCGGGCCGCGCGGCCTGATGCCGAATCCGAAGCTCGGGACCGTCACGATGGACGTTGCGCAGGCGATCAGCGACCAGAAGGCCGGGAAGGTGGAGTATCGCGTTGACAAGGCGGGGATCGTCCACACCTCGATCGGCAAGAAGTCGTTCGAACCGAACCAGCTGCTGGAGAACGCGCAGGCGCTGTTCGACGCGGTCATCAAGGCGAAACCTGCTTCGAGCAAGGGCATCTATCTCCAGAAGATTTCGATTTCGACCACGATGGGCCCGGGTGTTCGGATCGATCCAGCGAGTGTTGCGAGCAAGGCGGCCTGACAGATCCTGATGTTCCGGGACTTCGCCGGTGCGGCGACCCCGAACGTCTTCGAGGAGCGAGCGAGCGGTGCTGACACGAACGCAGAAAGAAGATCAGGTTGCGGAGCTGAGTGAAAAATTCAGCCGGGCCAAGAGTGTCTACGTTGCCGACTACCGGGGATTGGACGTGGCCTCGGCCGACGATTTGCGCCGGCGAATCCGAAAGGAAGGTGCTGGCGATTTCGAATACCGGGTCGCGAAGAATGCAGTTTTGCGGCGAGCGGTTGCGGATCTGGCCGTGGCGGATCTCGCCGACCACTTCTCGGGACCGACCGCGGTTGCGATTTCGTACAGCGATCCGGTGCGTCTGGCGAAGATTCTGTCGGATTTTGCGAAGGACCACGAGGTCTTCGAAATCAAGGGAGGTGTGGTCGACGGGGAAATCGTCGACACCGCGCAGATTGCAGAGCTCGCAAAGCTGCCGTCGATGGACGCGCTGCGCGGAATGATCATTGGCTTGCTGGAGGCGTCCGCGACGAAGCTGGTCCGGTTGATCGCAGAGCCCGGCGCGCAGTTGGCGCGCCTGGTCGAGGCCCGCAGGGCGCAGCAAGAAGAAAGTTGAGTATCGCGATTACAGGCGGGGCGTGCTGACGTCGCTCCGACCATTGATGGGCACTGCCCATCGTTGAACCATCATCCGGCGGGAATGAATCCGCCAGCAACGCCCGACAATTTTGGGCGAATTGATAAGGGTTGAAATGACATGGCCGATCTAAACCAAATTGCCGATTCGCTCTCGAGTCTCACCATCATGGAGGCCGCTGATCTCGCGAAGCTCCTCGAAGAGAAGTGGGGTGTCTCGGCCGCCGTGCCGGTTGCCGTTGCCGCCCCAGGGGGAGCTGCGGGTGCAGAGGTTGCCCCCGAGAAGGACGAATTTGATGTCATCTTGCTGAGTGCTGGCGACAAGAAGATCCAGGTCATCAAGGAAGTCCGCGCGATCACCAGGCTCGGCCTCAAGGAAGCCAAGGAGTTGGTGGAGAGCGCGCCGAAGGCGATCAAGGAAGCAATTTCGAAGGACGACGCCGAGAAGATCAAAGAGAAGATCGAAGCAGCCGGCGGTCAGGCCGACATCAAATAGGTCGGTGGGGTGAAATGGGCGCGTGCGTCAGTTTTGCTGACGCACGCAGCGGGTTCAATTGCAACTCAAATGATTATTGACGAGGCGAAACGTGAACCAAGTTGCGTTTTCCGAGAATCTGCCGCGAATTCGTAAGGGCTATTCCAAGATCCCCTCGGTCCTGGAGATTCCGGATCTCATCCAGATCCAGAAGAAGACCTTCCAACGCTTTCTACAGACCCGTGTCGAGATGGATAAGCGTGAGAATGTCGGTCTGCAGGCGGTGTTCAACTCGGTCTTTCCGATCAAGGATTTCAACGACTCCGCGTCCCTCGAGTTCGTGGGTTACACCCTCGAGGAGCCGAAATACGACGTGCAGGATTGCCTCGCACGTGGCATGACCTATGCGGCTCCGTTCAAGGTGACGATCCGACTCGTCGCCTGGGACGAGAGCGGAGGATCGCAGGCGATTCGCGATGTGAAGGAGCAGGAGGTCTATTTCGGGGAAATCCCTGTGATGACCGAGCACGGAACCTTCATCATCAACGGAACGGAGCGCGTCGTCGTTTCGCAGTTGCATCGCTCCCCCGGGATCTTCTACGACACATCGATCTCGACGACCGTCAGCGCGGCCGGCAAGAAGATCTTCTCCTGTCGCATCATCCCGTACCGGGGGTCGTGGCTCGACCTCGAGTTTGACCACAAGGATCTCCTGTTCGCGCGGATCGATCGGCGGCGAAAGATCCACGTCACCGTTCTCCTCAAGGCTCTCGGATATTCACCCGAGGAACTGCTCGCCTACTTCTACGAGTCGGAGACGATTCGGATCGAGGGCAAGAAAATCATGAAGAGCGTTGTTCCCGGCCTTCTGGTCGGACAGCGCTGCACGCGGGAGATCCGCGACAACAGCGGAAACATCCTGGTGCGCAAGGATCGAAAGATCACCACTGCGGGGATGCGCAAGATCAGTGAGGCCGGCTTGAAGTGGATCCAGGTCGGACTCGAGGACCTCATTCGAGAGGATTCGGTCAAGCGCGTAGCACCGGTGGACATCGTCGACGAAACGACGGGCGAAGTGCTCCTCGAGTGCAACGAGGAACTCACGGAGGCCCACCTCGAAGAACTCAAGAGTCGGGGGATCAACGAGTTCCCGCTTCTGTATCTAGATCCGCTCACCTCCGGAATGGCGCTGCGCGACACGTTGAGCGTCGACAAGACGTTGACGACGGACGAAGCCGTCATCGAGATCTACAGGCGCCTGCGGCCCGGCGATCCGCCGACCCTCGACACGGCTACGAATCTCTTCAACAACCTCTTCTTCAATGCGGAGCGTTACGATCTTTCGCGAGTGGGCCGTTTGAAGCTCAACCACAAACTTGGCCACGATCCGAGCAAACGGGTCGAGTTCCGACCGCAGGGAGTCAAGGGCATCACCGAAGAGATTGCCTTGGCTGACCTGCCGACGCTGCAGAGAGAGGACATTCTCGCGGCCGTCAAGTACCTGGTGGACCTCAAGAATGGCGCCGATCCCACGAAGCGGATCGACGACATCGACCACCTCGGTAACCGGCGCGTTCGAGTCGTCGGCGAACTGCTCGAGAATCAATACCGGATCGGCTTGGTGCGGATGGAGCGTGCGATCAAGGAGCGAATGTCGCTCCAGGAGATCGAGACCCTGATGCCCCACGATCTGATCAACTCGAAGCCGGTGTCTGCGGTCATCAAGGAATTCTTCGGATCGAGCCAGCTTTCACAGTTCATGGACCAGACCAACCCGCTCTCCGCGGTGACCCATAAGCGGCGACTGTCTGCACTCGGGCCGGGTGGTTTGACCCGGGAGCGCGCGGGTTTCGAGGTTCGGGACGTACACCCCACGCATTACGGTCGAATCTGCCCGATCGAAACACCGGAAGGACCGAACATCGGACTGATCGCCTCGCTTTCGACGTTTGCGCGCGTGAACGACCTTGGCTTCATCGAGACTCCCTATCGCACGGTAAAGGATGGGGTGGTTTCCAGCGACGTGAAATACCTCTCGGCCCTGGACGAGGAGAATCTGTCCATCGCCCAGGCGAATGCTCCCATGGATGACAACGGTCGTTACCTCCGAGCGGACGTGCTGGCTCGGAAAGGCGGAGAATCCGTCACTGTCCCGGCCACCGAAGTGCAGATGATGGACGTCTCTCCGAACCAACTCGTGTCCGTGGCTGCCTCGCTGATTCCATTCCTCGAAAATGACGATGCGAATCGCGCGCTGATGGGTTCGAACATGCAGCGTCAGGCCGTTCCGCTGATGCGCGCCACGGCGCCACTCGTGGGAACCGGAATGGAGGCGGTCGTCGCGCGCGACTCGGGGGTCACGGTCGTCGCGAAGCGAGATGGTGTCGTGGAGTCTGTCGATGCAGCTCGAATCGTCATCAAACCCGATGAGGACCAGGGCACGGGTTCGAACATCGACATCATCAACCTGATCAAATACCAACGTTCCAACCAGAACACCTGCATCAACCAGAAGCCCATCGTGAATCACGGTGATCACATCAGGAAGGGGCAGGTGATTGCGGACGGACCGGCGACGGACAACGGCGAACTGGCGCTCGGGCGCAACGTCATGGTCGCCTTCATGCCCTGGGCTGGTTACAACTTCGAGGACTCCATCCTGATTTCCGAGCGGGTGGTCAAGGATGACTCCTACACCTCTATTCACATCGAGGTGTACGAATCGATCGCACGCGACACGAAACTAGGAAAGGAAGAGATCACCCGAGACATTCCGAACGTCGGCGAAGAGGCCCTGAGGGATCTCGACGAGTCCGGGATCGTCCGGATCGGAGCCGAGGTCAAATCCGACGACGTTCTGGTCGGAAAGATCACACCGAAGGGCGAAACCCAGCTTTCACCCGAAGAGCGCCTGCTGCGGGCGATCTTCGGCGAAAAAGCCGGTGACGTTCGGGATACTTCGCTGAGATTGCCGCCGGGTGTGAGTGGAACCGTGATCGGCGCCCAGGTCTTCTCCCGCCGTGGCGTCGAAAAGGACGAGCGCGCGCAGGCGATCGAAGAAGTGGAGGTCGAGCACCTTCGGAAGGACCAGGAGGACGAGGCTCGCATTATCCGTGACAGCGTGACCCGCAAAATTCGGGAACTGGTCGTCGGGAAAAAGGCGGCGAATCGCGTCGGTGACGATCGCCACGATGTCACCTGGATCGGGGCCAAGGAGACCATCACGGATGCCATCCTGGACGAGATTCCGACGCGGCGCTGGCGTGATGTCCAGCTCGTTGATGGGCGCGTTCAAGGGCAGGTAGACCGGCTCTATCAAGGAGCCGATGATCAGGTGGCCATCATCAAGGCGGTCTTCGACGAAAAGATCGCGCGTCTCAAGCGGGGCGATGAACTTCCGCCGGGCGTGTTCAAGATGGTCAAGGTCTATCTCGCCATCAAACGGAAACTGTCCGTCGGCGATAAGATGGCAGGACGCCACGGCAACAAGGGTGTGATCTCGCGGATCCTTCCGGAAGAGGACATGCCCTACATGGCCGACGGAACACCCGTCGACATCGTTCTCAATCCACTTGGCGTGCCGTCGCGCATGAATGTGGGACAGGTGCTGGAAACCCATCTGGGTTGGGCTGCGCGTGGCCTCGGAGAGCAGCTGGAGGGATTGCTCGCGGATCATCGGACTGTCGAAGTCGAAGCCCTGCGAAAACGCCTGAAGGTAATCTACGGAGACGAGCAGATTTCGAAGAGGCTCGACGAAGCCGGCGACGAGGCAATCATTGCTCTCGCGCACGATGCTCGAAATGGCGTGCACTTTGCGACGGCGGTCTTCGATGGAGCGAGTGAAGACGAAATTCGCATCGAGCTCGATCGGGCCGGTCTGCCCCGCAGCGGCCAGACGGTGCTCTTCGACGGGCGGACCGGTGAGCCCTTCGACATGGATGTGACGGTCGGCGTTCTCTACATCATGAAGCTCCACCATCTCGCTGCGGACAAGATCCACGCGCGGAGTATCGGGCCCTACAGCCTCGTCACCCAGCAGCCTTTGGGCGGCAAGGCTCAATTTGGTGGCCAGCGTCTCGGTGAGATGGAGGTGTGGGCGATGGAGGCGTATGGAGCCGCCTTTGCGCTGCAGGAATTCTTGACCGTGAAATCCGATGACGTGCTCGGCCGAACTCGGATCTACGAGTCGATCGTGAAGGGTGAAAATGTGCTCGAGCCCGGATTGCCCGAGAGCTTCAATGTTCTCGTAAAGGAACTCCAGGCACTCGGTCTCGACATCGAATTGATGGAAGACAAGAACTAGAACGCGATTGGGGCGGACGACACGTCGCCCGAAATCGCAATGCGGGGTTTGATCCCGCCTACCGCTGGGGGAGCCGCTTTGCGCGATCTCTACAATTTGTTCGAAAAACCCAAGGATCCGTTGGCGTTCAACGCGCTCCGGATTTCAATTGCGTCACCGGAAAAGATTCGGGAATGGTCGTTTGGTGAAGTCAAGAAGCCAGAGACGATCAACTACCGGACCTTCAAGCCGGAACGCGATGGGCTCTTCTGCGCCAAGATCTTCGGTCCCGTAAAGGACTACGAGTGCAACTGCGGGAAGTACAAGCGCATGAAGCACCGTGGTGTCGTATGTGAAAAGTGTGGCGTCGAGGTGATCCAATCCAAGGTGCGGCGCGAGCGGATGGGGCACATCACGCTGGCGACCCCGGTGGCGCACATCTGGTTCCTGAAATCGCTGCCCTCTCGCATTGGAAACATTCTCGAGATCTCGCTTCGCGACATCGAGAAGGTTCTCTATTTCGAGTCGTTCATCGTCATCGATCCGGGTGACACCGAGCTCACCTTCGGTGAACTCCTCAACGACGAGATGCTCGCCGAGGCCAAGGAGAAGTGGGGGCGGGAAGCATTCGAGATCGGCATCGGCGCCGAAGCCGTTCGCGCGATGCTCGGAAAGTTGAACGTCGAAGAAGAGTGCAAGAGGCTTCGCGTCGAGATGCGCGAGGCGACCAGCGAGGCCAAGCGCAAGAAAGTCTCCAAGCGCCTCAAGGTACTCGACGCCTTCCGCGAGTCGGGCAACAAGCCTGAACACATGGTCTTGGAGATCATCCCGGTGATTCCGCCGGACCTCCGTCCGCTCGTGCCGTTGGACGGTGGCCGCTTTGCGACCAGTGATTTGAACGATCTTTATCGGCGCGTAATCAATCGCAACAACCGGCTCAAGCGCCTCCAGGAGCTCAACGCTCCCGAGGTGATCATCCGCAACGAGAAGCGGATGCTCCAGGAGTCCGTCGACGCTCTATTTGATAATGGCCGCCGTGGTCGCGTGATTACCGGCCCGAGCAAGCGTCCCCTCAAGTCGCTGTCCGACATGCTGAAGGGCAAGACCGGCCGATTCCGCCAGAACCTGCTCGGCAAGCGTGTCGACTACTCGGGACGTTCGGTGATCGTGATCGGGCCCGAATTGCGCCTGCATCAGTGCGGACTCCCGAGCAAAATGGCGCTCGAACTCTTCAAGCCGTTCATCTATTCCAAACTCGAGCAACGCGGCTACGTGACCACCATCAAAGCCGCGAAGAAGATGGTCGAGAAGGAACATCCCGAGGTCTGGGACATTCTTGCCGAGGTCGTCAAGGAACACCCGGTGCTGCTCAACCGCGCACCGACGTTGCATCGACTCGGGATGCAGGCCTTCGAGCCGATCCTGATCGACGGCAAGGCGATCCAGCTCCACCCGCTGGTTTGCGCGGCCTTCAACGCAGACTTCGACGGCGACCAGATGGCGGTCCACATACCGCTCAGTGTCGAAGCCCAGATGGAAGCGCGCGTCTTGATGATGTCGACCAACAACATCCTCAGCCCCGCGACCGGACGCCCGGTCATCGGCCCGAGTCAGGACATCGTGCTCGGCTGTTACTACATGACGCGCGAGGGTAGGGGTGTCTCGGGTGCCGGGATGCGTTTTTCCAATCCAGAAGAGGTTCGAATCGCCTACGACACGGGAGTCGTCGACCTGCTGGCTCCGATTCAGGTGCGCTTGGACGGCGAGGTGATCCAGACGACCACGGGTCGAATCCTGCTCAAGGAGATCGTGCCCGATGAGATCCCCTTCGAACTGATCAATCAAGTGATGGACAAGAAGGCATTGGGTGAGCTCATCGATCAGGCATACCGGAGACTCGGCAACAAGGCGACAGTGATCCTTGCCGACCGCCTTCGGACCCTGGGTTACCAGTACGCCACCAAAGCGGGAATCTCGATCTGTATCGACGACATGCAGATTCCGAAGGACAAGCAGAAGCTCATCAATGCTGCGCACAAGCAGGTTTCGCTGATCGAGGATCAGTACCAGGAGGGCCTGATCACCGACGGCGAGCGCTACAACAAGGTGATCGACATCTGGGCGAATGCGACGGAGGAAATTGCGACCCAGATGCTGGAGGGGCTTGGTACCGAGATGGTCCGCGACGAAGACGGGGTCGAACAGGCCGTTCCGAGTTTCAATTCCATCTACATGATGGCCGACTCGGGCGCCCGAGGCTCCGCTCAGCAGATGCGTCAGCTCGCGGGGATGCGGGGTTTGATGGCCAAGCCCTCGGGTGAAATCATCGAGCAGCCGATTACCTCGAACTTCCGCGAGGGCCTCTCGGTGGCTCAGTATTTCATTTCGACCCACGGTGCGCGCAAGGGCCTGGCGGACACGGCGCTCAAGACTGCAAACTCGGGCTACCTGACCCGGCGCCTCGTCGATGTCTCCCAGGACATGATCGTTCGCGAGATCGACTGCGGGACGACGGACGGAATCGAGACAGGCCCGCTGGTCGAGGGGGGCGAGATCATCGAGCCGATCGGGGAGCGCATTCTCGGCCGCGTTGCACTGGAAGACGTTCGCGACCCACTTACCGATGACGTGCTGGTCACCGCCGGCACGGAATTCGACGAGGATAAGGTCAAGAGCATCCACGATGCGGGCATCGAGAGGATCTTGATCCGATCGGTGCTGACCTGCGAGATCTCATTTGGGGTCTGCAGTAAATGTTACGGCCGCGATCTCTCGCGCGGCGAGATCGTCAATCTGGGCGAGGCGGTTGGCGTGATCGCAGCCCAGTCGATCGGAGAGCCCGGAACCCAGCTTACGATGCGAACCTTCCACATCGGTGGAACGGCGACGCGACGAGCCGAGGCGTCTCACGTGGAGGCGACCACCGAGGGTGAGGTGCGCTTCTCGAACCTGCGCACCGTCAAGGACCGTGAAGGCCGCACCATCGTGATGAATCGCAATGCCGAACTCGGTGTTTTCGATGCGAGTGGGCGCGACCGCGAGCGTTACCCGGTGGTCTACGGCGCACGCGTTAAAGTCGCGGATGGCGAGCACGTCATGGCGGGAACGCTGCTGCTCGAGTGGGACCCATTCGCGAATCCGATTCTCTCGGATGCCAGCGGTGTGGTGAAGTTCGGAGACATCGTCGAGGGTGCGACGATGCGGGAGCAGGTGGACGAGTTCACCGGCGTGTCTTCGAAGGTGATCATCGAGTCGAAGGACCCCGAACTGCGGCCGCGCATTTCCGTGAAGGATGCGGCGGGGGTTACCGAGGCGCGTGCGCTCCTGCCGGTGGGCGCAGCGTTGTCGGTTTCCGACGGACAAAAGGTCGAGGCCGGCGATGTTCTCGCCAAGATGCCCCGCGAGACCACCAAGACAAAGGACATCACCGGAGGCCTGCCTCGCGTGGCCGAACTCTTCGAGGCCCGCAAGCCCAAGGATTTCGCGATTGTGACCGAGATCGACGGAGTGGTGTCCTTCGGCCCGGACTCGCGCGGCAAGCGGCGGATCATCGTCACGCCGGATATCACGGACGCGGAGCCGAAGGAATATCTGATCCCGAAGGGCAAGCACATCAGCGTCCACGAGGACGACGTGGTGCGCGCCGGCGAGGCACTGATGGACGGCTCGTCGAATCCTCACGACATCCTCAGGATCAAGGGAGAGAAGGAGCTCTCGAAGTATCTCGTCGATGAGGTTCAGGAGGTCTACCGCCTCCAGGGCGTTCGCATCAACGACAAGCACATCGAGGTGATCGTCAAGCAGATGCTCCGCCGCGTGCGGGTCATCGACGTGGGTGATACGGACTTCCTGGTCGGTGAGCACGTCGAGAAGGTCGTCTTTGAGGCGACGAATACGCGCATGCTGGAGGAGGGCAAGCAGCCCGCCCTCGCCGAGCCGCTGCTGCTCGGGATCACGAAGGCGTCGCTGTCCACGGAGTCGTTCATTTCAGCGGCCTCTTTCCAGGAGACCACGAAGGTCCTGACCGAAGCGTCCATGTGGGGCAAGGTCGATCTACTACGAGGCCTGAAGGAAAACGTGATCATGGGTCGGCTGATACCTGCCGGGACGGGAATGGCCCGCTACCACCAAATCGGGATCCAGGTCGATGCACCCGAGGAACTGATGGAGGGCCCCGAGGAGGAGCCGCTCGCAGAGCTTCCCGTGCCGGCCGAGGCGCCCGCGATCACCACGGATGGATTGATGGCTTCGGCCAGTTCACCACGCGTCGATTTGAAAACATGAGCGGCGATTCGGGATCCACCTTGGACCCGAATTGGACCCGAATTGGACCCGAATTGGACCCGAATTGGACCCGAATTGGACCCGAATTGGACCCCGAATTGAACCCC
>Ga0209988_10001556_pt1 | contig 14940 bp, 14 predicted proteins | sample N075metaG_FD_183115 | JGI IMG/M metagenome (GOLD analysis project Ga0209988, IMG submission 183115) | Deep subsurface microbial communities from Kermadec Trench to uncover new lineages of life (NeLLi) - N075 metaG (SPAdes) (version 2) | ecosystem: Environmental > Aquatic > Marine > Ocean trench... | reverse complement strand
CATCCTGGACCGCGATCGAACCTTTCGCCTTCGTTTCGAGGTCAAGAGGCGGAACGAGTACTTGGACTTCTTGCCTGTGCTTCAGCGCTACCGTCGTTATCCGAGAGCTCGGGTGGTGCAGTGACGGATCCTGAGCTCGTCGCGAAGAAGCTCGCACGCGTCGAGACTTCGGTCCGGGAGCTTCAAACGCTCGCTCGACCGGAGAAGATCGAGAGCGACATCCGGGAGCAGCGTTTCGTCGAGCACACGCTCCAGATCGCGATCCAAGCCTCACTCGATGCCGCCTCCCACGTGATTTCCGACGATCGCCTGGGAGAGCCTTCGACTTACCGGGAGCTCTTCGACTTACTCGAAAAGGCCGAGTACATTCCCAGCGAGCTTGCACGAGAGCTCGAGAAGATGGCCGGATTTCGAAACGTTCTCGTGCACGGCTACGATGATGTCGACCTCGCCATCGTGCGTGACATCGTCGAGAATCATCTCTCGGACCTACTGAAGTTCGTCGAGTGTGTCCGCGACCGGCTGCCCTAATCACCGGTCTTTTCCTGCTAACATTCCCGCTTCTTGATCGACACCACACACCGCTTTCGCGCCACCGCGGCCCTCTTCGCAGGCGTGGGGCTCTCGGCGACGGGTTTCATCACGCTCATCACGGTGACGCCTCTCGTCGCTGAAGATCTTCTCGGAAGCGCGCGCTGGAGTGGGCTTCCGACCGCGCTCGCCATCATCGGGACGGCCGTCGGAACGAGTTGGCTGTCCTTCGTCATGTCCCGGCATGGCCGGCGCCGCGGTCTTTTGCTCGGCTACTTCACGGCGATGGCGGGCTCGACGGTGGCCGCGTTGGCCGTGGGCGCATCGATCTTCCCTCTTTTGGCGCTCTCCTTATTCGTCCTCGGCGCCGGCTATGGAGCGAGCCGATTGTCGCGCTACGCAGCCGCGGATTTCTACGAGCCGGAGCGTCAAGCTCGTGCCATCGGCTGGGTAGTCTGGGCCGGAACGGTAGGCTCGGTGCTCGGCCCCATACTACTCGAGCCGTCGCACACGCTCAGCAGCACGCTCGGCTTTCCGAGCATCGTCGGGCCCTTTCTCGTAGCCGCCCTCGCCATGGGCTCCGCCGGCTTCGTTCTGCTCGTCGCGTTCCCCGGCGGCTCCCCGACCGAGGCCACCCAGAAGGCGGGCAGCTCACTTCCACTCCACCACTTACGTCACGCAAAAGGCCAAGTCGCTCTCGCCGCACTCGTGATCGGCCAAGTCGTCATGATCCTCATCATGGCGATGACACCCGTTCACTTGAGGAGCGCGGGTGGCGGGCTTCAGTCGATCGGCCTCGTCATCGCCGCGCACACTTTCGGGATGTACGCGCTCTCTCCGCTCTCCGGCTATTTGAGCGATCACTTCGGACGTCGCCCTGTAATTCTGTTTGGGGGCGCCCTGCTCGTCTCCGCTGGGCTGGTGTCCTCAGGCGCGGGCAGTGATACTACGCAGCTTGCGCTCGGTTTGTTTCTGCTCGGCTGGGGCTGGAACCTCAGCTTCGTTTCCGGGAGCGCCCTTCTCACCGAGGCCGTGCCCAGCGAAAATCGCATGCGCCTCCAAGGGTTCGCCGACTCGGTGGTCTGGACGAGCGCCGCCGCCGCAGGTCTGAGCTCGGGCGTGCTGCTCGAATCCGTGGGCTTCGCGACGCTTTGTCGCATTGGCGCCCTACTCGCGCTCGCGCCAGCCGCGGTGTTAGCGCTCAGGAGGTGGTAGTGGCGGGCTCGGCGTTCGACGAAGTCCACGCGATCGTCCGCCGCATCCCGCGCGGCCGCGTGATGAACTACGGACAGATTGCGGAGCTACTGAGTCGCACGCTCTCCGCCCGCGCGGTCGGCTGGGCGATGCAAGATTGCCCAGAAGGCGTACCCTGGCAGCGCGTTGTTAATGCTGCCGGCGGCATCTCGACGGAGCATCTCGTCGATCCTCCCGATTTGCAGCGACGCTTGCTCGAGAGCGAGGGGGTTCGCTTCAGCGACGACGGCAAGCTTTCGATGGCGCGCTACCGCTTCACACCGACGAAGACGACCAGGAAGAAGTAGTAGTTCGTGTCAGGCCGTGCTTCGGATTGCCGGAGATGCCTAGAATACGGCTTTCACCCTGACCTTGGGGTTGACAAAAACCCTTATTTGGCTAATTTGTACAAAATGACCAACACAACAAAGTACAAGGTCCTGAGTGCGGCGGAGGCCAAACTCCACTTCGCAGAATCTTTGCGCATCGTGGACAAAGGGAACGTGATTGTAATCACTCGCTACGGCAAGCGGGTGGCGGCACTTGTAGGTCCGGAGGACCTCGCACAACTCGAGAAACTCAAGTCCCAGGTGCCACAGGAAGGTTTGGCGCAGCTCGTCCATCGATGGAAGGACGCTCGAGAGCTTTCCAAAGCCTTGGACGAAGTCGCCAGCAATTGCACCAAGGGCAGAGTAGCCCCTCAACTGGACTGATCCGCTGTGCCTGTTCGACACGAATGCTATATCGGAGGCCTGAGGCCTCGCCCGTCACCTGGATCCAGTCTTTGGCCCCGGGGGCGAGAGCCCGTTCACCAGTATCATCGTTATAAGCTCCTCGAGAACCTCGTAGTGGGAAATCGTTCGCGCCACCACGCCCTACTCGGTTTATTCGCGAACGGCGGGCCTTGCTAGCGCTAGCGCCTGACCGCCGTGATCTCTTTGATCTGCTCGCGGATCGCTGGGGCCTTTCCCGCCTCTTCGAGGCGGGCCCACAAAACCGCGACCGTGTCGCGATCGATGAGGCCGGGTGGCGATCCGGATTCGGACGTCGTGAGTCCCTCCGCTTTGCGGAAGACGTCCACGGCCGTGACGAGCTCTTCCGTATAGATGGAGGCTCCGTTCTCGCTCGCTAGCTTGGACTGGCCCGCGCGAAAGTAGCCGAGCGCGTGAAGCATGATTTTGAGCTGCACGACGTCGCGGCCCGAATATTGCTGCAGCGTTCGAAAACCAAGCGTCTGCCCGATCGTGTCGTAGATACGCCGAAGCTCGGCAACAGGCGTTTCGTTCTCGCAGACGTTCACGTGTGTCGAGACCCGATCGGGTCGGCGCGAATGCCCTTCACGCGGGTCCGCGACGATGACGGCCGCGGATTGGGTTCGGCCTTTGCGGGCATCGCCGCCGGTCGCTTGGCCCGCTTCGAGTGCTGCGATAAGGCGGTCGGCGAGGTGCCGGCCGCTGCCTTCGGTCGACTCGAAGGAGCGCGCGAGAGCCTCAACGACTTCAGGTCCTACGAGCGAGTTTCCCTGCGCGGCGTAGTTCCGGCCCGCGAGCTCACCCGACCAGGAGCGCGTTTCGTCGCCCGTATGTTGCGCCGTGCCGCCTTTCAAACCGATGGCACCAATCTGACGATGCGCGGCCCGCTCGTCATGAGCGAGGGTGCGGCTGAGCGCTTCCTCCGCACTGTGGCCCGCCGCGAGCAAATCGAGGATCTCGTTTCCGTACTCGGTCCGCGTGCTCGCTTGCGTCGCGACCGCGCCAACGCCTGCGCGCACCCAGGGGACCCCGTTGCCGACACACGGGTTCCGCGTCGTGACGGCAACGCCAGATTCACCCGTTATCGGATCGATCGCGGCGATCGAGAAGGTGTGAAAGACGAGGTCCTCACCCGGCGCGGGCCACGCCGCTGGCTCCTGCGGCTTGGCTTCGATGGCAACCCAGAGAGAAACGAGAAAGGCAAAGGCGGCGCGCTTCGACATAGGGCGCCAAGGTTATTACGGCCGACGTCCATCCGGCAAGAAGTGTTTCTCAGAAATCCGAGGGAGGTTCGTCTTGGAGCTCGGCGAGAAGCGCCGTCGCCTCTTCCGAGCGATCTTTGGCAACGTCGAGGCGCACCTTCCCCAGGAACGGATTGCCGGAGAATACGGCGCCAGCGTGCTCTCCTATGGCGACGTATTCGATGCCGGCGCCATCGAGAACCGATTTCGCGATGGCGAGGAGAGCCGGGTTCGCAGAGTCGAAAATGTTGACGAGCTCGATATCGTTGTTGTCAGGCATGGCCTCTCACGTCAGTGTTGTCGAATAAGCGGCCCCCACCCGCGGGCGTTCGGCGGGAGGCCCACCCTTGATGGGGATCGCCACGGTAAAGGTCGAGCCCTTTCCGAGCTCGCTCGTCACCGTGAGCCGCCCGCCATGGTTCTGCACGATGCGGTAGCAGATCGATAAGCCAAGGCCTGTCCCCACACCGACACCCTTGGTCGTGTAACCGGGGTCAAAAATACGGGCGAGATCCTCTTGCGCGATGCCGGCTCCGTCGTCGGAAATGCGCACGATGGCCTCGTCGCCGTCGCGAAGCGTCTCGATCCGAATCTGGCCGCGATCGTCGATAGCCTGAATGGCATTGACGATGAGATTCATGAAGACTTGATTGAGCTGTCCCGCATAACCGTTCACGTGCGGGATGTCGCCGTAGACTTTGTCGACCGAGATGCGATTTCTCGTTTTGTGCTCGACGAGAGCGAGCGTCTCTTCGAGCCCTTGGATGAAGTCGATGCTCTGCCACTCCGACTGATCGAGGCGCGCGAACTTTCTGAGATTCGAGACGATGTGAATGATGCGGCGAGACGCCGTCTCGTTGACGGCGTTCATCTCACGCAGCACGGCGATGGAGCTCGAGATCGATTCTAGCTCGGGAGCGGTCAAGCTCTCACCGGAGGCCAGGCGGTCACCCACGCGCGCGAGCGCTTTTCCTTCCGTCTGCGTATTGCTGTGGATGGCTCCGAGCGGAGTGTTGAGCTCGTGGGCAATGCCGGCGACGAGCTGTCCGAGCGACGCCATTTTCTCGGACTGGATCAGCTGGAGCTGCGTCTCTGATAGCTCCCGGAAATCGACGAAGCGCTGGAAGGCCACCGAGATCGCATCGGCGAACTCGGTCAGCGTGGTCACGTGCTCTTCCGTCGGCTCGTCCGCCTGCGAGCTAGAGGCAAAGAGGACCCCGTGCGAGAACGGCACGGCGACGAGCCAGCGCCACTCGAGGTGCCCGCCCTCTTCCGCAAAGTCAGTCCCGTCGAACCGGAGGGTCTCGACCCGTTGCTCTTTCCACGCATCGATGAGCTGCTGGACCTGCGGCGTGTCGTTGACCGAGAGGTCCTTTGTGACTAGCCCCCCGCCCTCCGTCGCGCTATAAGTCTGCACCTTGTCGTCGTCCTTATTAATGATGGCGATGCCGCAGACCGAAAAGCGAAGCCCGAGCCGCCGGAGCTCGTCCTGCAAGACGTCGATGGCGAGCGCGAGGTCCTCCGGCTTCTTCATCAAGAAGACTTGTCTCACCACCTTGGCGACCGAGCGGCCTCGGCGGAGCTCGCGGTTTTGCTCGTGGAGCGTCAGTCTCTCGAGAGCATCGAACAAGTCCTGTGGCGTCATACGCATATGGCCGAACTCGGCGTAGTAAACCCAGCGCACGATCCCGTATTTGTCAACGAGGATGCCCGTCGGAAACGCGACATCTTTTCCGGGACCGCCGCCCCGATGGCGGATGTCGAGCTTGTCGATGAGCTCGCCGTTCTCGTCGGAGAGAAAGGTGAAATCGGCCCCGATCTTCCGGCGGAAAGCTTCCGAGATCGCAGGAGGATCGACGCTGATAGCGAAAATCCGCGCGTCGGCATCCGCGACCCGCTCTTGAAATTTTTGGAGCTGCCCGAGCTCACTCGTGCAGAACGGTCACCAAGGGCCCCGGTAGAAGAGGTAGAGCGCTGTTTTACCGTCGAGCCCCTGGAGGCTTTTCGAGTCGAAGGTCCCGCCGCGGGAATCCTGGAGCGTAAAGCTTGGAAACGGCTCGCCGAGCTTCAAGCTCGTCTCTCCGCGCGAGAATCGCGCACCGATGCTGATGTACCATGTAAGGCCGGCAAGCGTCACGAGCTCGACGAGGAAGAGAACCCAATGAACGACGTTTGGCCTCGTCAGCACGGTAGCAAAGCCGATGGCCGCGCTCGCCCCGACGAGCGCGAATTGCTCGAACGGATAGCGGCGATATTTGCCGTGCCTCAGCGTCCACTGGAAGAGAACGCCGCTCAGAAAGAGGAGAGCGATGCCTGTGAGAGCCAGCATGTCGTTGGTCGTCTATCAGTACCTTCATACTAGCGCAGTTCTTCAGGGCAGAACCTTGCCAGCACGGCCTCATTTGGCGGGACGGCGAAAAGCGACGTGACGAACACCATAGCGAGAAAACCCATCACGAATAGCCCGCACGGACAGACGATCGTGGAAGCTGTAATGTCGCACGATGTCGTTCGTAACATCGAGCCCTTCGCTCGTCCTCAGTTTTCGGTACATGAAGTGCCCCGATCGAGCATCCCTCCGCGGGAGGTCGTCGATGGTGACGGGATTCTTCGCTTTTGAGCCGCTCGACTCGCGAGTGCGCTTTTCTAGCCTAGCCTAGCGTTCGAAGGTCAGAGTGGCCCGTCGATCGCCGTAGTGGATGGAGAGCTCGATCGTTTTGTCCCCCTCGCGCAGGGCGAGCGTGAGACGCTCGGCGACGGAGTCGACCTTCTCGAAGCGTGCGGGCTCCTCGAAGAGCTTCTGCCCCGGCGGCGGCTCGGCGACGACGTTCACGTTCACGAACAAATCACGCATGTCGATCACCCGTACCTCCAGCGTCATGGGGCTGTCGCCTCTCGCCGGATTGAGGACCAGAAGGTTGCCTCCCGAGATCCGCTTCCCATCCAGCATGATCGGCTTTTCGGGATATAAACGCGCGATCGCCCAGCTGCGCTTCGCTTCGGGCATGGCGCCGCCCTTTTCAAAAGCTTCGAAAGCCTCCTCGTCCCATTTTTGGCCTCGCTATCCTGTCATTGAAGGCGCGTATCGAGACCGACGTCGACTCACGAACTGTCGAGATTCTCGAGATCGAGGTGCCTCGGGTTCGATTTCCGAACGCGACGGAAGAACCATCGCAGGAATTCGCAGCCTCGCTGACGAGGGAAATTACATCATGGGACATGAGTCTTTCCCTCGACCGACTCGCGGCGATGCTCGACCTGACGGAGACCCGGCGGAGGATCGCCGAGGGCCTCGACGACACACCTCCGAAGATCCTGCTCGTGAGCTACCCGGCGATTCTCGTCACCATCGATGGTGAGCCACAGCTCCGTGAGGTCGAGGGAAGCACCACCCTGAAGCACGTGGTGAATACGCCCTTTCTCATGGTCCTTTCGCCACGCGGCAGCTTTTACCTCTACGCCGGCGACGAGACCTGGTACGCGGCGAACCAGGTGATGGGGCCGTGGACGTCGGCCACGAATGTTCCATCCGATGTCGCCGCACTGGCTCCGATCGCGGGGGAGAGAGAGGCGGCGCGGGAGGCACAGGCTCTCGCAGAACAAGAGGACACGTTGCCCGAAGAAGAACCGAGCCAGCTACCCGCCATCCTCGTGGCCACGGAGTCTACCGAGCTCATCGTCACTACCGGCAATCCCGAATGGGGACCCGTGGGTGAGGGAGACCTCCTTCGTCACGAACACAGAGAGCGATGTGCTCATCGAGATCGCCTCTCAGGAATACTTCGTGCTGCTCTCCGGCCCGTGGTTCAAAGAGCAAGTCCCTCGACGGACCGTGGAGCGTGGGAGAGTCAAGAGCAGCGCGCGCGCGGGGATTCAGAAGGTCCTCGAGCATACCGAGAGGAGCATGGAGTTAAGACCTCGATGACATTCGTCTCCAAAGGGATGTAGTATAACCGCCTTCGAAAGGCACGGATGAAGAGCATCATTAGGAATGGCGGGCGAATCGTAGCGGCTTTGATCCTTTTTGCCGTTACATTTTGGAGTAGGGCCGAGGCCCAGGACAGCGTGACCATCGGCGTCGTGCGCGATGGCCCGGCCCCAGATTCCGAAGCGGATCTCGCACGCCTCGTCGCAGACGAAATCGAAAAACACCTTCCCGCCGGGACGCGAGTGGCGTTCAAGAGCGACGCCTCGTTCGACGCAGGCTGGAGCCCCGACGCCGTCCCGGCCGCGCTGCAGAGCGCCCTCTCGGATCCGGGAGTCGACATCGTTCTAGTGACCGGGCTCTTCGGCACCCTCGAGGCCGGTCGCGACGATCTGGAGCTCGTAAAGCCGGTGGTGAGCGCCTACCTTCAGCTCGCCGACGCGTTTCGCCTTCCCTACGCCGAGGGTGAAGATCGCTCGACCAAAGAAAACCTCGGCTTCATCCTGGCGCCGCATCGGGTCGAAACGGATCTGAGGACGTTCCAGGAGATGATGGGTTTGCGTTCGCTCCGCATCGCCGTGAGCCCACGCGAGCTGGAGCTCCTTCCCGAGCTAACCGCGCGCATCGATGAGTACGAGACGGCGCTCGGTATCGACATCTCGTTTCTCGCCGCCGCGGATGTGGACGATCTCGTGGCCACGATCGACGCGAGCGTCGAGGCCGTCTATCTCACGCGCATGCCCCAGCTCTCGCAGGACGATCGCCGTCAGTCACTGGACGCGCTGAGCACGAGGCAAATCCCTACCTTCAGCCTCGCCGGGCCCTCGGATGTGGAGCTCGGCGCGCTCGCTACCTCGATGCCCGACGTACGGGAGCAGCTCGTGCGCAGAGTGGCGCTCAACCTCGCCGCGGTGGCCCGCGGCACGCCGGTCTCGGAGCTGCCAGTGCTCCTTTCGCTCGACCCACGACTCGTTGTCAACGGGCGTACGGCGGCGGCGGTGGGTTACGCGCCGGACCTTTCGACGCGCATCTACGCGCACTTCATTCATGAAGACGAGCTCGACACGCGGCAGGCGGAACCTCTGAGCTTCGCCGGCGCGCTCGAGCAAGCTCAGACGAGTAACACGTTTCTTTCCATTCAAGACGAGCTCGTGGAAAGCGTGCGCCAGGACCAATACCGTACCCGAAGCGCCTTGCTGCCAAAGGTCCTGGCGAACTTCAGCTTCCAGACGAGCAATGTTCGCGACGACCTGCAGACCATCTTTCCCGCGAAAGCGGGGTTTTTCGGGCTCACGGTTCGACAGATGATTTTCGACGACGGTGCGATCAGCGGTTATCGGTCGTCACTTCGGCTTTTCGAGGGGAGTGAGCTCGAGCGCGAGGCGGAGCGCATCGAGACGCTCGCGAGCGCCGGGACAGCGTTCCTCGGCCTCGGGCTCACCCAAGCACTCTATCGCGTGCAAGTCGACAACTTGGATCTCACCGAGACCAACCTCGAGCTCGCGCGTCTTCGTCGCGACGTCGGCTATTCGGGCCTCGACGAGATTTATTTCTGGGAGGCCGAGGTGGCCACGAGCCGCGCCGCGCTCTTCGAAGGCGTCGAGGACGTGGAGTCCGCACGCATCACGTTGAATCAAATACTCGGGCTCGAGCAGAACCGGCGGTGGCTTCCGGAAGAGATCGAAGTCGACTCGGAAGTCTTCACCTTTCTCGACGGCCGACTGGACGACGTATTCGATGATCCCGCCGCACTCGAACGGTTTCGGGAAGTGCTCGTAACGCTCTCTCTCACAAATGCGCCCGAGCTGCTCGCGCTCGGCCGACAGACCGAGGCCGTCGACATTCAGGTCGGACGGCTGAACCGTCGATTCTACCTGCCGTCCGCTACGTTCGATTTCAGTTACACACGTCAAATCGGAGGCTCCGGGTTGAACCAGCCTTCCGAAGGGCGGAACTTTTACCAGCTGTTCCTGTTTGCCGACTACCCCGTGTTCGCGGGAGCGGGAAGGATCGCGGATATCCGAAAGGCCGAAGCGGATCGACGGGCGCTCCTCCGCCAAATCGATTTCATCGGCGAGCTCGTCGAAAGGGACACGCGCACGGCGTGGCGCGGCTGCGAGAGCTCGTTTCCCAGGATCCGGTTTGCGCGGGAGGCGGCGGAAGCAGCGACGAAGGGCCTCGACATCGTTCGGGACAAATACGCCGAGGGCATTGTCGACGTAACCGACTTGATCGCGTCCCAGAATCAAAAACTGACGGCCGATCAGCTCGCGACAGCGGCGGTCTATGAGTTCCTCCTCGACCTCGTGGAGCTCCAGAGAGCGATCTCGTGGTTCGAGGACGACCATACCGCCGAGGCGCAAGAACGCTTCTTCCAGGAGATCACAGCCGCGCTCGCGAGCGGGGAGACCGGGGGCGAAAAATGAATGAGAAACAGTCGAAGAGCACTCTCCTTGCGCTCGTCATATTCGTCGTATTCATGACGGGTGGCTGCGGCAGAGAACAAGCCCCGGAACCGCGCGAAGTGGTCCGTCCCGTGAAGATGCTGCGACTCGGAGCCGATGCCGGACGGGACGTAACCTACACCGCGCGCGTGGAAGCGGTGAACCAGGTCGATATTGCGTTTCGCGTTGGCGGGCCGCTCGTCGAGTTTCCAGTACTCGAGGGACAGTTCATCCGACGGGGTCAATTGCTCGCGCGCATCGATCCGCGCGATTTCCAGATTCGGCTGAACGCAGCACGCGCGGATTACGAGCGAGCGCGGGCCGACTACCGCAGATTCTCTTCCCTCTACGAGAAAGAAGCCATCTCCGAGGCCCAGCTCGATCAGGCGCGAGCGTTGAGGGATGTCTCCCAGGCTGCCGTTGAGGATGCGGAGGCGGCCCTTGGTGACACGCGCCTCGAGGCTCCGTTCGGTGGACGTATCGGGGAGACCTTCGTCGAGAACTTCGAGAACGTTCAGGCGAAGGAGCCGATTTTGAGCCTCATCGACGTTTCGAGTGTCGATGTGATCGTAGATGCACCCGAGTCCGTTCTCGCCCGCTTGTCAGGTCCGGAGAGAGCGCAGTTCTCCGCGCGCTTCGACGCCGCTCCGAGTCGGCGGTTCGACTTGAGGCCGAAGGAAATCGCGACACAGGCCGACCCGCGAACGCAAACCTATCGGGTGACGTTCACGATGCGACAGCCGGAAGGCATCAACGTCCTTCCAGGGATGACCGCCCAGGTGGTGAGACATGGATCGGTGAGCGACGATATTCGTCTCGTCGTGCCCGCGGTGGCCGTTTTCGCGGACAGCGCAGGTAATCCTCAGGTCTGGATCGTGGATGAGGGCGCGATGACCGTGGCTCGACGGCCTGTTCGCACGGGAGAGCTGAGCGGAAGTGACGCGATCGAGCTCATCGACGGTGTCGAGCCCGGCGAGACGATTGCCGTGAGCGGCGCCACGCAGCTTCGCGATGGTATGAAGGTTCGGGAGCTCGTTCAGTGAACATTGCCGAGCTCAGTATCCAAAAGAGCGTCATCACGTGGGTCTTGACGCTCCTATTGGTATTCGTCGGCGCGAGCTCGTTCTTCGAGCTCGCCTGGCTGGAGGATCCAGAGTTCACCATCAAAGATGCCGTGATCATGACACCTTACCCCGGCGCCTCGGCGGAGGAGGTCGAGGAAGAAGTCACCAACGTCATCGAAAAGGCGATTCAGGAGCTCGGACAGCTCAAATATGTCGAGTCACGCTCCTCGCGGGGCTTGTCGATCATCAAAGCGAAGATCAAGGACGAGTACGACAAATATCGCCTGCCCCAGGTGTGGGACGAGCTGAGGCGCAAGGTCGGCGATTATCAGTTGCAGCTCCCGCCGGGTGCCGGGCCTTCCATCGTCAACGACGACTTCGGGGACGTCTTCGGCGTCTACGTGGCGATCACGGGCGAGGGCTACTCCTATAAGGAAGTCCACGAGTACGCGAAGTTTCTGCAGCGGGAGCTGTTGCGTGCCCAAGATGTCAAGCGCGTCGTGCTCTACGGAGTGCAGCCCGAGGAAATTTACGTGGAGATGCGTCGCGAGAAGATGTCGGAGCTCGGCATCTCGCAACAGGATATCTACGATGCTCTTGCCGCAAAGAACCTGCCGGTAAGTGCCGGCCACATCAACCTCGGCCCTAGATATCTTCCCGTCAACCCTACCGGCGAGTTCGTTTCGGAGGAGCAGTTCGGCGAGCTCTTGGTGAGCACGCGCGGCGAGAGCTCCGACCGCCTCATCTATCTTCGCGACGTCGCGGATATCGCGCGCGGCTACCAGGACCCGCCGGACACGATCTTGCGTTTCGACGGCGAGCCGGGGATCGGACTCGCTATCTCCACGGTGGCCGGCGGAAACGTCGTCAGCATGGGCGAGTCCATCACCGAGCTCTTCGAAGAGCTCGCGGATCAAGTCCCGATCGGGATGGAGACCCACGTCATCGCACTCCAAACCGAAGCGGTGACGGAGGCTATCAACGGCTTTCTCGTCAGCCTGGCGCAGGCGGTCGGCATCGTCGTCGTGGTGCTGCTCGTGTTCATGGGTCTGAGGAGCGGCCTCATCATCGGAGCCGTCCTCATGGTGACCATCCTGGGCACGTTCCTCTTCATGAACGTTTTGGATGTGACGCTCGAGCGCATCTCGCTGGGTGCGCTCGTGATCGCTCTAGGCATGCTCGTCGACAACGCCATCGTGGTGACGGATGGGATGCGCATGAGGATGAGCCAGGGTGAGGACGCTATTGCCGCGGCGCGCAAGGTCGTCGGGCAGACGGGCCCACCGCTTCTCGGCGCTACCGTCATCGCCATCATGGCCTTCGCCTCGATTGGAACTTCGGCGGACAGCACCGGGGAGTACTGCCGGACGCTCTTCTCCGTCATCGTGATCTCGCTGACGCTGAGCTGGATCACCGCCGTGACGACCACGCCTTTGTTATGCAAGACCTTTCTGAAGACCGTCACTCCGGACGAGGGTGCGGAAAAAGACCCTTACGAAGGTGCGGTCTTCCGGATCTACTCCAGCTTCCTGTCGACCTGTTTGCGATTTCGCTTCGTGACGGTCGGAGTCGTCGTCATTCTCTTCGGGCTATCGCTCACCGGATTCGGCTACGTGAAGACGATGTTCTTCCCGGACGCGCCGCGGCCCCAGTACCTCATCGATTTCTGGTTTCCGGAGGGAACCCACATAGATGAGACCGAGCGCTACATGGCACGGGCCGAGGAGCACTTGCTCGCAACGGACGCCGTCGAGCACGTGGCCACGTTCATCGGTGGCTCGCAGATTCGGTTCCTTCTGACCTACACGCCCGAGAACAATTACTACAGCTACGCCCAGGTGCTCGTGACGGTGGACGACTTCAAAAAAATAGCTTCGATGTTGAGCACCACGCTCACGGAGCTCGAGGAGCTTTTCCCGGACGCCGTGATCAACACGCGGGCCTTCATGTTGGGCCCCTCGGAAGGCGGGAAGATACAGCTGCGCATCAACGGGCCCGACCGGGAGGTCCTTCGCGAGCTCGGCGCCAAAGCCGAAGCCATCATCCTGGCCGATCCCGTGGCAAAGGGTGTGCGCAACGAGTGGCGGGACAAGGTGATGGTTCTCCGCCCGCGTCTCGCCGAGGCGCAGGCGCGACGGGCCGGGATCACGCGTCCCATGTTGGCGCGGGCCGTCGAAGCGGCCGTCGAGGGCACGACCGTAGGCGTCTATCGCGAGCGTGACGAGCTCTTGCCCATCGTCGCGCGCGCTCCACACAGCGAACGGGTCGACTTCGACGGGCTCACCTCTATTCAGGTCTGGAGCCCAGTGGCGGCGCGGATGATCCCGGCGGGGCAAATCGTTCCCGAATTCGGGACCGCTTTCGAGGACGCACATATTTGGCGCCGGGGGCGCACGAGAATGCTGCGCATCCACGCCGACCAGAGGGTTGGGCTCCCGAGCGAGCTTCTCGCCCGCGTGAAGCCAAAGATCGAGCAAGCGCTCGGCGTCGACACCCTGCAGGTGCTTGGACGCTCGGTCGCGCCGGACGCGTGGGACGTATCGACCATCCCCGTCGTCGATGAGGGTGTCTACCCGCTCGAGGGCATGCCGGGCTATTCCATCGGGTGGGGCGGCGAGGTCGAGGACTCCGCACGAGCGCAGGGCGCTCTCGCCGGCTCCATGCCCATTTTCTTCGGCCTGATGGTCCTCATCGTCATCTTCCTCTTCAACTCACTGAAGCAGACCGCGATCATCTGGCTCACCGTACCGCTTGCCCTCATCGGCGTCACCGCCGGGCTTCTGCTGTTCGAGCAGCCGTTCGGCTTCATGGCACTGCTAGGCATGATGAGCCTCTCGGGAATGCTGGTCAAAAACGCCATCGTCCTGATCGACCAGATCGATCTCGAGCTTGCGAGCGGGAAGGAACCGTTCCAGGCGATCGTGGATTCTGGCGTCAGCCGTCTGATCCCGGTCTCGATGGCCGCCCTGACGACGATCCTCGGCATGATCCCGCTACTCTACGACGTCTTTTTTGTCTCGATGGCTGTCACCATCATGTTTGGTCTCGGCTTCGCGACGATTCTCACGCTAATCTTCGTCCCGGTTCTCTACGCGATCTTTTTCCGGATACCGCGCCTGGCCTCGCAGTGACGCTGGGTCTTGCTCTATGTCGTACGCGCCGCGCTGGGAAGGTGACCCAGGACGAATCCCACCTCCTCTTGCGCGCGGAGAGCTTTTATAAACTCGTCATGGCCTTTCTCCTTGAGCGTTGTCAACAACAAGTTCCGCTCTTCGTCCGACGACCATCGACGATCGTGATCGTGAACGTCGTCGTGCCACTTCGTCCCGCACCGCTCATGTTCACTGCATGAACGGTGAACACTTCCTTCTCGTCTTCCGCCGCCTGCCCTATGGTTGCTGACAGCGCGATCACGGCGGCGAGGGATACGATCTTCCCCGCGAACCGTAGTGTTTGCATGGTCTGTATGCCTCCTTGGTTCGAGCCTCTTTCGGCGGCTCGTAGTTAGTTAGTTAGTTATGCACCGAACTTCTGAGGGTCACCGGACTCACAGCCGGCCAAAGCGGATGCGCAAACTCCGTACCCCCTCACCCAGGCGGACGCCGATGAAGAGGCGTGGAAGGTTGATGCCCCAGATGCTGTAAGGGGTGCTGCTTCCCAAGCTGATGCCGAACTCTCGCTGGTTATCGAGGAAGCTCGGCGTGACGCCCGGGATCTCAAGCTCAACTGGATCCCAGAACCAGAAGCCCT
>Ga0209988_10001551_pt1 | contig 14961 bp, 15 predicted proteins | sample N075metaG_FD_183115 | JGI IMG/M metagenome (GOLD analysis project Ga0209988, IMG submission 183115) | Deep subsurface microbial communities from Kermadec Trench to uncover new lineages of life (NeLLi) - N075 metaG (SPAdes) (version 2) | ecosystem: Environmental > Aquatic > Marine > Ocean trench... | reverse complement strand
AGGCCGAGTACCTGCCGCGCATCCTGGCGGGGGAGTGTCACTTCTCGATCGGATACAGCGAACCCGGCGCGGGAACCGACCTCGCCAGTCTCACGACCGCAGCCGTTCGGGACGGTGACGATTGGATCATCAACGGCACGAAGATGTTTACCAGTGGCGCCAACGATACCGACTATATCTGGCTGGCCACCCGAACGGACCCCGACGCGCCCAAGCACAAGGGCATCACGATCTTCATCGTGCCCGCGAACTCGGAAGGCTTCAGCGCCTCGCTGATTCATACGATCGGGGGATCCGCGACGACGATGACCTACTACGAGAACGTTCGCGTCCCCAACGAGAATATCGTCGGTGGCTTGAACGGCGGATGGAAGCTCATCACGACCCAGCTCAATCATGAACGCATCGGCCTCGCGGCGTTCGGATCGGCTTGTTATGCCCGTACCGAAAAGGTCATCGAGTGGGCTCGGGACACCGAAACGCCCGGGGGCGGCCGAATGCTCGACCTGCCCTGGGTCCAGCAGAGTCTGGCCGAAGTGTTTGCGCGAATCGAAGCGATGAAGCTGCTGAATTGGCGAATGGCGGCCGAACTCGAGGCGGGCCAGTTGAATCCTGCGAACGCTTCGGCCGTAAAGATCTATGGAACCGAGGTCGTTCTCGAGGTCTACCGGCTGCTTCAAGAAATCGTCGGCCCGAGCGCGCTCGTCGCGGCCGGGTCGCCCGCGGCCGCCATCGAGGGCGAGATCGAACACGAGGCACGCGTCGCCACGATCAACACCTTCGGCGGGGGGGTCAACGAAATTCAGCGCGAAATCGTTTCGATGGTCGGGCTTGGCATGCCCCGTGTCCCCCGTTAGCGCGTCATGAGTGAATCCCCCCTGATGGAAATCCTCGAGTCGTTCGTGGGCAAGGCCGATGGCGGGACCCGGAGTTGTCCCTACCCGATCAACGAAGCCATGATTCATCATTGGTGCGATGCGATCGGCGATCGAAATCCGAGCTATCTCGATCCCGAATTCGCGAACCATTCGACGCACGAAGGAATCGTGGCACCGCCGACGATGCTCCAGGCCTGGACGATGCCCGGCCTGGGCCGGCCCACGCCCGCGATGACGGACTCCAAATCAGTGCTGCAGGTTCTGGACGATGCGGGCTTTACTTCGGTCGTCGCCACGAACTGCGAACAGGAATATTTTCGCTATCTAAAACTCGGCGACCGCCTCACCCATGAGGTCGAAATCGAATCGGTTTCGGCCGAGAAGACGACGGCGCTGGGTGTCGGCCATTTCGTCACTCAGCTCTACCGATATCGTGACGCAAGCGGCGAGCTCGTCGGCCAGATGCGCTTCCGACTGCTCAAATTTCGTCCGCCCGAAGTCCCGCGTCCGGTCATCGGGCCGAGAATCGCCGGCGGACGCCCCCGGCCCAGCCTGAATCAGGATGTCTCCTTCTTCTGGGAGGGCGCGGCCCGGGGGAAGCTCTTGATCCAACGCTGTTGCGATTGCGACGCGCTGCGACATCCACCCGGACCGGGTTGTCCGCAATGTTCCTCGCTCGAATGGGAACCCGCGGAGATGTCCGGCAAGGGCGAGATCTACAGCTTCGTCCGTCATCACCACCCCACGATTCCGCCCTTCGAAGCGGGCCACACCATTCTTCTCGTGGCGCTCGACGAGGGCCCGCGCCTGATCTCGGAGTGGGTCGCCCGGGACGGGGAGGAATCGAGAGTCGAAATCGGCATGCGCGTCGAAGTCCAATTCGATGAAGTCGAAGAGGGCTTCCACTTGCCACGATTTCGAACCGTGCCTTCGATTGATTCACGAAAACGGAGTGAAAAATGAACTTCGATCTCAGCGAAGAGGAAGCCGCCGTCCAGCAACTCGCCGCCCAGATTCTCGGGGAGGCGACGAGCTTCGACCGCACCCGAAAAGTCGAATCCGACGAAGCCGGCCCGGGCTTCGACGTCGCGCTGTGGGCCCAGCTCGCGGAATCCAATCTGATCGGCCTAGCGTCTCCCGAATCGCTGGGCGGCCAGGGATTCGGTTTTCTCGCCCTCTGTCTTCTGCTCGAAGAAGCGGGTCGAAACCTCGCGCCGGTCCCGCTCCTCGAATCCGTGGTCTACAGCCTGCTTCCGATTCAGCAATTCGGAAACGAGCGACTCCAACGCGATCTCCTTCCGAAGGTCATCTCCGGCGAGACCTGGTTGACCGCCGCCCTCTCCGAGATCGGCGTACCGACGTCGGCGCGTGTCGTGAATACCGTCCTGACGAAAACCAAGGACGGTCGCTACCGACTCCGCGGAGAGAAGATCTGTGTTCCCTTCGCCGCGGGTGCCCATCGGATTCTCGTCAGCGCCTCGGGTCCAGACGGGCTCGGACTCTTCCTGATCTCCCCAACGGCGCCGGGCGTCTCGCTCGAAGAACAGCAGACGATGGCCCACGAGCGACAATTCGTCGTGAAGCTGGACGGGGTCGAGGTCTGCGACGACGACATTCTCGCGGCGCCCGGGCGAGGCGAGTCCGTTCTCGACTGGCTCGAGCCAAGAGCGAAGACGGCTCTCGCGGCCATCGCGGTCGGCGCTGCCGCAGAGGGCCTGCGACAGACCGCGGAGTACACGAGCACCCGCAAACAATTCGGACGTGAGATCGGCTCCTTTCAGGGCGTCTCGCTGCGCGCGGCGGACGCCTATATCGACGTCGAGGCGATGCGCGCAACGATGTGGCAAGCAGCCTGGCAGATCGACAGTGGAAGAGACGCACAGAAATCCGCGGCGGTCGCAAAGTGGTGGGCCTGCATGGGCGGCCACCGGGTTTCTCATACCTGCCAACATCTCCACGGCGGGATCGGTTCCGATATCGACTACCCGATTCACCGCTTCTTCCTTCGACTCAAGCACGTTGCGATGACGCTCGGCGGCGGCAGCGAACAACTCTCGATCCTCGGCCGCCTGATCGCGGACGAAGCCCGAGACGGTCGAACGGCCGAGGACATTCTCTCGTGAGCGATGAACGACCGACCACACGCTCGCTCTCGTCGATCTCCGTGGGCGACGAATTGCCGAGCCTCGAGGTTCCGCTCTCGCGAACGCTCATCGTCGCCACCGCGATCGCATCCCGCGACTATCAAGATGTTCACCACGACCCCGAACTCGCCAAGCAACGCGGCTCCCCGGACATCTTCATGAACATCCTGTCGACCAACGGATTCGTCGGCCGATTCGTCACCGACTGGGCGGGACCGGAAGTCCGACTGCGCAAGGTCGACATCCGACTCGGAGTGCCGAATTACCCGGGTGACACGATGATCCTCGAGGGTTCCGTCACGGCGAAGGACGAAAAGTCCGCAACCCTCGAGATCTCTCTTCGCGGCCGAAACAGCATCGGCGATCATGTGACGGGCAAGGTCTGGGTCGTGTTTCCATGCGCCTAGCCAACGGACTCAAGGACAAAGCCGCAATCGTCGGGATCGGGCAGACGGAATTCAGCAAACGTTCCAATCGAACCGAACTCCGACTGGCCGTCGAGGCCGTCGGCGCAGCCCTCGAGGATTGCGGCCTCCGCGCCACCGATGTGGATGGCATGAGTCTCTACACGATGGAGAACAATCCGGCGAGCGAGGTCATCCACAATCTCGGAGGGGGCGACTTGCGCTTCTTCAGTCGAATCCACTACGGCGGCGGTGCGGCCTGCGGACCGATCCATCAGGCCGCGATGGCGATTGCGAGCGGCTCGGCCGATGTCGTGGTGTGTTATCGCGCGATGAACGAACGCTCGGAACAGCGCTTCGGCGCCGGGGTCCAGGATCGGCCTAACGCGCCGAAAACAGAAGACGTGCATTTCGGTTGGTATGCCCCCTTCGGCCTGCTTACGCCGGCCGCCTGGGTTGCCATGTTCGCCCAGCGCTACCTCTACACCTATGGCGCGACGACCGAGGATTTTGGTCGGATCGCCGTCGCGGCTCGAAAACATGCCGCGACCAATCCAGCCGCGTGGTTCTACGAGCGACCGATTTCGCTGGACGATCATCGGAACTCTCGCTGGATCGTCGAACCAATGCGGCTTCTCGATTGCTGCCAGGAGAGCGACGGGGCCGTCGCGGTCGTCGTGGTTTCCGCCGAGCGAGCCAGGGACCTGAAACAGAAACCAGCGCTGATCCGAGCGGCGGCCCAGGGCATGGCCGCGGATCAGAGAATGATGACCAGCTACTATCGGGACGACATCACGGGAATCCCCGAGATGGGCCTGGTGGCAAGACAGCTCTTCGCCACCGCAAAGATCGATCCCGAGGATATCCAGACCGCGATCCTATACGACCATTTCACGCCCTTCGTACTCGCTCAACTCGAAGAATTCGGATTCTGCAAGCGGGGCGAGGCGAAGGACTTCATCCGCGACGGACGCATCGAGATCGGGGGCGCACTCCCGATCAACACGCATGGCGGCCAGCTCGGCGAAGCCTATATCCACGGCATGAACGGCATCACGGAAGGCGTTCGCCAAATTCGCGGAACGGCCGTCAATCAAGTGCCTAACGTCGAACATGTGTTAGTCACAGCGGGAACCGGCGTGCCCACGAGCGGAATCATCCTTGGCTGCGACTGAGGCTTCGACTAAGCAGAAGCCGATTCGTGATAGTCCGGATAGCGTCTCCGGACGAGTCGCTTTCGACTCATTTCTTCCATTCCTCGCAACACGTCGCGGCGACTGACTTGACCGATCAGCTTGTCGTCTTCGACGACGGGTAGGCGCCGAATTGGATTGGTCAAGAAATAGTGGCAGATCGCGTAGATGCCGAGGTCTGGAGGAATCGTCCGGCCCACCTTCGACATGAACTGACCAACCAGAGCGCCCTCTTCCTGTTGTTGGAGGTAGAACTCGTCCGAGGCGAGCATTCGGAGACAATCGAGTTCGGACAACATTCCGATCAACGTTCTCTTCTCATCCACGACCGGCGCCCCCGAAACACGCCGCTTGACCAAGTTCTCGATCGCCTCGAGCAAGGTCTGCTTCGGACTGAATACGAGCAGATTCGTCGTCATCAGGTCCAATGCCGTCAGGATCGGGTTGGGCTCTCTCATTGCGACCTCCTTGCGATCGCCAATCTCGGCGCGGCTCGACGGTGCTGTTTATGGATCTCCCGTTGGGACGAGTGCGGCGAGTGAAGGGATCTCACCCTTGGTTTGAAACGCTTGCAAATCACGACCGTCACCTCTATCGTAACGCACAGGAAGGCACTTCAATAGAAAATCGATTGAAATTCATTTCTCGTCGCCCTCCCGCGGGCGCTGCGCTGTCGAAGCTGTCTAACTTTATTTGTGCCGTACTCCGTGCTGTCCGATCCGACATAACATCGTTTTCAGCGATACCGCGCGCCGCGATGGGGCTGTTCCAATTGCGTCCATCTGGGGATTTCGCCCCGAGAGTATGAAAATGGGCAAGGGCTGGCTCTAGCCGCCCGTTCCTTCAGGGTTCGTCGGACCACGATTCCCCCCAAAGCCCCGAAAGATCGCTCGGGAGGCTCCCCTCGATCCGCCTCTGCAATGCGCAGATCGGTTGAAAGTACCCCGGTGGGACCCTACTCTCTGCCGCGATCCAAAAGGCAGAGCCCGTTCGAATTCGCTGACTTTCGTCACCCAGGGGTGGCGCTCGAGACATGCGCGGGTGAGCTTGCGTCGGGGGCGCAATCTCGATCGTACAAGCCGAAAACACCGGGTCATCTAAAGTCGAATAGAGTCGAATCCGCCGATTCCGTCGCAATGATGCGCTTCGGCCTAGCACTGACACCGAGCAACAATGGCATTGCACAAGATCGAGAAGGGCCTCGACCTCCCCATTCCCGGGAAACCGCTTCAGGTCGTGCGGGGGGAGACTCCCTGTACCCGAGTGGCCGTGGTGGCCGACGACTTCCCGGGCATGAAGGCGCGGATGCGCGTCGAGGAAGGCGAGACGGTCCAACGGGGCCAGGTGCTCTTCGAGGATCGCAAGAGGCCGGGCGTCTTGCATACGGCACCCGGCGCTGGGCGGGTCATCGGAATTCATCGCGGGCAGAAACGCGCCCTGCAATCGGTCGTGATCGATCTGTCGGATGGGGAGAGGCGAGGAGAGCCCGGACCGGACGAGTTCGCTTCCTTCGCGAGCTACACCGAAGCGGCGCCCGAATCGCTTTCGCGGGATCAGATCCGTGCGCTGCTCGTCGAATCGGGCCTCTGGACCGCCATCCGCGAGCGACCCTACAGCAAGGTTCCCGAGCCGAAGAGCACCGCCGACGCGCTGTTCATCACGGCAATCGATACGGATCCCCACGCGCCGCTTCCCGAAGTCGTTCTCGAGGATCGAATGGAAGACTTCATTCTCGGTACGAGTCTCGTTGCGAAGCTGCTCGACGGACCCACCTACCTCTGCGTCGGCGAATATTCCGAGATTGGAGATCGAGCACCGGAGGGCGTGCGCGTCGAACGATTCGCTGGCCCGCATCCCTCGGGCACCGTCGGCTTGCACATCCATTGTCTTCGGCCGGTCAACCGAAATCGCTCGGTCTGGCATATTGGCTATCAAGATGTCGCCGCCGTCGGTCGACTCTTTTCGACCGGTCGTCTGGATGTTTCGCGGATCATTTCGATCGCCGGACCGACCGTCGAAGACCCTCGACTCACACGAACCCGGCTCGGCGCATGCGTCAGTCAGATCGTCCAGTCCGACCTCGAGGCCGCCGAAAAAGTCGCCCGCAAGACGACGGGGGATGCGGATGCCACGATCGAGATCCGCGCCATTTCAGGTTCCGTGCTGTCGGGCAAACGAACACATGGCGACGCCTTCGATTTCATGGGTCGCTACGACCGGCAGATCAGTCTGCTCGAAGAGGATCGGGAGCATGTCTTCCTGGGCTGGCTGACGCCGGGCTCGAATCTCTTCTCGATCACGGGAATCTATCTCTCGAAAATCTTCAAGCCATCGCGCTACCGGTTCACGACGAACCTGAACGGCTCTCCGCGCGCCATGGTTCCGCTCGGACTCTACGAGCGGGTCATGCCGATGGACATCATGCCGACCTTTTTGTTGCGCGCCCTGATCGTCGGCGACATCGAGCGCGCCGAGGAACTTGGCGTTCTCGAATTGGACGAAGAAGACCTCGCACTCTGCACCTACGTTTGCCCCGGCAAGACGAACTACGGACCCATCTTGAGAAAGAACCTCGAAACGATCGAGAAGGAGGGCTGAGCGGGCCATGCAGTTCCTCAAGGACGCCCATCTCAAGGTCAAGCACCACTTCGAAAAGGGTGGGAAGCTCGAATTCTTCTATCCGCTCTGGGAAGCGCAATTCACCGGACTCTTCACGCCCGGTGAGGTGACGCGCACCGCTTCGCATGTCCGCGATGGCATCGACAACAAACGCCTGATGATCACGGTCGTACTCGCCCTCCTGCCGTGCATGGCCATGGCGACCTACAACACGGGCTATCAGGCTTTGTTGGCAATCGCCCAGGGCGCCGTGCCGCTCGATAGCTGGCAAGCCTGGCTCTTCCAATCCAGCGGGCTGCCCTTCGACTTCAAGAATCCGATCGCGTGCATCGTCTATGGCCTGCTGCACTACGGTCCGATCCTCGCCACTTCGATGGCGACCGGCGGAATCATCGAGCCCCTGACCGCCATGATCCGAAAACACGAGATCAACGAAGGGTTCCTCGTCACGGGCATGCTCATCCCGCTGACACTTCCACCGACCATTCCGCTTTGGATGGTGGTGCTCGGCACCGCCTTCGGAACGATCTTCGCGAAGGAGATCTTCGGCGGAACGGGGATGAACTTCCTGAACCCGGCGTTGACTGCGCGAGCTTTTCTCTTCTTCGCCTACCCGGCCGCGATGAGTGGCGACGCCGCCTGGATCGCCGCCGATTTCTCGGCGGTCGATTCGTTCTCCGGTGCGACACTGTTGGCCCAGGCGGCGGTCTCGGGCGAAGCGGCGCTATCCGCTGCAAGCTGGACGAACAACTTCTTCGGCTTCGTTCCGGGTTCGATGGGCGAGACCTCGGCGCTCGCTTGCCTGATGGGTGCGGGCCTGCTCGTCTGGACCGGCATCGGATCGATTCGAACGATGGCGGGAGTCGTACTCGGCACGATCGTCATGGCGAGTTTCCTCAATGTCGTCGGCTCCGAAACGAATCCGATGTTCGCGGTTCCCTGGTATTGGCATGTCGTGCTCGGCGGCTGGGCCTTCGGCATGGTCTACATGGCGACCGACCCGGTTTCTTCCGCCTTCACCAACCCAGGCAAGCTCATCTACGGGGGCATGATCGGAATCCTCGTCGTGTTGATTCGCGTGGTCAATCCGGCCTATCCAGAAGGCATGATGCTTTCGATTCTCTTCATGAACATGTTCGCGCCACTGATCGACTACTTCTTCGTCCAGGCGAATATTCGCCGGAGAAACGCACGTTATGCAGCATAGTACGGGCTACATCGTCGGCTTCGCGATCATGATCTGTCTCGTTTGCGCCCTCTTCGTGGCGGGGTCGGCGGTCAGCCTCAAGGATCGCCAAGACGCCAACATCCTGCTCGACCGCCAGAAGAAGGTACTCACCGTCGCGGGCTTGATGAAGGACGGTGAGGATCTCGCCCGGGAAGAGATCGTTTCGATTTTCGATTCGAGCATTCGACAAAAGGTGATCGATCTCAAGACCGGGGAACTTCAGCCGGAGATCGACGGCGCTTCGTTCGATCAACAAGCCCAGGCGAGCAACCCCGAATCCAGCACCCGCGCACCGGAGAACGCGGCGAAAGTTCGACGTCTGCCGAACAACGCGCTCGTCTTCGACGTCGTCGAGGGAGGGGAGCTGAAAGCGCTGATCCTTCCGATCGAGGGCTACGGACTCTGGGGAACTCTCTACGGCTACATTGCGCTCGCTCCGGATGCGCGCACGATCATGGGGATCACCTTCTACAAGCACAAGGAAACACCCGGACTCGGCGGTGAAGTCGACAACCCGCGCTGGAAGGCTCGCTGGCGGGGACGGCTGGCCTTCGACGATCGGGGAAGGCCGGCGATCGGCGTCAAAAAGGGCGTCGCGGGCTCGATCGAAGAGGACCCCTACCAGGTGGACGGCCTCTCGGGTGCGACCATCACGAGCCGAGGCGTGACATCGCTCGTGCGTTTCTGGCTCGGCGATGACGGATTTGGACCCTATTTGACGAGCTACCGCGCTCGAGCCGGCGTTTAAGGCAAAGGAATTCGACCATGTCAGACATCTCGACACGCGACGCGTTCATCGACCCGCTTTTCAACAATAATCCGATCTCGCTCCAGGTCCTGGGAATCTGTTCCGCGCTCGCGGTCACGACAAAGATGTCGACGGCGCTCGTCATGTGTGCCGCCGTCACGGTCGTCACCGCATTGTCGAACGTTTCGATCTCGCTGCTGCGCAACAAGATCCCGAACAGTATTCGAATCATCGTTCAACTGACCGTGATCGCGTCCCTCGTGATCGTCACCGACCAGGTCCTCAAAGCCTTCGTCTACGACACCGCCAAAGAACTTTCAGTCTTCGTCGGCCTCATCATCACGAATTGTATCGTGATGGGCCGCGCCGAGGCGTTCGCCATGCAGAACCCACCGGGCCTTTCCTTCGTCGACGGCCTCGCCAATGGACTCGGCTACTCGATCGTCCTGATGGCCGTCGCGTTCTTTCGCGAGTTGCTCGGCTCGGGCTCGGTATTCGGAGTCATGATTCTTCAACCCGTCAATCAGGGTGGCTGGTACGTCCCCAACGGCTTGATGCTTCTCGCACCCGCCGCGTTTTTCTTGATCGGATGTTTCATCTGGGCCGTGCGCGCATGGAAACCAGAACAGATCGAAGAGGAGTTCCACATTGGAGCACTACTTGAGCTTAGCAACGAAGGCAATCTTCGTTGAGAACATGGCGCTGGCCTTCTTTTTGGGGATGTGCTCTTTCATAGCCATCTCCAAGAAGGTCGAAACCGCAATCGGACTCGGCGTCGCCGTGACGTTCGTGTTGGGCATTACGGTTCCGCTCAATCAGATGTTGGTCACCGTGTTGTTGAAACCCGGTGCGCTGGCCTGGGCGGGGCTGCCCGATATCAATGTCGGCTTCCTGAGTTTCCTGACGCTGATCGGGACGATCGCGGCCGCGGTCCAGATCGTGGAAATGGTGCTCGATCGGTACTCGCCGGACCTGTACAACGCGCTCGGCGTATTCCTTCCGCTGATCGCGGTCAACTGCGCGATCCTCGGAGCTTCGCTCTTCATGCAGGAGCGGGACTACACCCTCGGCGAAGCCACCGTCTTTGGCGTGGGTTCCGGGGTCGGCTGGATGCTGGCCGTCGTCGCACTCGCCGCGATTCGCGAGAAGATGAGATATAGCAACGTGCCCGGACCCCTTCGAGGACTGGGCATCACCTTCATTACGGTCGGCCTGATGTCGATCGGCTTCATGGCCTTCGCGGGAATCCAGCTCTGATATGTTGCTCACCATTGCCATTGGCGTCGCCAGCTTCACCATCGTGATCCTTGCTCTCGTTCTGATATTGATGGCCGCCCGGGCGAGACTCGTTCAGACGGGCGATGTCACGATCCTGATCAACGGCGATCCGGACAAGGCACTCACCACCCCAGCGGGCTCGACTTTGCTGAACACCCTCTCGGGCAATCAGATCTTCATCCCCTCGGCCTGCGGCGGTCAGGGGACTTGCGGCGTTTGCCGGGTCAAGGTCAACGAAGGCGGGGGTTCCCTGCTCGCGACGGAAACCGGACATATCACGCGTGGCGACGCGCGCGAAGGCATTCGGCTCTCCTGCCAGGTCAAGGTCAAGCAGGACATGAAAATCGAGATCCCGGCGGAGATCTTCGATGTCAAACGATGGAAATGCACGGTCCGGTCGAACCACAATGTCGCCACCTTCATCAAGGAATTGATCCTCGAGCTACCCGACGGCGAGAGCGTTCCCTTTCGTGCCGGCGGTTATATCCAGATCGAATGTCCGCCGCATACGGTGGACTACCGCGACTTCGACATCGAAGAGGAATACCATTCCGATTGGGACCAATTCGATGTCTGGCGATTCCAATCGACGGTGACGGAAAAGGTCGATCGCGCCTACTCGATGGCCAACTACCCAGAAGAGCGCGGCATCATCATGCTGAACGTTCGGATCGCCTCCCCGCCGCCACGACTCCCCGATGTACCGCCGGGATTGATGTCCTCCTACCTCTTCGACTTGAAGCCCGGTGACGAGGTCACCATCTCCGGACCCTTCGGCGAGTTCTATGCCAAGGAATCGGACAGCGAGATGATCTTCATCGGCGGCGGCGCGGGCATGGCGCCGATGCGATCGCATATCTTCGATCAGTTTCGACGGCTTCATGCCAACCGAAAGGTTTCCTTCTGGTATGGAGCACGAAGCCTTCGCGAGGCCTTCTACATCGAAGACTTCGATTCGATTCAGGCCGAGAATGACAATTTCAAATGGCATCTGGCGCTCTCGGAGCCCCAAGAAGAAGATCACTGGGACGGCTACACGGGATTCATCCATCAGGTTCTCTTCGACAACTACCTCAGGAATCATCCCTCGCCGGAGGATTGTGAATACTATATTTGTGGCCCGCCGATGATGAATGACGCCGTCATCAAGATGCTGATAGACCTTGGTGTCGAGCCCGAAAACATCCTCTTCGACGACTTCGGCTAGAGAGAGAAGAGAGACACAAACAGGGACCGCGTCGGGCCGCCCCCCGCGTTTGGACCACGATCCGAGCAAGACGGCAAAACCAGAGGGTTGCGATGGCGGGGCTGGAGCTCGATCGACGAACGCTTCGCCTCATCGGGATCGCCTTTGCGATCCTCGCCGCGCTCTCCATTCATCGACTCTTCATCGCCGAAGCGCCCGACGCAAGCGGCGTCCTCGTCATTCAGGGCCAGACGATGGGGACCCGCTACGAGGTCCGCATTGCGGGAGCCGATCTCGACCTGGCGCTGCGTCGTCGCGCCAAAGAAGAAACCGCGCGCCGGCTGGCCGAAATCGACGCTTGGATGTCGAATTGGAATCCCGATTCCGAAATCGCACGCTTCAACGCCCAGCGAGACACCGACCCCTTTCCGGTCTCGGCGGAAACGGCCGAACTCGTCGCGCTTGCCATCTCGCTCAACGAAATCAGCGGCGGGGCATTCGATGTCGGGGTCGGCCCCCTCGTCGCGCGTTGGGGGTTCGGGAATGGCGCACGAATCGACGGTCACCCATCCCAGGCGGAAATTGAACGACTACGCCGCCACCTGGGCGCGGGCGTCATTCGCGTCGGTTCGGGCGAGGACGGCGACGCGCCATTTCTGGCGAAGGTCGACCCCCTGGCCGAGATCGACTTGTCCGCGATCGCGAAGGGGTTCGGAGTCGATCATGTCGCGGCGGGTTTGGAGGCCCTCGGCCGACACGACTATCTCGTCGAGATTGGAGGTGAGGTTCGCGCCTCGGGCGAACGTCCGGGCGGAGGGCCATGGCGCGTCGCAATCGAAAAACCCCAGGACGAGGGTCGCGCCATCCTATTCATCATCGAGCTGCAAAACCAATCGATGGCGACCTCGGGCGACTACCGCACCTTCTACCTCGAAGACGGAAGGCGAATCTCCCATACGATCGACCCTCGATCCGGTCGACCGATCGAGGGCGGACCGGCCTCCGCGACGGTGATTGCAAAGACCGCGACCGTGGCGGATGCGTGGGCAACCACGCTGATGGTATTGAGTGAAGACGAGGGACTCGCATTGGCGGAGGCCCACGGTATTGCGGCACTCTTGCTGGTACGCGATGAGAACGCAACGATTACGGAACGACGGAACGCACTCTTTCCAGAACCGATCGAGAGAGACTTCGGGAGAACGGACCGATGAGCTTGCATCCGAAAGCGCGACTCCAATCGTTTGCCTATGCATTTCGCGGAATCGCTCAGCTGCTCAGAACGGAAGCCAACGCGCGCATTCACGCACTCGCGGCCGTGGCGGTCGTCGCCGCGGGCTTCTCGATCGGAATCGACCGCTTCGAATGGCTCGCAATCGTTCTCGCCGTCACGGCGGTCTGGTGTGCGGAAGCTTTCAATACCGCGATCGAATCCGTTTGCGATGCGGTGTCGCAAGACCACCATCCCAAGATCGAGCGCGCGAAAGACATCGCGGCGGGCGCGGTTCTACTTGCCGCAATCGGGTCGGTCGGCGTGGGCATCATCGTCTTCGGCCCGCCGCTCCTGGCACTCCTCGTTCCCTGACCCAAGAGACCGATGCCAAGAGTCCGTTCGTATTCAGACATCCCGACGTTTCGGGCAGATCGCGGCGTTCCGCGGTAGCCTCTTCCGCAGTCCCGATTCCCCCGATCCCCGTCGGAGTTCCCGATGCAGACTTTTCTCGCCACCGCTTTGATCTTCGGCATCGCCATGGCCGCCATGGCGGTTGGGGTCATCTTCTCGAATCGAACCCTGAAGGGATCGTGCGGTGGGACGGGGCTCGACTGCACTTGCAGCGATGAGGCGAGGCGCGAATGCGCGCTTGCCGAGAAGCACGGCTCCAACTAATCCGCCGGCGCGATCCCGGAGATCACGCGATCCCAATCGTCGGAGACGACATTCCGGCCCGATGATTCCAAGACATTCGCTGTGAGGCCGGCCTTCTCGACCAACCGGAGAGCCGTGCGATTCGCTCCAATCACCAAGAGGGCCGTACTCCATCCATCGGCGATCGTTGCGCGATCGGCGATCACGATCGCCTCGACGGTCTGCTCGATGGCGCTTCCGGTTCGCGGATCGATGACATGGGAAACTCGCTCGCCGGCAATCTCGTGGATCGATCCGACGCTGGAACTGACAGAGAGCGCGCGATCTCGGAGTCGGACGATCGCGAGCGTTCCGCCGCTCTGATTCCGGGACCGCACCACCAGCCGCCAGCCCTCGCCATCGGGATCGCCCAACGCAAGAATGCTGCTCTGACCGAAACTCAGCAACGCCGCCGTGTTCGGAAGATCCGCCTCCAACCTTTCGCGGAGACGATCGAGTACGGCGCCCTTCGCGATCCCATCCAGATCGATTCGCATCCCCCCAGTCGTCAGACCCAGTTCTCCTCCCCCGAGAAGCAGGAGTCCCTCGCTCCCCACACGACGCTTGGCTTGGCGAAGGTTTTCGACGAGAGGCCATTCCCCACGTGTCGTCGCGTCGGACCAGACTTCTACGAGCGGCCCCACCGTGATGTCGAACGCGCCGCCGGAGCCTTCCCAGACTTCGATGGCCGAGAAGAGGATCGACTCGAGTTCGGGGTCGAGTCGTGTTTTTTTCAGCACGGCGTCTTCACGATCCAGGGCACGATTTAATTCAGACAGGACGCTGTGCGGATCGTGTCGCGAATAGATTTTCTCGAGACGCACGATCTCGAGACGCGCCCAATCGAGCCAGGCTCGGGCGCGGTCGGCTTCCGCAGGCAGGACCCGCAAGTCGGCTTCGAAGAAAGTGCCCATCGCGAGCCAGCCATCGGAAATCGAAATTCGCTCGGCCGACCCCCGAAGAGAGGACATTGAAGGACTCGTGCATCCCAGGATCGACGGGAGCAGCAGCCCGATTCCGAGAATCCTCCACGAAGGTCTCAATCCCAGTCCTCGTCTTCTAATTCCGCTTCGGACGAGCCCGTGTAATTCCGAGCCTGATTTCCCGCAAAAACCGACCACAACGCAACGCACACCAGAACGGCGAGACTTCCCTGCAATAGGAGAATTCCGGCGATCTTCGTCCATGCGAAACCCGCGCCGCCCCACCGCACGAGCCATCCCGCCCCCTCCGACGCGAAGGCCGAGAAGAAGGGGACGATGATCAACGCGATCTTGAATTCGACGCGGAGCGGAACGAAGAGTGCCAGGTGGGTCAGCACCATCATCAACATCCCGACGGCGAAGAGATGGAAATGAGCGAGTTCGAGCATTCCGC
>Ga0209988_10001547_pt1 | contig 14970 bp, 13 predicted proteins | sample N075metaG_FD_183115 | JGI IMG/M metagenome (GOLD analysis project Ga0209988, IMG submission 183115) | Deep subsurface microbial communities from Kermadec Trench to uncover new lineages of life (NeLLi) - N075 metaG (SPAdes) (version 2) | ecosystem: Environmental > Aquatic > Marine > Ocean trench... | reverse complement strand
AATCAGTTTATCGGCATAGAGCTCGTTTGAGTGAATGCCCTCGGGGCGTTCTACAATGACTCCGTCGGCGGTGAACGTTAAGTCCCCACCTTCACCCTCTCCTGCCGAGACAGAGCTGTAGTTGGAGCCTGCGCCCTGCAACAACGAATAAGTCTTGTCGAAACCACGATCGTGAGGCCGAAATCCTTCCTCGGCCCCCAGGTGCCACTTGCCCGTCATATACGTGCTATAGCCAGCATCGCGCATCAATTGAACAATCGTGACGACGTCTTTGTTTAAGTAACCCTCGTAACCCGGCTGGCCTCTCTGCGCATCGGAAAGAAACTCGTGCATATTTCCCAGACCATTGCGGTGATTATCAACACCGGTTAACAGCAGCGACCGCGTCGGAGAGCAGGTTGCGCCGACATGGAAGTTGGTAAAACTTAAGCCCTCACTCGCGAGCGCATCGATGTTTGGCGTCGAAACTTCACTACCGAAAGCGCCGACATCAGAAAACCCCATGTCGTCGCCGATGATTAGGAGAATGTTCGGTCTTGAATCCAATTTTGAATCAGAAGCTGTTTCCTGCTCATCCGCAACGCAACCGGCAAATAGAATCGCAAGTAGCGATGACAGCACTGTCATAAATCTCATCCTATTCCCCTCTTGGTATTTCATTTTGAGCGCAATCCAGGTTCCGAAATCGTCCAGGAATATGCTTTGCAACTATTTGCTGCCTGTAATCATCGCCAATGGGTCGAAATCCGCCGGCATGTCGATAATGCCCATATCTGCGCTATATTCTGCGTATTTCGCGACCATATCTGCCAGACGGTCAGGCTCCCGTTCGGCCAGATCGTGTAGTTCCGACGGATCGTCTTTGATGTCGTACAACTTCCACGTTCCTGCTCCCTCGACGCCGAGGTTTTGCAGCCACGCGCCAAGCCGGAGCGCCTTGTAGTCGCCCTGGAAAACCGCGGAGTTACCCATGAGTTCATAGCCAAGCCAATCATCCGCACGGCGGTGAGCTGATGTTTGGCCTCGCATCAGCGGCAAGATGCTCTTTGCGTTCATTGGGAAAACTTTCCTTCCCTTATAACTGGTCCCAGGGTGCGTTGCTCCGGCTATCTCCAGAAGAGTGGCCGCCAGGTCAGTGACAAATACAAACTCGTTAGTCTGTCCTGCGTCGATCCATTCTGGGTAACGAATAATAAACGGAACTCGCAGGCCGCCTTCGGTCGACCATGTCTTGAAACCGCTCAAGTGTGCGGCGGCAACTTGTGCCCAAGGCGCGCCATATGACGAAAATGACCCTTCTACGCCGATATCTTCAACCGCGAGCTTTGGATAGCGAGCGTCGTACCATTCCGCTCCCGCGCCAATATTGGGTTGGCTGAAATCGGGGCCATTGTCGGTCATGTAAATGATGACGGTATTGTCGTACTGACCTGTTTCCTTCAGGTGGTCAATCACGCGACCAATATGAACATCCATGTGATCGATCATCCCGGCATAAGCAGCCATTCTGTTTGCCTGAACCACTTTGGCCTCAGCCGGAAGTGCATCCCAGGGGGGCACGCCAGGGAATCTCGGTGACACAGGATGCTCTTCTGAAAGAATGCCGAGTGATTTCAGTTTCTCAATTCGCTGTTCGCGGATGGCATCCCATCCGGCGCTGTAAACGTCCCGATACTTATCGATAAATTCCCGAGGGGCCTGATGAGGCCAGTGCGCGGTCTGTAGCGAAAGATAGGCAAAGAACGGCTTATCCGCATTCTGCTCAGGATCGAGGAAGCCGATCAATTTGTCGGCATAAAGCTCGTTCGAGTGAATACCGACGGGGCGTTCGACGATTTCTCCATTGGCCGAGAAAGTCGCTGTCGGACCAATAACGTGCCCTGCAGACATGGACGAATAATTGTCGGCGGCCCCATCCAGCAGCGAATACGTCTGGTCGAAGCCGCGATCGTGCGGCCGATATCCTTCGTCAGCGCCCAAGTGCCACTTGCCGGTCATATACGTGCTATAGCCAGCATCGCGAATCAAATTAATGATCGTGACGACGTTCTTGTTCAGGTAGCCCTCATAACCAGGTTGGCCCTTCTGCTCTTCGGAGAGAAACTCGTGCATGTTCCCCAAGCCGCTGCGGTGATTATCAACCCCGGTCATCAGAAGCGACCGCGTTGGTGAACAGGTAGCGCCGACATGGAAATTGGTAAAACTTAAACCCTCACTCGCGAGCGCGTCGATGTTTGGCGTCGAAACCTCGCTGCCGAATGCGCCGACGTCAGAAAATCCCATGTCATCGCCGATAATCAGGAGGATGTTCGGGCGACTATCCGTCGTTGCAGCAGGCGTTGATGCAAGCGTCGTATCTGATTCCTTAGAATCGCAACCGACCAACAACATCGCCAACAGCGAAGAAATCGCGATCAGATGTCTCATTATGTTTTCCCTTCAGTTTCAGGATTGCCTAGCTTTGCCGACACGGTCAGGCGGTGATTTGGCAGTTATATCATGGCCAAGGTAAAAGAGTATCGATCAGGACGACATCGGGCTATCAAAATTCCGCACAGTGAATGCCCAGGTCTCTTCGATCAGCACTGATCCGTACTGAAAAATCAGATGCTGCGAAGCGACACTGGAGTTATTCTTCGGGGAAAATTTGAGCCCATTCTTCGGCTAGCTCATCCACTATTGCAATGGCCTTGGCCGCGCGCTCTTCGTCGTTTATCGCAATGCGAATTTCAGCTCGCAGATCGTCGAATGCCTGTTGCTCATGGTCGACGGAACTTACAATACTTTTGCCCCCCGCACCCGGCGATTGCCATTGCAAGCAACAATAAAATTACCATCAGATGTCTCATTTACTTCCCCTTCGGAAATCAGGATTGCCGGTTTTTTTGCCTACACGGTCAGCCAGTGATTTTGCACACCACTTGGCTAAGGCTGAAGAGTATGGATCAGGACGACGTCGAGCTATCGATATTCCGTAAATTGAATCGAAAATTCAGTCATTCAATCGACGCGCATTTTTTACTCAGCCGCTCAAATTTTGCTTGAGCGTTCTGGACGGGACCTCTCCGAAGCAATTTCTGTAGGCTCTTGAGAATTCGCCGAAGTGCCAGAACCCCCAATTCAGAGCTACTTCGGTAACGGTTGTGGCGCCACTCTTTGCTTTGCGTAGTTCCCCACGAGCCCGATGTAATCGCAGACGATGCAGATAGGTCATTGGTGACATACCCATAATGTCCTGGAAAGCATTTTGCACGGTCCTCTCGCTGACATCGGCCGTCGCACACAATTCACTCACGTAGAGTCGGCGGCCATCGAGACTCAACGTGTAGTCTTCACAGGCCCTCACGATCTGGCTGTACGATCTTCCTTTCTTGTCAGCATCGATAGACTCATCCGGGCCACACGATTCGATGGTCGCAAGCAGGGAGTCCATGAATTCGACCTCGGCGCCATACCTCGCCCAGTGGTTGTCATTAAAAATATTCGGGGTTTTCTCCGCCGTTGCCGCAATCCGTGCGCCGAGTTCAAAAAGATTCTGCGCCACGTCCGCCGCTGGATGCCAAACCTCTGGATCCTCCGGAATAACAAAATCCCGTTTCTTGCCTCGCAAGGCCAGATGCTTGTCGAGAATATGGGTCGGCACCAGCCAACCAACATTCTCATAACCGCTGTCGACGATGACCTCCGCTTGCGCACCGGGTCCTGCTGCGATCAACGCATACGGATGCAGTTCTCTGCCGTCGAAGCTGCCGCTCGCGTGCGGCCCGAGTATAAAACAGGATTCGAAATTCTTGTAGATACGACTTCGCGTGCGCAGCGCCGCGTTGGTGTGCTGGTAGATCAGGATACATTCTACGAGTGGAACCGTGACCTGCGCGTACTCGAAATTTTTCGGATCGAGGTTTATGACGTCCATATCGAACGCCTCATTCACATCGCCGACGGCTGTTGGGTCTGTAACACGCACGACTGACACCTCCCTTAGCTCTTCTGGGAGATCGCGTTGGTGCATCCATGGCTGGTGCCTGAGACTGAATCAGTGGCAGTTTACTCGTGATTGCCATTAGCCGGGCTGTTTCCTCATTGCCCGTCGTGCGACGCCAAGATTCTGCTGTACCTCAGCATTCGCGGGTTGAATCGCGAGGGCTTTCTCATAACACGCTATCGCTTCTCTCGTACGACTCAGACCGATGTAGACGGCACCGAGATTGTTATAGACCCGGAAATTACTCGGCGCCAATTTCAGTAACTCTTGAAACATGAGATTATCATATTGCGCTCGAAATTCGGGACGTGCTGGCACCCTACGGCGCACATTTTCTTACTATAAGAAACCAGCGATGAATTTCGTAACTGGCTTCGTGAAGTCGTTGTCCGTCCAATATTTGAGATGGGATACAGGATTCCAACTCGAAAGAATTCCTCCGACATTGATTGGAATATCCTTATCTACGACCTTGTTGTAAGCGTCGTTTATCGGCTTCAACGGATAACCGAGGACGTCGTCAGGATCATAGAAATTTAGCCAACGTGCCCTGTCCTTGTTCGCAGCGGACAGCCAGACTCCCGGAAACTTAATGGGCTTGATATCGTCCTTCTCGAAGGCGAACGTGAACAACGGCATATTGCATCCGAAGGTAATGAAACCGGCTACCGTCTTCATTTGCTGAAATTTACTGGTCTGCAACTGTCGATTTCGTCGTTTCTGCAGATCGTAGATGTAACTGGACATGATGTGGCCACCCAGTGAGTGGGCCAATACAATCAGCGGTTTCCTGGGCTGATCCGGATCATCAAGCTCCGCTATGATCGCGTGAACTTTCTTATGGATATCCTCGTAAGCTGAATCTTTTGGATCCGCTGTTTTTCGATAGGCGGCCGCGTCCCCGAAGGCTTCAATCAGGAATTTTCGCAGTGTTATTAGATCAAGATCATTGTTTCTATTCGCTCGCTTTAGATACGCGGCTTGCCTCGGAGCCAACACATCTGCCCAGTAAATCTCTCCCCAGGTAACCTGTTTGGCTTTCTCCTTGCCGAGCCTCTCATTGACTTCGTCACGCAACGGATGCGAGAAGTTCACCTTCTGAGATCCCATTCCGTGTATTACGACAACCGCTATTTCCTGGCTCATACGTGACCCCTCCCGCGGGTACTTTACCGGAAAAACAGCCTGCAATTCCGCAACGGCCTGTGTAGTCTTCCGGTCGACGACAGTAAGCAAAGCGGGAACCATGACCGATTCCATACAGCCAGGGCTAAAGAAGCACCATATGACGACGTCTACCGTCGTCTTCATGATCTTTTGTCTGTGCGCCGCCGGCGCCTACGGAATCGAGGACATGATTCCAGCAGCGGGGCCCGGACTGACTCTCGTCATGCTGATTGTGCTGCCCTTCGTCTGGAGCACCCCGATGGGGCTGGTGGCATCGGAGCTCGGCTCCGCAATTCCCGAGGAGGGAGGATTCTACAAGTGGGTGCAGCGCGCCTGCGGTGAATTCTGGGGCTTTCAGGCCGGCTGGTGGCGAACGATCTCCATCTATTTCGACAATACGATCTATGTCGTGCTTGCGGGATCGTATGTCGCCAGCGTCGTTGACCTGACACCCATCGAGGAATATCTCTTCAAGGCGACGATGATCGTGACATTTACGTACATTAATCTTCGCGGCATCAAAGACGTCGGCGCAGTGAGCACGGCCATCTCCATACTCGTCATGATTGCCTTTGCGATGGTCGCAGCCTTCGGTTTTGCCAATTGGCAGAGCAATCCCTTCGAGCCCTTCATTCCGCCGGACCAGACTCTGCTGCAAAGTATCGGGGCTGGAATTGCGATCGGCATCTGGATGTACTCCGGCTATGAATCCATGTCGACTATGGCGGGCGAACTCGAAGATCCACAGGTGATTCCGAAAGCCACCCTGATCACGGTCCCATTGATCATGGCGGTGTACATCCTGCCCACCATGGGCGGGCTTGCCTCTCTTGGGTCCTGGGGTGAATGGGCTTCGGAAGGCGGCCTGTCGTACAGCGATGTCGTCGCAAACCACGTTCCCGCTCTCGGAATCGTATTCGTGCTCGTTGCAGTATTCGCGAATTTCTCCCTCTTCAACACCTATATCACATCCGGCTCGAGGGGTTTTTTCGCGCTCGCTGAAGATAATTTGGCACCTAGGGCGCTCGTCAAGTGCAGCAAAGAGCGCGGCGTTCCCTACATCGCAGTCCTGTCGTTGGGGGCATTCAGTCTCGTTGTCTGCATGTTTCCGTTTGAAGTGATTGTGGTCGTGGACGTGATGCTCTTCATTTCCGCCTATGTACTCATCTTCGTCTCCGCCTGCATCTTGCGTATCAAAGAGCCGGACATGGAAAGACCCTTCAAAATTCCGCTGGGGACCAAAGGATTGATCGCTATGTGCGTGCCACCCATCAGCATCGCTTGCCTCGCCCTGTTTATTAACGGCACCGATTATTTTCTCGGAGGCATGCTCGCCCTGGTTAGCGGACCCATCGCGTATTTCATTTTCAGGAGAAAATACGGTGGCTTGACTAAAAACGACCCTGTGCGTCATCCGCTCAACTCAAAAACCGGGCTGGCGATCGGCGATACGAAGAGAATGGCATGGATGTTCGGAGGCCTGACGGCCGTCGGAATCATTGCCGTTTTTTTCCTGCCGTGGTACGACGACCCACAGTATTACACTGACGAATACGGCATCGAGGGACTCTTTGATATTCTCATGAGTTGCATACGCTGGATGACCGCGGCCTTTGGCGTGCTCACCGCCGCCTTGCTGATCATTGCCAAACGCGTCGAGCCGGCCAAAACGGCGGCGCCACAAGTTGCTGCGTCTCTATGAAAGGGAGTGAACGTCTGTGGCAGATCTGAGTACGAATCCTCAAAATTCAGTAAAACGGACCCTCGAGTCCGATCCACCACGATTCACATCCGGCGCCGCAGAGCGAATCGCGCTACGCAACTTTGGTATCAAAGCGCAGGCCGTATCGTTAGACAGCGAACGCGATCAAAATTTTCGCCTGCGCACAGCCGACGGTACGCAATACGTTTTGAAAATCGCCAACGCGGAGGAAGATCCCGCCGCAATCGATTTCGAAAACGCTGTGCTGGAGCACATCCGCACGGTGACACCCACTATTCCCGTACCGCGCATTGTTGCATCGACGGCCAACGAGAATGTCGTCATTCATTCTTTCAAGGGCGTGAATTATCTTGTGCGATGTCTTACGTGGCTAACCGGAGAATGCGTGGATGACGTTGAATCGACACCTGGCTTGCGCAAGCAAATGGGCGTGGAATTAGCCACCCTGGGCCGGGCATTGCGCGGTTTATTTCATCCTGCTGCCCGCAAGCCCTTGCTCTGGGACATACAAAATCTTGCAGAGCTGACACCCTGGATTGCCGACATCGAAGATGCCGGTACGCGCGAGTTCTGCACCACGTTTGTTACCCGTTTCGCGGAGAACACCCTGCCAAAACTGGCGGGGCTGCGATGCCAGGTTATCTACAACGACATGCACGGGGGCAACGTATACGTTAACAACGATGCGCCGCGCCGAATCAGTGGTATAGGCGATTTTGGCGACACCCTTTACGGGCCCTTGATTTGTGATGTGGCGGTGGCGGCGGCCTACCAATTGTCAATGGGCGATGATCCGCTCAACGACGTCATCGAGTTCGTGCAAGCCTACAACAGCATCACGGCCCTGGAACGCGAAGAACTCGACCTGCTCCCCGACCTTATAATGGCACGACTGGTTACGATGCTGACGATCGCTGCGTGGCGCGTCAGCCGCTATCCGGAAAATCGCGATTACATTCTCGGTGATACAGGCACGGCGACTAAGGGGCTGAAGGTATTGTCCGCGGCTCCGACACACAAATTTGCGCGGCGCCTTCGCGAGGCTTGTGGGATGGATGACTCTCCGGACGATTCGGCGAGCCAACAAAGTGATGAGGAATTGAGAAACCGCCGCGAGTTGGTTTTCGGCTCAACATTCGAATTGTTTTACGATCGTCCCGTTAATCTCGTGCGTGGTGACGGCGTATGGCTTTATGACCAGGCCGGTGAAGCGTATCTCGACGCTTATAATAATGTGCCGCTGGTGGGGCATTGTCATCCCGCTGTCGTCAATGCGCTGAGTCGCCAGGCAGCGACGCTGAATACGCACACACGCTATTTGAACAACGCTGTGGTCGAATATGCCGACCGGCTGTTGTCGCTTTTCCCTGCAAACCTGGATCGGGTGATGTTCAGCTGCACGGGTAGTGAGGCAAATGAACTTGCAATACGAGTCGCGCGTGCCTACACCGGCAATGAGGGAGTCATCGTTACGCGTTGTGCCTATCACGGCAATACCACAACGATCGCCGAGCTTTCTCCCGGTGATTCCGGAAAAGAGACCTTCGAAAAATGGGTAGAGACCATACCCTCGCCCGATACGTACCGGCGAACGGCACGCCAGAATAGCGCCGAGTGGGTGCAGGATTACCTGGACGAAGTCGATCTTGCGCTCGAACGCATGCGCGGCCGCGGTGTCAAGCCGGCTGCGCTATTGCTGGATTGCGCTTTCACCAGCGATGGCATGTTTCTGCCGCCGCAAGGGCTTGTCACTGGAGCGTCGGCCAAGATTAGAGCTGCCGGTGGAGTGTTGATCGCCGATGAGGTGCAATCGGGTTTTGGTCGAATGGGCCAGGCAATGTGGGGCTTCGAAGTTCATGGCGCGGAGCCCGAAATCGTAACGCTGGGTAAACCGATCGGCAATGGCCATCCCCTGGCTGCGACGATCATGCGACACGAACTCCTGGACACGTTTATGGAGCGCGATCATTACTTCAACACCTTTGGCGGCAATCCCGTATCTGCAAAGGTCGGCCTGGCGGTATTGGACGCTTTCGAGCGTGATGGCCTGTTGCGAAACTCCCTGGAAACCGGACTCTATTTGAAGGATCGCCTGGAGGGTTTGGCCGGTAGTTATGAGTGCATCGGCGATGTTCGTTCATTCGGTCTCTTCGCAGGCGTTGAACTCGTGTCAGATCTCGCCTCAAAAACCCCGGCAACGGATCTGGCCAGGCGCATAGTCAATAATATGCGAGAACTGCGGATTCTAATCAGCACAGAAGGCCTGCACGGAAATATATTGAAAATTCGCCCACCACTGCCATTCGGCCCTGCAAACGTCGATCAGTTGGTGGACGGATTGAAGCAATCGGTTAATATCTGCTTGTGATTAATTAAGAAAAACAACTGCTATCACCTGGAACACAGCAAAGGATCATATGACAAACGACTCTACTACCGCCATAAGCGATGCCAATATATTCGACGCTTGGCGTTCCATATCAATCGCTCTGTTTATGGCACTCGTTGGATACTCTGTGATGGTCAGTGTTCCGGTACTCAGTACTGCCCTGGTAACGCAGCTGGGTTTTACGGAGGAGCAGGTGGGAAGAGTCTGGGGAGCTGATCTGGGGGGCTTATCCATAGGCGCTGTCATGGCTGCGTTGCTGGTTGCCAGGATTAACCGACGCTACCTGGTTTGGGCAGGCGTTGTACTGTCAATCGGTGCCAATGCCCTGTGCATCGTGTTTGGGGAATACGAGCAAGTGCTGTGGCTGCGCGTCGCCGCCGGAATTGGTAGCGGCATTTTCACTGCAGTTGCGGTGGTTTCATTGGGAGGCACGACAAAGCCGGTGCGTGCATTCAACATGCTGTTGTTGGGATTTGCCTTTTCCACCGCACTTGAGTTGCACCTATTACCCAAGTTTACAATGAACGAGATTTACGTGTTCTTCATTGCTTTGACCGCTGTCTGTGCCGTGTTTATTCACTGGATTCCAACCAGGCCCCTCAATAGCGAGGAACTACAAACACAGGAAAAGGGCGAAGATCACCTCGAAGATTGGCACGTGCCGAAGATCATGCCGATAATTTGCCTGATCGCTGTCTGCTTTACCTACATCAACATCGGGGGTTACTACACCTATATTGAACTGGCGGCACACGCGGATGGTATCGCCGAAGACTGGATAGGCCCATTGCTGACCTGGTCATCGATTTTTGCCATTGTCGGCTGTGTCATCGCCTATTTTTGTACGCGCTTCGGTTTGTTCAAACCTCTGTTCGTATCCCTGATGGCAATGGCCGCTATAGTCATCATGCTCAGTCGCGGGATTACCGATATCAACATCCTGGTGAGCCTGTTTTCCTTCATGACCTTGTGGACATTTGTCGATGTTTACCAATCCGCAATGTTGTCACACATGGACCGGCGCGGATCAATGGTTGCCCTGCTGCCCGCCGTCCAGGGTTTTGGGCAATTCATCGGCCCCAACATCGCTGCTTCGATAGTGGGCGCCGGCCTCGGTTACGGCACCATGTTCGTGGTCAGCGGCAGCATGGCCCTCGTCGCCATGGTCTTATATATAGGAGTGTTCTTCTACATGCATCATCGACAGCCGGTGCTGGCTGAGGCCATATGAAACCACCAACAAAGCTAAGGCCGGGCATGCAGGCAGACATGACAGTGAACGCCCAATTTTCGGTTGGCGATCTGGTACGTCACAAACTGTTCGATTACCGTGGCGTGGTAGTCGACGTGGATCCGTGTTTGATGCTGTCGGACGAATGGTATGACGCCGTCGCGCGCTCACGACCACCGAAAAACCATCCCTGGTACCGTGTGCTGGTGCATGACGCAAGCCATGAAACCTACGTTGCCCAGCGCAATCTGGAAGCGGATGCCAGCGGCACGCCCGTCCGCCATCCATCGATCGAGACCTGTTTCCAGGGCTTTGCGGATGGACACTACTTGACGACAGGGCGAACAAACTGAATTAACGCCATTCACTTTGTGACCTCGAAAAACAGGCGTATGATAACGCTCGAAAATTCGATACTGGCAGGGATACCTCGACGGGCAGATGTCTTATTCTCCCAATCGTGCCGATCTGCAGAAGATCGTCATCCTGAATCCCAAGGGCGGTTGCGGCAAGACGACGTTGGCAACCAACCTTGCGAGCTATTTTGCGCTCCGCGGCCCGCCTCCGACGCTCCTGGACTGCGACTCCCAGGGCTTTTGCATGCGCTGGCTGGAGCGCCGCCGGTCGGATCGGGCACCGATTCACGGCATCGCCGCGTACCGGCAATCACCCAGGATTACCCGAAGCTGGCATCTTCGCGTCCCGGCCGAGACCCGTCAGGTCATCATTGATACCCCGGCCGCACTTGATAGCTCGCAGATTCACGAACTCATCTACGACGCCGACAACATTATCATTCCGGTGTTGCCATCGGCGTTCGATATTCGATTTGCCGCGCAGTTCATCGCTGACCTTCTATTGGTTTCGCAAGTAGAGCGCGGCAACGGGAAACTGTCGATTGTTGCCAACAGGACCAAGGACAATACGCTCAGCCTCAGGCAACTCATGCGCTTTCTGAATTCCTTGAGAATTCCGGTCGTCGCGACGCTGCGTGACAGCCAGAATTATGTCCGGGCGGCAGGGCGCGGCATTGGTATTTATGAATTACCCTACCACCAGGCAAGCAAGGATATTCGGGATCTTGTTGGACTTATCTCCTGGCTGGAAAAATGGCAACCGCCACGGCCAGAAGTCCTGCATCCAGCGCCGCTCGATGAACAGGATTCGGCGCCCCTGCCACTGCACTAAATCAGTACTTGATCAATGCCGAAGCTGCCGGCTTTCTGGCGCGGCGGGAATTCCCTGAACGTGCTCAGAAACTTTGCGACGTACTGCTGCGCCGGCAATAACAGGAAAATGTGCTCAAGCCGCCAGCGTATTTCATTCCGGGGAAATTGCCATTCCTGACCTGAAGCAATATTTGCATCGTGCAGGGATTGAGGTGCGATTATGAAGTCTCTGCTCGAGCAGGTCGACTGGCAAAAGGGAGACGGCCTCGTGCCAGCCATTGTCCAGCACGCAAAAACCGGGCGCGTATTGATGCTTGGCTACATGAACACCGATGCGCTATCGGCAACGCGGACATGCAAGTGGGTTACGTTCTACAGTCGGTCTCGACAATGCCTGTGGACGAAAGGTGAGACATCGGGAAACAAGTTGAAACTATGCAGTATTGAAGTCGATTGCGACGGCGACGCGTTGTTGGTTGCGGCGCTGCCAATCGGGCCCACCTGCCACCTGGACAAGACCAGTTGTTTCGATGGTGAGGCCGAGCGGCCGGGGTTCGATTCGTCCGAGGGTTACAGTAGTGGCTAGTTGCAACGGGTCGCCGTTACGTATCCAACGAAACGGCGACCACTCGCAATCGGTAGCAGATTATTCTGCGGGTATCGAATCCAGACCGTCGCGCAGAGTCGTCGCCCAGCGCCGAATCACTCTCCGAACTTCGGCCCTGGTATTGACACTGCTGGATCGCCCACCACTTCTGTCCAAGGCGCGGCGCTCGACGGCGCGAAAGATGACCTCGCCGCTCATGGAGTCGACGACCTCAAGAATCAATGTTATTTCCCCCACCGAAGAAAGGTAGATATTGCCACGGCCTACGAGATCGGGCGGCACTTTTGACAGGATATCGTGCAGGCCACCCCGAATGATCAGCACATCCGGCCCAGACGCATCAGTAACGCTGAATCGACTGCTTTTCGCGAGTTCTTCATTGAATATTTCCGAAGTGAGTTCCTTTAGTTTCTCTCTCGCCTTGTCATCAATATAGAATTCAGTATCCGAAGCCCTCGCCCTATACGTACCCGACGTTTTCTTTACCGCACGGTACTCAAAAAAAACGCCGCCCGGCATGATCTTGTCATATCGCGAAAAATCGATATCCGGATCCGCCCACGCCGCCTTAAATACTGAGTTGTCGATAGCATGCAGTCCGTCATAGGATACCTCCGCGTTCGGTCCTTCCTGAATCGTCGGTGGTGCGCTGCTGCAACCTGCAATTACCACGGCCGCAAACGTCAATAGGATTTTCTTCATTTTGTATTAGCCTTTGTTAGTCTTATGTGTGTACTCACCGTTACGTACCCGGCACTGCAAGAGCAACAGCTGAAGTGCCCATAATATATGCCTATCTGGCACTTTGTTCCAATTCTAATGCTTCGATAGCTCTGATTTTTCTCGCTCAATGGTGGCAATAAGCCAGTCCCGCAGCGCAACCACGGGCGCATAATCGGTTTTTGCCTCCGGCGTGACCAGGTAATAACCCCTCTCGGATATCACTGACCGGTCGGACAGAACCACGAGTTCGCCCCTGTCGAGTTCTCCGCGTATTAAGAACTGCGGTAACAACGCTACACCCAGGCCCGCCACGGCGGCGTGGGCCACGGTCGAGAACTGTTCGAATACCATGGTCCCGGCATTGCTTGCGATGTTCTGACCATGCAGATTAAACCAGTCCTGCCATGCATCGGCGCGTGACTCGAGATGTAACAACGGCAACTTATGCAGATTCTTGCCGGGCAACTCCTTCACGCGCGGCAACAGCGCCGGGGAACAAACCGGAATGGCTTCTTCTCCCATCAAGAATGTACATTCGGCACCCGGCCAGTCCGGGGCGCCGTAATGGATCGCGGTATCGATACCTTCTGCGCCAAATTCAAAGCGCGAGAGTCGGGTAACAAAATTAACCGTAATATCGGGGTGTTCCTGCAAGAAGCTGGGAAACCTGGGTATCAGCCAGCGCGTGCCGAAGGTTGGCAGGATGGCGAGGTTCATCGTACAGCTCAGCGGATTTGTGATGACATTGAGCGAGGCGCTGCGCAGTGCGGCAAGCGCCGCATGTATTTCCACGGCATAGGCCTTGCCCACGCTGGTCAGCCGGACGCCGCGCGCCGAGCGCACGAACAAAGACGCGCCGAGCTGAAACTCGAGGGCTGTGACCTGCCGGCTGACGGCGCCGTGCGTTAAATTCAGCTCCCGGGCAGCCCCCGAGACACTGCCCTGTCGTGCCGTTGCATCGAACGCGGCCAACATGCTCATGCTTGGCAGGAGTTTTTTCTCGATTCGCATAGCTGTTACTAAAACTCACAAGTCGGTGATCTATCGTCGATTGTGCCACAAGTGGTTGCGCGGCAACATAGCCTTTGATTCTAAAGGTATTTCAATATTCGCCGCCGGTGCTATCAGGCAGGCGAGACAGAGTGTTTTTTGGACTTATTGTGATCTCTTGGCGCGAAGCGCCACAACATCGGCGGCGAATATGACAGCAAAAGACAAGTATCAACCAACACCCAAGGCACAGGCGTTCCTTGATTCAGTCGAGAACGGTAAATACAAACGACAGATCATTACAGGGATCAAGAAATTCCTGCAGGGCAAGGTGGCTGGCGACATCGAATCCTTTTATTCGGCGTCTGAACTGGAGGCACTGGCAGCACTGAAAGACACGCCGCTGGATGTAGAAGCTCGCATGCCTGTGAAAATCACGCAGCACTATTACGAGCTGGCGAAAAATAGCCTGCCATTGCAGACACTGGTTAAGGCCAGCCCCAAGGAAACCGGTGACCTGGAAGGCTCCGCCGATCCCGGCAAGCAAATGGATTACAGCCCCGTGGAGGGCCTGATTCACAAGTACGAGCTCGGCTTGATTTACGTGGCTTTGACCTGCTCCGCCCACTGCCGTTTCTGTTATCGCGAGGAGTTGATCGCGAAAAAAGACGTTGAGCGACCCGATGGCACGATTGCGCCTAAAGGCCTGGCACAGATTGGCGAAATTACTGACTACATCAGGCAGCACAACGAGCAGGTCGCACAAAACGGTGGTCGCCACCCTGACACCGGGCGCGAAAAACTGCGTGAAATTCTGATGTCGGGCGGCGATCCGATGGTGCTGGGCAACAAGAATATTGCGGCCTGGTGGTCAGCGCTGGCGGATGCCGGTATCGATGCCATACGTCTCGGTACCAAAGAACTCGCGTTTTACCCGGATCGTTTCGATGTCACTTTTTTCGACATGGTCGACAAGTTCCACGCGG
>Ga0209988_10001537_pt1 | contig 15035 bp, 16 predicted proteins | sample N075metaG_FD_183115 | JGI IMG/M metagenome (GOLD analysis project Ga0209988, IMG submission 183115) | Deep subsurface microbial communities from Kermadec Trench to uncover new lineages of life (NeLLi) - N075 metaG (SPAdes) (version 2) | ecosystem: Environmental > Aquatic > Marine > Ocean trench... | reverse complement strand
GGCTCACCTTCTTGGATGAAGTCGAAACGGTCAACGCGTTGATTCCAATGCTCCAGCGGCGGAACATCGAGGCGATCGTGGTGCTGGTACACCAAGGTGGAACAGCCTCCGAGGCTGGTGCCGGCGGCGATGGTTGCGGAACACTTTCCGGGCCGCTCAATGACATTGTCACGGGTCTCGACGACGCAGTCGATCTGGTTATCGGTGGCCACACCAGGTCGAGGTTCGCCTGTATGGACGTCGACGGGAAGGCTGTCACCATGGCCTTTCACTCCGGTCGGGGGTTCACCGACATCGACGTGACATTGAACCGTGTGACCAAGGACATGACCGTCCAGTCCATCGACAACAAGGAAAACCTCCAAGATGGTGTCACACCGGCTGCTGACCTAACGGCGCTCATCGACAAATATGACTCGCTATCGGCGCCCCTGGCCAACGCCGTGATTGGCACTACTACGACCGACATCAGTCGATCTGGCAACCCCGCCGGGGAGTCGGCGCTCGGCGATGTGATCGCAGACGCTCAGCTGGCTGCAACCGCTCCCACCGGATCTGGTGACGCCGTGGTGGCCTTCATGAATCCGGGTGGTATCCGAAACGACATCACATTCGTATCTTCGGGACTGGAAGCCGATGGTGAATTCACATTTGGTGAGGCGTTCGGTGTCCAACCCTTCGGGAACAGCCTCGTGACGATGACATTGACAGGACAACAGATAGACGACCTGTTGGAACAGCAGTTCGACAACCCCAATATTGGGTCCATGCGGGTTCTACAAGTCTCCGCCGACTTCAGTTATGAGTGGAGTGCGGCCGCGGCAACGGGCAGCAAGGTGAATCCAGCGTCGATCATGATCGGTGGCGTCCCTATCGACCTTGGGGCCAGCTACCGGGTCACGGTGAACAGCTTCTTGGCAGATGGAGGGGACAACTTCACCGTCCTGACTGCTGGCACCGACCGTCTCGGTGGTGAAGTCGACCTCGATGCGCTGGTTACCTACTTCGGAGCGAACTCGCCGGTTCCTCCAGGTCCACAGAACCGGATCACCACGATTCCCTAACCGACACTGAGAGACTGAGCTGCGCCCCCGGAGCACCTGGGGGCGCAGCTGCGTCGGTACGGCCACGGACACCATCGCACAGCAGATAACAATGCGTTTACGGTGAATGGCGACCAGGGGTTTTGCCGTCTAGTGCAGCGTTGAGACCGGGATTATTTGTAATCAGCAGGTCGTCGGTTCGACTCCGGCACCCGGCTCCGAACTTACGCAGGGGTTTCAGCACGATTACCAGGGGAAACGGCCAATTTACTGCCTGCTCTGCCTCTCTCAACGTCTTCCGGCGTTCGGTCCGATTTCGCACGGTTTGTGACCCCGGTGTGGCCCAGATGAGGCCCAGTAGAGAGAGGCCTTGGTTTGAAGGGATCGGCGTCACTGGGCACATCGGAGCCAGAATCAATGTGGGTTAGGTCGTCTCCTCCCCCGATTGAACAGGGTCTGCGGACCCATGGCAACGGATCGCACTTCGGGTTCTAGCGGATCACATGATCGCTGGATGCGGGCAAACCCCCCGCTACAGCGGGGGGTTTGAGCTCTCCCGGTCAGTCCCTGGAGAACGCCTCTGCCAACTGCTGTTCCGGGATGAGGTTTTCCGGGATCGTGTCCGGAGCTTGAACATCCTTGACGGTGTCCTCCTCGCCGGCTTTGCTTGCCCAGATCAGACCTCCACCGGTCAGGATCGCCACCAGGCCGACGCCTGCGAGGATGCCTGCCAGTGCCAGGCCCATCTGTAGTGCCGAGTGGGTCACTGTGCCCACCCCGAGCTCACTGAACAGACCGTGCACGGTTCCGGTCCACGCTTGTTCGCGGGCCAGGCCCTCTATGGGATGTTGCCGGTCGAAGTCGGCCCAGTAACGCCCTTCGACTTCGAATTCGTAGGTGCCGGCCTCGTAGACGACCCCGTCGTATTCGACAGGCTCAGACAGCGTCACCGTCTGGGTGCCGCGGAGCACGTGATATCCGACGGTCGCCATTTGAAACATGTATTCGCTTGCGGTGTTCACCAGCGGATCGTTGGGATCGAAGTCCGACTCGACGACCGGATATTTCCAGTCCTCGGTTAGCTGCGTCATGATCGCCTGGGCGCTCTCAACGGTGCCACGATCCGTCAACTGGCCGTCCTCGTTGTAGGCGAGGGTCACATTCTGTGCCTCGCTGAACGCCTGGAGCGAGTCGTAACCGTCCTGGGTCCTACTGAAGGCAACACCACCCGCAATCAGAAACATCATCCCGACCGCTGCGAGGATGATTCCCAATGTCATAAGACGCTTTTTCATCAGAGCTCTCCTTTGCTCGTATATGCGAATGCCCTTACAAGGACATAGTCGATCAATGACGGGAGCGGTCCTAGAAGCAGAAGTCCCCACATCTAGGGACTTCCGGCCGTACCCGGGCGGGGTGGCGGGTGTGATGATTCAAAGGCATCGACGAAAGGAAACCTGATGCGGATGGGCGAGTTAGTGGGAGGGGAATTCGTCTGGGTGGAGCCCGGAGCATTGCTCAGGAAAGGGGTATGACTCATGGAATCGATCACTGCCGAGCAGGCCAAACGCTTCCTGGATGAGTCTTTGGTGGCTCACATCGGAGTCATATCTTTGGGGGAGCCGTATGTGACGCCGATGTCGTTCGTCGTGGACAGCGATCGGATCCTGTTTCGCACAAAACCGGGAAAGCGTTACGAGGCGATGCTGGAGAATCCGGTTGTGTCGATCGAAGCCTCGACGTTCGACAACGAGACGGGTGACTGGACCAGTGTCATAGTCAGGGGAAGGGCAGCCGAGGCAGGCGACGACGCAACAATCACGTTGACGGTCCAGCTCCTTTTTCAGAAATACGGGACCGTTCTTGGCTCACCGCTGAGCAGAGGCGAGATTCAGCCGATGGCCAGCTTCCCCCATGTGGTGCAGGTCCCGATCGACCAGATCACCGGCGTGACCTCAGGCGGGGGCTTCGCCATGCGGACCAGACCCGGGCGTCTCTGAGGAGGATCGACGGATGTTTGTTCGCTATTTCACCCATGTCCCCCTCCACCTCGGGATCGTCCAGCATCGAATGGATGACTTACGCGATGCACTGGAAGATTGGGCCGGGGTTGCATACCGGGAAGGCGAGGAGCTGAGGGCGAAGGTCGGACCGTCGGTCGGCAGCTATGCCAAGGAGGTGAGACTCGTCATTGGTGTCGCCGAGATCCATCGGACCGGTCTCGTCTATCCAATCAGTTGGACGGCCGTGGGTGCTCAGGCTCTGTTCCCGAAACTGACCGGCGAGCTGGTTCTCTCCCACGTGGGCCCGGAGCAGACGAGACTGTCGCTGGAAGCCACCTACCAACCTCCTATGGGTCCACTGGGCAGAGTGGTCGACCGTCTGGTGCTGGGACGGTTCGCCGAGTCGACGGTGAAGAACTGGGTCGATCAGCTGGCCGAGGCGTTGATCTCCGAGGGTTCGGTCACCTAGGGGGAGCGACCACTTCGACAACCGAGCCGTCACCCGGTTGCGACCTCAACGTCAACGCTCCGCCAATCCTCTCCGCCCGGGCGGCGATGTTGGCCAGACCCATACCGGTTGTCGGACGACTCGTGTCGAAACCGATCCCGTCGTCGCTGACCCGGATCGAGACCCCATCGGAACCTGTTTCGACCTTGACGTCGATGTTGGTTCCCTCGGAGTGGCGCAGAGCGTTGCTCAGCGCTTCGGTGACGATCCTCAGGATCTGATCCTCCAGGTGGTCGTCGTCTACATCGGTGATGTTCAGCTCCAAACGCACGTTGCTCGGATAGGCAGAGCCCATCCGGACCACCAGCTCTTGGAGTCGGTCGTCGAGGGTCGGTCGACTATCCGGCGGGGTCTTCAGCTGGAAGATGTAGGCCCGGAGGGTCTCGACTGCATCATCGAGACGATCAACGGCGTCGTCCAGGGTCACCGCCGCCCTCGTGTCCTGGACCCGCTCGGCGATCCCCTGAAGACCCAGTCCTACCGCGAAGAGATCCTGAATCACGGAATCATGAAGATCCCGGGCGATCCGCTCGCGGTCCTCGACAACGGCGAGCCCCCGTAGACGTTCCTGCAGGCGAGCGGTGTGGACCGCCGAACCTGCAATACGACTGAGCGCTTCAACGAAAGAAACGTCCTCCTCAGTGAAGCCTCCTGGTTTCTCGGTCAGGTAGAGGTTCCCGAAGGGTTTTCCCCCTGCAGAGACCGGCACCCCGAGGAAGGAACGCATCGGAGGATGGCTGGGTGGAAAACCGTAGGAATCGGGGTGTTTCGCGATCTCGTCGACGACGATGGTTCGCTTCTCCCGGATGACGGTCCCGAGCACGCCGTGGCCTTTGGGCAATGCGCCAATGCGGGCCGTTTCCTCCTTGGTCAAACCGGTATGGCGGAACTCGGCTAAAACCCCATGCTCGCCGAGCACACCCAACGCCCCGTACCTGGCACCCGTGGCGTGGGCCGCCTCTGTCACCAACCGATCAAGCACCCTCCCGAGATCTACCTCACCCACCACTCCAGCAGCCGCCTCGATCAGGGCGGGCAGCCGGTCTACTGACGAACTCGCTGACATCCTCAACGACGATACCCACGGCTACCGTCTGACCCCGATGCCAAAGCTTCGAGTTCTTCTTGTCGACGACCACGGGGTGGTTCGCGCCGGGATAAAGGCCTTGGTAGACGCCCAAGACGACATGGTCGTTGTCGGCGAGGCGGGAACGGCCGAAGAGGGCATCCGGCGGGTGGGTTATGACGAGCCTCACGTTGTTGTGCTCGATGTCCGCTTGCCCGACAGGAGCGGTGTCGAGGCTTGCCGGGACATTCGGTCCCGTTTTCCCGACGTCAAGGTTCTCATGCTGACATCGTTTGCAGACGAGGAAGCATTGATGGCGGCGATCCTTGCCGGGGCATCGGGGTATGTGCTCAAACGGGTGAAGACAACCGACCTCATCGATGACATCCGAAAAGTGGGAGCAGGCGAATCGCTTCTGGACGCCGATATGACCGAACGCCTCTTCGAGAGGCTCCGCACCGGGCCAAAGCAAGACCCTTTGCTCTCCAAGTTGTCCGACCAGGAACAGGTGATCGTCGACCACATCGCGGCGGGGCTGACCAACCGTCAGATCGCAGAAGAGATGTTCCTGGCTGAGAAGACCGTCAAGAACTACGTCTCGAACCTGCTGGCCAAGATGGATATGAGTCGCCGCAGCGAGGCGGCGGCCTATGTTGCCCGACTCGAGGGGGAGAAGGACAGCGCCGAACCGGCCGAGGACTGGGACCAGACCTAGACGGTGGCGATCGCGTCGCTGAGCAGCAACCAGTAGCTCGGGGGACCCGGGCACAGGGAACAATTCCTCATTCGTTAGTAACAAATTCGACTCGATCCATTCCTGCCAACAGGGGGCGAAGGTCCTGCGACCTCGGGCCTTTTGCCCCTGTCCTATCGACGACATCGCGCCCGAAACTTGTGTTGTGCGGCATTACACAAGATCCGCAGGCACCCAGAACCCTTCGACATAGGAGATATCGAATGAACTACTTCCGAGACCGATCTCACCTGCGACCAATACGTGTCGCTTCCACTTTCACGGCACTGGCACTTGTCCTGGCCGCATGTGGAGGATCGACAGGCTCAACCGACTCTCTCGTGGAGCAGCACGAGGAAAGCCAGCAAGAGGAGGTTTTCAATTTCGGGGAACCTGCCGATGCAGCCGAAGCCGACCGAGTCATTGAGATCGACGCCAACGACAATCTGACCTTCGACGCATCCGAGACAACCGTGTCCGCTGGTGAGACGATCACCTTCCGAATCACCAACACAGGCAACATCGCTCACGATTTCACCCTGGGCGACCAGGAGACACAAGACGAGCATGAGGCGGAAATGACGGAGATGATGGAAAACGGAGAGACGATGAGTCACGACGATCCAAACGCAGTTGTCCTTGCTGCTGGGGAAACCAAAGAACTCACCTGGCATTTCTCAGAAGCGGGCACCGTGCTCATCGGATGCCACCAGCCAGGCCACTACGCCGCCGGCATGACGGGGACGGTCACGATCGAATCCTGAAAGGCGAACCGGCCACTGAGCCTTTGCACAGTTGAAAGTCCGGCTTGACCTTCCAGCGAATTGGAGGGTCAGGTTTTCTTGAGTAGCGGGGGCGGGATTTGAACCCGCGACCTTCGGGTTATGAGTTCATCGTTCTTAGCGGTCTTGTGGCGGCGGGATGATCTGATCCGAGTGAACCAACGGCGACTTTTGATGGGTCAACATGCAGGTTCGCCGGACCCTCGGACCTCGTGCAATGGCGGTCTGGAAGGTTCCCGATGGCACGACCCTCGAGGCTCTCGCCGTGGGTGGCGTTGTCGAGGTTGCCGATTTCGACGCTGATATGAGAGGAATGGTTGAAGCGCCTGCCGGCGAGTCGGCGACGGTCACTGTCCTAATGGACGTTGCTGGTGATTGGCTGATCAACTGCTTCACCGAGGACGAATATCCTGCTGGGAGACCTGTTAGGCGGTCTTCCTGAGGGTTGCGACCGGCCTTGCCGGTGGGTCCCAGTGAACCCTGAAGAGACTCTCGGTGAAATACTGGGGCAAACCCCAACCGGGGTGCTGGACTCGCTTCCCGGTGTTGGTGTGGTGCGAGCCTCGAATTACGGGGCAGCGTTAGGAGATCCGCATCGTTTCGTCAACGCAGCCGCCGCCTACCGTTTCTCGGGTCTGGTGCCCACTGACTACGAGTCGGCGGGACTTCGCCGTCCCGGTCAACACATTTCACGGGAGGTTTCGACCGAACTACGCGAAGCGATCATCGAACTGGGCAGAGGGTTAGCCAGCCACCAACCCGACTTTGGGGCCTACAAAAAGAAGAAGCTTGCTGAAGGCAAGAAACGCTTGGTTTAGATTGGTCGCATGGCAACCGAGAGGTTCAACGTCGTCTATGACGGAACTCACGCAGTAGACGTATACCGGACCGATAGCTCGGAGGCCTTGCCCGTTGTAGTGCTAGTCGGAGCGCCGGGCTTCCACAGGTTTGAGGCCAACGTTCGTCTTGCCCGTGCCTTGTGTTCACGCGGTGTAGCTGCGCTCATCCCAGAATTCCAATTGGCGAGCCTGGCTGCAGGTTTCGGCCGACTACAGAACCACCTCACCGCTGATGCCACAGGGTTGGGAATAGATCTCTCGAAGATCGTCATCCTCGGCGTGTCGAGTGGCGCACCCCTTGGTGCTGTCTGGGCGTTCGATGACGACGCGCTCATTCGAGTCCGCGGATATGTGGGCGCAGGCGGCCTCTATGGCGCACTCATTTGGCCGTTGATCGGAGGCAACGCCTCCCTAGTCATTCGACTGGTCCACGGTGAGGACGATGAGTCAGCGCCTTTGACTGCCGCCCAGGCAACCGTTCACGGACTCTCGGAGGCAGGCTACGACGCCAACCTTCTCACGGCGCCCGGAAGCCATCAGGACACCTTCGATCCCACCCACGACCTCGGGCAGACGACAGTGACAACGGTGCTGGAGATGACTCTGTAAGAGCAGGAGTCGAAATCCGACCACATACGCAACTGTGCATCATTGAGCCAGGCGTCAATTCCGCGAGCCGAGGTGTCCGTGCTTGCCTGGATGTCAGACGGGCCATGTCACCTAACCAGGGGGGCTGACCCTCCAATTCGCCCGCACATAGGGCGCTCTTCTGCTCTATCCGTGGGTGGTTTCGGGAGGGTTGACGCGGGTTGCAGCCTGTCTGCTTCTAGGTTTTCGCGCTGTGTAAAGGCTCGAAACCTGGAGGAGCAGAACAGGGTGCAGAACAACAGGGTATGGCAACGTGGGTGTGGATTGATGCGCACCGTTGTTGAGGGCGTTCGTTTCGACGATACGGCGGACGCGATCATCGTGTCGGTCCGGCCTAATGCGAGGGCAAGGGGTCGTTGCGGACGGTGCGGCCGTCGAGCACCGGGTTATGACCACGGCAACGGTCGGCGACGTTGGCGTGGTCTTGATGCGGGCACGACCAGAGTGTTTATCGAAGCCGATGCCCAACGTCGTTCAATGTCGAGTGCTTCGATCGCCCAGGCAACAACATGGAACGGGTCGGCGCACCGGATGGCGTTGGGAGCACGGCGAGCCACCGTCTTGGCGATCCAGTCGGCCATATCAGCAAAAAGCTCATATGTGATCGCCCATGCATTAGCAACCCGATTTCACGGCATCATCGCTGTTGCGCCCGGGAAATAGGTCGGAGCCAGTGCCTAGAATTTGGCATATGGCAGCCGAAGTCCCGACTGAGCGCTTGGTGATCGTCGATATGGGCGACGCCCAGGTCGTGGCTCACCCGGACTCTTTCGAGGAACCGGGCGACCGCATGGCGAACTCGAGTGAGGTGGCCCGACGGAGTTTCTCGTTCAGCGTGAGCAAGGCGGCATTTCTGGCCGGTCTCCAGGCGGACTTTCTTCGCCCGCTCTAGAGACAGCGACGTGAGCCTGTGACCGTATTGATGCGCCGGAGGGTTACTCGTGGTGGTTGTTGGAAGGGATGTAGTGATCCCTGACGTTCTCTGGCGGCCGACTGCCACGCGAACCCGGAGTGTGGGCTGGGTCCTCGCCACGCTGCTGGTTTTAGGCGCTTGCGGGTCCGGTGATTCTGAGTTCGAGGTTGTTCTGGATGGGCTGAATGAGCCTCGGGGTCTATGGGTCCTGGCTGACGGCACTCTGTGCGTGGCCGAGGCGGGCCGGCTGGCCGAGGGTCAGGAGGTTAGGGAAGGCCCGACGGCGAATCTGGCCGATACCGGATCTGTCACTTGTGTGGATACAGAGGGAGTCCGCGAGCGAGTCATCGAACAGCTTCCCTACGTCTTCTACAACGTCACCGGCGTTACAACCGGCCCTGCCGATGTGGTGGAGATGGACGGAGAGCTTTATCTACTCACCGGCGAGAGCGAGGGTGACCTGGCCCGAAAACTCCTGAGAATCACGGACCCCACCACCGCGCCAGAAATCATGGCCGACCTGCTGGCCTTTGCGATCGAGACGGCGCAGCCAGACTTCTTCGGGGAGATCGACATCTTTTCCAATCCATACGCCATGATCCCGGATCCTCGAAACGAGCGCGTTCTCGTCACAGACGGAGCAACCGGTCACGTATTGGCGGTGGAGCTTGATGGTGACATTCAGGTGTTCTCCGATGTGACGGGGCACGAGGTTCTGACCGGTATCGCCCGGGGACCGGACGACCTGGCCTATGTCACCTCATTCAGCGAACTGCCTCACGCAGCGGGAGATGGCGCGGTTCTGCGGCTCTACCCCGACGGCTCCTCCGCCGTGGTGGCCGCCAACCTGACGACTCCCATCGACCTGGCGTTTGACACGTCGGGGCGGTTGTACGTGATCGAATTTCTCGAAACCTCAGAAACGGGTGATCCATATGGGGGCACGACAGGGCGGTTGATCCGTCTCGAACCGGAGGGCGATGGCTGGATCGTAGGCCAGGTGTTGATACAGGGTTTGCCGTTTCCAACTGCGCTGCTCATCGACGGCGATGATCGAATCTACATTTCGGTCCATGGTGCCTTCAGTTCACCGAGCAGCGGTCTGGTGGTGCGGTTCGATGATCTGGTGCAACGAAAGTCGAATGACCCGCCGATCCAGTTCGAGGAGAACTCCCCCTGACCCCCGGGGCCGCGACGACTCGTCTGGCGTGAACCTCAGGCCTGACTCCCTGTACGGCTGGCGACACGGCTACGTCGGCCGGAACGGAAACCCGATCAATCGAGGGCGCTGGCGGCGGCAGTCAGGTTGGCGAGCTTCGACGTCGCGGTTGCCAGGTCCAACATCCCGAGCCCGCAATCAGGCCCGGCCATGAGGCGCTGGCGATCGATGTGGGAGAGGGCTTCATGGAGACGGGTACGTATCTCTTCCACCGGTTCGAGACGAGTCTTGGCTATGGCGATCAGCCCAAGGATGATGGTTTTCCGCTCAAACAACTCCAACAGACGAAGATCGGTTGGGCGGTGAGCATCTTCTATCGAAATGACATCAACCGCTGCCTCGTCGAGCGTCTCGGCGAGTTCGAAGTAAGCGGCGGGGTCGGCCTTGAAAACGTCCTCGTCCGGTTGATCGATGTGACGCGGATACCCACAGCAGAGATGGACAACCCGTTGCACCTCAGCGGGTACGCCCGCAAAGCAACGTTCCAGGTCCTCGATCCCGTATTCCAGAGCCTCCTCGGTCTTGCGGGCGAATAACGGTTCGTCCACCTGGATGTGGGCGCATCCCGCCGCCGCCAACGCCAGGATCTCAACGTTGAGAGCATTGGCCAGATCGCGATTGAGATCCCGCGGGTCGCCGTAATACTCGTCGGCCACCGTGTCGGCGATGGTCATCGGCCCGGGGACGGTGATCTTGATCGGCTGCGACGAGTACGACTGCGCGATCTGGTAGTCGTAGAGAAGAAACCTGTCTTTGGGCCGGACCCGGCCGACGATCGTCGGCACCTCGAGCTCCCACGCTCCGGTGCGAATCTCACGTTTCTGAAGATGTTCGAAATCCACTCCGCTCAAGTGACGTAGGTGGTAGAAGATGTAGTGCTCTCTGCGCATCTCCCCATCGGTGGGAACGTCGACCCCGGCGTCGATCTGGGCCGTCACCGCTGCCTGTGTCGCCAGCGCGAACCGCGTCTCGAGGTCCCGGTTGTCGAAATAGAAAGCGTCGAACGTGACCGAATGAGGCCTGTGGAACCAATCGCGAACCGACACATAGTCCGGCTTGGGGAAAGACCCGATGGTGGTGGTGAGAACCCTGGTCACAGTGTCGGCGCACCATAGCCCGGCGGCGGCTATTGGCTCCCTTCACTGTCGATCACATACGTGAAACGGCGACCGTGGCTCCCGGAGCCGCGACCGTAGCGATGCCATTTTGGGAAGTTGAAGTCAGATGTGACGGAGTGGGGCAGGAGCAGCACTGCTTCGAGAAATGCTTCGAGGTCCGGCACACCGTAGAAATTGACTTCATAACCCCAGCCCACCAACTCGTCGAACGACTCGCGCGCCAGGTAATGGTCCCAGTTCACCGAAAACCGGCTTATGCCCCATGAGGTCAACATCTCCAGGGTCCGGTGCGCCTCCGAAGGCATGCCGATGATCAGGGGAGAAAGCCAGCCAACCGGGCACTGCACGATGGCATCCGGGTGCACGGTCCGGATGCGCCGAAAACCCTCCTCGCGGGCGATTTCGATCTCACCATTGAACCAGAGCCGGTCTTCGGTGAATCCTTCATCGGCAACGATCTGCAGCACCTCTTCCAGCACTTCGCGCCCCCCTTTGAGGTCGATTTTGATTCCTCTGTCGTGCTTGGCCACCTCGCTCACCATCCCGGCGAAGTTCAGCCAATCTTCGTCGTGGAGAGGCGGCGTAGTCTCAAAGGAGTCGTGCCGGCAGATGAGCTCGCCGGCGGAGTTGTGACGCACGTCAACTTCGGCCCAGAACACGTCGGAGGTGATGAACTGGCGCAGATTGTCTGCGTCGTTTACCCCGTGCCACACGAGTTGCACCTTTGGCGGCAGCGCCTCCTCACTGGCTACCAGGTCGGTCAGGCCAAAGTCGTTTCCTCGGGCCGTGCCCTGGGGGATGGAGATTGGCAGCGACTCGAACATCGTGTTGGCGTGTAGCAGGAGCATCCCGGTTTTCTCGGCAATTGGTGCTAACGCCTCGAGCACGGAGGGCTCGTTGTCGATCACCGCGAACACGTGATACCCCTGGGCCTGGAAACGCTTCAGCCCGTCGATCTTGGTTGCCTCGACGTCCTGTCCCCAATCGCCGGGATTCATCATGAGGAGCTCGTCGCTGAAGTGCACTCGATGGGGATGGCCTAGCCGGTTCAGGGATCGCAACGTCACGTCTCTCAGCTTCTCCGGCCTACCGGTGAGGAGTCCCACCGAGGTGTCGGGCTGAAGTTGGAACCATCGGATCATGGGAAATACCCCGGGAAAGGGCCGGTGTTTGGAGAGGATTGTGTCGTCCTGCCAGCGGCGTTCGAGGTACCAATCCACCACCGCCTTGCGCTCCGAGGCCGGTACCGCGACCCGTTCGAGAAGCAGCTCGACCTTATTCTCGTGCACCGTCACATCCGAGAGTCGCAACCGCGTGAAATATGCCGATCCCTGCGCCTCGTCGTAGGACTGGAGTACGGAGAGCACCAGATACCTCATGTCGATGATGGTGCCATCGATGTCGGTCACCAGCATGCGGGGTTCGCCGGGGTATTGGGTGCCAATCTGGAGGTAGCAGTCCGCAAGGGCCTTCATCCAGTTCATGATTCGGTCCCCCGCGAGGTCTGGTTCCCCGCCAGCGCGAGCATGCGCGTCGGCCAATTGGTGGTCACCGCGGTGACGCCCATGTCGACCAATTCCCCGAATCGCTCCTCGTCATCGACGACGAATACCCACACGCCCAAGCCTGCTTCTCGGGCACGGGCGACCAACGCAGCGTCTACCAGGGTATGGCGCAGGTTGATGCCGGCGGCTCCCAAGGCGCTCGCTTTGGAGACGGTGCGGTGCGCAACTGCCCGGGCCTCGGCAGGGTCGATCCCCGCGGGCAGGTGATCGAGGTTGAGGAGTGTGGTGATCTCGTTCGTCGCAGCCCCCATGAGCCCAAAACACTCCACCTGGCATCCGCTAACCACGACGTCACCGCTCAGCCCGGCGTCGCGTACCGCCGCGACACCCGGAGCAACCGCATCAGCGGCCCGGAAATCGAGATTCAAGGGCATTCGTCCTCTGGTCAGGTCGAGCACATTCTCGAGCGACAGAACCCGCTCGCCTGCGAACTCGGCGCCCTTCCATCCGCCGGCGTCAAGCTGCTGTATCTCCTCCCAGGTGTGATCCGCCAAAAGGCCGCTACCCGTCGTCGTGTGCTCGAGCCGCTCAAAGTGTAAGAGGACCGGCACGCCATCTTTCGTCATTCGCACATCGACCTCGACCATGTCGACGCCGATCTCGATCGCCCTTTCTATGGCGGGCCAGGTGTTCTCAGGAGCCAGGCCGGAATCGCCGCGGTGGGCAATTATCTGCGGCCACTTAGATGGCTGGTAAGACATGGGTCAGCGACGCGTTGGAAGTGGAGGGGTTTGGTCTTTCCTGTGCCTGCCTTCAGGCCCAGAGAAGGGACTGCTCGGTCTCCGGATCAAAGAGCTGGAGCTTGCTCGTATTCACGACGAGTGTGATGTTGTTCCCGACCCTGACCCCCTTGGTCTTGTCGACCAGCACACGCATCTCGACGCCGTTGATGCTCACCCCCACGAGGTCTTCCCGTCCCAGTGGCTCGACGACCTCGGCCACCCCCGTGAGCGTGAGGCCTGCCCCAGCCGAAGACGATTCGTCGGCAAAGGTCACGTCCTCTGGCCGTAGTCCCATGGTGATTTTGCCCTTGACGGCTGCCGCCTTCTCTGCTCGATCACGTGGTATAACCAGGTCGATCGCCTCGCTCCTCGCCCGGAATTCTCCGTTGGTGGACATGATCTCTACGTCAAAGAAGTTCATGGGTGGGTTGCCCACGAACCCCGCGACGAACAACGTCTTCGGGCGGTCGTAGAGAGCTTCGGGGACGTCGTACGCCTGGAGAACCCCTTTCGACATCACCGCGATCCTGTCGGCCATTGTCATGGCCTCGATCTGGTCATGGGTCACATAGATGGAGGTGATGCCCAGATCATTCTGGAGTCGTTTGATCTCTCCACGCATCGTCAGCCGGAGACGGGCGTCGAGATTCGAGAGTGGCTCGTCGAAGAGGAGAAGCTGCGGCTCCTTCACCAAGGCGCGGCCCAGGGAAACACGCTGTTGCTGCCCACCCGAGAGCTGAGCGATCTTGCGATCCAACAGATCCCCGATACCCATCATGTCGGCAACTTTCTGCACCTTTTGCTTGATATCGCCTTTGTCCAGTTTCTGTAGTCTGAGCGGATAGCTGATGTTCCCAAACACCGACATGTGGGGGTAGAGGGCGTAACTCTGGAACACCATGCCGATGCCACGATCTTTGGGGGCGACCTCGTTGACAACCCGCCCATCGAAGGAGATGGTCCCTCCTGTGGGCTTGTAGATCCCGGCCACCATTAGCAGCGTCGTCGTCTTCCCACACCCGGAAGGGCCGAGGAAAGCCACCATATCACCGTCGGGGATGTCAATAGTGATGTTGTCGGCGCCGATCACGCCATCCCAACTCTTGCTCAGGTTTTCGATTTCGACTCTCATGTCAGTGGGCTCCTGTTCATAGTGAGAATCACGTGCCTTTCGAACCGCCGGCGTAGATATTCAGGAGCAACTCCTGTGTGAAAATGAAGAAGATGAGCAGTGGGATCATTTGGAACAGCCCCACGGCGGCCACCGCATTCCAATTTGTTGGTGCGGTATCACTGATCAGCTGGTTCAGAAACACCGGCATGTTGGCGACCTTGGTGCCGACGGTGAAGGTGAAAGGCACGAGGTAGGCGTTCCAGCCCGCGATGAAGGTGAAAAGGGAGAGCGCGGCGAGACCGGGCCGCACCTGAGGCAGCATGATCTGCCACCACACCCGGAATCGGGACGCGCCGTCGATCAGCGCAGCCCGTTCCATGTCCCAGGGGAGGTTGTCGAAGAAACCCTTCATCAGCCAGATGCCAAGCGGGAGTTCGAGAGCGATCATCACCAGTGCCACCCCACCCACCGTGTTGAAGCCGATGTAGTTCCCGATGACCGGGATGTCCCCCAGAAAGCGCAGCACGAAGAATATGGCGATCAGCAGCATCTCGGCCTTGAAGGCGTGAAGCACCAGCGTCATCGACAGAAAGGTCTTGCGACCGGCGAATTTCATGCGCGATAGGGCGTAGCCACCGGCCGTCGAGGCGATGCCGACGCCGATCACCATCGCCACGGCTATGAGCAACGAGTTGAGCATGGCATTCCAGATGGCAGAGTCGGTGACAAAATCCCAGTTGCGGAGGGTGAAGCCGCCGATCC
>Ga0209988_10001535_pt1 | contig 15035 bp, 14 predicted proteins | sample N075metaG_FD_183115 | JGI IMG/M metagenome (GOLD analysis project Ga0209988, IMG submission 183115) | Deep subsurface microbial communities from Kermadec Trench to uncover new lineages of life (NeLLi) - N075 metaG (SPAdes) (version 2) | ecosystem: Environmental > Aquatic > Marine > Ocean trench... | reverse complement strand
AGATCCAGCGCCTGCAATCCATCCAGCTTCAGGGTGCCTTTGCGCATGTGATCCATGACTCGGCCCGGTGTCCCGACAACTACATGTACGCCGCGCCGTAGTTGGCGTAGCTGCACGCCGTACTCCTGTCCGCCATAAATCGGCAACACCTGAAAACCCGGAATGTGGGACGCGTAGCGCCGATAAGCCTCCGCCACCTGGATGGCAAGCTCGCGCGTCGGCGTCAGTGTCATTACTTGAACAGACCTGGCCTCGATATCCAACCGTGACAACAAAGGCAGCGCAAAGGCTGCCGTCTTGCCGGTGCCTGTCGGGGCGTGCCCCAGCAAGTCCAGTCCCTTTAACAGGTGTGGAATCGCCTGGGCCTGGATCGGGCTCGGCGTTTCATAACCTACCTCGTCCAATGCCAACAGCAGTGGGGCGGCAAGATTCATCTCTCGAAAACTGGCGGTGGTCTGCTTGGAATCGGACATGGGCTGATCCTGACGGGGGGCGGTGCATCATACTCCGCCTTCGGCGAACAACAACGTATTGTAGTGGTTATGCCTGTTGGCTGATAATTGTGCTCCGACGATGATTTCTGCAAATGCACACTAGCCCGCAGAAAATTCTATGGCAACGTCAAATGGTAAATTGCAAAAAGACAGGGGGTTGTGAAACCAAATCATCGGGTTCACCTGATCTATGACCGACAATACTGCATTTCAAAAGGCACTGGAGAAGGGCAAGCCGATCCTCATCGATGGTGGCCTCGCGACCGAACTGGAAGCGCAAGGCCATGACATCGGTACGGATCTGTGGTCCGCCGCTCTGCTGCGAACCAATCCTGGTGCGATTGTTGCTGCGCATCGTGCATATCTCGATGCCGGTGCCGATTGCCTGATCAGCGCCAGCTATCAGGCGAGTGAGCATGGATTCAGGACGCTCGGGCTGACCACGGAAATTGCCAACGAGCTAATTGCCGGGTCTGTCGCTCTCGCATCCCAGGCACGCGATGAGTTTATGCGGGATAATCCAAATTCATCGCGGCGGGTATTGATCGCTGCCAGCGTGGGTCCGTACGGTGCGACCTTGCATGATGGATCCGAGTACACGGGCGACTACGGAATATCGACAGAAGCACTGAAGCATTTTCATGCACCCAGATTACGCCTGCTCGATGACAGCAACCCGGATGTCCTCGCTTGTGAAACCATTCCGTCACTGAATGAAGCCAGGGTGCTGTGCGAACTGCTACAGGATGTCAGTCATCCAGCCTGGATCAGTTTTTCCTGTCGAGATAGCTTGCACCTGAGCGATGGCTCGCCCATCAGGCAAGTGGCGGCGTTGTTCAATGATCACCCGAATGTGCTTGCCATCGGCGTCAATTGCACGGCACCCCAGTTCGTAACATCACTTATTCAGCAGGTCCGCGACGCGGCACCGGAGAAGGCAATTATTGCCTACCCCAACTCGGGAGAGGACTATGACGCGAACACCAAATCGTGGTCTGGGACAGTTACGCCGATAGAATGCGCCGATGCGGCGAAAGAATGGATAAGGGCAGGTGCTCAGTTGATTGGCGGTTGCTGCCGAATGGGGCCGCCGCATATTGCCGCTATGGCCGGGGTTCTGGGTGCACCACACTCTGGTGGCTGCGGCTGACCATCGACATGTTCGATGGCGACCAAGGGATTACTCAGCGCCTCATTTGAAACTTGATCAACTTGCGGAATTTTTCGCCATACGGCGGCCGGATAACTGCAATCAGCTCGCTGCCGGTTTGTGTAAACACCGCTTTTTTGTGGCTGAATTCAAGAAAACCATCCCTGCCGTGATAGGCGCCCATACCTGACAGGCCAACACCTCCAAAGGGCAGGTCTTCCTGCGCTATGTGGAAGAAAACATCGTTTACCGTCACACCGCCGGAAATAGTGTTGTTCAGGACAAGATCGCGCTCGTCACTATCGTTGCCGAAATAATAGAGACCCAGGGGATGCGCGTGCGCATTGATGTAATCGACCGTCTCCCGAACATCTGCATAAGTTTTGACCGGCAGAATCGGGCCGAAAATTTCATCCTGCATGACCTTCATATCATCGGTCGGATCAACGACGATGTACGGCACCATTTTGTGATGCGGTTGCTGTGAAAAATCCTCATTCCGCGGGTTTATCTCGATAACCTCGGCGCCCTGTTCACGCGCGTCATCGAGAACAGAATGAAGACGATCGAAATGTCGCTGATTTATGATTGATGTGTAATCGTCGTTGTCTTTTAGGCCTTCTGGATACATTGCCGCTACAGCGCTCTTCAACGCTGCAACGAATTGCCCGGTTTTTCCCTTTGGCACGAAAACATAGTCGGGCGCCAGGCAGACCTGCCCGGCGTTCAATAACTTCCCCGCCATGATGCGTCTTGCCGCGACTTGAATATCAGCCGATTCGCCGAGCACAACAGGCGACTTGCCCCCAAGCTCCAGCGTCACGGGGATCAGGTTTTCAGCAGCCGCGCGCATCACATGACGGCCGATCGAAGTCGCTCCGGTGAAGAAGATGTGGTCGAACGCCAGCTTCGTAAATGCCTCACCAACGCTCGGCCCGCCCGTCACCACGGCGACCTCTTCATCGCCAAAGTAGCGGGCAATCAATTCTCCCATGAGTTGCGACGTTTGTGCCGTGAACTCCGACGGCTTGATCATGGCTCGATTGCCCGCAGCAAGAACGCCGGCAAGCGGAGTAAAAGCGAGGAGAATGGGAAAATTCCACGGGCTGATTATGCCGACCACACCCTTTGGCTGGAATTCGACTTTTGCCTTTGCGCCGAGAAGGTTGAGCGGAAACTGTGCTGGGCGCTTGTCCGGTCTCATCCACTTGCGCACATGCTTTTTGGCGTGCTTCAGCGTCTCGATCGACTGGCTTATGTCCGTGAGATTCGATTGGTCCTTTGAGCGATGACCAAAATCGACCGACATGGCTGCGTTCAACTCATCGCCATGCGTGTGCAGCAGGTCAAGGGCTTTGTCGAGCCACTCAATTCTCCTCTCGGCGGAGGGTGTTCCGTCGCGGGCATGCGCCGCTCGCTGTCGAGCGAGGATTTTCTGCATATCGCCGCTTTCTTCAACTGCCATCTGATTGCTCTTGTGAACCGTTGTGCCTGATCGAACAAGGTAGCACAGCCATCCGTGTGACAGGATGCACCATGCCGGAAATTACTTGGCACGAGCCCTGTCGGACGCGATCAACGAGAGACTTATTTGCGGTCTTCGCTGACAGGGCGAAGATCAGGATTGCGGACCAGGAAACGCAAATGCGCTTCAATCTTCAGCGACGACTCTTGCGTACCATGGAACGTCGTCGCGTCCAGAACGTTGCCCAGCAAAGGAACGAAAGAAAGGCAACGCCAAACGAACCAGACCCGCTCTCTTCTTCTGCGTCTCCCGGAGCATTAACCCTCACACTTCCGGTCGCGCTGTTGTTGGCCGAATTCGTATCTGCCTCATTCGAAGACAATGTCACCGTATAATTCTGGTTACCCGCTATGACACCCGTCACACCGATATTCAAAGTCGACGTGGCTTGGCTGGCGAAACTGCCCGCCTGGCAGTCGATTTGCTGAGCGGTCACCGTGCACGTGCCAAGCGACCAGTTCGCGCTATCTGCTCGCAGACCCGCACTCAAGGAGATGCTCAAGACCACCCCGGTCGCGTCCAGCGCCGATTGATTCACCAGCGTTGCGCTCACCGTCGTGCTTTGATCGAGATTTATCGTTGCCGCGACCGGCGTATTGATGACCAGATCGACAGCCGGGTCAACAATTAGCTGAACCGTTTGTTGATTGTTGCTGCCATCGTCGTCAACGTCCGCGGTTACCGTAACCTCGAAGTCGCCGCTACCGACCGCTGTGGCAAGCGTACTCAGGATGATCGTTCGCCCGCTCGTTCCAGCAACATCCCCAAGCGTGCAGTTGACGATGCCGGCACCGTTCGTACAGGCTCCGCTGGACGCGGCGACCGATACGAACGACACAATGTTTGGCAGAGTGATTTCTACTGCTACATTCGTTGCTTGCAAGGTGCCGTTGTTGGTTACATCAAATGTGAGCGTTGCGCTGTTACCGAGCAATGCCGTTGGCGGCTGGCCGTTCAATGCCACGGTCATATCAACACTCGGCAGCCGCATAATACACGCAGCCTGGGCAATTTCGATCTGCATTTGTGTAATGCTGCAGGCAGAAAACTGGTCGTTACTATTGATCGTCGGCGCCATAATAAATGTTTGCGGTTCAGACTCGCACACAGAACCGGCCTGACCATCATGCGGCGCGCCAAAATTATGGCCGATTTCATGCGCTGCAACCAGGCTGTCGAAGACCGGGCCAACATTTCCTTCGCTAAGTCCGGCACCGAAATTCCTGTTGCACAGTACGCCACCGGTGGGCACACCTGAATAGGCGATGCCGACAGTAGGTCCGTTTAGCCTGCGGCCGGTGTACAAATGAGTGAGCCCCTGATTTGATTGCGCCGTTGTGTTCTGCCGATATGTGGCGACCTCGTCGAGCAAGGTACTCGCGTCTCCTGTGTTGGAGAACGGATCAGCGGCATCGCTGAATGTATCCAGTGTCTGTATGGTCATCTGCACACCAAGCTGTTGGCTGAAGATGCCATCGACATTGTTGATGCGTGTGACAATGGCCGCAGCAGCATTGGTGTCACCACCGTGATTGGTCGTGAATTCAAAATCAGCAACCAGGCCCAGATCAAGATTCGATGCTGCACCCGGGCCTAGCGCCATTGCCGTGCCTATTTCACCGCTTAATTTCTTAAACATGATCGCGCCGTTCGTCGCGAACGCGCCAGTGCCACAGCTCATAGTGCCGGGCGTGATGAATGTGTCGGCAAGTCGATAAATGACGGGGGAAGATATCGGTAATGAGCTGTCACCCGGCGCCTCTATCGCAAAGAGTTCCTCTCCATCCCAGATGAGACCGCTCGGCATTCCTTTGAACATGACGATACGCGTCCAGGAATCAGGAACACCCGCGAGTTGGCCACGATACACCTCAACGCCGCCAGCCAATGTGCTTGCAAATCCAGCAGGCAACAAACCATCGTTCGGTTCAAGTTGCAGGTCAAACGTTTTTCCCAGAGCGTCGAAGCGCAGGTCGATCGGCCCTGCTCCACGAAATTTATCGGTGAACGTGCTATTGGCCGGTTGCAAATCCAGCTTCTGCAGCGGCTCATAGTGCGACACGATAATGTTGTTTGGTTCGCCAGCGAATAAAGACGACGAAAGACTCAATACAGCGGTCGCTGTTATCCACTTGAAGGCTTTCATAGCAGTCTCTCGTTCTGTTCCTGACAGGTGTTTAGCTAATCAAATCGGGTTGATCTCGACAAGCGACTATCCGTCTGTTATTGGCGACGTCACAGTCAAAAGTGTGCGTTAGTTCGCAGTATTGGAGACAATCGGCGCTTTGCCGGGATGGTGCCAATCAAAGGCGCTTTTTTCTGTCGACCAGGCTGCGGCAGAAATTATTGTCAGTTGGCGAAGTTTACGCCCAGAATCAATGCACATTCGGCGTAATTCCCGCTCTTTTCCAACTCAGCGGACTGCTCTGCAGTTAACAAATAGTGGCGCTTGTCCCGCTGGTGAAGATACATGCTCTGCACCGGCGCTCCTGCGTCCGATTCCATATGAATGGACTTCCCGTCAATACGATAAGTTCCCGTCATCGGGTAACCAGGAAACTGATTAACGACTTCGCCATCGTCATTGACGAAGACCTGATCCGAAAATTTCTCCCAGACGAACCGGCCATCATTGAGATCTATTTTGTCGCCCACATAAGCGGCACAGCCAGGCGCGTAACTTCCCTCGTAAGGCGCACAACCGATCAACACGACGGCTGTCATTGCAACGATGATATTCCGTTCTTGCATGATCACAGGGTATCAGACTGCGCAATCAGGGTCGAAGCCGGGTGGAAAGTAAAGAACACATCTTGCGGTGAATTGTGGATCACTGGCAAGTTTGACTTCGATTTCAGCACCCGTGTTTCTTTTTGTATCTTTTGCGCTCGCTAAATGCATAATGCGCCGATTCTGTGGTGTGTTCGCAGATAACCCACTAACCCCAGCAATGCAGACAGTACCGTTATGATTCGTGCCCTCGCTCCGGTCGCCTCTTTACTGGTCGGCGTCGCCATTCTATTGACAGGCCAGGGCCTGCAGGGGATGTTGCTGCCAATACGGGCCAACCTGGAAAACTTTTCTGTTTATGACGTCGGTTTTATCGGCGCCACCTATTTTCTGGGTTTTACGCTCGGCTGCCTGCTGGGCGCCCGCATGATCCGAAGAGTGGGGCATATCCGGGTATTCGCAGCCATGACTGCGGCGGCATCAGCTGCTCCATTGCTGCACGGACTCTGGATCAACATGTGGTCCTGGGCTGTCTTGCGAATGATCTCCGGACTCTGTTTCGCAATTTTGTACATGGTTATCGAGAGCTGGATTAACGAAAAGGCGTCCAACGAGAATCGCGGCACAATTTTTTCTGCCTACGTTCTCATTAATATGACGGTTCTTGCCGTTGGACAGCAGATGCTGATGATCGCAGACCCGCGATCAATCACATTGTTCGTGATCGCGTCGGTACTCGTATCGCTGGCTACTCTTCCGGTTGCGTTGTCAAACTCGGAATTGCCACGTGACGTGCAGGTGGTCAAACTTGATATTCCCTATTTGTACCGGACTTCACCTGCCGGAATGCTGGGAGCGCTCGCAACCGGTCTTGCCAATGGTTCATTCTGGGCGCTGGCGCCAATTTTCGGTGCAGCGTACTCAGACGATGTGTCGGTTGCCACATGGATAATGACAGCATCAGTGCTCGGTGGCGTTGTTGGGCAGTGGCCGCTAGGCAGACTCTCCGATCGCATTGATCGAAGGTACGTAATGGGCGCGGTATCATTCGGTGGTGCGGCGGTTGCTGTAGTGATCTGGGGATTTGCAGATAGCTTGTCGACGTTGAGCATTATTCTTTTGTGTGGATTCTGGGGAGCGATGGCATTTCCCCTGAACTCCGTTTCCATTGCTCATGCCAACGATTACGCAAACCCGGATGAGTTCGTAATGCTGTCGAGCGGCTTGCTCTTGATGTACGGTATCGGCGCAGTCATTGGCCCATTCATCGCGTCCGCATCAATGGCATTTTTTGGACCGGGTGGCCTCTATGTTTTCACCGCAATCATTCATACTTTGCTTCTCGTTTATATCCTCAATCGCACAATCCGGCGCCGTCCGTCGCCAGACGACGAGCATGTGCTATTTGATGACGCGCTGGCCGCTTCGCGGACAACTTCACAGGTCTACGAAGAGGAAATCGAGAGTCGGGATGATTAACGGGAGCGCGTGGGCAGACTGCTAACCCGGACTAATCGTCGTTTTCCAGAATGATCAGGCCGGCGGCGGTGTTTGAGGCTGGCACATGGTAATGCCGATAGACTTCGATGACATTATCGTCAAGCGCTCCGCGCATGATCAGCCACATGACCAATTCAATGCCCTCAGAGCCCGCCTCCATGATGTAATCGGCATGCGGAATCTTTGCAAGTGAGTCCGGATCGCTGCCAAGTCGGTTTAAGAAATCAGTATCAAAATCCTGGTTTATGATGCCTGCCCTCTCGCCCTGCAACTGATGCGACATGCCACCGGTGCCGAATATTGCTACCGACAAATCTTCATCAAAAGAATCCAATGCGCGGCGAATCGCTTTGCCAAGTTTGTAGCAACGCATACCGGTCGGCGGCGGGTATTGAATGACGTTGACACAAAGGGGTATTACCTTGCATGGCCAGGATTCCGGTTGCCCGCACATGATTGACAATGGAACCGTAAGGCCGTGATCGACAGGCATCGTATTTGCGATTGTCATGTCGAATTCATCGAGAATCAGCGACTCGGCCAGATGCCACGCAAGCTCCGCATGACCGTCGACCATCGGCACCTTTCTTGGCCCGTACCCTTCGTCCGCCGGCGGAAATTGATCCGCAACGCCAATCAGAAAAGTCGGAATCAAATCCAGTGAAAATGCAGAGGCGTGGTCATTGAAAACGACAATCACGACATCCGGCGCCTTGTCCTTCATCCACTGCCTTGCTGGCTCATAACCGTCAAACAGCGCCTTCCAGTAAGGCTCCTGCGTCTTGCCATTGTCCATCGCAGCACCGATGGATGGTACGTGTGAGGTAGCGACCCCGCCGACGAGCTTAACCATCGTCGCGCTCCAGTGAATCAAACTCCCTGCGCGGGACACCCTGCAGATCCTTGCCGCCGCTCAACATGACTTCTTTGAATTCCGCTTCCGTCATGCCGCACATTGCGCCGCCTACCGCTTGCATCGTAATGCGGTCGAAAATTGCAATTTTAAAAGTGTAATAAATATTACCCCCAAGTTTTAACATCCCCAGCCAATCGCGATCGAGAACAGCTGTTCGTTGCTCGGCGGTCATTGGAAAATTGTCGAGGTATGCCCCTGCGCCGCCACGAAACGCCGCGCGATTCGCCGCATTATTGAGGGACATGCAAAACATGTTGAGATGGTAGCCCTTGCGCGAGCGCTCCTTGTCAAACACATAGGTGCCGGGAATGTTTTCGAAATCTGCTGGCTTGCTCAACGGCAGGTCCTCATTGAGAAGACATCCACAATACGATGCGATGTGTTCTTCTGCATTGTAAATCGGTACCGGGTCATGACGATATCCAGATTAGCGCTCGAGTTCATCCATCGATTCGAGATACTCGAAGCCTGCTGCTTCGAGCCGCTTCCGCATGTCATATATGTCAAGACTCAATTCCCCCGAAGCGAGGCGCACACGTTTGTTTTCCTCGTCTTCGCCTCGTTCGTGGGCCTTGTCTGCAACGTCTTTTGCGTTTACTCGTGGCACCACACAAACCCCGTCGTCGTCGGCGACCAGCACGTCGCCAGGTGCAACATCGACCCCCGCGCACACAATGGGCATGTTCACCGCGCCCAATGTCTCCTTGACCGTGCCCTGCGCCGATACGGCACGAGACCAGACCGGGAACTCCATTTCAGTAAGATCCCTGATGTCCCGAACACCGGCGTCAATGACTAGACCACGCACCCCCCTGGCAAGACAGGAGGTCGCCAGCAAATCCCCAAACATGCCGTTGGTATCATTCTCGGTCACTGCAACGACCAGGATGTCGCCGGGCTGGCAAAGCTCGATGGCAACGTGAATCATCCAGTTGTCACCTGGCTGTGCGAGCACGGTAACGGCGCTGCCCGCAATGCGAGCTCGGGAATAAATCGGGCGCATGTACGGCTTCATTAATCCGGACCGGCCTTGTGCTTCATGCGTGGTCGCAACACCGCAAGACCTGATGCGCTCAATGTCCGCCTTGTCGGCACGCTCTATGTTTTTTATGGCTACAGCTCGCATGTTGCCCTCTTAGAATCCAAACAGTTTCGCCGGGTTATCTACCAGCACTTTTTGTTGTAAGTCAGGGTCGGGAATCATTTTTGGAATGATATCCACAAGATCCGCATCGTTCGGCATTATTCTGACGTTGGGATGCGGCCAGTCGGTACCCCAGATGCAGCGATCCGGAGCAGCCTCAATACAGGCAGCGCCGAATGGTGCCGCGTCCGTAAATGGTGGCCCTTTTGCCGAAATGCGTTCGGAGCCGGATACTTTCACCCACAAACTATCACTGTCGCGAAGTTTATCCAACAGCGATTGAAACGGTGCCTGTTGTACGCCATCGGCGACCGGCACACGACCCATGTGATCGATAACGACCGGCAACGGGATCGCATCAATCACCGATTCGAATTCCAGTAAATCTTTTGCGTCAAAATGCAATTCCACATGCCAGGGAAAATCGCTGACACGCTCAATGATTCGCCGCATTTTGTCGAGGTCCGGCGCCCCGCCGAGGTGCTTGACGAAATTGAATCGAACGCCACGAATACCGCCATCGTGTAACTCCTGAAAATAGTCGCTGGAAAACTCGTCGGATGCATTGCATACGCCGCGATAGCGACCGCTACTTGACGCGATAGCATCCAGCATCGCGCGATTGTCCGTACCGTGACAACTGGCTTGCACAATAACAGCTCGTTCGATGCCAAGCACAGCGTGCAGTTTTCGCAAGTTTTCTTTCGGCGCATCAGGTGGTGTGTATTTGCGTGTCGCAGCAAACGGAAACACGTCACCTGGCCCAAAAACGTGACAGTGCGTATCGCAAGCACCCGGCGGTGGCTTGAAGGACGGCACTCGCGTATTTGGATCAGGTGGGTCGATCGTGTGCATCCTCGTCCGTCCAGATTTCTTTTGGCACAAAGACATTACCATGCATTAGTGTCCTGGCCGTTCGAATGACACCAGCTTGTCTTACCAGGAGTTCGGGCACAGCTTCATCTTCGGGCAAATCCGCAGCGCAAAAAAAGAGCCCACGCGAGGTGCCACCACGATTGACAGAGCAGGGAATGGAGGTCTGGCTTTGAGTCATTGGATGCCTGTGAAGCCACTATTTGCAGAAACATTCATTGTGCGTTTTGTTGCACCGCCATCGATAATCCATAATATCTGAATACCGCTACAACTCACGCTGTTATGCTGAGTGCTGCAAGTCAGGTAGCAGATTTTTCAGGTCTCAAGAATGATAATTGATTGTCACGGTCACTACACAACTGCGCCGAGCGAACTCGGCGATTATCGTGATGCACAGAAAACAGCGCTGGCTCGCGACCCGAAGCATGAGGGCTCCAAAGGCAGCATCACCATCAGCGACGACCAGCTACGATCAAGTCTGGAAGACGCCCAGTTGAAGCTACAGCGTGAGCGCGGCACCGACGTCACCATCTTCTCACCGCGAGCAAGCTGGATGGGACACCATATCGGCAATGCCTCAACGAGCAAATACTGGACCGAACATTGCAACGAACTCATATACAGGATTACTAAGCTCTATCCTGAAAACTTCGTCGGCGTCTGCCAGTTGCCGCAATCACCGGGAACAGACCTTGGCAATTCCATAGCGGAACTGGAACGCTGTGTAAGTGAATATGAATTCGTCGGCTGCAACCTCAGCCTTGACCCCTCGGGTGGGTTCTGGACGTCGCCTCCGCTGGGAGATCGCTATTGGTATCCCTTCTACGAGAAAATGGTCGAACTGGATGTTCCCGCCATGATTCATGTCAGCGCCTCCTGCAATGCCTGTTTTCATGCAACGGGCTCGCATTATCTGAATGCCGATACAACAGCATTCATGCAATTGATGACTTCCGAAGTGACACAGGATTTTCCGACCATCAAATTCATTATTCCCCACGGCGGTGGTGCAGTCCCTTACCACTGGGGTCGTTTTCGGGGCCTGGCCGACATGATGAAACTGCCGCCGCTCAATGAATCGCTGATGAATAATGTCTATTTCGATACCTGCGTGTACCATCAGGCGGGCATCGACTTGTTGCTTGACGTTATCCCAACGAGAAATATTTTATTTGCATCTGAAATGGTTGGCGCTGTGCGCGGCATCGATCCGGAGACAGGACACTACTTCGATGACACCCGTCGTTACATCGACAACGCAGCAATTACTGACGATCAACGCACGGCGATATTCTCCGGGAATGCCCGCAAAGTATACAGCCGACTGAAACTCTAGCCGGTTTCTGCGCAAGGAGAAGACCAGTGCACACGCAGGTGGCGATCATAGGCGGTGGACCAGCCGGGCTGCTGCTATCACAGATTCTGCATCGCGCAGGTGTGGACAACATTGTCATCGAACGGCGTTCTCGAGAGTACGTCCTGCAACGGATCAGGGCGGGAGTGCTCGAGTGGGGCTCTGTCGAAGTGCTGCGTGACGCGGGTGTTGGCGAGCGCATGGACAAAGAAGGCCGGTTGCATAATGGCACTTGCATTGTTTGGGCCGGCAAGAATCACTGTGTCCTGGACACGAAAAAATACACCGGCAAACCGATGATGGCCTATGGCCAAACGGCGATTACCGAAGATCTGTATGCAGCACGAGACGCAATGGGCGGCATTGTCATTGATGAGGCGAGTGGCGTGGCGTTGCACGATGTTGCGAGCGAGAACCCGTATGTTACTTTTTCCAAGAACGGTGAAGAGCAGCGAATTGATTGTGACTACATTGCTGGTTGCGATGGTTTCCACGGTGTTAGTCGGCAATCAATTCCTGACAATATTCTGCGCACTGTTGAAAAGGCATATCCGTTCGGTTGGCTGGGAATCCTGTCAGAGACACCGCCGCTTGACGATATTATCTATGCCAACCATGAACGCGGGTTCGCTCTCGCGTCGCAACGTACTCCGATGTTGAGCCGATACTATATTCAGTGCGAACTCGATGCCGATCTGGATGACTGGCCAGACGATCGATTCTGGGAGGAGCTTAAGGCGCGGTATCCACGTCACATCGCTGACCAGATAGTCACCGGGCCGTCGATCGAGAAATCAATAACGCCTCTGCGCAGCTTTATTGCGGAACCCATGCGTCACGGGCAGCTGTTTCTGGCCGGAGATGCCGCGCATATTGTGCCTCCGACGGGAGCCAAGGGACTCAACCTCGCCATATCAGATGTTTATTACCTCTCACGTGCTCTTGTTGCGCACTACAACGCAGGCGATAAAAGTTTTCTCGAACAATATTCGGCAACAGCTCTACGGCGTGTCTGGGGCGCGGAACGATTGTCCTGGTATCTAACCAGGCTGCTGCACCGTTTTCCCGACCAGGACGAATTCGATTTGCGCATGCAGGAAAATGAACTCGATTATCTGGCAAGCTCGGAACATGCGATGCGAAATCTTTGCGAGCAGTACGTTGGTCTTCCGTTCGACTTTTAAAGAATTCGCAAATGACATGCGGTTACGTATACAGGAACTCTTGTTTCGTCAGCACCTTGTTTTTGCACGATTTCCGGCGCAATATTTCGGCGTATCCTGGCCCTCTGGCAGTGCAGGCCCGGAACCACACAAGACCTACAACAACGGTGAACGATTTAATTCTGGACGGATGCAATGAAAGACACGACAGACATGTTTCTTTGGAATTGCTGGTATGCCGCCGCATGGGATTACGAAGTTGCGGACGGAGTGAAGCTGGCCCGCACTTTTCTTGAGAAGCCGGTCGTAATTTACCGTGGCGAAAGTGGCCAGTACGTGGCCCTCGACGATCGTTGTTGTCATCGCGCTGCGCCTTTGTCACTGGGACGTATAGAGGGCGATTGCATTCGCTGCATGTACCACGGCATGAAGTACGACTCGAACGGAATATGTATCGAGATTCCCGGACAGGACAGGGTTAGCAGCACACATAGGGTTCGCAAGTTCCCGTTGGTGGAGAAAGGGCGCCTGCTGTGGATATGGATGGGCGACCCGGACCTGGCGGACCCCGATGATATTCTCGATTATGAGCCTCTATCCAGCCCCGACTGGGTTGGACACCCAAAACCGGCCTATCTGCACTATGACGCGAACTGGTTGCTGATCGTCGATAACCTGGCGGATTTTACGCACCTGGCCTTCGTGCACGCAAAAACCCTCGGCGGATCCGAAGAATATGCCTATGCCAGCACTCCACAAGAGATTGAACGCCTGGACCGAGGCTTCGGCTTTGCGCGTTGGCACATGGACAGCGCACCACCACCCTATCATTCGAAAGTCAGCCCTGAGGGGACCACACAGGTCGATCGGTGCAACACCGTGAGGATGCTCATCCCGGGAATCTTCTTTATGGAGACCCTGTTTGCGCCAGTTGGCTGGGATCAGGACGGCGGCGACATGACTAATGTGCGAGAGTATCGGAATTGTCAATACATGACGCCGGAGACTCGTGCGACGACGCATTTCTTCTGGGATTATTTGCGTAATTTTCGGCAAGATGAGGAGGAAGTCTCGATTTCGCTACGGGATAGTCTGCTCGCGGGATTTTACGAAGATAAAATTCTGATTGAGGCGCAACAGGGTTTACTCGAGATTGACGATCCGTTTCAACCGCGATTTCTGCAGGCGGACGCTGGTATGTCACACTTCCGCCAGAGCCTGCAGCGGTTGATTAGCGAAGAGCGGAAGACCTATCCGCCTGACAGGAAGCCCATAAAGAATCAGATTTTATAGGGATTATTCCATACCCAAGGCTGCTGTTCAGCCACTCATTGAAAACACTGCCAACTCCCGGCATCATAGCGCCGCGTGCGCAATGTAATACCGCGGGCGCCGATTGACCGAGCTGCTACATTGCTATGACGTCAGTGTTTCCTTGATTCTTGAATGAAGAAAAAGTCGCTAATGTCACAATCAGATTCAGTCAAAGCGTTCAGGCAATGCCTGGGGCAGTTCGCCACCGGTGTAACCGTGGTTACGTGCTGCAACGGCGAGGGAGCCCCTTGCGGCATAACAGCAAGCAGCTTCAGCGCAGTTTCCCTCGATCCACCGCTGGTTCTCTGGAATATCGCAAAGACATCGAATTCACTGCGGGCCTATCTGGATGCGAAGTTTTTCGCAATTCATGTCCTGACCGCCGATCAACTCGCTCAATCGAACCATTTTGCACAGTCTGTTCACACGTTATTCGACGACATCGCTTACACGCGTTCGGAGAATGGCGTGCCGATTTTACCAGGGTGTCTGGCGCGCTTTGATTGCTCGACACACGAAATTCATGATTGTGGCGACCATTACATAATCGTCGGTCATGTAGATGATTTCATTTTTGAGGATGATGCCCCTCTCTTGGTTTTTGGCAGTGATTACCGAAAAATTGGATCGCCCGCCACGTAACCGCAACACCTGTTTGGGGTGTTTTTTTCAATAAGGGAAATACCAAACAAGCAAGGCGGCGTCATAACCCAGGTCCTGCCAACTCAAGGCGCCCCCGCGTATCTTTCCTTCCCGCCCACCCACGCACCGTTCGTGACGAAAGACTTCCTGGCATTCTGCAACCCATCGAGCGGCAGGATCTAGCTGCCCCAGGCATTTGATCGAGCCGTCTTAACTTACCCGTGTTT
>Ga0209988_10001530_pt1 | contig 15044 bp, 15 predicted proteins | sample N075metaG_FD_183115 | JGI IMG/M metagenome (GOLD analysis project Ga0209988, IMG submission 183115) | Deep subsurface microbial communities from Kermadec Trench to uncover new lineages of life (NeLLi) - N075 metaG (SPAdes) (version 2) | ecosystem: Environmental > Aquatic > Marine > Ocean trench... | reverse complement strand
GTATGCGATGCCAAGGCGTCATGGTGGTGGAACGGCAATATACAAGAACGTCACGCCGGTTTAATGCCAGGTGTATCAATTGTGGATTTTGGTTTGACCTCGCGGATGTCATACGTTTTTTTAAGCGCGTCATCGAAAGTAGCTGCCAGGGTAAAAAAACTAATGAAACCCTCTGAAAAAAAAGTAAAAAGTGAGTAGTAAGGAGTGAGTAGCAAGAGAGGTAAAAAAAAATGGCAAGTCCTTATTTTCGTTCTCACATTAAGGACTTGCGTAAAATACCTTCCCATTTCCACATCCCCTTTCAGGCCATCTTTGGCTGATCTTCAGTCGAACTGACTTAATAGGCCTACCTACGTTTGCGCGTCCTCATGTCGACTCAATTTGTCCTCAATCTGAACAGCGATTCCAGGAAGGTATTACTTCGCAAAATTTTAGCCTTTGGCTAATTCTTTGAGGGTGGTGCGGATGAGGTCTTCGAGTTCGTAGGATTCGTCCATTTTGGCTGTGGCGAGATTGATGGCTTTTTTGACTTCGGGGCCTCGGTACCCCAAATTGATGAGTGCGGATGAGGCTTCGTCTTGTAGGAAGTTAGTTGGTGTGATTGGGGATGTTGAGGGTTTCGGAGAGTCTGACATCACAATACGATGGGTTTTGTCTTTTAATTCCAAAACGATCCGGCTAGCCGATTTTTTCCCCACCCCGGGAATCGATCCTAAGGTTTCAATGTCACCAGATTCAATTGCGGCACACAAATCAGGAACAGATAAGGTGGACAGTGCGCTCAGTGCCAGCTTCGGTCCTATGCCGCTGATGGTGGTGAGGAGGGAAAAGGCTTGTTTCTCTTCCATGGTGGTAAACCCGAAGAGTTGAATCGTGTCGTTGCGTATATGTGTGGAGACGAAGACCTGCACCGGGGCATTGAGATCGGGAAGGGTGAAATATGTGGAAAGCGCGATGAATATTTGATACCCCACGCCTTGCACCGAAATAACCGCATCTTGTGGTGTTTTCGATGAGAGAGTTCCCGACAAGGAGGCAATCATAGGTGTTTGTGCAAAACTCAGGTGGTTGTCAAAATGGAGAGTGGAAGGAGGAACGCTGAAGGATAAGAGAGTGGGATAACGATGAAAGAGTAGGCAAATGGGAGAAAGGCAGAAGGTTTAGGCGCCTTCGGCGGCCATTTTTTCCATCAGTTCGTCAGATATCTCAAAGTTAGCATGGATCTTCGCCACGTCTTCGTTCTCATCCAAGAGATCCATGAGCTTTAATGCGCGCTCTGCGTCTTTACCTTCAAGTTGAATATGGCTTTGTGGGAGAAATGTGATCTCTGATAGGCTGACTTCAATTTGGGCCTTCTGTATCGCCTCTTTGACGGCTTCGAAGTCGGCTGGTTCCGAGATGACATCAAAGCCCGTCGGGGTTTGTTTGACGTCTTCGGCTCCCGCCTCCAGTGCTAGCTCGAATAACTGTTCTTCCGTCACGGTTGGGTTTTCTATAACCAATAACCCTTTTTTATGGAACTGCCAGGCAACTGCGCCGGGTTCAGCCATGTTGCCATTGTTTTTGGTAAGAATATTTCGAACTTCGGCCACTGTACGGTTACGTTTATCGGTCGACACTTCCAGGAGGAGAGCCGTTCCACCTGGTCCATAGCCCTCCAGCATAAATTCTTCAAAATGCACCCCTGGCAATTCTCCGGTGCCTCGCTGAATGGCCCGTTTGACAGTGTCGGCAGGCATATTCACTTCTTTTGATTTTGCAATGGCTTGACGTAAGGCGGGATTGCCGTCTGGATCGCCGCCGTTTCGTGCGGCAATAGAAATTTCACGGATCACGCGCGTGAAAATTTTCCCTCGTTTGGCATCTTGAGCGCCTTTATGACGCTTAATTGTGGACCAATGACTATGTCCGCCCATTCAGCAATGTCCTTTGGTTTGACGATAGCGATGAGGGTACCCATGGCCCCTATGGACTCGTGAGGGCTTCTATCACAGTAGTTGAAGGGAGTCAATGTATTCAGCCTTTGGAGAGAATGTTTTGGAATCAACTTCAGCGTGGTTGTTCTTCTCCACCAGTGGTTCTATGGTATTCTGTTGTGTTGATGTGAGGAGGGAAAATCATGCGTGTGATATTTATGGGAACTCCTGATTTTGCGGTTCCCACGCTCCAGCAACTTACCGATTCGGAATGTTCAGTTGTTGGCGTGGTTTGCCAACCTGACCGGCCAAGTGGACGAGGAAAAAAAATCAGGTGTGGTCCGGTGAAACGTTTTGCGCTGGATCAGAATATTCCTGTTATTCAACCGGACAAGATAAAAGATCCTGCATTTCTGGAGGCGCTTCGGTCTTGGAATCCGGATGTCATTGTTGTGGCGGCATTTGGACGTATTTTACCGCAGGGTATTCTTGACCTTCCCTTCAAAGGATGCCTGAATGTTCATGGTTCATTGTTACCCAAATATCGTGGGGCGGCTCCCATCCAATGGGCGGTGATCAATGGTGAGCCAGTGACGGGGGTGACCATTATGCTGATGGATGCGGGCATGGATACCGGCGCCATTCTTGGACAAGCTCAGGTGCCTGTTTCTCCAGAGGATACGGCTGGAGATGTGGCAAGACGAATGGCAGAGGTGGGGGGAGCGCTTCTTGTTTCCACTCTTCAGAAATGGATGAGAGGGACGGTGGTGGCTCAACCCCAGAACGAATCCGAAGCGACTCTCGCGCCAATGTTAACCAAGGAAGATGGTTTGTTGGATTGGAAGCAATCTGCCACAATGATAGCCAACCGCATACGAGGCTTGTCCCCCTGGCCTGGCGCCCATACCTTTGTGGAGGGGGAGCGATGGGGAATCTGGAACGTTCAGGTCGTAGAAGAGGATAACGGGGTTGACGTCTTATCGCCTAGGGAAAAGCCTGTTGTGCCGGGAACGATCATGGGAATCACTAAATACGCGATTCACGTTCAGACAGGTCAGGGCATGCTACATCTTATCGAAATTCAACCGGCGAATACAAAGCGAATGGCCGTGGCCGATTATGTCGCGGGGCATCGCCTTGAAGCCGGAATGCGGTGTGAGGGGAAGAGTGAGCAGAAGGGGGAAATGTGATCCTGCTTGGTCACATTTGCTCATCCTTTAAGATTTCCAGAAAATCGTACGAGACATCGTGTATAGAATGAAAAGGGAAACCCGTGAGTGATACAACATTAGAGCTGTTGGACTATCTTCAAAGCCAAATTGATGAAATCACGACGATTCACGCTCAAGCGAAGAAGTCTCTCAATGAGGTGCAGGGAAAAGACCATGTTATGAAATGGAAAAGAAAAATGATTGCCGGCCTCGCGCCTCATGTGAGCCCGGCTTATCTTCAACACATCACCAGTGAATGGCTTGAAACCACCTACTTCGTGGGGGACGTCTTCGATGAAATAGCGGATGACGTGGAGATGTGCCGCCGGCATCTTAAAAAGTTGCTCAAGGAGATTCAGGTATCTGGCATTCCATGACGCAGCCTCCCCCAACCCCCAAAAACGATTGATAGGATTCTGCTCCAGCATCTTTCCATGTCATGGCACCACTTCCTTTTTCTCCGTCTCCGCGCAAACGGCTTGGGCAGCATTTTCTTGTTGATCCTAATCTGCTTCGCAAAATTGTCACGCTGGCTGACCTGCAGCCTACTGATTATGTGTGTGAAATTGGTCCGGGCGGAGGTGCGTTGACGATCCTTTTGTGCCAAGCTGCCAAGCAGGTCTTGGCTTTGGAGGTCGATCATCGAATGGTGGAATTCTTGAAAGCGGAATTGGTCGGGCATGCCAACCTTGACGTTCAAGAACAGGATGCCCTCCGGTATCCCTTCGAACACCTGCCAGAATTGACGGTCGTCGTAGCCAATCTGCCCTATAATATTTCCACGCCGATCCTGTTTCGTTTATTAGAGGCGCAACAAAAAATTACCCGGATGGTACTGACGCTGCAACTGGAAGTGGCGCAGCGGTTAGTGGCCAAGCCCGGGACCAAAGATTATGGGGTGTTATCCGTCATGGCGCAACATTTAGCAGAGGTGACGTTCGGGTTTAAAGTGTCGAGGAAATGTTTTCGGCCCGTTCCCAACGTCGATTCGGGCGTTGTGCGATTGGATATTCGCCAGGATCAACCAGAAAAACTAGAAGACCTGACTCAATTCCAATGGACGGTCCGTACAGCTTTTGGTCAACGCCGCAAAACGCTCATGAACGCCTTTCGGTCAGCTGACATCTCAGTCCAATTGCTGCAACAGGTTCAACAGCAAACAGGCATCTCCCTCACCCGCCGCGCCGAAACCCTTTCCATTCAAGAATTTGAGACACTTTCCACATTTTTGAATTCCAAAAAAGTCATCAAGTGAGAAGGAAAGGAGTAAGAAGGGGAAATTATAAGAATTATTTGCTTCCTCTTGTTCCCTGCTTCTCCCTTTTCCCTTGAACCTAAAAACAGCAGTTGAATCACGAAAGTCTGCACACCCCCTTGACGCACCTAGGAAATGTACAAATTGACTTATCACCCAAAAGGTGACCACACATTGTGTCCATTCCCTCTGCACATCAATGGCTTGACAGCTTTTTCGCCCTCAACTGCCGCTTTTAGGGTTATACACCAAAACGCATGGTGCTTACACCTTCGTGTGCTACAGTGAGAGAGAAGAGAGGAGGCATGAATATGAGTCGAACAAATATCGAATTGGAAGACACGTTGGTCAAAGAAGGGATGCGTGTTTTCAACTGCAAGACGAAGAAGGAACTCGTACATTTAGCGCTACGGGAGTTGTTGAAGAACGAAAAACGGAAAGAGATTCTCCAACTTCGGGGAATGGTACGATGGGAAGGCGATATTGCCGAGATGCGCGGGTCACGAGTGTGATAGTGGTCGACACCACCGTGTGGATCGATTTTTTCAACTGTGCACAGAGTTCCGAGGGTTTTTCATCTCCAACAGCTCATACGCCAATCCCGTTCTCTCGCTCTGACTGACTTGATCTTCTGCGAAATTCTACAAGGTATTCGGGATGATGCGACCTATGAGCGAACACGAATCATCTTGCTCTCGTACCCTATACTCCGCATGGACACCCTCGAGATCTTTGAGCAGAGCGCGAGCATCTACCGGGCCTGTCGTCGTAGAGGATTGACTGTGCGCAAAACAATCGATTGCCTGATCGCTGCGGTGTGCATCGCGAATGAAGTCGAGTTGTTTCATAAGGATTCAGACTTTGCTCTCATTGCCCGTGTCGCTTCGCTACAGATTCATCACCTTCCCGCCACCCCATCCTAGTCTCCCCAAGGATCTGAGGTAAGGGTTCGCGAGGTTTTTGAATGCCCTTTGCACGTCAATCATCGTACACAGCTTTTTCACCCCCTCAACTGCCGTACCCGGGTGTCACGTTCTGTTCAGTCCACTCTAACCTGAAAACGTGAGCAAAGTGGGCTGCGAGTCGCTCTCGTATCTGTGACATATCTATTTGTTGATCAAGATGTTTTGCCATCGACGTCATGACGCAATGTTCAATTCCACATGGAGATAACAAGGAAAAGGGTCGAAGGTTCACGTTCACATTCAGGGCAAAACCGTGCATGGTAATGCCTTGTGAAATGCGTACTCCGATAGATGCGATTTTTTCGAGATGATTGTTTTCGGTGTTCACCCATATTCCTCGAAATGACTCATGCCGACATCCCACTATTCCCCAATCGGCTAATGTTCGAATCAACACCTCCTCCAGGTTCTGCACATATATCTTAGGACCGCGACAGAAGTTCCGCAGTTTTAAGATGGGATACCCGATAATCTGCCCTGGCCCATGATAGGTGACTGAGCCGCCTCGATTCGTCTGATGCATGCAGATCCCCTGGCTTTTCAATTCCGCCCAATGCGGTTCCCAATGTTCGGGCTTTGCTGTCCGGCCCAAGGTTAGCACCGGTTCATGCTCTGTGAGGATCAGGGTGTCAGGTTGCCGGTCTTCGTAGCGTTGAACAGCCAGCGCCTGTTGTCGCTCTACCGATTCGGTAAATGGCAAGAAGGGGATGGAAAGGAGTTTTCCTTGTTGGCGTGGGTTCTGTGGCACGGCGTGTTAGCCAGCAGTGATGCCCAAGGCATCGAGAATAGGGGGAGGAATGCGTTTGATTTTGCCTGTGGAATCCACTGTCACGAGGGTGGCAGAGCCTTCCACCACGAGGCGTTGACTGGTGCGTTCTCGAATACTATGAGTGAAGGTAATCGAGATTCGGCGATCAGCATGGACTTTCGTATCCACGACTAAGGTTTCTCCATGCATGGCGGCGGAACGATAGGCCAGCTCGGCTTTGATGACACGAAATTCTGTTCCTTGTTGAATGAGTCCACTGACCGATAGGCCATGTTCCTCGAGGAAGTGTGTGCGTGCGCGTTCGAAATATTTAAGATAGTTTGCGTAGTAGACCACGCCCCCGCAATCCGTATCTTCATAATAAATCCGGACTTCCATGGATTGTCGATGTGTTTGCTTAGAATTTCAATGAGGGAAAGACAGGGAGATCCGAGGCGGCTATTCCGGTGAGTTTCATGGTCTGCTCAAAGAGTTGATGGAACCGTTCGGCTTTCAGCGCTTCAAACCCGTACCCAAGGATGGCATGATCGGCGGCATCAAACAAGGATTTCATTTTTGGCCAATCGGTCATAAAGTGTTGACCCATTGAATCACCTAATCCGGCTAACGCTTGAAACTGGGCTTGAAACGGGAGCCGGTATTTTCCATCGATTTCGTTCAGATAACGACGACGACAGGTGTCTTGCATGTCTTTGGGCAGTTGTTCAACAGTGATATCCCAACTTTTCAACTTGTAACGATTGGACAATTGTATTTGCGCCGCAGCCTCTAACGCTCGCAACAGCACGCGAGTGGCCATCTCTAATTCGCGCCCCCGGTCTCCCCGTCGTTTTGCCCAGGCCAGCAGATCCAGGGGAAGCGATGGCTTGATTTCCTTGGCATCTAAGACGAGAGATTCCAAGAATCGCAGGTTGCCTTTGAGTGCCTTGATGATACGATCCATTCCCGGCGGCCCGCCCCATACGGAAGCGAGTTCTAATGCTTTTACACCGCTTTTGAGTTTTTCCCATGCGGGGCGATACAGTAGTTGCTCCCAGAGGCCATAGCCTTGTGCAATATCTGCCAAGGCCCGGTAAAACGGTTTCAGCCCTCCACTGACGCGGCGTTCCAATGTGTGAAACGCACGTGAAGCGGCATCATGCCATCCAAGGTGGAACAGCTCGCAGGCTTCTTGGCGAATTCTTGGCGCCTCCGTATCCCAGGGATTTTCTGAGGTGTCCGGAGAAGAGGAGGAAGCGGTCGATTCTGTTTGAGATGAATCAGTAGGGGTTAAGAACACTTTCGTGGAAAAAGGAAAGCCTGCCAATGTCATGGCGGATGCCATGGCAGGGGAGGCGCTTGTTAGGTCAATGGCCAATTCGCCTGGCGTGACGTTCCATGTTGTTAACAGAGGGCCTAAGCTTTGAGCTAAGACTTTATGACATGCGGGAAGACTGTTCGTATCAGGTGTGAGAATCCAATCCCAACGTTGGGGGATGTGAGAGAGCGCGGGGTGTATGTCAGATTCCACCACGTGTTTTGATGATTCTTCCAGAAAAAAGCAGACCATCTCCGGCTGGAGTTGCTGCAAGATCGCGATAGCAGGGGCGGGGTCGGTTTGGACGGTAAGAAGGAGTGCTTTGGTGGGTATGTAGGCACTCACAATGAGAGGGACTATATCATTGCCCGACCAGACCGGCAAGAAAGAAAGCTGGCTTACGGTAAGGAGGCCAACATGAGGGATGTTCATACTGTCGGTAGTGAAATTCCTCTCGTATCCTGATAGAATCCGGATCCATGGATATTGAAGCGGTTGTTGAAGCGTTCGAAATAAGTGCGGATGTCAAAAATGAATTTATTCGCACGCATGCCGAACGTGTGGTGGAAGTGGGGCAACTGCTGATCCGGGCATTTCGTGACGGCAAAAAGGTCATGCTCTTTGGGAATGGCGGGAGCGCCACGGATGCCTCACATATTGCGGCGGAGTTTGTGGGCCGCTACCGCCGTGAACGTGATCCCCTGCCCGCCCTTGCGTTGGCGACCGATATGGCCGCTCTGACGTGTATCGCGAATGATTATGATTATGCCGATATTTTCTCCCGGCAAATTCAGGCACATGGCCGAAAAGGCGATGTGGCTATTGCCATCAGCACGAGCGGGAATTCGTTAAATGTCATTCGTGGCGTGGAAGCGGCCCATGATCGAGGTGTCGTGACCGTGGGCTGGACCGGCGCAACCGGTGGAAAACTAGCAGATTTGGTCGATTACTGTTTCTTGGTTCCCTCCTCGGTTACGGCTCGAATTCAGGAATGTCATATTACCCTCGGCCATGTATTGTGTGAATTAATAGAAGAGCGGCTTTTTGGCGATCAAGACTAATCATCTACCTTCTTCTCCGATCGGGCCCAAGCTGAATCTTGCCCGGCTTCGCACGTATCCACTCCATACGCGGCATTCCAAAGTCAAAATGGCCGATGGTGCGTTGCCGTGGCGTCGCGGTGGCTCATTTCAAAAGTTTCTCGAAACTCTTCCGGATATTTTGGCTGGCCAGACCTTTCATGCGGTCGTCGCAGCGATTGTTGAAGCCCGGCGGAAGGAGAAGCCGGTCATCTTAGGGATGGGGGCCCATCCTACGAAAGTCGGTCTCAATCCCATCTTAGTCGATCTGATGCGCAAAGACGTGATTACGGCTGTGGCGATGAACGGTGCCGTGGTGATTCATGACTTTGAATTGGCCTATCAGGGACACACGTCGGAAGAAGTCGAAGCCGAAATTGATTCCGGGCGGTTCGGGATGGCGGAAGACACGGCCCGTATTCTCAATGAGGCGATTGTGAAAGGATGGCAAAAGGGCTTGGGGTTTGGTGAAGCCGTGGGACGCTATATTATGGCACATCCCAAACAGTTCCCGCACCGGCGTTCGAGTCTGCTCGCGGCAGGTGTGCAGTTAGGCATTCCGGTGACGGTGCATGTGGCTATCGGAACCGACATTATTCATATGCATCCTAGCGCCAACGGGGAAGCGATTGGTGGCGCCTCATTACTGGATTTCCGCAAGCTGGCCGCAGTGGTCTCGCACATGGAAGGCGGCGTGTATATCAATCTGGGTTCGGCCGTGTTCCTGCCGGAAGTCTTTTTAAAAACAGTCACTTTAGGACGGAACCTGGGGCATGCGCTCAAACGCATCACCACCGTCAATATGGACTTTTTCCCCCACTATCGCCCTCTAACCAATGTTGTGAAACGTCCGACACAGAAAGGCGGGAAAGGGTACAATCTGATTGGACATCATGAACTGATGGTGCCCTTGTTGGCCGCTGCGGTGCTGGAAGGGCTCAAGCGATGAAAGTCTCCGCCGTTACCTGTATTGCCATGAGCCGATAGAGGCGCACAAGAGGGAAGCCATGAAAAAGAAAATCTTGATTATTGATGATCAGCCGGACATTGTGCTCATGCTCACTGATCGCTTAGACGCGATGGGGTATGAAACCGTGGCCGCCTCCAATGGCAAGGAGGCGTTGGTGAAGCTCGAGCAGCATTCTCCTCATCTCATGTTGCTGGATTTGGAAATGCCGGTGATGACGGGCATGGAAGTGCTCCAAGAGTTGGGAAATTTGAATCACAAAAAAACTATGGGGCATGAGCCGGAAGGATTTGGAGGCGGAGACAGCCTGTCCTTGCCGGTCGTCGTCATGACTGCGCATGGCACCATTTCTAAAGCGGTTGAGGCGATGAAAGCCGGGGCCTACGATTTTCTCACGAAGCCCATTGAAGTAGATCACCTGTCTCTTGTGTTCAAAAAAGCTTTGGCTCGGGAGGCCTTGGGCCGGCAGGTCGAGTCATTACGGACGGAAGTCGAAAGCCGGTATAGCCAAATCGTGGGAGAGAGCCCTCAAGTCAGTTCTATGATCCAACTGGCCAAACGTGCTGCCGATTCGAATGTCACGGTGTTGCTCTTGGGAGAAAGCGGAACCGGGAAAGAGCTCTTTGCCCGGTCGATCCACCGTTGGAGTGACCGGCGTGAGATGCCGTTCAGTATCATTAATTGCGTGGCCTTGACCGAAACCCTCCTCGAAAATGAACTCTTCGGCCATGAAAAAGGCGCATTTACGGGAGCCGACACGTTGCAAAAAGGAAAAATTGAAGTGGCCGATGGTGGCACGGTTTTCCTGGATGAAATTGGAGATATGCCGATTGGTCTGCAAGCTACATTATTGCGGGTGTTACAAGACCATGAATTCCCTCGTGTAGGGGGAACACGCCTTGTTCGTGTGAATATCCGGATCATTGCGGCGACCAATCATGATCTGAAAAAGGGCGTAAAAGCCGGCACGTTTCGAGAAGATCTCTATTTTCGACTCAATGTTGTCAATTTATCCTTGCCGCCGCTACGTGACCGCCCGGAAGATATCATTCCCCTTGCCGGACATTTTCTAGAGCGCCATGTTCGGGAAATGAAACGGGGGCACCGAACGTTCTCCAAAACCGCCATGGAAGCCATGCGGTGCTATGCATGGCCTGGCAACATCCGGGAACTCGACAATGCTATTGCCCGAGGGGTTGTGTTGGGCGTAGACGAAGAAATTACCACCGAACTCCTCGGACTCGATGGAAGCCAAGATGAGCTGGATATCTTTGACAATCTTCCCTACCACAATGCTCTTGAGCGATTTAGTACGCATATCCTGGAGAAGGCCATGCGCCGCAGCAATTGGAATCAATCCAAAGCCGCTGAACTGCTCGAGCTTCAGCGCACCTACCTTTCCCGCCTCCTCAAACAAAAAAATATCCAACAAGCCACCGGCAAGCCCTAAGGAGAGGATTCTGGCCATTCTCGTTGAAACCAAAGCCGCATGTTTCGCCTTCTTTGTACATTCCGCTTCCCTTCCTCAGTTCCTAATTGTTTAACGCGAGTCATGGTGTCTATAATTAGGAGAAGTCCTTTGGGCATTTTCAACTGTGGACTTTCTCAAGGCAATAGTTCAGGCATTCATCAAAGAGGAGGTGGAATATGAGTTTGGCTGATAACACCTGTGTGCCATGTCGGGGAGGGGTTCCCCCGTTAGAATCTGAGAAAATTCAAGAATTGTTAGGTCAAGTGGAATCGGGATGGAGACTCAACGAGCAAGGCCATATTGAACGGACGTATGAGTTTCCCAATTTTGCGGATGCCTTGGCTTTCACAAATCGTGTTGGAAATATTGCTGAAATTGAAGGCCATCATCCTGACCTCTACCTAGCATGGGGAAAGTGTATGGTGGAGATTTGGACTCACAAAATTCAGGGATTGACCGAAAGCGATTTTTTCCTTGCGGCGAAAGCTGATCGGGCCTTTGCCCTTCCTCCCTTGAATCCGTGACGACTCATGGCAACTGGCCCCATCCTTATTCAATCAGTCTCTTCTGGAGCGAAACAGGTTGATCCTGTCGCTCCCGAACTTACGGCGGATTTCCATTCATTGGGAACCAGGGTCGCGCTGGTGACCATGCCTTTTTCCTATTCCAAGTTTCCATCTATTCAATTGGGCACTCTGTCGGCATTGCTGAAATCACAAGGCATCAAGACAAAAACCTACCACTTCAATTTGCAGTTCGCTCATAAGATTGGCGTGCCACTGTACGAAATTTTGTGCGAAAAGCGCGGGCTATTCGGTGAATGGCTGTTTTCAGCGCTTCTCTTTCGAGATAATCCGAAACATGCTCAATACCCTCACGTCTTTAAGCCTGTCTTTGAAGAGACGGCACGGGAAGCCGGCTGTTCGATTGACCATCTGGAAGAGATGGCTCGTACGATTGCCCCGCAATTTTTAACCTGGGCATTAACCACGGTGGAATGGGATCAATACGACGTGGTGGGCTTTACATCGACCTTTGATCAAAATGTCGCGAGCCTCTCATTGGCGAAATTGATCAAGGATGTGTACCCGGATGTTCGAATTGTGTTTGGCGGGGCCAATTTTGACGGGGAGATGGGGCTTGAACAGTTTCGGGCATTTCCCTGGATTGACTATGTGGTTGTCGGAGAGGGCGAAGACACGTTTCCTCCATTGGTGAAACGTATTTTGCTCAAGAAGGAAACCGATATTCCAGCAGGGATTGCGTATCGAAGAGATGACGAGGTTTGCTTCACTCCCAATGAACAATTGGTGACGAAGTTCGACCAGGCGCCGCCCCCTGATTATGACGACTATTTTGCCGAACTGGACGAGTTAGATCGTCAGGGATCAACTGGCCTGAATCGCATTTTATTGTATGAAGGGTCACGTGGCTGTTGGTGGGGCGAGAAACATCATTGCACCTTTTGCGGCCTGAATGCTCAGGCGATGGATTTTCGGGCCAAGTCTCCCGCGCAGGTTGTGACAGAGTTGGAGTATCTTTCAAGCCGTTACAACACCAGCCGTTTCCGATTGGTCGATAATATTATCGACATGAAATATGTGGACGGCGTGTTTGGTCAACTGGCCCAGCAACATGTGGACCTTGATGTGTTTATCGAGACCAAAAGCAATCTGAATAAACGGCAAATTCAAACCTTGGCCCGAGGCGGGGTCAAATGTATTCAGCCCGGAATCGAAAGCCTCAGCCAGGCCCAACTGAAGGAAATGGATAAGGGGGTCAGTCCTTTACAGAACATTCAATGTTTGAAATGGAGCCGGTATTACAATATCGACTTGTCCTGGAATATTTTATTAGGTTTTCCTGCGGAGACGAATGCCGATTATCAGCGGCAGATGGAGATTATTCCTTCCTTACTGCATTTTCAGGCGCCGGAATCCACCTCGAAATTATGGCTTGAGCGATTCAGCCCCTATTTTAAATGGCCGGAACGCTATGGCATTCGTCTTACCGGACCCGGGTTGGCCTATGAATATGTGTACGATGCACGGAAAGTGGACTTGAAAAAAATCGCGTATGATTTTGAGTATGACATCGATTGGAAGGTGGACCCTCGGATCTATGACGATTTTGTCCGCCTCGTTCGGGAGTGGAAAGAACGGTATCATTCCCCCAACCGTCCCTTCCTCTATTTTTCCAAGGCCCTGAGCTATCTCACTGTGTATGATGGACGAGGAGCTCATCCCACCAGTGAACGCTTTGACCAGCCGCATGCCTTTATCCTGGAATTTTGCAACGATCAAGCCAAGTCGTTTGCGCAAATCCGGAAAGGTCTCCAAGATCAACCCTACACCGGATCAGATAAAGAAATTCAACCGCTTGCCGATCTCTTAACCAGTCTTCAGCAAAAGCGCCTGCTTTATGAGGAAGGGGGCCGCTATTTCACGCTTGCCCTACCCGTGAATCCGCACCGTTAAACACAAAAAACTCCGGGCAAGATCTCAGAATAATCGAGAATTTTCCTCAGCATCGATTGACAATATTGGGGACGATGGGTAGCCTATCAAGATATCCAAGAATCTACCGAAAAGTCTTAGAATATGTCTTACTTAGGAAGAACCTCACACAGTTCTTCTATGAATGTATCCCTTTGTTTTAGATGATTATACCACTTCATCGAACTCTTTTGGTCGGAACCATTGTTTTAGCCATAAGCGCATTCGCCCCCTTATCGGGTTGGGGAGAGGTCACTCCCGTTCCTCCAAACCCCAAGCTTCACTCGGAACCTGTGACGTTTAATTATTCCTTGGCCATTCGTGGCGATTACAAAAAACTCCCATTCAAGAGCCAAACGGCATTTTTTCATCCTGAAGACCCAGTCCGTTACCCGGGTACTTTTCCTCTCATGCTTAATGCCCAATCATCAAGCTCCATACAGGAATATCTACAAAAAAAACGTCAACTGGGCTCCTCGACTTTCACCATCGATGAAGATGTTTCTTCTTATATTATTCATGAACCAGTCTTGCGCAATCAGGAAGCAGACGTTCAAGAAGTGAACAATCAGGCTTCTCCTGCTTCTGATGAACGGAAGGTTAAGGGTCAAGAGTCCACGGATTCTCAATACGCCACAGCCCAGTCCACAGGTGATTTCCCGTTTTTGACCATCGCCCAACCTGATCGGTTGCCTGCATTTTCTCGTATCCATTGGCACCTTGTTCCAGAACTGGATAGGTCGTTCTTTACGCAAGGTATCCCAAGTCCCTCCCCTCAAATCGTCTTAGAACCCATTCTGATCAGGCTTTCGAAGCTAGAGCCAGTCATGACGCGTTATGCACATGTTTTTGATCCGGCTTGGGAACCCAAAAAAGAGGACTTATCTTCCGACTATGGCAACATCTCATTAGTGCTCAATGCGGCAGTTGAGAAAAATTTGAAATATTTCCAAGAAGGCATTCATGATCGCTTCCAGACCTATTTAGACCGCTTCCATCACTATAGAGAGATTGTGGAACCCATCTTCCGGGAGTTTGGGCTTCCCACTGAGCTCATGTATTTGTCTCTAGTCGAATCTGGTTTCAATCCGCGTGCCTATTCACGGGCACGGGCGTCAGGACCGTGGCAATTCATGAAAGCCACAGGCCGAATGTACAAGCTTCATGTCAACTGGTACGTGGATGAACGCCGTGATCCCATAAAGTCCACGGTTGCAGCCGCCCATCATCTTCGAGATCTTTATGACCGCTTTGGATCGTGGCCTCTTGCCTTAGGGGCTTATAATGCCGGTAGCGGGAAAATTTCGCGTGCAATTAGAAAGACCAAGAGTCGTGATTTTTGGAAGATTCGCCGAACCTGGCATATCCGACGGGAAACGAAGGACTATGTCCCGCGTTTCATTGCTGCGACACTTATTGCAAAAAATCCAACCGCCTATGGGTTTCAAGTTCCTGATGGTGATCCGCACGAATTTGAAGAAGTCTTGATTGCCAAACGTGTTCAACTGTCAGCTATTACGAAGCAAACAGGTATTTCACTTAAGGAACTGAAACGGTTAAATCCAGAACTCCGTCGAAATATTGTTCCCATTTCTCAAGGTCCTGGCTATCATCTCAAA
>Ga0209988_10001529_pt1 | contig 15057 bp, 10 predicted proteins | sample N075metaG_FD_183115 | JGI IMG/M metagenome (GOLD analysis project Ga0209988, IMG submission 183115) | Deep subsurface microbial communities from Kermadec Trench to uncover new lineages of life (NeLLi) - N075 metaG (SPAdes) (version 2) | ecosystem: Environmental > Aquatic > Marine > Ocean trench... | reverse complement strand
GCGCCGAGCGCTCCGCGACTCGGTGCAAGAGAATTATGGCGTTGCTATCGACGACATCGTGCAAGAGCGACCGCCAAAATCGAGCTTGGGAGATGCAGCTTTTCCAGTTGCTTTCGATCTCGCTCGGATCGCGAAAATGGCCCCGCGAAAGATCGCCGAGACCTTGGCCCCCGCTCTCGAAAGCGTCCAAGGTGTAGCACGCGTCGACGTCGCGGGTGCGGGCTATCTCAACGTTTTCGTCGACAGAGCGAGCTACGTCGAGGACTTCCTCGCGCCGAGAAAAAATGACGCGCCAAAAACGCACTCAAAGACGATCGTCGAGCACACGAACATCAACCCGAATAAAGCCGCCCATATCGGCCATCTAAGAAACGCGGCGCTCGGCGACACCTTCGTGCGCGTGCTGCGCTACCGCGGTCACGACGTCGAAGTACAGAATTACATTGACGATACGGGCGTTCAGGTCGCGGACGTCGTGGTTGGTTTTCTCCACATCGAGAAGAAAACGCTCGACGAGGTACACGCCATCATCGATGAAGGGCGTTTCGACTACGTTTGCTGGGATCTGTATGCGCGTGTCTCCGGCTTCTACGCGGAGGATCGTGAGCGTCTAAAGCTTCGTGAGAACACGCTCAAGGCAATCGAAGAAGGCACTGGCCCGGAAGGACCCCTCGGCGAGCTGATCGCCGAGACGATCGTTCGCTACCACCTCACGACGATGGAGCGCATCGACGTCCGCTACGACCTTCTGCCATGGGAGAGCGATATTCTTCGATTGCATTTCTGGGAACGCGCTTACGAGCTCCTCAAAGAAAAAAAAGCCATCCGGCTCGCGACGAAAGGCAAAAACGTAGGCTGCTGGATCATGGACCTGGGCACCGAAGGCGAGGAGCCGAGCGAGCAAGACGAAAAAGTCATCGTGCGCTCGAACGGAACCGTGACTTACGTGGGAAAGGACATCGCCTATCAAATGTGGAAGTTGGGGCTCCTCGACCGCCACTTCCAATATGAGGCCTTTCACCGCTACCCCGACGGGCATACGGTGTGGTCGACGACGTCAGACGGCACGACGGCGTCGACGACGCCAAGCGGTGCTTCGGACGCGCCGAGCTTCGGTGACGGCGAGACTGTCTTCAACGTCATCGACGTCCGGCAAGCCTACCTTCAAGACATCGTGCAGCGCGGCGTCGCCTTGCTCGCTTCGGAAAGCGCGCGAGACCGCTCCCACCACTTTTCTTACGAAATGGTCGCACTCACGCCGGCGACTTGTCGCGAGCTCGGCTTCTCCGTGAGCGCCGAGGAGGCGAAGAAACCTTACCTCGAAGTGTCGGGACGCCGAGGTCGCGGCGTGAAAGCCGACGATCTGCTCGGCGCACTCGAGACCAAGGCGCGCGCCGAGGTCGACAAGAGAAATCCCGAGATGACCGGAGACGAGCAACGCGACATCGCCAAGGCGATAGCCCGAGGATCGCTTCGCTACTTCATGGTCAAGTACACGAAGAACAGGGTCATAGCCTTCGATTTCGATGAAGCCTTGAGCTTCGACGGCGACAGCGGGCCTTATCTGCAATACGCCGCGGTGCGTGCCGCCAAGATACTTCAGAAGATGAGCACTTCGTCCGTGGACATCACTTTTCCAGAAACGTTGGCCGAGAGTTTCGAGACCCTCGGTGACGCGGAAGCGGACGAGATTTGGAGTGTCATGTACGAAGCGATGGAGCTCGGGGCGATGACGGAGACCGTCTTGCGCACCGAAGAGCCCGCCCATTTGGCACGTTTCGCCTTGGGCCTCGCGCAAAAGTTCAACGGGTTCTACCACCGCTTCAAAATCGCCACCGAGCCGAACGAAGCGAAGCGCGCGCTGCTGCTTCTAGTGGTCCAACTCTTTCATCGTCAGCACAAAACGGCCCTCGAGCTGATGGGAATCCCGGTGCCAGACCGTATGTAGTGTAGCTACTGAACGAGGCCGACGTCGCTCGGTGGCCAGATTCGGACGAAAGCTCGACCGTAGATGTAGCGCTCGGGCACCAGGCCCCAGCTTCGACTGTCATTGCTGCCGCGCCGATTGTCTCCCAAGACAAAATAATGTCCAGGGCGAATTTCCTGGCTCGGGTGAGACCTGCGGTCGGCATGCGCGCTCGTCACGTAGGATTCGTGGATCAAAACTCCATCGACGAAAACATCCCCGCTTTTGATCTCGACGGTTTCACCAGGTAGCGCGATGATCCGCTTGATGAAAGAGAGCTCCGGGTCTTCCGGATACCAAAAGACGACAACATCTCCGCGTGCGATATCGCTGAAGTGGTACATGAATTTGTTGACTAGAATCCGCTCGCCGTCTTTAAGCTCCGGGGACATACTCGTACCCTGAACTTTGAACGCCTGAACAACATAGGTAATCAGCAGCACGCAGATCACGACGGCGATGGCCAAGTCGTGAACCAATTCGACGATAGAGCGAAACGTGCCTGGTTTTGGCGGTACATCCTCTCCCGCTTCAGGCGGCATGTCGCGAGGGCTCTCGACCGACTTCGACTCGAGCGACAGCGCAGGGTCAGGCTCGACAACAGCGGCGGATTGGGATGGGACCACGGCTTCGCCTTGGGCTTCGTCTCCGAGGGCAGTTCTCGGCATCTCGGTATTCGGGACTTCGAGCTCCGAAGTCTCGGTTTTCGGCTCGTTCGGTGGAAAGCGGGTCGGGGTGGTCAAAGGTTCCTCATCACGCCGTGTCCGGTATCGTCAAGGGTTCCTTATCACGCGTGTGCCGGCGATGCGATCGTGGAGTCCGCGTTTGTCGTCGGAAAAGGCGATTAGGACGAACCCCAATCCCATCATGAGCAAGCTCGCGACGTAGCCTAGCGCTCTGAGCGCGGCGCGTTGAAAGCCGATTGGGCTCTCTCCCTCTTCCGACTCAACGACGATAGCAAGGAGGCTCTTGCCGGGTGTCGCTCCACGATACCCCCAGAAGAAAACGAAATAGAAGAGACAGAGCATCGGAAACGCGATGGCAAGGAGTGGGAAGCTGAAGGAAGGTAACGAGCGAGGCCCGGTACCCGTGGCGCTCAACGCAAAAGTCCCCCAAACCAAGGTCGTCAAAAAGAGTGGAATCCCCAAGATCATGCCGTCTACGACCGCGGCGACGAGGCGAACACCGAATCCAGCAGGCTCTTCGTTCTTCCTTTTGCGCATACCCGGCTTCCGGCGTTCGAGCGGCGCCGGTTGCCTATCGGGACGGTCCGGATCGGTGTTCTTGAGATCGAGATCCGCTGCATTGGCTTGCGTCGACGCCACCTTGTCGCTAGCGGGTAGCTCGTGGCCACAATGACCGCAAAACTCCGCGGGGAGCTGCACGCGGCGACCGCAAGCGGTGCAAACAGCGACCTGCTTTCTCACTAGCTCCGCGCCGCACTTCCGGCAAAAACGATCGTTTTTGAGCGATGGCGCCTCACAGGAAGGGCAGCGCGACTTCCCGCTCGGGCTACCCTTGTCCGCTTCGGCGTCGCGCATATCGGAAGCGGCCTCGCCGTCCGCCACCGGCGGATCGGACGCGGCAGGCTCCAAATCGTGCGCGTTGTCGAGTTGAAAGAGCAGACGAGCCGAGCCGATCGCAACGAGATCGCCGTCTCGCAACGTGTGCTCCCTTTCGAGCTTGTCGCCGTTCACCAGCGTGCCGTTAGCGCTGCCGTTGTCGCGCAGAACGAAAACATCGTCGCGCTGCTCTAGAATCGCGTGACGCCGCGAGACCATCGAGTCCGACAAGACGAGATCATTTGATGGATCACGGCCAATCGAGATCACTCGCGAAGCAATCGAGACCTCTTTCTTGTTGCTGGAGTTCGGGTTGACGACGAGCTTGGGCAAAGTATCTACCTACCTCGTCGAAATCGAAAGCGCTGAACCCAGCGCATCCTTACCGGAGCCCCGTTCTTGGTCGCCGGTTCATAGCGCCATTCTTGGACTGCCCGGGTCACGGAGTCGTCGAAAATCTCGCCAGCCGACTCTCGAACCGTGACATCGCGGACCGCGCCGGTCTCGTCGATGACGTAGCTCAACTCGACCAAGCCTTCCATTCCTCGTCGCCGCGCCGCTTCGGGATAGGGGGCCGCCGGACACTCGATACATTTGGGATCGACGACGCCAGGGTCGCCGCGCTCGACGAGCGTCCCTGATACGGGTGCACCCGCGGGCGCTGGTGATGTCTCTCTTGTCTTTGCTGACGGGGCGGGGCGACGCTCAGCGCGACCGTCCCGCGTCAACATCACGTCGATATCTATCGTCTCGCCCGATCGCGCGGACACCGTGTCCTCCCACGGCAAATAGCCTGTACGTAATATGCGCACGACCCGACTCCCCGGAGCGACCCCGTACCTTTCTGTAGGCGTCGTCCCAACCCTCTGCCCGTCGATGACGACCCGCGCGCCGGCTGGCGAGCTACGAACGAGCAAGTAAGCCGGGGCCGGTATCAAAACCAGCTTGAAATTCGCGAGAGGCAAGTCTCCTGTCAACGAAGCGCTCAGCTCTTCCGGAAGGTAGCCCGATCGTTCGACTCTCAGCGCGTAGTCGCCAAGCGGGAGCGCGTCGAGCGAGAAGGGCGTCGTGCCGCGCTTCTCACCGTCGAGAAAGACAAGAGCACCCTCCGGTTCCGTCGTCACCCTCAGCGTACCGGATTCGACGACCAGAGTATCGGTTACGGCATCCGGACTCGGCTCTGCGCCCGAAAAAATGAGGAACAAAGCGACAATCATCGCGACGAAGATCCCCGCTCCGAGAGCCAACCACTTGGGTGGCAAAGCACGCAGCTTGGGCGCCAAAGCACGCAACGATGCAATGGCCGTCCGGGTGGCCGGGGCTTGGATGACGGTTTCGTCCGCGGCGTCGAAGGCCCGGATTGTTTCGTCCAGCTCGTTTTGCGTGTACAAAGTCGCTTCCACGTCACCGGGCGGAGCCATGAGCACCGTGTCCTCGCCCATTTCTTCCTCGCTCGGTCGCGCCTCCCGATTCGTATCCGCCGATAGGTCGACGAGCGCGTGTTCTAGGGTCATCGTCGCGCCATCGAGTGATGCGTCTCGGCCGCGCGCGGCGGGCGCCCCGTCGGCGGACAGGACCACGGTATCGCTCAGGGCATCCCCTGTTGGCTCGACAACCTCAACGGGCTCAACGGGCTCAACCGACTCAACCGGCGTCGACAGCGAGCGAGCGGGGGGGGCGTCGAAGCGCGCCCCGACATCTTTCATGACGATGGTCTCGCCCTCGAGGGCGCCAAACCAGGAGCCGAGGCAATGTTCGAGGTTCTCGACAAACTCCGCTGCCGTGGCAAAACGCTCGTTTGCCTCTTTCGCGAGCACTCTCGAGAACACTTCGTGCCATTTGTCGGGCAGAAGACCCAACACTTCTAGATCGTCCGGACGGACGGGATCCGCATGTACGAGCTTGTACAAGATCGACGTAACGTTGTTGCCTGGAAACGGTTGCTGTCCGGACAGCATCTCGAAAGCGACGACACCGAGCGAAAAAATGTCGGTCCGACCGTCGAGATCCTCTCCCATCGCTTGCTCCGGTGACATGTAGCTCGGCGTGCCAAGCATGAGGCCGGAATGCGTCATCTCCGCATCCATGAGCTTCGCGATCCCGAAATCCGCGACTTTCACTTTTTCGCCGCCAAACACAATAACATTGGACGGTTTGATGTCACGGTGGATGACACCTTCGCCATGGGCATAGTCGAGCGCACTCGCGATCTGGGAGACGAGACCAACGACGAGCTCGGGGCGGAGCTTTTCACCTTCGAGCAACTCGGCAACGGTCTCACCATCGATGAACTCCATCGCGAGCCAGGGAAGCTGGCCGTCCGCATGACCGACATCGTAGAGAGTGATGATGTTCGGGTGTGACAAACGGCCCGCGGTGCGCGCCTCCGTCTGAAAGCGTTCGAGAAAAGCTTTGTAATCCGGACTCTGCGGCGCCACATCGACGCGCAACGTTTTGACCGCGACGGGCCGCTTGATCAGCGGGTCGAAGGCTTTGTACACCGCTCCCATAGCACCGAAGCCAACCACCTCGATGATCTCGTAGCGATCGATCTTCTTCGGGATTTGGGCACCACCCTGAGTCAACGTGGTTCTCCTGTCCTACGGCTCGAATCTCTGGTTGACGCCGCCGCGCACGGCTATCCAAGATACAGTTAAGTTACTCTAGCATAACCTTTTAACAGGTGTCAACGCGCCCAGCCTGGCCTCACATCAATGAGAACGCTATGATAGGCGGGCTTACGCAAACTTGGAGCCGCCGGGAATTTCCATGCCGCACATTTCCACTCTCGATTACCGCAAGTTGCCTTCTTACAAGCCCCTTTTCCTTGACTACCTGAACAAGTTCGACGCTCTTTCACCTTTCTTTGCCGCCGATCCGTTCGATGCGGCCGCGTGGGGTGATGTGGCAGCGAAACTCGAAGGTAAGGGCGCCACCGCGGGCCCGCTACGAAAGCTCAATGTCTCGCTGGGGGCGGACGAAGCAGCCCTCGCATCGCTTCATGCACTCGGCGATGGCGCGCTCGTGGTCGTGAGCGGGCAACAAGTAGGGATTTTCGGAGGGCCGCTCTACACGATCGCGAAAGCCCTTACTGCCGTGCAGCTCGCCCGCCTCGCAGAGCAACGGCTCGGAAGACGGGTCGTGCCGCTGTTTTGGATGGACGCGGATGATCACGATTTCGCCGAGGTTCAAAAGACCTCCATACTCACGCGCGGGAACGAGCTCTTGGACCTCCGCTACGAGCCGCCTCGAGCGCCCGGTCGCCAGCCGGTTGGGCCGCTGGCGCTCGCGCCCGAGATCAGCGCCGTAATCGACAAGGCCGGCGAGGCGCTCGGCGACAGCGAGTTCAAAGAAGACGTGCTCACGTCTCTCCGCTCGAGCTACGCCCCGGGGCGGTCAATGGCCGACGCTTTCGGCGCATGGCTGCTCCGCATGACGCGCGGGACGGGGCTCGCCGTCATCGACCCGACACTCCCCGAGCTCAAGGCCATCGGCGCCTCGCTCTTTGCGCGCGAGCTAGAGGAAGCGTCCGAAAGCAGCGCGATCATCAACAGGACGAGCGAAGAGCTCGTCGCGCGCGGCTATCACGTGCAGGCGAGCCCTACAGATGGGCAGCTAAATCTTTTCTACGCGGACCCCGACAGAACCGCGATCGGTGTGTCGGAAGGGGGCATGCGTCTCACCCCGGACGGAACCACAGTGTCCAAAAAGGACGTTCTGAAGCGGCTCCAAGACGAGCCAAGCCAATTCAGCCCCAACGTATTGTTGCGGCCGATCTATCAGGACACGCTGTTTCCGACGCTCGCCTACGTCGCCGGGCCCAGCGAGCTCGCCTATTTCGCACAGCTCCGTGGCCTTTACGAGCATTTCGGCGTCGTCATGCCGCTCATCGCGTCGCGTGCGAGCTTCACGGTGGTCGAGCGTGCGCCTGCCCGCTTCCTCGAGCGCTACGACGTCTCGTTCGTTGAGCTCAAATCGAACGACGAATCGATTCTGAACAACATCTTGCGTCAACACACACCACCGGGGCTCGACGAAGATCTCGCGCGGGCTCGAAATTGTATCGAAGACATCACGAGTGCGCTCGAGCGCGATCTCGCCCCCGTCGACGCGAGCCTCGTGCCGACGGTCAAATCGACGCGCGGCAAGCTGCTGCACCACCTCAAGGAGCTCGAGTCGAAGGCGCTTCGCGCGGTGAAGCGCAAGAATGAGACCGTGCGCCAGCAGTTTTTCGCTTCACGGACGGCTTTGTTCCCGGGCTTCACGTTCCAGGAGCGCCGCCTATCCCCTCTCGGATTTCTCGCAAAATATGGCTGGCACTTCGCTACGATGATCGAAGAGAGTGTCGAGCCGCAGTCCAAGGCCCACACACTGTTCTACCCGTAAGCGCGGGAGCTCAATCAGCAAAGGTAGTCGTAGACCTGTTTGTCGTCCTGAATCGGACCAACGATCTCCTTGACGAATCGCTGGTGCTCGGGATGGACCTGGTACGCCTCTAGAGCCGCCTCGTCCTCGAAATCCATGATAAGTGCGATGGGATAGGATCGTTCAGACTTTACTCCCAAGCCGAATCCCACCCGCAAATTCTGAACGCCTTGTATCGGTCCGAGAACTTCACGCGCCTCGTTGATGAAGGCGTCGGTTTGCTGCGGAGTGATGTCCGCCTTGAGCCGCAGGAGTACGAAATGGTGGAGCATTCTGGCCCTCCAGAGGGCCATCTTATCAGGCTCTTATGGGGCTTGCGGCGCGAGCTCGGCCGTTCGTACGAGCCCCGTGAGGCCCGCAAGCGAGACCCGACCGCCGAGACGCTTCCGCAACGTACGCACCGCTTTCTTGTGAATCTGTGAGACCCGAGACTCGTTCACGCCGAGTACCTCGCCTACCGCTTTCATGGTGAGCTCTTCGTAGTAGTAAAGCGTCATAACGAGCCGCTCATTCTTGGTGAGAGTCTCGATAGCTTCGACGAGAATCCGAAATAACTCGCGACGCGCCAAAGCCTCGTGGGGATCGATCGCGTTCGGATCGCGGACGAGATCGTCGGTGGTCTCCACCATCTCAACCGTTGGCTCGATACGACCGAGGTCGCTAACAGCAATGTCGAGCTCGGCGGCGAGCTCCGTTTCATTCGGCGAACGTCCCAGGCGCGCCTCGAGCCTCCCGGACGCCGCGTCGAGCTCGCGCCCGCGACGCCTCACGGAGCGCGGCACCCAGTCGAGCTCACGCAGGCCGTCGAGGATGGAGCCTCGAATACGGAGCTCAGCATAGGTCGAGAAACGAACGCCTCTCGCCCCGTCATATCTCGACGCGGCATCGAGTAGCCCGAGACACCCCGCCTGGGTCAGATCGGAGAGCTCCACTTGCGTGGGCAGGCGGCTCGCGACTTGGAGCGCGACACGGCGTACAAGCAGCAAGGATTCATGAACGAGCGTATCGCGCGCTGTACGCATGGCGGCTTCGATGATGCAAGAAGACTGCCAGCGAAAAGCGTATGGAAATGAGGATTTTCTTGTAACCGGTGGGGGGAAAAACCCTCAGATGGATTTAAATCCGTGATGTTCTTCTCACGCCACGACCTCGACGTCATCCTTCGCGGTCACGTCGATCTCGCCTTCCGCGGCCGCGACATAGCTCGCGTTCACGAGGTGCCCGATGAGATTAGTCGACGTTCGCGCCATATCGAGCGGCCGCTCTACACCGAGAATGAGGGCGGCGCCTTCGAGAGGCAAACCGAGCGCGGCAAGAATTATCGTCAAGTTCACGAAGCTCGCGGCCGGTACGGGAGCAACGGCAAGCGCCGAGAGCATCGCGATAAAGATGAGCGTCCCCAAATCCTGGGCGCCAAGCGTGACGCCGTAGACCTGCGCGATAAACATCACCGAGATCGCCTGATACATGGCGCTTCCGTCACGACCGATCGAGGCACCGAGCGGCAGAACGAAGCTCGCGACGCGCGCGGAGATCCCCATCCCTTTCTGCATCGTCGACAGGGAAACGGGAAGTGCCGCGGCCGTCGAGCACGTGGCGAAGGCGATGAGAAGAGGAGGTTTGGCGGCGGCAACCAAGCGCTTCGGGCTCTGGCGCGCCACGACGCGAAGCATCACCCCGTAGACGAGGACGATATGCAATACAAGGGCGAGCAAGACGACGCCGACATAGGCCGAGAGGCTGAGGAGCACCGACAGTCCCGAGCGCCCCACGACTGCCGCCATGAGTCCAAAGATGCCGAACGGCGCAAGCTCGAGGATCCAGCCCGTCACCTTGAAGAGCGTCTCGGCGACGCTTCTCGCAAGCTCGACCAACGGCTTGCGGCGATCTTCCGGAAGCGCGCTCGCAGCGAGACCGACCAAAATCGACACGAGCAGAATCTGCAGCACGTTGCCTTCTGCCGCTGCACGGATCGGGTTGTTCGGCACAATAGAAAGAATCGTTTCGACGATCGTATCGACGACCGATGGCTTCGGCGCATTGGGATCCACGACCGGGATCTCTTTGCCATCGATAAGCGCGCTCCGCGCTTCCGAGGAGAGCATCTTCCCAGGCTGGATCACTTGGCCCACCGCAATGGCGATACATAGGGCCACAAAGAGGCTGATCATGATGAACCCGACGGCACGCACACCCATGCGCCCGAGCGAGCCCCGGCCCGGGAGACCCGCGATGGCCATGATGAGCGAAGAGGCAATGAGCGGAACGATGACCATGCGGATGAGCTTGATGAACAGCGTCCCTAGCGGCTCGAGGACCGAGGCGCTCGGGCCGGCCACGACACCGACGAGGACGCCGGCGAGAAGCCCGATCGCGACGCGGTTGTGGATCTTCAAAGCGGTCCGGAACTTATCACAATCACGGCCGTTCGACCCAATGCGAGGCGTCCGTTGGCCCTGACGGAGGGGCTATCGGATGGTCCAACCAAACCGTTGCGCGCACAGAGCTTGCGTCTCGAGGGTGAAGTTGCTATCAACTTAGAACGACAGGTATGAAAGAGAAAAAGGTCTCGGCCGCACTCGTAAAGCTTCGGGCGCTCGCCCAGGAGCGGATCCTCGTTTTCGACGGCGCCATGGGAACGATGATCCAGAGCTACGGCCTCGACGAAGACGCTTTTCGCGGCGAGAGCTTTCGCGATCACCCGAAATCTCTCAAAGGCGCCAACGATCTCTTGTCGCTCACCAAGCCCGCGCTCATCGAAGAGATCCACCGCCGCTTTCTCGACGTGGGCGCTGACATCATCGAGACCAATAGCTTCAACAGCACGTCCATCGCCATGGCCGATTACGACCTCGAGCCTCACGTCTACGAGATCAACCGCCAAGCCGCGAGGATCGCCCGCCGCGCCGCGGACGCGGTTTCCGAGAAGACTCCCGATAAACCGCGTTTCGTCGCCGGGTCCATGGGCCCCACCAACCGCACCGCTTCGATCTCACCCGACGTCTCCGACCCAGCCTTTCGCGCGATTACGTACGAGCAGCTGAAAGAGGCCTATTACGAGCAAGCGCGCGGGCTCGTCGATGGCGGCGCAGACCTCTTGCTTGCGGAGACGGCCTTCGACACGCTGAACATCAAAGCCGCCCTCGCGGGAATACAGCAGCTGTTCGACGAGCGCGCCATTCTGCTCCCGGTCGTAGCGTCAGTCACCATCGTGGACGAGAGCGGCAGAAACCTCTCGGGCCAGACGCCCGAAGCCTTCTGGATCTCGGTCTCACACGCGCCGCTCTTGGCTGTAGGGATCAACTGCGCGCTAGGACCGTCCGCGATGCGCCCCTATGTCGAGGAGCTCGCGACGGTCTCCGATCGTTTCGTTGCCTGCGTCCCGAATGCCGGCCTTCCCAACGCCTTCGGCGGCTACGATGAGAGTCCCGAGCAAATGGCGGCAACGCTCTCGGAGTTCGCGAGCGAAGGCTGGCTCAATTTCGCCGGTGGCTGTTGCGGCACTACCCCCGAGCACATCGCCGCCATCGCCGAAGGGGTCGCCCGATACGCGCCGCATAGACGATCCGAGCGGTCGAGCTTTACCCAGCTATCGGGCTTCGAGCCCTTGACCATCCGGCCCGATTCGAACTTCATTCTCATCGGCGAGAGAACCAACGTGACCGGCTCACGAAAATTTGCCCGCCTCGTCAAGAGCGGCGCGCTCGAAGAAGCTCTCGAAGTCGCCCGCCATCAAGTCGAAGGCGGCGCCAACATCCTCGACGTCAACATGGATGAGGGGCTCCTCGATTCTGAAAAAGAGATGACGACGTTTCTCAACCTCATCGCCTCGGAGCCCGATATCGCGCGGCTACCGATCATGGTGGACAGCTCGAAGTTCTCGGTGATCGAGGCCGGACTCCGTTGCCTCCAGGGGAAAGGGATCGTCAACTCGCTGAGCCTCAAAGAAGGCGAGGAGGTCTTTACGGAGCAGGCGCGGACCGTTCGCCGATACGGCGCCGCCGTCGTCGTGATGGCGTTCGACGAACAAGGGCAAGCGACGGAGACGGATCGTAAAGTCGCGATTTGCGAGCGCGCCTATCGCATCCTGACCGAAGAGGTCGGTTTCCCGCCTCAGGACATCGTGTTCGACCCCAACGTCCTCACCGTCGCGACCGGGATGGAGGAGCACAACGGCTACGCGCTCGCCTTCATCGAGGCCGCGAGCAAAATTCACGAAAAATGTCCCGGGGCCAAGATTTCGGGCGGCATCAGCAATCTCTCGTTCTCGTTTCGCGGCAACGACTTTGTGCGTGAAGCAATGAACTCCGCGTTTCTCTACCACGCGATCCGCGCCGGGCTCGATATGGGTATCGTCAACGCGGGACAGCTCACGGTCTATGACGAGATCAAGCCCGACTTTCGCGAGCTCATCGAGGACGTGCTCTTCAACCGCCATCCCGACGCTACCGAAAAGCTCATAACCTTCGCTCAAGACCATGCGGGCCCGGGCAAGAAACAGGAAAAAGACGAAGCGTGGCGCGAGGGCACGATCGAAGAGCGGCTGAAACATGCGCTCGTCCGCGGGGTCGTGGACCACATCGAAGCCGACGCCGAGGAGGCGCGGCAAAAATACGACCGCCCGTTGAAGGTCATCGAAGGCCCCTTGATGGACGGCATGAACGTCGTCGGAGATCTGTTCGGCGCCGGGAAGATGTTCTTGCCCCAAGTCGTGAAGAGCGCGCGGGTAATGAAAAAAGCTGTCGCCTATCTCGAGCCGTTCATGGAAGAAGAAAAAAAGCGGACCGGCCAGACGAAGAGCAAAGCAAAGCTCGTCATGGCCACGGTCAAGGGCGACGTTCACGACATCGGCAAAAACATCGTCGGCGTCGTGCTCGCTTGCAACGGCTATGAGATCATCGATCTCGGCGTCATGGTGCCGGCGGAGAAAATCCTCGACTGCGCGGAGAAAGAAAAGGTCGATTTCGTCGGGCTCTCAGGGCTCATCACGCCGTCGCTCGACGAGATGGTGCACGTCGCCAGCGAGCTCGAGCGGCGTGATCTCAAAGTACCTCTCCTCATAGGTGGCGCCACCACGTCGCGCATGCACACCGCCGTAAAAATCGCGCCGCGCTACAGCCGGGATACGCTGCACGTGCTCGACGCGTCTCGAGCCGTAACCGCGGTGAGCAGACTCTTGAGCGCTGACGCGCGTGCTGCGTTCATCGCCGATAATCGCAGCGAGCAGGAACGTCTCCGGAAAAGCTTCGAGGAACGTGACCTGAAGCTTCTCGCCTACGAGACGGTCCGCGATCGAAGGCTCGATCTCGCGTGGAACTCGGAGACGATCGCAGAACCCGATTTTCTCGGCACCCGCGTCCTCGACCCCGTGCCGCTCGCGGACATTGTCGACTATATCGACTGGACGCCTTTTTTCAATGCTTGGGAGCTCCGTGGAGTCTATCCGGACATTCTCGATAAACCTGATGTCGGCGAGGCGGCCCGCGAGCTATTCGAGAATGCCCAGACGTTGCTGGGCGAGATTGTCGACGGCAAAAAACTCACGGCGCGCGCGGTCTACGGCTTTTTCCCCGCAAACCGGGACGGCGACGACATTATTGTTTATGTAGACGAGACGCGCAGCATCGAGAAAGCGCGCTTCCACGCGTTGAGGCAGCAGCAGGAAAAAAAGAGCAACAAACCCTATCTCGCCCTCACGGATTTTCTCGCTCCTTTGGGCCATCCGGATTATTTGGGCGGTTTCGTCGTGACCGCGGGCATCGGCACGGAGACGCTCGCCAAGAAATACGAGAGCGACAACGACGACTACAACGCCATCATGGTCAAAGCACTCGCCGACCGGCTCGCCGAAGCACTCGCCGAAAAAGTACACGAGCAGGCGCGGCAGAACTGCGGCTTCGGTCGCGACGAGAACCTCACGAAACAGGAGCTCGTCCGCGAACGCTATCGCGGCATCCGTCCCGCGCCCGGCTATCCCGCGTCGCCCGATCACAGCGAAAAAGGACTCTTGTTCGAGCTCCTCTGCGCCGAGAGCGCCACCGGCGTGAGCTTGACCGAGACCTATGCGATGCTCCCGGCAGCTTCCGTGAGCGGTCTGTACTTCAATCACCCCGAAGCCCGCTATTTCAGCGTCGGCAAGATCGGACGCGACCAAGTCGAGGACTATGCCCAGCGCAAGGGTGAGACCGTAGACGCCGTCGAGCGCTTCATAGGCCCAAACCTCGGCTACTAGATCTAGAGAATCACGCAGCGCCGCAGCATCAAATCGCTGTATCGCTTGCCAACCACCTCGACGATGAGGTGTATAGGCTCCCAATCTCGCACCGGTTGAACGGACGGCTCGGCGAGGCTGCATTCCACAAATGAGAGCTCGTAGTCGATGGAAAGGAGGAGCGGGTCGTGGACATAGGGGTCTTGGTCGACGAGCTTGAAACCGTCCGCGAAGTCTCTCATGTTGGCCGGGGCGACGGTCGCCTCTAGAAGCACGAGCTTGCCTTTGTACTTGGCATCTACCTCAGCCGTGACATTCGGGAACAGGTACTCGGCGTAGAGCACCTCGATGTCCCGGTACGGAAGCTCGCCGTCCCGCGCGAGCTCGGTTGCGCGCTCCCGGATGCGAGCCGCGGCGTCGGGATCGGGGCGTTTTTCGAAAGCCTTCACGAGAACGTCTAGCTCGCGCTGCGCCGCGAGGAAAGCCTCGGGGCCGAGTGCCTCGGCACGGGCGGCGGCCGTGGTGACCTCCGCCTCATCCAGAAGCGGCGCTATCTGCGGTGGGAGACCGGGCGTATCTGGCGACGGCCTGTGCGTGAATCCCTGTTTCAGAGGCCGGCTCTCGGTAACATCTGGGGCGGGCTCCCGTGGGGAACGTTGCGGGGGCTCCGGAGCCTGGCAACCACCAAACAAAGCCACGAGCACGAGAAGCCAACGGTTCATCTCGTCGCGAGGCTAACACAGCACGCCAAGCCGCAGCAAAATCTCGCTGTAGCTGTAGAGCAAAGCGCCGCTCTCGCCGAGAGCCGAGAGCCTCTTTGACGTCAGTCCCGCCTTTGTGCGATCTTGGGAGAACAAAAAGTACAAGAGGAGACCCGTCGGAACGTCGCGACC
>Ga0209988_10001527_pt1 | contig 15062 bp, 15 predicted proteins | sample N075metaG_FD_183115 | JGI IMG/M metagenome (GOLD analysis project Ga0209988, IMG submission 183115) | Deep subsurface microbial communities from Kermadec Trench to uncover new lineages of life (NeLLi) - N075 metaG (SPAdes) (version 2) | ecosystem: Environmental > Aquatic > Marine > Ocean trench... | reverse complement strand
CGTCGCCCTGACGATGGGCGCCATCGTCGAAACTGGGGGATATGCAGCCAGGAGAACCTTTCAATTAACCGAAAAAACTATCGCCAGCTGGATTGCACAGAACCAGGTTACGCTTTATCGCGCAAAGAGAACCTGGACATCTGCGTCGAATAAATCCGGGTCGGTAGATATGGCCGACAGCGAATGGCAGTGGAAAATGAAAATTAGCAAAACCGACGAGCCATTACTACGTCGAATCGATGTCGATGTCTATCTGCGCGACGGCTCGGATATCAAGGCCAGCGCGACAGGGTTTATCGGCAAATTGTGATGCGCTACTCTCGTTCTAATGGTTTTACCCTGCTGGAAATGGTTGTCGCAGTCGCAATCTTTGCGATCATGGCGGCTATTGCCTATACCGGCCTGAACCATACGATAAAAATCGGCCAGCAGGTTAGCGAATCGAACCAGCGACTTTCCGAGTTACAGTTTGCACTGTCTTATTTCAGCCGTGACTGGTTACAGGTTTCATCCAGAAAAGTGCGTAATCAATATGGAGACGAAGAAAGTAATATTGTCATTGAAGACAATAGCATTAGCTTTACCCGTGGCGGCTGGGCAAATTTATTGCAGAGAAAACGCAGTAATTTACAACGCGTTCAATACCTGCTGGTCGACAACAAACTGATAAGGCGACACTGGTTATCGCTGGATCAAGGCATCGGCGAAGAACCCTTTGACAGCGTATTGCTACACAATGTCAACGCGCTCGAGGTCCATTTTGTCGACGCCCTGGAAAAGTCGATCGATACCTGGCCTGATGAACTGGTCCGGGATGAACGCCGGCCAATCGCGTTAAAAATAGGCGTAGATATTAGTCAGTTCGGCAAAACATGGCGTTATCTGGAGATTCCCGATGGCGCACTGTAGATCTAGCCAGGCGGGGATAGCTTTGCTTTCCGCAATATTGATCACTTTGACCGCCACTGCAATCATCGTTTCGATTAGCCATGAAGAAGCTTTCTCTATTCGCAAGACTTCTCGAATCTTATTAATGGACCGAGCCAGGTTATATGCGCTGGGTCTGGAAGACTGGGCCCGGATCTTTCTGCAAAAAGATCGTAAAGATACGGCAATCGATCACCTCGGCGAAGACTGGGCGATAGGCCTTCCCGGGTTACCGATCGAAGGGGGTTTATTGTCCGGATTTATCGAAGACGAACAGGCCAAGTTTAACATCAACAACTTACTCGTATCCGAAGAATGGGTAAACAGATTCAGGCGTTTATGCAATAATCTGGACATAGATACGACCTTTGTTGCAGCCTTGTTGGACTGGATCGATGAAGACTTTGAAGTTCGCTATCCAGATGGCGCCGAGGAACATTATGATACCTACCGGGTGGCGAATCGGGCGATGGTCGATATTAGCGAATTATTGCTGGTGAAGCATGTCACAGTAGAAATATTCGATAGTCTAAAACCCTATATCACTGCTTTACCGACCACTACAGACATTAATGTGAATACCATATCGGAGACTGTCTTTCTGTCCCTCGGTGAGAACCTGAGTGCAGATTCATTTATTCAAGAAAGAGACAAAGAGGAGTTTAGCAGTATCCAGAATTTCATTGAGCGACTGCAAATTCCACTCGATGAGTCGGGTTTGTCAGTGAGTACGGAATACTTTCACGCCTATGGCCTGGTCAACCAGGGAGACCTGGTGTTCAACCTCGATACCTTGCTGCATCGTGATGAAAACGGTACTACTCGCGTGATCAAGCGAACCCTGGGGCAGTTGTAATGTCGAGATTGATCATCCGTTTTCACGACTCAAGCCTGGATAATTTAAGCTGGCTTGTCGATCAGTCCGATGATGCCAGCCAGGTTGTAAACTGGCAAACCGGTTCAGGACAGGATTTAGCCGGACTGGCAAAAGACCACAATACCGTGGTACTGGTAATTGCGCAGCAGGATGTCTATCTAACCGGTTATGAATTACCCGGTACGGCCTCTCGTCAGCTACTGGCCGCAGTCGAATATCAAATCGAAGATCAACTGGCACAAGATATCGAACTCCAGCATTTTGCTCTTGGTGACCAGTCGCGCAATCCAGTAGCGATAGCCGTACTGGAAAAGACCGTGATGCAAAGATGTATCGACCTGATACAGAAACATGGTTTACAAGTGACCCAGGTAGTACCAGAGATTTTTTTGTGTCCCTGGTCCGGAAAACTGGGTGATGTCAATCTGATCACCAGTCATCAAGCTGTAATACTCAGGTATGGCGAATTTCAGGGTATCAAGTGTCGACCTGAACTGTGCGTAGCGATGCTGGACCTAATCGCTGCCGAACAGGATATAGAGGTTGTCAATTGTTACCTGCAAGAGCCAGAATCCTTTGAGTCGATAAATATAGGCAAGTATCCGGGGGAATTTAAGCAGCTAAAGCTGGAGCATCTCGATCCCGGTGGTTCCGGGACGATCAATTTATTACAGCGACAATTTCAAATTTCCTCGATCTGGTCAAAGTTGCTGCGTAGCTGGAAGTGGATACTGGGTCTATTGCTGATTCTGGTCGCGGTCACTGGTTATAACAGGGCGATAGCCTTAAATCAGCTGGAAACCCGGTTGTCTGATATCAAGGCAGCTCAATATAAACAATTGAAAAACTACCTGCCGGCCAATATAGACCAGTCCGATGATTTGAAAAAGGAATTAATAAATCTGCTTAAACTAGGTCAGTCCGGAAAAGCAGAAGTTAATTTCCTCGAATTATTACGCCAGTTTACCCAGGCAAAATCTGTCTATTCGTCGATTATTATCAGTAGAATTGGGTATCAAAATAAACGTCTAAGTATAGATGTCACCAGCAATCAATTGAACGAATTAGAATCCCTGCTGGAGTCGATCGAGTCTACTGGGCAGGCGGTAAAAATGGAAAACCTGAATATCAAACCCGGTATTGTTTCAGGCCAATTTGTGCTTGATGGGGCGTCCAGGTGAATGATTTTCTGTCAAAATTCAGTCCGCGCGAAAAAACCATAGTCACGTTCGCGGCAATCTCAATGTTCGGCCTGCTCGTCCATGCGCTTATCATAGAACCCTATAATCAGAAGCGACTCGAATTAAACGAGGCACTGGAGCAGGGCAAGATCGATTTACTGTGGATGCAAAGTGCAGTGGTTCGCTTGCCGCAAAATCATGGCATAACAAAGGCGTCAATATTCGAGGGTTCGCTCGCGAATCTAATCGACAAGGAAGTCCGAAGCCAGGATCTGAACTCCTTTTTGGCCCAGATGACGCCGATTAACAATGACGAAATTAGAATTCGCTATAAAAATATAAACTTCAATCGATTATTAAATTTTATAGCGCAGGTCAACAGCCAGGGACTCAAGGTCAAAGATCTGAGAATCAACGCCACCGATAAGGTTGCCGACGTGGACTGCAGCCTGGTGCTGGAAAAAAACAGTTGAACCGGGAAAGCCTAACCACCATGACCGATCTGAGAATCCTTGAATGAAAGCAGTTTGGAAACCCGCCTTGTTTTTCGTGTTATTGCTGATTATTACTCTGTTAATTAATATGCCTGCGCGCCACCTGGTGGCAAGGTTAAAAATTCCTACCGGGGTCAAGATATCACAATTACAGGGCAGTTTGCTCGAAGGGCAGGTTGGCGTCCTGACTGTCAACCAGCTCATTATTCGAGACCTCAAATATGCAATCGACAGCTCCTGCCTGCTAAGCGCGAGCCTGTGTTATCAACTTAGTTTTTCGGGCGGTTCGATGTTGATTCGGTATATACCGATATCCGGGGCGGTGGAGGTGTCAGGGCTGGATATCGAGCTTTCTATGAGCAACCTGAATGTAGGAGCCGATGAATTGTTTTTTAAACCCTCAGGCAGCCTGTATTTGAGTTCGCAAAAGTTAATATTTGTTCAGGGAAAACTGGTAGATATTGATGCCCTGGTAGTCTGGAAAGAGGCGGGTATAGCGGGTGAAGATATCAACCTCGGGGATTACCAGCTGAATGTAACGAAAGGTGTCGGCCAATACCAGGTAAACCTGACGGATAAGGGGGCCGTGCTCAATGTCGAAGGCGAGGGAGCGTTGAAAGCCGATGGCAGCTATTCACTCAGCATCAATATTAAATCGAGCTCTGGCCTGCAGGCAAGGATTAAAAACGCACTCGAATTAATAGCCCGTAAAAAAAGGCTGAATCAGTACCAGGTTCGATGGTCAGGAATATCGGATAATAATCTCATATCTTATCTATCTTTTGAGGACCCCTGAAATCAATCCATTATACCCGCCTGGCAAACTAGCCAGTGGAAGCAACTAGTCCAATGCGATCAGCTACCATGATGGGTCGCACGGAAAAAGCCAGCACGAACCGAAACGACTGGTACAACATCAGGCAAATGATGCCATTTGTCTGGGCGTATAAAAGCAGGGTATTACTGGCCCTGGGTTGCCTGGTGATCTCAAAACTGGCTATGGTTGGCATTCCTGTGGTATTAAAATACATCGTCGATATTCTGGATACCGACGCTGGACAGGTAGCGACCTTACCGATAGTTTTTTTGCTCGCCTACGGCGTACTTCGCTTCATCAATTCAGGATTCAACGAATTACGCGATGTGATATTTGCCCGCGTACGCTATCACGCGATGAGCAGCCTGTCGGTAACCACGTTGACCCACCTGCACAACCTGTCCCTGCGCTACCACCTGGAGCGAAATACCGGAGCGATATCGAGGGATATGGAACGCGGCGCGCAAAGCATCAGTTCGATCCTGAATTACCTGGTGTTCAATATCGTTCCCACAGCAGCTGAATTAGCCCTGGTGGCAGGCATCCTGCTCAGCCAGTACGACAGTCATTTTGCGATCATCATATTTCTCACCGTCGGTATATATGTCGCTTTTACCTTGATGGTAACCGAATGGCGTATGCATTTTCGACATGAGATGAACGCGCTGGACTCGAGTGCGAATGGCAGGGCAATGGATAGCCTGATGAACTACGAAACGGTCAAATACTTCAATAATGACAAGCATGAAATCAGTCGCTACCGCGAGACCATGGGGCAATGGGAAGAAGCCGCAGTGAATAGTCAGAATACCATGTCATTACTCAATTTCGGCCAGGGAGGAATAATTGCTGTCGGTGTCACCGGTATCATGTACCTGGCTGCGCTTGGAGTTAGCCAGGGCAATTTAAGCCTGGGAGACCTGGTGTTGATCAATACCATGATGTTGCAACTCTTTTTGCCTCTCAACTTTTTAGGAATTATTTACCGTGCCCTCAAGTACGCGCTCGCCGATATGGATATGGTAATCAAGCTACTGCAAAAACCGATAGAAATTACCGATAGCATCGATGCCAGGCCACTGGTACTGAAAAATACTTCGGTCGAATTCAGGCAGGTTGGATTTAACTACAACGACGATCGAACCATCCTCAGCGATATAAGTTTTAAGGTCGAAGATGGCAAAAAACTCGCTATTGTCGGCCCATCGGGAGCAGGGAAATCAACAATTGCCAGGCTTTTATTCAGGTTTTACGATATCGGCAGCGGAGAAATACTGATCAGCGGGCAAAACATCGCGAAAGTTTCGCAAAATAGCCTGCGCCAGGCGATCGGCATAGTGCCGCAGGACACGGTGCTGTTTAACGACAGCATTATGTATAATATACGTTACGCGAAGGACGACGCTACCGAACAGGAAGTCTTTGAAGCGGCAAGACTCGCCGATATTCATGATTTCATTCAAAGCCTGCCAGATGGGTACGATACCATGGTCGGTGAACGCGGCCTGAAATTATCCGGTGGAGAAAAACAGCGCGTGGCAATAGCGCGAGTATTACTGAAAAACCCCCCGATTCTGGTATTTGACGAAGCAACCTCGAGTCTCGACAGCCAGTCGGAAAAAAATATCCTGTCGGAGTTGTATAAAATTTCCCGCAACAAAACCACCCTGGTCATTGCGCACCGGCTTTCGACAATAGTCGACGCCGATACTATTGTCGTACTCGATGAAGGCCGCATTAAAGAGCAGGGTAGTCATGCACAATTGATGGAGATGGGCGGCATCTACGCAGACCTGTGGATGATCCAGCAACGTAAAACCCACTCGCAGGAAGCGCAATAATTCAGACACTGGATTCAATGGCGCTTACTTGAACCTCGGAAACCAACTCGCGTCAATCCGGCCTCTGAGCCGGAATCTTTAAGGTACGGCTTCTCATATTTTTAAACCTGAAGATAATAAGTTCGTTATAATCGGTGCAACTACCGACCGAGTAACATTGATGGCAGAAGAATACCGCGAAAAAGCCCTCCAGTATCATCTGAAGCCATCCCCGGGGAAAATTCGCATAGAGGCGACCACACCCCTGACATCACAACAGGACCTCGCGCTGGCATACTCGCCCGGTGTGGCTTATCCCTGTGAAGAAATCGTTGCAGATCCGATTAATGCACGCCTGTATACGGCAAAGGCAAATTTGATCGGGGTAATCACTAACGGTACTGCCGTGCTGGGACTGGGTAATATCGGCAGTCTTGCATCAAAACCGGTGATGGAAGGCAAGGCAGTTCTGTTTAAACGATTTGCTGGAATCGATGTTTTTGACATCGAGATTGATGAACAAGATCCGAAGCTACTGGCGCAGACTATCGAGCGGCTTGAACCGACATTCGGCGGTATTAATCTCGAGGATATCAAAGCCCCCGATTGTTTTTATGTAGAAGAGTATCTACGTAAACGCCTGTCAATTCCGGTGTTTCACGATGATCAGCACGGCACTGCCATCGTTGTTGCAGCAGCAATGAAAAACGCCCTGGCTGTCGTCGACAAGGATATTAGCCGGGTCAGACTGGTGACTTCGGGTGCCGGAGCTGCTGCCATATCATGTCTTAAACTCCTGGTGACATTGGGGCTGGATAAAAAAAATATTATTGTCGTCGATTTAAAAGGAGTGATATACGAAGGCCGTAGCGAGTCGATGGATGAATTCAAGCAATCGTTTGCAAGCGATACGCCACACCGAACCCTGGCGGAGGCGATTGTCGATGCCGATATTTTCCTTGGGCTTTCGGCTGGCAACATACTCACCGCCGAGATGGTCAAATCGATGGCCAGCGATCCGATCGTATTTGCATTGGCCAACCCGACACCCGAAATTGATCCGGATCTCGCGAGGAAAATACGCAAAGACGCTGTCATAGCGACCGGTCGATCTGATTTTCCCAACCAGGTCAATAATGTCCTGTGCTTTCCTTTTCTGTTTCGCGGCGCTCTCGACGTCGGAGCGACGGAAATTAACGAGGCGATGAAAATTGCCTGTGTCGATGCAATATCGAAATTGGCGCGTGAGGGTACGAGTGACGTGGTTGCCAATGCCTACCAGGGGGAATCACTTACCTTTGGGCCGGAATATATTATCCCAAAACCCTTCGATCAACGCTTAATCCTCAAGATCGCGCCCGCTGTAGCCAGGGCAGCGATGGATTCGGGTGTCGCCCTGAATCCCATTGAAGACTGGGAAGCCTATCATCAAAAATTAAATGCTTTCGTATTCCGCTCCGGTTTGTTTATGAAACCGGTGTTCGATAAAGCCCGCGAGAACCTGCGCCGGGTAGTATTCGCCGAAGGAGAAAACTTCACCGTGTTGCAGGCCATAGACAATATTGTGCTGGAAAAACTTTGCCATCCAATTGCACTCGGCCGCCCCGGGGTAGTCAATCGGATAATCGAAGAATATGGATTGTCGATCAAGCCCGGCAGGGACTTCGAGCTGCTGGATTATGACGACGACGAGGCCTTTTGGACCCTGTACCACTCCTTAACCGAGCGTACCGGCAAAACCGAATCTGAAGCACGCGAGCTGGTTCGCAACAGTACGACGATACAGGCGGCGTTGATGGTCAAGTTGGGCCGGGCCGACACGATGATCTGCGGCACTATCGGTCGTTATCACCGCCATTTACAGCGATTGCTCAGTGTCTCCCAGCAAGGTGATGGCGTCGACAGGGTTTCCGGCCTTAGCCTGCTGATATTAAGCAACTATATACTATTCATCTGTGATACCCAGGTGACCCCCGATCCGTCGGCCGAAACTCTGGCCAGGATGACGCTGAGTGCGGCCGACGAGGTACGAAGATTCGGCCTGGTGCCGAAAGTCGCCCTGTTGTCACACTCTAATTTCGGCAGTCGGGACTCGCAGTCGTCGATAAAAATGCGCCGGGTTCTCGATCTGGTCAATCAACTCGATCCCGCACTGATGATCGAAGGTGAAATGCAGGCCGATTCGGCACTGGTACCGCGTATAAGAAAAGCCACTTTCCCGAATTCGAACCTGGATGGCGTGGCAAATTTACTCATCATGCCGGATCTTGATGCCGCGAATATCACCTTCAACCTACTCAAGGCCCTGGGTGGTGGTGTGTCAGTTGGTCCGATGTTACTCGATTGCCCAATAGCGGCACACATCGTGACACCGATAACAACCGTTCGTGGATTGCTCAACATGACCGCAGTCGCTGCTGCACGTGTCGACAAAGAAAAATAACGGGTCCCGATATGCCTTTCGTTATCATGCTACTAGCGGCACTGGCTTTGTTTCTGTACCTGACGCTGGGTGCCGCAAGAGATCCCAATAAGAAAAATTTCTTCTATCTTTACCTGCTGATAGATATCTGGTTAGGGAGTGTGTTTGCGTATCTGCTGGTGAGTGCTGTATTAAATTAATGATAGCTATCTCGAGATACGGAGCATCATTCATCTGGCCGAGAATCATGAATTTATTTAATTAATTAGTTTAACTTGTATCCATAACTCATTGTTTATATTAAATATAATTTAGTATCTTTGAGAGGATATAATCAAAACAAACCTTGTTTAATTTTACCCGGAAAAACCTATGAGCCACACCCAATACCCTCCAGCCAGGCAGCGATTGCAACGCAGTGAGCTGGCAGTTCCGGGTTCGAATCCGGGCATGTTCGAAAAAGCTGCCAACAGCGCTGCTGATTACGTATTCCTCGATCTCGAAGATGCGGTATCCCCGGGCGACAAGCTCCAGGCCCGAAAAAACATCATCGAGGCATTGCACGATATTGACTGGCGTAGCAAGGCTAAAACTATTTCTGTACGTATCAACAGTATCGATACACATTACATGTATCGCGATTTGGTCGACCTGGTAGAGCAGGCGGGCGACCAGCTGGATACCATTTTGATACCAAAAGTCGGCGTAGGCGCGGACATCTACATGGTCGATGCAATGCTCACCCAGATCGAAGAATCAAAGGGGCTCACCAATAAGATTGGTATTGAAGCCCTAATCGAGACCACACTGGGGATGGCCAATGTCGATACTATCGCGACCTCCAGCCCACGACTGGAAGCGCTGCACTTCGGCGTGGCTGACTACGCCGCCAGTTGCCGCGCGCGCACCACCAGCATCGGAGGTTTAAATCCCGATTATCCCGGTGACCAGTGGCATCACGGGCTCTCACGAATGCTGGTCGCCTGCCGTGCTTATGGTTTACGCCCGATCGATGGTCCATTCGGGGACTTTAAGGATCCTGATGGTTACAGGCTCGGCGCCAGGCGCTCGGCGGCGCTGGGCTATGAAGGCAAGTGGGCGATTCACCCCTCGCAAATAGAATTGGCCAACGAGGTCTACTCACCACTTGCAGAAGAAGTAGACAGTGCGCGGCGAATTCTGCTGGCACTTGAGGAAGCGGCTAAACAGGGAAAGGGTGCAGCGCAGCTCGACGGTCGAATGATCGATGCGGCCTCGGCGCGTATGGCGCAAAACCTGGTCAGCACCGACGCGACTATCCAGGCAAAATCTTCAACGGATCTCTGAAGGAGACCTGGCAGGGACATACGCGAATACCAGGCAAAGGCAATCCTGGCCGAATTCGGTATGCCAGTCGGTTGCGGCGAGTTGCCCTATAGCCCCGAACAGGCGATTTACCGGGCCAGAGAACTGGGCGGTGATAAATGGGTGGTCAAGGCACAAATTCACTCGGGTGCTCGCGGCAAGGCTGGCGGCATCAAGTTCTGTAGCAGTGAGCAAGAAGTCCTGGAGGCGGCCACCGAACTATTCGGAAAACGATTGGTAACCAATCAAACCGGGCCACAGGGTAAGCTGGTTTACCGGCTCTACATCGAATCCGCAATTGAAATTGACCGGGAGATTTATCTCGCATTCATACTCGATCGTGATTTAGAACGTGTCGTTTGTGTCGCCTCCGCATCGGGCGGTATGGATATCGAGGAGATTGCGAAAACAAACCCTGATTCAATAATACGTGTGCCTATCGAGCCTGCGGTTGGAATGCGTGACTTTCAGGCGCGCGAGATCGGTTTTGCGCTGCAATTTGGGTGCCGGCCAGATCAGCGAAGCGGTGATCGCCCTGACAGCCTGCTACCGTGCCTTTCGCGACCTCGACGCAACCATGGTGGAAATCAACCCGCTCGTAGTCACCAAAGAAGGTCGCCTACTGGCGCTGGATGCGAAGATGGGATTCGATGACAACGCCTTGTTTCGGCGTCAGCAAATATCCGAATTACGCGATAAATCACAGGAAGATCCGCGTGAAATGAATGCCGCCGATCGCGGACTGAGTTATGTCGGGCTGGATGGAAACATTGGCTGTATCATCAATGGCGCTGGGCTTGCAATGGCAACCATGGATATGATTAAACATGTTGGTGGCGAACCGGCCAACTTCCTCGATATTGGTGGAGGGGCCTCTCCCGATCGCGTAGCCAAAGCTTTTAATCTGGTGTTATCGGACGAAAGCGTCAAGGCCGTTCTAGTCAATATATTTGCTGGTATTAACCGTTGTGACTGGGTCGCCGAAGGTGTCATCCAGGCGATGACCAGGCTCGATGTCAAGATTCCCGTCGTTGTGCGCCTGTCGGGTACCAATGTAGACAAGGGCCGCGAGATTCTTGCTGACAGCGATGTTAATTTGATTACCGCTGATACCCTGGCCGAAGCCGCGCAAAAAGCGGTGGCTGCCGCAAAAACGAGCCCACAACCCTGAGGGATTTTCGATGAGTATCTGGTTAAACGAAAAAACATCGGTCATTATCCAGGGCTTTACCGGCCGTATCGGTACCTTTCATTCTCAGGAAATGATCGACTACGGCACCCATGTCGTCGGCGGTGTAACCCCGGGTAAAGGCGGTGAAAAACATCTGGGTTTACCGGTATTTAATACTGTGAAAGATGCAGTTGCGGGTACTGGAGCCAGAGCCAGCGTTGTATTTGTACTACCCCAGTTTGCTGCCGACGCGATAATGGAGGCGGCCGATGCGGCAATTAAATTCTGCGTATGTGTCACCGATGGCATCCCGGCGCAGGACATGATGCGGGTTAAACGCTATATGCGACGCTATAAAAAAGATGAACGCATGTGCCTGACCGGGCCCAACTGTGCTGGCACGATCAGCCCGGGTAAAGCGATGATGGGCATCATGCCGGGGCACATTTACATACAGGGTAATGTGGGTCTCATCGGACGATCCGGCACGCTTGGTTATGAAGCCGCATCGCAAATGAAGGCGAAAGCCATAGGAATCAGTACCAGCATCGGAATTGGTGGGGATCCAATCAATGGTAGTTCATTTCGTGACCACCTGGAAAAATTCGAGCAGGATCTCGAAACCGATCTGATTGTAATGATCGGCGAAATCGGTGGGCCACAGGAAGCTGCTGCTGCCTATGCGCGCGACGCGATGAAAAAACCGGTGCTGGCCTACATTGCCGGTTTAACCGCTCCAATAGGGAGGACCATGGGCCATGCCGGGGCAATCGTTACCAGTGCCGGTGAATCGGCCGCAGAAAAAATCGAAATTTTACGCGAGGCTGGTATCGGTATCATCGTCCAGCCTTCCGAGTTTGGCCATGCGATTGAAGCGGCACTCGCCAACCTATAGATCCCTGGTTTGATACCAAATCGGGTGTAAACGAGATTTGGATCAATTATCTGGAATAACAGACTTCCAGAAAAACGATGTGGAGGTCTCAAAAGTGCACTATAAATACACTTGTAATTAGACTATCTGTGCGGTCTTTACCAGGCAAGAAATACCGGGGTCAGATCACAGTATTCTCTAATATTAACGTTAATTGTGCTCTGACCCCAGTTTTCGCCGGACCCCGGTTTTCGCCGGTTTTCGCAGATTGAGTAGTAAACGACGGAGTGTGATATGAGATCGTCAATTCTTAAATACTTTTGGTTTGTACTAGCCCTTGCCAGCGGATTAGTAGCGGCACTACTTGGCTTATCACAATATGGTATTAAAATTGATTTCACCTCATGGGCCAGGATCTCAAGTGAAATTATAAACGGGATTCCGGTAATCCTAAAATATCCCATGGTCGAGTCCTATGGGTTTTATGGGGGGTTGCTTTTATTCCTGATTTTCCTGGTTTTATTTGTTACCGCCTCGCGAGCTGGCCGCAAAAGTAGTAGTGAGTCAAATGACTCTTTCGATACCAGCAGCGATGTCCCGGCTCAGTCGCGAATTTCCGAATCTGGTGCTAACCCGCCAAACCCTGACTATTTAGATGCTTCTTTATCACGAACTGAAACATTTGATCAACCAGCAGGAACGCTTTCCTTCGAGGCCGACAATCTTACCAACCCGGATGGTAGTTCTGGTGAATCGGTTGAATATGCGAGCGAAGAGGAGTGGATTGAGACCTTGCAAAAATTTCAAGGAAAAGAAGCACAATAGCAATTAGTCTTTGAATAGTGAAAGTATTAACACTCAATTAATACTCATCCTCCAGATAACCAACAAAAACTGACGCTGGTCAACGCCGCCCGGCCCTGGAGCAGCTGAATTTTAGATCAATCCGGCCCTTCCATCGAGATATCGACAATGCCCTTATTAATTTTTTCGATCTGTAAACTATTCCTCATAATTCAAGGCCAGGTGATGAAAATATTGGTCTAGACTTAGTCGAAACCCAAATATTAACGGAGATGATCTATGACCCACACAGCGGAAATTAGCAGAGACAACCCATCTTGTTTTCTTTTCTTAATCGACCAATCGGGGTCGATGGAGGACGAAATCTCGAATGGATCGGAAAATCAAAAACTGTCCAACGGTGTCGCGGACAGCATCAATATGTGGCTCCAGGAGCTATCTATCAAATGTGCGAAGTCAGAGGGAGTTCGTGACTACTACGACATTGGTGTCCTCGGCTACGGCAGCGATGTGGTCCCTGGCTTTTTTGGCCCGCTCGCCGGCCGCGATCTAATTCCGATCAGCGAGATAGCGAATAATCCCGCAAGGCTTGATGAGCGCACGAAGAAGATCCCCGATGGAGCTGGCGGTATTGTCGATCAGTCGGTCCGGATTCCGGTGTGGTTCGAGCCCGTTGCCTCTGGTGGAACTCCGATGTGCCAGGCGGCAGAGGAAGCCAAGCGAATTCTTGAGAATTGGATCGCCGAGCATCCAGATGCGTTTCCGCCCACGGTGATTCACATCACCGACGGCGAGTCGACAGATGGAAACCCCACGGATCGACTGCACGACCTCACCAAGCTGTCGACATCTGACGGCAACGTCATGCTATTCAATATCCACCTGTCGGCAAAGAAAAACGCTGAGCCAGTAACCTTCCTGGATTCACCGGACGATCTGCCGGACACCTACTCCAAGATGTTGTTCGAGACGGCCAGCCCTTTAACCCCAACCATGCGTGAGCTGGCAAAGGAACACAGCTTCGTTACATCGGAAGATTCGCGCTGTTTCGTTCTGAACGGCGACCTGGTATTGCTCGTTCAGGCAATCGACATCGGCACGCGTTCGAGCAATGCTCAATTGGAAGTTTCGATGGCCGAAGAGTCAGATGAGGTCAGTGACGATCACGAAACTGCGGACGACGATGAAAATCCGGACGATCAGTGGAGTGGCGACGACGAAAACCTGCGATAGATAGCAGGCCGCGTCTCTAATGCTGGTCTGTTCCCGGGGGTTTTACGCGCCGAAGCGAGGGAACGTCGAGAGCGAGTACGAGGATGCGTACTTCCCGGAACGCGCATGCCAGCAGCATGGTCTTTCCGAGTTCCGCTGCGCCGTGGCTGATGGAGCATCAGAATCGGCTTTCTCAAAGGAGTGGGCCCGTCTCCTCGTCAGGCGGTACTACTACCAGCGGTTGAGCCTCGGTCTGCTGCAGCGCTGCTGGTTGCGGAAGGTTACCCGCCAGCCAGTGCCCTGGTACCTCGAGGAAAAGATCCGCAGGGGCGCGCATGCTACCCTCGTTGAGTTGTCGATTCGGGACCCGAAACCTTCGGAGCCCTGCGGCGGCTCCTGGAAAGCCACGGCCGTGGGAGACAGCTGCCTGTTTCACGTACGAGATGACGAGCTTCTCACGGTCGCACCGATAACCAGATCGGATGATTTCAACAACCACCCGCATCTTGTTTCAACCGATTCCTCCAACTCGTTTGGCCTGAATGGTTCCCGAGTAAAGACCTTCTCCGGAGACTGGATGCCGAGCGACGTGTTTTATCTGCTGACCGACGCACTGGCCGAATGGACGCTGGCCGAGCACGAAGCTGGTCGGCCTCCCTGGTCCTTGTTTCGTAGCCTGGGCCAGGATGGCGAATCTGCTAGTAAAGGACAAGAATCCTTCAAAACACTGGTGGCGAAACTGCGCGAGAACGGCGGTTTGCATAACGATGACACAACCCTCCTGCGGGTCGAGGTATCCTGATGACTAACCCCCACTACTGGCCGAGCATGACTGACTATCAAGAAGCGCTTCAGGCACCGTCGCTTGCCTTCAGCTCTACTGAGCTCCGATCTGGCGCCGCCGTGGAGAATAACCTGGGTTTGCCACGACCGATCTGCGGCACCTTTGCGAGCGTCTACGAGTTGGTTAACGGCCGACGCAGATGGGCGATCAAATGCTTCCTGCGGAATACCCCGGACCTGCATGAGCGCTACGCGAAAATATCGAACCATCTTCGAAAGTGCCAACGCCTGGGATACTTCGTGAGGTTCGAATACCAGCAAAAGGCGATTCGCGTT